>Ga0209023_10002206_pt1 | contig 24741 bp, 22 predicted proteins | sample LakOneMetagenome_FD_187468 | JGI IMG/M metagenome (GOLD analysis project Ga0209023, IMG submission 187468) | Freshwater and sediment microbial communities from Lake Erie, Canada (SPAdes) (version 2) | ecosystem: Environmental > Aquatic > Freshwater > Lentic | place: Lake Erie, Canada... | reverse complement strand
TCTGCGCGCGACTTCGTCTATCTCGCCAAGGCGGCGGGCCGGCGCGTCGGCATTCTCTCCAACGAACTCGAATTGTTCTACGGCGCCGGAACGATGGCGAAGCTCGATATTTTGAAGTTGATGGACAGCATGGTCGACGCCACGCACACGAAAATTCTCAAGCCCGACCCACGCGCCTATGCGCTCGGCTGCGAAGCGCTTGGGCTTGCGCGCGAAAACGTCGTGTTCGTGGACGACCAAGCGCGCAATATCGAAGGCGCGCGCGCGGCCGGGCTGATCGCTATTCAATTCGACGTCGCCGACCCCGCCGGCTCCTTTGCCGAAGCGGCCGAAGCGCTGGAACTCTGAAAGCCTGCCATGACCGCGACCTGGATAGACGATCTGCAAGCACGCCTGACGCTGCCATTGATCGCGGCGCCGATGTTTCTCGTCTCGGGCGTCGATCTCGTAACAACTGCCTGCGCTGCGGGCGTCGTCGGCTCTTTTCCCACCGTCAATTGCCGCACGGCGGAAGAGCTCGACGCCTGGCTGAAGGATATTCGCGCGCGCACTGATGAAAGCGCCGCGCGGAGCGGTCATGCGCCCGCGCCCTGGTGCGCAAACCTCGTCGTGCACAAATCGAACAAGCGGCTGATGGACGATGTCGGCGTGCTGGTGCGCCACAGACCCGAACTCGTCATCGCCTCCGTCGGCTCGCCCGCGCCCGTCATCGGCCCGCTGCACGATGCCGGCGCGCGCGTGCTCGTCGATGTCGCGACCATCCGCCATGCCGAGCGCGCGGTCGTCGCCGGCGCGGACGGGCTCGTGCTTCTCACCGCAGGCGCAGGCGGCCAGACAGGCTGGCTCAACCCCCTCGCCTTCGTACGTGCCGTGCGCGCCTTTTACGATGGCCCGCTCGTACTCGCCGGCGGCGTCTCAGATGGCGCCGCGCTGTTCGCGGCGGAAGCGATGGGCTGTTCGCTGGCCTACATGGGTACGAAATTCATCGCCACGCGCGAGAGCATGGCCAAGGACGCCTATAAGGACATGCTGGTCGACGCGCGCGCCGACGACATTCTTCTCACGCGCGCCTTCACTGGGTTGGAGACCAACATGCTGCGTCCCTCGATCATCGCCGCCGGTCTCGATCCCGACAACCTCGCCCCGCGCGGCGCGATCGACATTGCCAAGGACATCAGCATCGAAGGTCGCGCCAACCGGCCCGAACGCTGGCGCGACATCTGGAGCGCCGGCCACAGCGTCTCGGGGGTGGCCGAAGTTTGCGACGTAGCTGATCTCGTCGCGCAGACCCGTAACGAATACGAATCCGCGCGCAATGAATTCGAGATCAGAAGATCGAATAGGCGCCGTCGATGAGGAACATCTCGGCCGTGTGGTAGGACGAGCCCTGGCTCATGATGTAGACGGCGACGGCCGCGAAATCTTCCGGCTTGCCGAAGCGGCGCATCGGAATGCGCGGCATGACATTGGCGACGAATTTTTCGTTGTCGATCAGTCCCTGAGTCATTTCCGACTGGATCCATCCCGGCAGCACACAATGCGCCGTCACGCCGTAGCGCGCGAGTTCGACAGCCAGCGCGCGGACGATCGAATTGAGCGCGCCCTTGGTCGCCGCATAATGTTCGTTGCGCGCCGTGCCGGAAATCGAGGCGAGGCTCGACGTCGCGATCAAGCGGCCAAATGCATCGCCCTTGTCGGCGCGGTCGCGCATGTGGCGGGCGGCGTGTTGCAGCGTCAGCACCGCGCCGTCGAGATTGGTCGCGAGCATTTCGCGCCATTCGCTCTGCGGCCGGTCGATGAAGGATGAGCGCCCGCCGCCGCCGATGCCCGCATTGGCGAAGCAGCCGTCGACGCGGCCGTATTTCGCCAGCGTCTCATTGAAGGCGCGCTCGATCGAAGCGGGATCGGAGACGTCGCACACGCGCGCCTCGCACTTGCCGTTGGCCAGCGTCTTCAGCGCGGCAGTGTTCTTCTCCGCATTGCGGCCCCAGATCGAGACCGCAGCGCCCGCGGCCGCCATCCCCTGCGCCATGCCGAGCCCGATGCCGCCATTGCCGCCGGTGACGACGACGACGCGGCCAGTGAGATCAAAAAGCGACACGATTTCCTCCCGGGATATTCAGTTCGAGGTTCATTCTAGTTGTGGACATCGAATGTTCAAACGCCGTCGCGGAGGGAAGCGCCAACCACATTGTGCGCTTTGGCGCCGCGAGATGGTTAACGGCAGATTAATCTCAATCCTGCAGCGGCGCACGACTGATCGGCGTCGTTCAAATTGGGGAAAACATCATGATCAGGATACTTGCAACTACTTCTATTGCGGCGGCGTGTATGACTGCCGCCTTGTCGACAACAGCAACTGCAACGGCAGCGCCGCGTGGCGCTGTCTGGTACGAATGCGTGGGCGGCTGGCAGCCAAACCAGTGCGTCAAGAGCGGTATGACGCCGAACACGGCCCGCGCGCGGCAAATTGTGTTCATTCCTCCGCCGCCTCCGAAGAAGCCTGATCCGGACCCGAAGGTTCCGCGCTTCGAAATTCATCCCGAAGGCAATGGCGCGGTGAGCGGCGGCGGGGGCGCTGGCGGCGGAGGCGGCGGCGGGGGCCGCTGACGCCTTCGATGGAACGGGACGGATGCAGATTGCGTCCGTCCCGTCTGCATCTTCGGCGATTGACAACGCCGCCTGTCTCCCGATGCTGTGTCTCGACACAATATTGGGAAACGCCATGGCATACGAAACAATCCGCGTCTCGGTCGAAGACCATATCCAGACCATCACCCTGCATCGTCCGGAAAAGCTGAACGCTTTCACCGGGCAGATGATGAACGAAATGATCGCCGCCTTCGACGAGGCCGACGCCAATGATGACGTCCGCGTCGTCATCGTCACCGGCGAAGGCCGCGCCTTCTGCGCCGGCGCGGACCTGTCGGCAGGGGCGAGTACGTTCGAACTCTCCAAACGCAAGGACCGCGCACAGCCGAAGGAGACGGACGGCAAGACGGATTATTCGGACGAAGCCATCCGCGACGGCGGCGGCCGCGTGACGCTGCGCATCTTCAAGTCGCTCAAGCCCGTCATCGGCGCCATCAACGGCGCGGCCGTCGGCATCGGCGCCACCATGACGCTGCCGATGGACATTCGCCTCGCTTCCACCGAGGCGCGCATCGGTTTCGTCTTCTCCCGCCGTGGCATCGTGATGGAAGCGGCCTCCAGCTGGTTCCTGCCGCGTCTCGTTGGTCCTCAGCAGGCGCTGGAATGGGTCTATTCCGGCCGCGTCTTCAATGCGGACGAGGCGCTGCGTGGCCGTCTGGTGGCGAAAGTTCTCCCGCCCGACGAACTGCTGCCGGAAGCCCGCCGCCTGGCGAAGGAAATCGTCGACAACACGGCGCCCGTGTCGATCGCGTTGCAGCGGCAGATGATCTGGCGCATGCTCGGCGCCGATGATCCGATGGAAGCGCACAAGATCGACTCGCGCGGCATTTTCGAGCGCGGACGCTCTGCCGACGTGAAAGAAGGCGTGATGAGCTTCCTGGAAAAGCGCGCGCCGAATTTCCCGGACAAGGTCTCGAAAGACATGCCCCCCTACTTCCCGTGGTGGGACGAGCGCAAGTACAAGTGACAAGGCGCTCCCTTCTCCCGCTGAGCGGGAGAAGGTGTCGCGCGAAAGCGCGACGGATGAGGGGCGAGCCGCTTCCCGTGAGTGGTTGAAATCGCAGCGCCCTCATCCGACCCGGCTTCGCCGGGCCACCCTCTCCCGTTTCTCGGGAGAGGGGATAATGCATCCTACTGCGCCGCCTGCGCCTTGCGGCCCTTGCCGCTCGACAGGCCCATCTGCTTGGCGATCACCTGAAGCATAATCTCGTTCGCGCCGCCGCCGATGGCGGTAAGGCGGATGTCGCGCATGATGCGTGAAATGCGCGATTCCCACATGTAGCCCTGGCCGCCCCAGAATTGCAGGCAGGAATTGGGAATTTCGAGCGCGAGCTTTCCCGCGAGATATTTGGCGATCGAGGCCTTCTCCGTCACATCGCCGCCGGCAATGTAGAGGTCGGCGGCGTTCCAGGCGATGGCGCGCAAGGCCTCGACCTCGCAATGCATGGCGGCCAGCTTGTGCTGGATCGTCTGCATGTCGATCAGCGCCGAGCCGAAAGCCTTGCGCTCGCGCACATAATCGATCGTGATGGCGATGGCCGTCTCCAGCATGGTCGTAGCCTTCGCCGCCGCATAGAGCCGCTCCTCCTGGAACTGCTCCATCTGATAGGTGAAGCCGCGACCCTCCTCGCCGATCCTATGACGAACGGGCACACGCACATTGTCGAAAAAGATCTGCGCCGTGTCTGATGCGTGCAAACCAAGCTTCTTCAGCTTGCGCGCAACTTCGACCCCCTTGGTCTTCATCGGCACCACGATCAAAGACTTGTTGCGATGCGGTTGGCCGTCGGACGTGTTGGCGAGCAGGCACATCCAGTCGGCCTGCACGCCATTGGTGATCCACATCTTCGAACCGGTGATGACATAGTCGTCGCCATCGCGCACCGCGCGCGTGCGGATCGACGCGACATCCGAGCCCGCGCCTTCTTCCGAGACGCCGATGCAGGCGACCTGCTCGCCCGCAATAGCAGGCGCCAGAAATTCGCGGCGCAACGCGTCCGACCCGTGCTTGGCGAGCGCCGGCGTCGCCATATCCGTCTGCACGCCGAGCGCGGTCGCCACACCGCCGGCAAGTGCGCGGCCCCATTCCTCGGCCGCGATCATCGAATAGGAATAGTCCAGCCCGAGCCCGCCATAGGCCTCCGGCTTGCTGATGCCGAGAAAGCCGGCGGCGCCAGCCTTCTTGAAGAGTTCGTGCGCCGGAAAAATCCCCGCCTCCTCCCATGCGTCGGCATGGGGGTCGATCTCTGTCTGCACGAATTTGCGCAGGGAGCGGCGGAGTTCTTCGTGTTCCTGGGTAAAGATCATGTTCTATCCTGGTAGGTCCAGCACTTGCTTCGCTACGATATTCCGCTGCACTTCACTGGAGCCGCCGTAGATCGTCGCGGGGCGTGACAACCAATAATGCGCGAGCGCATCGAGACTGTCGTTGCCATAGGTGACGGGCTCGTCGATCGAGCCGTTCTCCGCCGAAAGCTCGACCAACGACTCGGTGATCTTCTGATAGGTCGCGGTTGCGAAAATCTTCAGGATCGACACGTCGGGCCCGAGCGCCTCCCCGCGCCGAAGGACATCGGCGAAACGCGAATAGGCCTCAGTCAGATCGGCGACATCCAGCCGCAATTGCGTGAACTTGTCGCGGAAACGGTCGTCATCGAAGGCGCCGGTCGAGCGGCCAAGCAAGGCCAGACGATTGAGCGCGACCTGCGACAGTTTCGGCGAGCCCAGGAATATCCGCTCGAAACCGAGCAGCGCCTTCGCCATCGTCCAGCCTTCATTGACCTTGCCGACGATGTTGTCCTTCGGCACGCGCACGTTGTCGAAGAAGGTCTCGCAGAACTCTTCGTGCCCGCCGAGCGTCATGATCGGACGGCGCGTGACGCCGGGCGTCGCGAGATCGACGAGAAGGAAGGAAATGCCTTCCTGCTTCTTCGCCTGCTTGTCCGTGCGCACCAGAAGAAATATCCAGTTGGCGTCCTGCGCCAGCGTCGTCCAGGTTTTCTGGCCGTTCACCACCCAATGGTCGCCGTCGAGTACGGCTTCCAGCCGCAGCGACGCCAGATCGGAACCGGCGTTCGGCTCGGAATAGCCCTGGCACCACACGTCCTCGCAGGCGAGAATCCGCGGCAGATACTGCTGGCGCTGTTCCTCGCTGCCGTAGTTGATCAAGAGCGGACCGAGCATGACGATGCCCATGTCCGGCGCGCGCGGCACGCCGGCGCGATCGAGTTCCTCGAGAAACGCGATCTGCTTGCCGACCGACATGCCCATGCCGCCGTATTTTTTCGGCCATTGCGGCGCGAGCCAGCCGCGCTGCCCGAGCTTCTGGCTCCACGGCTTCACTTCATGCCAGCGGATGCGGCGCGGCAGATGGCGGATGTCGGGCGGACATTCGGCTTCGATGAAGTCGCGCACCATCGTGCGGAATTCCGCATCGGTCATCGCGTCGTAATCGTCTCGGGCGGTCGCGGTCATATCGAGCCTCAAACCTGTTCGAGCGCGGGAGAAAGCGCGGCATAGCGCTTGCGGTGCTGCGCGCCATTGCCGAGCCATGCGGCGAGCTTGATCGCGCGGCGCACGAAAAGCCCGATGTCGTGTTCGTCGGTGTAGCCGATCGCGCCATGCATCTGGATCGCCTCTTTGGCGATTGCCAGCGCGCCGTCGGAACAACGCGCCTTGCAGGCCGACGCGATCAGCGCCTTTTCGCGCGCGTCGGCGGCCTCGAAGGCCCGGGCCGCGCGGTCGATCGCCGCGCGCATCATCTGCGTCGTCACATAGAGATCGACAGCGCGATGCTGCAGCGCCTGGAACGATCCGATCGCCTTGCCGAACTGCTTGCGCTGCCGAAGATAGTCGAGCGTCATGTCGAGTGCGCGCACGGAAAGGCCGAACATTTCGGCCGAGGCCGCAATGCGCGTCTCATCGAGCGCGGCGTCGAGCGCCGCCTCACCCGCGGGCGCAGGCGCGACGCAGAAGCCCGTCGCGACCTCGACATCCTGCAGGTGCAGGCGATGGCAGGTCGTGCCGTCGGTAAAGAACCGCGTCTCCAGCTTCACGCCCTTGTCGCCGGGCTGCACCGCGAACAGTCCCACGCCCTCGGGCGCGCGGGCCGACACGATCAGCATGTTCGCTTGGCTCCCGCCGTGCACGTAGTCCTTCACGCCCGTCAGGCGCCAGCCGTTGGCGGTCGGCGTCGCACGCGTCTCGCACGCGCTCGCCTGCAAGGCGCCGGCGGCCTCCTGCCAGGCGACGGCGATCACACGGCCGCCTTCGACGAGCCCCGCCATCAGATCGTCATTGTGCGGCCCCGCGCCATTGGCGAGCGTGCGCATGGCGAGCACGCCCACAGCCGACAGCGGCTCGGGGCCGATGCCGCGCCCGGTCTCCGCGAGAAGCGCGACGCACTCTTCCAGCCCAAGCCCCATACCGCCGCACGCTTCTGGCGCGCGCAGGCCAACCCAGCCGAGTTGCACCATCTCGTCCCAGCGCGCGGAATCGTAGCCTTCCGGCTTCTGGCGCCAGGCGCGCACGTCGCGGGCCATTTCGGAACGGTTGACATAATCCGCCGCGCTGTCGCGCAGCATGCGCAATAGGTCTTCGGCCTCGCCGGAACTCATGCTCGTCTCTCTGCTTATTTGCGGCCCTTGACGCCAACGAGCGACACGACCTTGCGTGCGATCTCGACAAGGCGGGGACCATAGACTTCTTCGATATCGCGGGTCTTCAGCAGATAGGCCGGGCCGCCGCAGTTCAGCGCATAGAGGCCCGCGCCGTTCGGCAGCACCAGCGGCGCGCCTGCGCCATTCACGTCCTTGCGCCATTCCCCGATCGATGTGCAGAAGCCGCGCTTCTCGATCTCCTTGAACGACTTTTCCAGGCCGCGCAGGATCTTCGCCTTGTCCTCAGGATATTTGCGCAGCACCTGGTCGATCAGCGGCGCGCGCTCGCGCTCGGACAGCGACGACAGATAGGCGCGCCCCATGGCCGAGACGCCAAGCGGAATGCGCGAGCCCACCGCCACCCGGAGTGCGACGATGTTCTGCCCCTCGCAATTCTCGATATAGAGCATGTTGAGTCGATCGCGCGCCCCGAGCGCGACCGCCGCGCCGCATTCGTCCGCAAGCTCCTGCATGAAGGGGCGAGCGATGCGCCGCACATCGAGCTGCGCCAGCGCGACATAACCCAGCGCCAGCACTCCGCCGCCGGGCGAATAGACGCCGAGCTTGCGGTCGTAATTGAGATAGCCGAGCTGCGTCAGCGTATAGGTCAGGCGCGAGATTGTCGGCTTCGGCAGGCCCGTGCGCTTGGCGAGCTCCTGATTGCCGAGCGGGCCGTCTTCCGGGCGAAACACGCGCAATATGTCGAGTCCACGCGCCAGCGCCGTGACGAACTGGCGATCGTTTGCGCGTGCATGGTCTGGTTTGTCGATCGCGGCGTCCATAGGCTCTCTCAGCTCTTGCTCGGGCCATTTTCGTCTCTTTGCCGGGATTTCGCGAAAACATCAAGGGCTTTCGCACCGCGAAATGTCTCGTTCGCAAATTGACCCGGCGTCGACCCCGTGTAATCTCGCCGCCCAAGAACGAAATATGCGAGGAAACGATCCCGATGGCGCTCGATTACGATAGAGTGAAGAACTGGCCGCTGCCGGAAATCCGCCAGAAAATCGAGCCCAAGGATACGATGCTCTACGCGCTGGGCCTTGGCCTCGGCGCCAATCCGCTGGACGCGAAGCAATTGCGTTTCGTCTACGAGGAGAACCTTCTCGCGCTGCCGACCATGGCCGTCGTTCTGGCGCCGCTCGGCTTCTGGATGAAGGACCCGGCAGTCGGCGTGGACTGGAAAAAACTGCTGCACGGCGAGCAGGGTTTCGTGCTGCACAAGCCGATCCCGGCGCAAGGCGAAGTCATCGGCCGCACGCGCATCCTCGAGATCGTCGACAAGGGCAAGGACAAGGGCGCGCTCGCCTTCATCGAGCGCACGATCTCGGATGCAGCGACCGGCGAGACGATCGCGACGCTGACCTCCACCAGCTTTTTGCGCGGGGATGGCGGATTTGGTGGACCTACGGGGCCCACGCCCGCGCCGCACAAGCTGCCGGACCGCGCGCCCGACAAGGTCTGCGATCTCGCCACCCTGCCACAGCAGGCGCTGATCTACCGTCTCAGCGGCGACTACAATCCGCTGCACGCCGACCCGGAAGTCGCGACGACAGCCGGCTTCAAGGCGCCGATCCTGCACGGTCTCTGCTCACTCGGCGTCGCCGGCCACGCCATTCTCAAGACCGCCTGCGATTATGATCCCGCGCGGCTCGCTTCGCTCAAGCTGCGCTTTTCCTCGCCTGTCTATCCCGGCGAGACCATCCGCACGGAAATGTGGATCGACGGCAAGGACGTGTCGTTCCGCGCGCGCGTGACGGAACGCAACATCGTCGTGCTCGACAATGGGCTTGCGACGCTGCGCTGATCACAGCGGCAGGAAATAGACGACCAGGCAGAACAGGGCCAGCGTCGTCAGAGCGAACACGCCGTTCCAGCGGATCGTGATCGTTTCCGCCGGGCGGCCCATGACGCTGCTGAGCAGCACCATTGAGCTGTTCAGCGGCGACATGCCGTTGCTGAGCGACCATGCGCCGACGATGACGAAGACAAGCTTCAACGGCGACAGGCCAGTGGCAGGCGCATGCGCCAGCGCGCCGACCAGCATGGTGACCGTGACCATGGCGTTGATGCCGACGACGCTCAGCCCCGCGATGACCAGCACGATGACGATGCTGAGCGCGGACGGCGTGAGATGCAGGTTGGTGATGACCGCGGCCAGCGCTTCCTCGGGCAGAACCAGCGGCACCATGGCGCCGAGAAAGCCCGCGGTTGCAAATAGCGTGACCTCGTTTGCATAGGCCGGAAATCCGAGCTTCGACCGCTCGAACAGCGTGACCGCGGCGCGCCCGAGGGCGCCTGTCGCGCCGAGCGGCGCATTCTGCAGCGCGAGCCAGCAGAGGGCGAACATCGGCACCACGATGAGGACATGGATCGTGAAACGTATGCCGGTGATCCATTCCAGCGCAAAGGCCATCAGGGTGATCGCCGTCACCTGCCCCAGCATGGCCAGCGCCGCGCGCCAGCCGCCAGGGTCTTCATTGGCAGGCGCCGTCTGCGCGCGCGGAAACTGCACATAGTCGAACAGCCAGCCGAGCGACAGAAACACCACGGTCAGGCCAAGGCCATAGGGCGCATATTCGCTCCAGTGCGCGCCGGGCGTCAGCGAGAACAGAAGCGCCATGGTGATCGACAGCGGGCACCACATCGCCATGGAATGGAAGCCGCGCACCACCGCCAGCGTCATGCGCTTTTCGCGCAATTCCAGACGACCCTGGTCGCCGCCGGCGGCGGCCAGCGTATTGGTCTGCTTGAGCATGGACGCGAGCAGCGCGAGGCCGCCGATATTGAGCAGAATGCCGAATATGTGCCCGCCAAAGGTGAGCGCGACATAGCGACGGCCCGGCGGTTGCGCGACGAGATAGCGGCCCGCGCGCTCCACCAGCGGCGAAGATGCCGCCGCATCGCGCAGGAACCCGAGCGCGGCGAGAAAGGCCGGGTAGAAGCAGGCGGCGGCAAGCCCATCGCCGACCTTGCGCCACGCGCCGGTCGAATAGCCGGCATAGAGACCGAGCGCGACGCAGGCCGCGACGAGAAAACGCGCATTTCCGCGCAGGCGCGGCCATTCGAGCGCGATATAGGCGACCAGCGCGGGCGCTGCGATGTAGCCGGCCGGCGCCCAGCGCGTATAGGCGTGCACGGTCGCGCCCACGAGCACGATCGCCAGCAGCGTGGCCGACCCCTTGCGCGCGATTTCCGTCAGCCCCAAAGCCATGCGCCCTGATTAGCAGCGCCCTGCGTCGTCGAACAGTTGCGAAACCCGCTTTCGCCATGCGAAGTTCGCAAGTCCCCTAATCGCCTCCATCACAGCAGATTTCCAGCCTTGAAAACGCCTCGCACGCTCACGCCCGCAGCCACCCTGTCCCTGCTCGCGCCCGGCATGCGCGTCTTCGTTCACGCCGGTCCATCCGAATGCATGACCTTCGTCGAGGCGCTGAAGGCCGATCCCGAGCGCGCGCGCGACGTCGAATTCGTCGGCGTGTTCATTCCCGGCCTCAACACGTTCGATTATTCGGCCCTGGCGCCCGGCGCGCGCATCGCCTCGACGTTCGTCTCGCCGCCCTTCGCGGACGCTTTCGCGGCGGGCCGCCTGCGCTACCTGCCCAAGGCTTACAGCGGCTTTGCCGGCACGCTGGCGCGCATGCAGATTGATCTGGCGGTGCTGCGCGTCTCCCCGCCCGGCCCCGACGGGCGCATGTCCTTCGGCCTCAACCAGGACTACGCGCCGATCGCCGCGCGCGCCGCGAAGCGCATTCTCGCCTTCGTCGATCAGTCGATGCCGCACATCGCCGGCGAGCCAGGATTGCTGCGCGAAGATTGCGACGCCATCGTCGAGATCGATGAGCCGCTGCGCGCTTTTCCGGCAGCGACAGCCAGCGGAACGCTCGAGAAGGTCGGCGTCAACGCGTCGCAATTGATCCGCGACGGCGACACGATCCAGATCGGCATCGGCAAGGTTCAGTCGGCCGTTCTCGCCAATCTCTTCGACCGCAAGCATCTCGGCCTGCATTCCGGCATGATCGACGATGCGATCGCGGGCCTGATGGACAAGGGCGTTCTCGACAACAGCGCCAAGTCGGCCGATCGCGGAACCGGCGTCACCGGCATGGCCATTGGTACGCAGGCCACCTGGGCCTGCGCCGCACGCCCCGACATGCGCTTCCGCACGGCAGAATATACCCATGCGGCGGGCGTCATCGCGGCGCAGGACAATTTCGTCGCCATCAATTCCGCGATCGAGGTCGACCTGCTCGGCCAGTGCAATGCGGAAATGCTCGGTGGCCGGCAGATCAGCGGCGCCGGCGGCTTTCATGATTTCCAGCGCGGCGCGGCGGGCTCGAGAGGCGGGCGCGCCATTGTCGCGCTTCCCTCGTCGGCGGGCGGCGCAAGCCGCATCGTCGCGCGCCTGCCGGCCGGCGTCGCTACTGGCCCGCGCAACGATGCCGACTACATCGTCACCGAATACGGCATGGCAGCCCTGCGCGATCTCGATCTCGACGCGCGCGCCGAAGCGCTGATCATGATCGCGGCGCCGCAGTTCCGCAGCGAGCTGACTGACGCCTGGAAGGATTTGCGCGCGAAATTCTGAGACGCGACCGACAAGCAACAAAAGAGAAGAGAATGACCGGAGGGAACAACGACGGCCTCGTCAGCGGCGACCGCCACATGACGCGCGCCGAACTCGACGACCACGCGGCGCGCGCCGCGCAGGGCTTCATCGACATCGGCGTCCGCGCCGGCGATTCGATCGCCCTCTTCCTGCGCAACGATTTCGCCTTCTTCGAAGCCTCCGTCGCGGCGCAGCAGCTCGGCGCCTATGCAGTGCCGATCAACTGGCACTTCAAGGCGGAAGAGGTCGAATACATCCTCAACGATTGCCGGGCGCGCGTCTTCATCGTGCACGCCGATCTCTGGCCTGTCGTCGCGCATATCGTGCCGTCGGGCGTGCATGTCTTCATCGTGCCGACGCCGCCGGAGCTGGCCTCATCCTACGGCGCCTCGCCGCAACAATGCCTCGTGCCCGCCGAGGCGCAGAACTGGAACGACTGGATCGCGGCGCAGACGCCGGCGCAGAATCTGCCGCCGCCGGCCACCGACAGCATGATCTACACATCCGGCACGACGGGAAATCCGAAGGCCGTGCGCCGCAATCCGGCCACGCCCGAGCAACGCGAGAAATCGATGTGGCTGCGCCGCCATGTCTACGGTTTTTCGCCGGACATGGTCGCCGCCGTGCCCGGCCCCCTCTACCATTCAGCGCCCAATTCCTTCGGCCTGCGCGCTGCGCTTTCTGGCAAGGGCGTCGTGCTTGTGCCGCGCTTCGATCCCGAAGGCCTGCTCGCGCTGATCGAGCGCTACCGGATCTCGCACATGTTCATGGTGCCAACCATGTTCGTGCGCATGCTGAAACTGCCGAAAGACGTGCGCGAAAAATACGACGTCTCCTCGCTGCGCTACATCATTCACGCGGCCGCGCCCTGCCCGCCTGAGGCCAAGCGCCAGATGATCGCATGGTGGGGGCCGATCATCCATGAATTCTACGGTTCGACGGAATCGAGCGCAGTGACGCTCGCCACCAGCGAGGATGCGCTCAAGAAGCCCGGCACGGTCGGCCGTCCGATCGATGGCGCGGAAATCGTGATTGTCGGCGATACCGGCGAGACGCTCGGCCCGAACCAGACCGGCGAGATTTTCACGCGCATCCACGGCATGCCGGACTTCACCTATTTCAACAAGCCGGAGAAGCGCGCCGAAATCGATCGCAAGGGCCTCATCACATCAGGCGATGTCGGCTATCTCGATGACGACGGCTATCTCTTCATTAACGATCGCAAGCGCGACATGGTGATCTCGGGCGGCGTTAACATCTATCCCGCCGAGATTGAAAGCGTCGCCCTGCACATGCCCGACATCAAGGATTGCGCCGTTTTCGGCATTCCCGATTCCGAATTCGGCGAGTCGCTGATGGCGGTAGTCGAACCGCAGCCGGGGATCGATCTGAAGATCGACGACGTGCGCGCATACCTCAGGCAGCATCTGGCCGACTACAAGGTGCCGCGCCACATCGAGATCGGCCACAATCTTCCGCGCGAGGATTCAGGCAAGATCTTCAAGCGTCGCCTTCGCGATCCCTATTGGGCCAAGGCCGGCCGCACGATTTGATCACACGCGCGCGGCAAGTTCCGCCGCGCGTTCGCCGGAGCGGATCGCGCCTTCGATCGTTGCGGGCAAGCCCGTCTGCGTCCAGTCGCCGGCAAGCAACAGGTTGCGCCAGCGCGTCTGCGGTTGCGGGCGCAAGGCGTCTTGCGCGGGCGTCGCGGCGAATGTCGCGCGCTTTTCCTTGACGATCCGCATGGGCGGAATTTTCGCGGCGTCGACGCCGGCAATCGCGGCGACCTCGCGCCAGATGCGCTCGCCGATATCGTCGGGCGCAGACTCGATGAAGGCGTCCGCGGCGCTGATCGTGACCGACAGCCGATCAGGAAAAGCAAAGACCCATTCGCTCATGCCGCCGATGGCGCCTGTCAGAAGCGGCATTCCGGCGGGCGGCGCGACAGCGAAATGCGCGTTGAAGATCGCGCAATGATCCGTAGGCGCGCTCACGCCAGGAATGAGTTCGAGCGCGCTCCAGGCGGGCGCGGCGAAAATGATGGAATCATCCGCGCCAAGCGCGATGGTTTCCTCGCCGAAATCGAGCGCGCTGACGCGATCCTGCGCAAACTGCAGTGCGCGCAGCCGCGCGCCGAATCGCAACTCGCCGCCCCGCATGGCAAGAAAGGCGAGCGCGGGATCGATGAAGGCCGGGCCGAGGCCATGCGCGGGAACGCGCGGCCGCGCCGCCGCTCCGCCCGCACCAAGACTTTCGCGCACGATGGCCGCCGCGAGCCGTGCCGAAGCCTGATCGAGCGGCGTGTTCAACGCGGAAACAAGCACGGGTTTCCACAGACGTTCCCACAATGCGCCAGTGCTCTTCAGCGCGCTGGCGACGGTTGCGTCGGCGCCGGCGGTCAGCAGCGAGACGCCGCCGAGATAATCTGCGGCGCCTGTTCCTGGAACACGCCGCGACGCCGCAAAAATCCACCATGGAATGCGTCCGTCATTGGGCCGCAGCGTCCATCGTTCGCGGCTCGCCATGTCGATGAAATCGAACACACACGCGTCCGGTCCTGCGAGCGCATCCTTCGCGCCGATGCGCGCAAGATAGGCGTTGGCGGCGTGATTGCACGCCAGCAGCAGATGATTGCCGTTGTCGATCGTGAGCCCGAGCTGCTGATCGAAATACGAGCGGCAGCGTCCACCGGCCATGCGCGCCGCCTCATGCACGATCACGCGCCTGCCTTCGGCTGCCAGCCGCGTCGCGGCGGCGAGACCCGCGAGCCCGGCGCCGATCACATGGGCGACGCCGTTCAAATGATGCCCCAGCGCAGCACCGCGCCGATCAGCTTGATCTTGTCGACGCCGATACGAGTACGCGGCGGCGCAAAGCCGCGCTTCTCGAGCCGCGCGAGCACGTCAGCATAGGCCGCCGCCATCAGCCGCGGGGCCTTCACGGCCGCGCGCGGCTGCGCGTCCATGATCTTTTGCGCGGCGGAAAAATGCGCATGCGCATGCGCCAGCAACGGCGCGCAAGCCTGCGCCAGACGTGGATGCGCGACAACGGCCTGCGGCGTCAGTTCGCTCATGCCAGCGGCCAGCAAGGCTTCGCGCGGCAGATAGAGGCGCCCAAGGCCTGCATCCTCGTCGACATCGCGCAGAATGTTCGTGAGCTGCAGCGCACGGCCGAGGTGATGCGCGAGATCGACGCCCGGCGCCTCGTCCACACCGAAAATGCGAACCGACAGCCGGCCCACCGCGCTTGCGACGCGGTCGCAATAGAGATCGAGCGTCGCTGCATCGGGCGCCACGACCGGTCCGCGCAGGTCCATCTCCATGCCGTCGATGACGGCGAGAAAATCCTCGCGCCGGAGGTGGTATCGCACGACATGCGGCGCGAGAAAGGCCGCCTGGCCGCCAGAGTGACCAGTGTAGATCGCATCGATATCGTTGCGCCAGCGCTGCATCGCGCCGACAGGATCATCCTGATGTGCATCGCCATCGGCTATGTCGTCGACCTCGCGGCAGAAGGCATAGACGTCGTACATCGCCTGCCGCTTGTCTTTCGGCAGGATGCGCATGCCGGCATAGAAGGACGAACCCGCGGCGGCCTTGGCCGGTTGTTCCATGGCCGCGCTCATGCGCCGCGCTCCCGCGCCTGCGATCCGAACGGCAGCGCGCGCCGCGCAAGCACCGCGCCGGCTGCGCCCAGCGCCGTCAAGATGAAACCCGCCTTTGAAGCATGCACTTTCTCTGATAGCGGATCGCGCAGCAGCAGCCCTGCGGTTAGTTTTTCCGCGAGCTTCTGGATCGCCGCGACATTCATCGCGAGCCTGATATCGCGTACCTGGCCGGGAAACACGGCGCTCTCGGCAAGCAAGCCTTGCGTGCGCCGCGCGAGGTCAACGATTACCGCGCGCAATTCCGGCGTCGCGTGCGCAGCGCCCAGCATGTCGATGCGCGCGCCATGGGCAGCCAGCGCATCGGCCGGCAGATAGACGCGGTCCAGCGCATGGAAGTCCTTCCCGCAATCCTGCAGATGATTGATGATCTGCAAGGCCGCGCACAATTTGTCGGAGGCAGCCCAACTATCCTGGCTCTCGCCGTGCACATCCAGCACGTAACGCCCGACCGGCATGGCGGAGAGCCGGCAATAATCGATGAGATCGTCGAAATCGCGATAACGGGTCTTGGTCACGTCGAGCTTGAACGCCTCGATCAGATCGAGCGCATGGCGCGGCGTGATTGCCTGTTCGGACAGCACGCGCTTCAGCGGCTCGGCCACGGGATCGCTCGGCCCTTCGCCGGTCAATGCGCGCGCGAGCCCGTCGAGCAGTTCGAGCTTCTTTTCCGGCGGAAGCGTCGCGTGATCCGAGACGTCATCGGCGGCGCGCACGAAATTGTAGAAAGCCAGCACCGGCGCGCGAAATCGCGGCGCGAGCAGCGAGGCGACCGGAAAATTCTCGTCGCGATGCGACTTGCCCGAGGAGACGGCGGCGACCTCGCTCATGCGCGGACGCCCCCTGCAAATGGATAGAGGACGATCAAGCGACGTACCCCGCTTGCCGGAACCATTCGATCGCGTCGGCCAGTCCTTCGCTGTAGGGCCGGGTGACATAGCCCAGCTCCGCGCGCGCCTTAGCGTCCGAGAAAAACATGAACTTGCGCGCCAGCCGAAGCCCTTCGCGCGTCACGAACGGCGTGCGGCCGGTGAAACGCGCCGCGGTTTCCGCGCTGAGCGCAAGCGGATAGATCAACGCCACCGGCAGGCGGATGCGCGGCGGCTTGCGGCCGACGATGCCAGCAATCTGCGTCAGCATGTCGGACAGGGCGACATTGTCGCCGCCGAGAATATAGCGCTCCCCAATCCTGCCCCGCTCCAGCGCCGCCACCACGCCAGCCGCCACGTCATCGACATGCGCGAGGTTGAGGCCCGTCTCGACATAAGCGGGCATGCGGCCGGACGCTGCCTCCACGATAATCTGTCCGGTCGGCGTCGGCTTGATGTCGCGCGGCCCGATCGGCGTCGAGGGATTGACGATCACAACCGGCAGGCCGTCGTCGACGGCCATCTGCTCCACCAGCCGTTCGGACAATATCTTGCTGCGTTTGTAATTGCCCATCTCGGGCGTCACGGGCGCCTGCATGGTTTCGTTCGATGGCGTGGCGCCGCCGGGCAGGATCGTCGCCGTCGAACTGACATGCACGATCCGCCTGACTCCGGCCTTGCGCGCAGCCTGCATGACGAAGCGCGTGCCATCCACATTGGCGCGCAGAACTTCCGCCGGCACACGCGCCCACAAGCGGTAATCAGCCGCTGCATGGACAAGACAATCGACGCCGTCGAGCGCGCGCTCGAGCGAGGCCGGGTCGAGTATGTCGCCTGTCGCCAGTTCGTCCTGCGGATCGAGATTGGCGCGCGCCGAGCTTGCCCGCGCCAGCGCACGCACCCGATAGCCGCGCCCGCGCAGGATGCCGGCGACCGCAGAGCCCAGAAAACCGCTCGCCCCTGTCACCAGAACGCGCTCGCCTGTGCTTGAATGTTCGCTCGGCGACAAAAGGCGCGCGCTCCCCATGGATTTGAGCGGCCTGTCGAGAAGGCGCCGCCGTGTCGGGATAGAAGATTTTCGTCGTGGGGCCAAGCGCGGCGGGGATTGCGCTCCCCGCTTTCCATCCAGATCGCTTCGCACTATCTTGTCGGACAATCCAGCGCCCGCACGGCGCCCAGAAAATCCAGTGGAGGAAAGCGCATGAAAGCCCTCATCAGCCGTGAGGTCGGCGGCCCCGAAGCCCTGAAGCTCGAAGACCTGCCCGATCCGCAGGCGGGCGCAGGCCAGGTCGTGGTCGATGTGAAGGCTTGCGGCGTCAACTACCCGGATGCGCTGATCATTCGCGACATCTACCAGTTCAAGCCCGCTCGGCCGTTTTCGCCCGGTGGCGAGATTTCGGGCGTCATCTCCGTAGTCGGCGCCGGAGTCGCGGGCTTCAAGCCCGGCGACCGCATCCTGGCCTCCTGCGGCTGGGGCGGCATGGCGGAAAAGGTGGCGATCGACTCCAGCCGGGTCGTGAAAATCCCGGACGCCATGCCCTACGACGAGGCCGCCGCCTTCCTCATGACCTACGGCACCTCGCACCACGCGCTGAAGGACCGCGCCAAGCTGAAGGCCGGCGAGACCCTGCTGGTTCTGGGCGCGGCCGGCGGCGTCGGCATTGCCGCGGTCGAACTTGGCAAGGCCATGGGCGCCAAGGTGATCGCGGCCGTCTCGTCGCAGGAAAAGGCCGATTTCTGCAAGAAACACGGCGCGGACGAAGCGATCGTCTACCCTGCCGGGCCCTTCGACAAGGCGGGAACAAAGGCGCTGGCCGATCTCTTCAAGCAGGCGTGCGGCAAAGATGGCGCGGACGTGATCTACGATCCCGTCGGCGGCGACTATGCCGAGGCCTCGCTGCGCGCCATTGGCTGGGAAGGCCGCTTCCTCGTGGTCGGCTTCCCCGCCGGCATTCCGAAACTGCCACTCAACCTGACGCTGCTCAAGGGCTGCGACGTGCTCGGCGTCTTCTGGGGCGATTTCGTGCGCCGCTTCCCCGAGCGGCACCAGCAGAACCTGCGCGAGATGATGGACCTTTACGCCGCGGGCAAGATCAAGCCCTACGTGTCCGAGAAATTCCCGCTGGAAAAGGCGGGCGCCGCCATCGACTGGTTGTCCGGCCGCAAGGCCATGGGCAAGGTCGTGGTGACGATGGGCTGAAGCCGCAATCGAGGGAGCAGACCGATGACCGATCTCGAAACCTTCCGGCGCGAAACGCGCGCCTGGCTGGAAGCCAATTGCCCGGCCGACATGCGCACGCCGCCGGACGACGAGGAAGACCGCTGCTGGGGCGGCCGCAACTGGAAATTCAAGAACGAGGCGCAGAAGCAATGGCTCGAGCGCATGGCCACGCGCGGCTGGACCGTGCCGGACTGGCCTAGGGAATACGGTGGAGGCGGGCTCTCCAAGGACGAGACAAAAATATTGCGCGAGGAAATGCGCGCGCTGAAATGCCGCTCGCCGCTCGACTCGTTCGGCATCTGGATGCTCGGACCGGCGCTGCTGAAATACGGCAACGAGACGCAGAAGAAGGAACACCTGCCGAAAATCGCGCGCGGCGAAATCCGCTGGTGCCAGGGCTATTCGGAACCGGGCGCCGGCTCCGACCTCGCCTCGCTGCAGACAAGGGCGGAAGACAAGGGCGATCATTATCTCGTCAACGGCCAGAAGATCTGGACGAGCTACGCCAATTACGCAGACTGGATCTTCTGCCTCGTGCGCACGGACCCGAAGGCGAAGAAGCATGAAGGCATTTCCTTCCTGCTGTTCGACATGGCGACGCCGGGCGTCGAGACGCGGCCGATCCTGCTCATTTCCGGCAAGTCGCCCTTCTGCGAAACCTTCTTTACCGACGTTAAGGTGCCGAAGGAAAATCTCGTCTACACGCTCAACAAGGGCTGGGACGTCGCCAAATACCTGCTCACCCACGAGCGCGACATGATCGGCGGCATGGGGCTCGGCGGCGGACGTCCGCTCGGCCAGATCGCCGCGCAATCGGTCGGCGTCGAGAATGGAACACTCTCTGATCCGCTGCTGCGCGCTGATATCGCCGAATTCGATGTCGACGCGATGGCCTTTGCGCTCGCGATGGAGCGCGCCGGCGACATGATGAAGGCCAAGCAGGCGCATCCCGCCTATTCGTCCTTCCTCAAATATTACGGCACCGAACTCAACAAGCGCCGGCATGAACTCGTCATGTCGTCGCTCGGCTCCGACGGCCTGGAGTGGGAGAGCGAGCGTTCGCAGGACGGCGACGCCCCGCGCGCCTGGCTACGCACGAAGGCGAACTCGATCGAGGGCGGCACGAGTGAAGTGCAGCTCAACATCATCTCCAAGCGCATCCTGGAACTGCCGGGGGCGTAGTCATCAACAAGCCCTCACCCTGAGGAGAACCGCGTAGCGGTTCGTCTCGAAGGGCGAGGGCGCTCACGCATGCTTCGAGACGCGATGCTGCGCATCGCTCCTCAGCATGAGGAATAGCTGCGGCGAGGCTCGGCCCGCCGATCAAACGGAGAATTGGCGATGGCACTCGTCCTCACCGAAGAACAATCCATGCTCCGCGATTCCGCGCGCGGCCTCGTCGCCGATCGCGCGCCGATCGCCCATTTGCGCAAGCTGCGCGACGGCCGCGACGCCGACGGCTTCTCCCGCGACGTCTGGAAGGAATTCGCAGCCCTCGGCTTTGCCGGCATTCTGGCGCCGGAAGACAATGGCGGCTCAGGCCTCGGCCATGTCGAGGCCGGCGTCGTCATGGAGGAGATTGGGCGCAATCTCACGCCGTCTCCGTTCCTCTCGACCTCAGTTCTCGGCGCCACGGCGCTGAAGCGCGCCGGCGGCGCGCGCGCCGGAGATCTGCTCGCAAAGCTGTCGGCCGGCGATCTGCTGCTCGCGCTCGCGCTCGATGAAAAGCCGAAGCACAGCCCCAAGCACATCGAGACCAAGGCGACGCGCGCCGGCAACGGTTTCACCCTGTCAGGCGCCAAGACATTCGTGGTCGACGGCCATGTCGCGGACCTGCTCATCGTCACCGCGCGCACCGCGGGCGGCGTCGATGACAAGGACGGCGTCACGGTCCTGCTGGTCGATCCCAAGGCCAAGGGCGTGTCGATCGAACGCACTGTGATGGTCGACGCGCACAATGCCGCGCGCATCACGTTCGACAATGTCGCGGTCGATTCCGACGCCGTGCTCGGCGAGGTCGACGCCGGCGCCGCGCTAGTCGAAGCCATCCTCGACGCCGGCCGCGCCTGCGTTGCGAGCGAACTCGTCGGCGTCAGCGAGGAAGCTTTCGAACGCACCGTCGCTTACTTGAAAGAGCGCAAGCAGTTCGGCAAGGCGATCGGCGAGTTCCAGGGCTTACAGCACCGCATTTCGCATCTGTTCTGCGAGCTGGAGATCACCCGCGCTGCGGTCCTCAAGGCGCTGCAGATGCTCGACAGCGATGCGGACAAGGCCCGCCCCTATGTCGCGGTCGCCAAAGCGCGCGCCTGTTCGTCCGCCGATCTCGCCGTGCGAGAAGCCGTGCAGATGCATGGCGGCAACGGCATGACCGACGCCATCGACATCGGCCTCTTCATGAAGCGTGCGCGCGTGGCGCAGGAATTGTTCGGCGACGCGCGCTTCCACGCGAACCGGATCGCGAAGATCAGGGGGTACTAGGAATCTTGCCGAAATCCTTCTCTCCGCAAAGCGGGGAGAAGGTGGCCGAAGTCGTTGAAACCGGCGCAGCCGGTTTCAACTGAGGATGAGGGGCCAAGGCCGCGACAATCTTACAAGTCGTTTGGCCCCTCACCCCTGCCCTCTCCCCGCATGCGGGGAGAGGGAGAGAACACCCCTACTTCCGCGGCCGCGCAAACGGATGCGTCGACGACAATCCGCCGTCCACCGGAAACGCCTGTCCGTTGACATAGGACGCATCGTCGCTCGCCAGAAACAGCGCCATAGCCGCGATCTCTTCCGGCCGGCCCGCGCGCTGCATCGCGTTCAGCTGGCCGATCTTGCCATCCGTTCCACGCGCCCGCGCCTGCTCGAAGATCGGCCGCGTCATGCCGGTCTCGATCAGGCCGGGGCATACCGCATTCACGCGCACGCCCGTGCCGATCAGCGCATTTGCCGCCGTCTGCGCCAGCGAGATCACGCCGGCCTTGCTCGCGCTATAGGCGACATTGCCGGCGTTCGCGCGCAGCGCCGCGACCGAGGCCGTCATCACGATCGAACCCGCGCCCTGTTTGATCATGTGCGGCGCCGCATGCTTGATCGCGAGATACGGCCCGATCGTATTGATGCGCAGGATCTCCATGAAATTCGCGACTTCGATCTCGAGCAGGCTGGTCAGCCCGCCGCTGACGCCGGCATTGGCATAGACCACGTCGAGCCGCCCGAACTCGTGGATGGCGGTGGCGACGAGCTTCTTCACATCGTCTTCGTTACCTGCATCCATCGCCAGCGCACTTGCCGCATGGCCAGCCTTCTGGATCATTTCCAGCGTCTGGTTCAGGCCCTCTTCCGCCCGGTCCGCGATCAGGAGCCGCGCGCCCTCGCGCGCAAACAACAGTGCGCTCGCCCGGCCGATGCCGCTTGCCGCGCCCGTCACGATCGCCGATTTTCCTGCAAGCCTGCCTGTCATCTGTTCCTCCGGTTTTCATGCAGAATAGCGGCGCACCGCGCGGTCCGATAGCTTGCGCATGGCGCGCCCCGCGCATAGACCGGATGCAGGTTTCAGGGAGAAAAACGTGACGCAGCCGACAGGCACCGCCTTCAGTTCGACGCACAAGCCGCTCGGCCTCGACGACTTCACCGCAACTCGGTTCTGGTGGGTGCGCCATGCGCCCGTGCGCGAGGACGGCGGCTGCATCTACGGCCAGCGCGACCTGCCCTGCGATTGCGGCGAGACCCATGTCTTTGAAGCGCTCGCGCGCGTGATCCCTAGGGATGCGGTCTGGGTGACCAGCAATCTCGGCCGCGCCAAGCAGACCGCCGCCGCCATCTTCGCCGCCGGCCATCCCGACGCCCATCTGCAACCCGTCGCCATGGCGGAATTCGCCGAGCAGCATCTGGGCGACTGGCAGGGCCTCAATCGCGCGGAATTCTTCCGCAATGTGAAGCCCTCGCCTGCAGGTCACTGGTTCAACCCGCCCGAAGAACGCGCGCCCAACGGCGAAAGTTTTGTGGACCTCATCGACCGCACGCGCGCCGGCATCGGTCAACTGGTCGAAAAACATGCCGGGCGCGACGTCGTCGTCGTCGCGCACGGCGGCACGATCCGCGCCGCCATTGGCATCGCGCTCGGGCTGGAGCCCTCCCGCATGATGGCGTTCACGACCGACAATTGCTCAGTCACGCGCCTCGACATTCTCCGAAACGAAGCTGAAAGCGGCTGGCGCGTGCTGATGATCAATCACCAGCCGTGGGTGGGTGTGCCGCAAGAGAGCAAGCTGGCGTAGCGAGGCTCCCTCTCCCCGCGAGCGGGGAGAAGGGAACTGTCTCATTCCACCGCCGCGTAGACCAGGTTGCGGAACAGCATGCGATAATAATCGCGCTGGCCCGGCGCCTGGATCATCAGCATCGCGAACAGGTCTTCCTGCGGATCGATCCAGAAGGTCGTGCCCGCAATGCCGCCCCAGTAGAACAGCCCTTCCGAACCCGGCACCGACGCCATGCCGGTCGCCGTGCGCACGGCGAAACCGAGGCCGAAACCGTGGCCTGGCGGCAGGATATCCGACCCGCGCCGCACATGCGGGCCGACGTGGTCGCTCGCCATGAACTCCAGCGTTATCGGGCCGATGATGCGCGCCTTGCCGAGCGTGCCGCCGCCCGCCAGCATGGCGCAGAAACGCGCATAATCGGGCGCGGTCGACATCAGGCCGCCGCCGCCGGATTCGAATTGCGCCACGCGCTTGGCGTTGAACAGCTTCACCGGCTGCTGCGTATCGGGATCAACAGGCAGCGGCTCGGCGATGCGGCCGAAATTCTTCTCCGCCACGCTGAAAGCCGTGTCCTTCATGCCGAGCGGCCCGAGAATCTGTTCCTCCAGCGCCTGCCCAAGCGTCTTTCCGGTCACGACTTCCACGATACGGCCGAGCACATCGGTCGAACGGCTGTAATCCCAGCACGCGCCCGGCTGGTTGAGCAGCGGCAGCTTGGCGAGCGCGTCTGCCTGGTCGGCGTTGGTCTGGTCGGGCCGCGCGAGATTGGCTTCCGCGTAGAGCTTCTGCACCGGATGCTCGCCGGTGAAATCATACGTCAGGCCCGATGTGTGGCGCAGCAGATCCTGGATCGTGATCGGCCGGTCAGGCGCGACGAGGTCGAGCTTGCCGTCGCGCACCACGCCGACCTTCGTCTCCGCAAAGGCCGGGATATATTTCGACAGAGGGTCGGCAAGCAGGATGCGGCCCTGCTCGACCAGTTGCATGATCGCCATCGAAACGATCGGCTTGGTCATCGAGAAAATGCGGAAGATCGCGTCTTCCTGCATGTCGTCTGTCGAGGCCGGATCGCGCTTGCCGAAAGACTTGAAATAGCCGACCTGGCCGCCGCGCGCGATCATCGCCACGGCGCCGGGCAGCCGGCCTTCGCCGATCTCGCGTTCCAGCACGCCGCCGAGCCGGCCAAGCGCTTCCGTGTTCAGTCCGATCTTGCCGGGCTTTGCCCGGTCCAGCCCAGAATCCCTGCTCATTTCCTGCATTCCTCTTGTGCGGGCGCGATGCTTGCCGCCATTTCGGCGCTCATCTAACGTCGCCGTCAACAATGGCGCAACCGCCGTTTCGGGAGGATCTGCAGAGATGGACAATGTCGCGGCGCTGGAAAAGGAATTCGGTCTCGTCGCCGATCTCGTGAAGCTGACGGCGCGCGACCTGCCCGACCACACGGCCTTCATTCTCGATGGCCGGCGCCAGTCCTATGCGGAGACGGTGAAGCTGATGGCGCGCGTCGCAGCAAGCCTGCAGCGCGACGGCGTCAAGCAGCGCGAGGCCATTTCCGTCTGCGCCTCCACCTCCATCGAATATGCGACCTTGTTTCTCGGCGCGCTGTCGATTGGCGTCGTCACCGCGCCGCTCGCGCCCTCCTCCACGCCCGAACAGCTCGAAGGCATGATCAAGGATTCCGGCGCCAAGCTGCTTTTCCTCGACGCCACCACAGCCGACAGCCTGAAAAACGCGGGCGATGCAAACACGATCCGCATCTCGCTCGATGGGTCCGATTGCGGCAAGCCCTTCGCGGACTGGCTCGCGCCCGAAGGCGCGGCCGTCACG
>Ga0209023_10002204_pt1 | contig 24749 bp, 22 predicted proteins | sample LakOneMetagenome_FD_187468 | JGI IMG/M metagenome (GOLD analysis project Ga0209023, IMG submission 187468) | Freshwater and sediment microbial communities from Lake Erie, Canada (SPAdes) (version 2) | ecosystem: Environmental > Aquatic > Freshwater > Lentic | place: Lake Erie, Canada... | reverse complement strand
TTCAGACCGCATGGAGCTGCAGGTCAACGTGCGCGTCATCGCCGCGACCAATCGCGACTTGCTCGCCCGCATTGCTGCCGGCCACTTCCGGGAAGACCTGTACTACCGGCTGAACGTCATTCGCGTCTCGATTCCGCCGCTGCGCGAACGCGGACACGACATCCTCGAACTGTTCCATCACTACTTCGATGGCTACTGCCGTGCGCAGGGTCACGACGTCCCCGAGATCTCGGTGCCAGCAGCGACCATGCTGCTCACGTACCGCTGGCCGGGAAACGTCCGCGAACTGCGCAACATCGCCGAGCGACTTGCGCTCCGTGAAATCGACGGCGTCGTGCTGCCGCAGCACCTGCCGACGGAAATGCACGAGCAGAAGACCGCCATGCCTGCGGCGCGGTCCATTCTGCTGCCGACACCGTTGCCGCTCACGCAGTCTGCGCAGTCACACGTGGCGGCCGTTCGCTGGCTTGCCGCTGATGCCGCGTGGGACGAAATGATGCGCGGCGGTCGGAGCTTCTGGATGGTGGTGCATCCGCGCTTCATCAATCGCGAGCTCACCAAGGCAGACGTCCGCGAAATCATTCGACGCGGACTTGAGCAGACGCAAGGCAGCTACCGCAAACTCGTCGAGCTGTTCCACCTGCCGCAGACCGACTACAAGCGCTTCCTGGCGTTCCTGTCGCAGCACGACTGTCATCTGCCGTTCCACGAATTCCGCGATCAGCGACCGCGCACCTGAGCGACACGCGGACGCGGATCTGCGTCCGCCGGCTCACCGGCTGCGTGAATTACGGGCGCGACGTTCTTCAACCCAATCAAATTTTCGCGAGTGTGGCGGACGCGAAGAGATCCGCGTGCGTGTGTCGATGCCGACTGACGAGCGGCGTTCGCGGACGCTAGTCGGTTGGTGCGAAGTAGCCGCCCGCTGACGTCACGACATTGCCGGCGGCATGCGGGCGAATTTCCACCTTGCGCCAGTTGCCGTCTGCCGATGTGTTGGTCGAGGAGTAGCTGAGGACGTAGCGTCTGCGCAGGTCCTGCACGATTCGCTGAAACTGCCCACCGAGCGCCGTCGCATCAGCCGCGTAGTAGACCTGACCACCAGACTGCGTCGCCAGCGTCTCGAGCACCTCCTTATCGACGTTGGCGCCAAGCCCCACGTTGTAGAACGTCGCTCCAACTTCGCGCTGCAGCTTCAGCACGTCTGCGAAAACATGCTTGCTGCCCGGTGCGGTTCCCGGGTTGTTCTCGTCGCGCCCATCGCTGAGCACAATGATGGCGCGCCGCCCCTTGGCAGTCTTGAGATGCAGGAGCGAGTTGTAGAGCGCGTCGTAGAGGGCGGTTCCGCCATTCGCCGTGTAGTTGCGGATCGCCTCGAACGACCAGTCGCGATTGGTCGAGAGCACGTGCTCGAAACGTGGCGAGTCGGCGAAGGTGATGAGCGCGAGGTTGTCTTCGGGGCGCACCGCGCGCACGAAGTCGGCGGCTGTGCTCTTCACGAGGTCCGCGCTCTTCTTCATGCTTCCGCTCGAGTCGAGGGTCAGCACCATCGACACCGGATCGACCGCTTCCTGGAACGTGTCCACCTGCTGCGGCACGTCGTCTTCGAAGACGGCAAGGTCCGCCGAGGTCACGTCGACGTAGTCGCGTGCGTCGTTCTGCACCGTGAACTCGATCGTCGGGCGGATGGGCGGCGGGTCCGGCGCAAAGTATCCGGCACGCGTGCGGGCTCGCAACCCTTCAGGGACCTGGACGGAGACACGGTGGAACTGGCCGTCCTTGCGCTGATTCTTCGGCGTGAAGGTGATGAGAAACCGGTTGTGCGTATCAGTCGCGATGGTCTCGGCTGCCGACACGAGTTCCGCCTCGCGCGACGGGAAGAAGATGCGACCGCCCGACTGTTCGCCGAGCGCGCGGAGCACGTTCTCTCCCTTCATTGAAATGCCGGCCACGCCTCCGACCGCAAGTGCGTACACCGTGACGCCCGTCTCCTGCACAATGCGCTGCACCTCGTCGACTGTCGTCTTGCTGTTCTCGTCGTAGCCGTCAGTGATGAGCACGATGGCGCGACGCCCGGTAGCGCTCGCCAGGAGACGTGTGCCCTCGGCGAGACTGTCGAGCAGTGCCGTGCCGCCGCCGGCGCGCATCGCATTGATTGCCTGCCGCAACGTTGCGGCGTCACTGGTCGGCCCCGTCACACTGCCAAGGTGCGCGTTGAACGGCGCCACGATGGCGCGGTCCTTCGGGCGCATGCTGGCGGTCAGCTTCTCGGTGACGTAGCGCACGTAGTCGATGCGACGCGACATGCTCTGGCTGTTGTCGACGAGCAGCAGCACATCGCTCTCGACGGTCTCGCGTGTGATGAAGTCGACCGTCTGCTCGACATCCTCATCCGTGACGGTGAACGCCGACGGCGGAAGGTCTGAGACGAAGCGGCCGTTCTTGTCGAACACGGAGGTCTCCAGGAGCACACCTGTCACCTCGGTCTTCTCGATGACTTCGTACGGTGGCAGATCGACGGTGTCCTTCAGCAGCTCGCCCGATGACGCGGCCGCCTGCACGGTGATCTCGCGGCGCGCAAACGGATTGTCATCCACCCACTCGACGGCGTAGGGTGGTCCGCTCTGCACGGTGCCGACACGCGTCCCGTCCACGTAGAACTCGACGGGCGACAGCGTCACGCCCTGCGCGACCGTGATCTGTGCAACGATGCGGACGCGCAGCACGGCTCCCGTGCGCCCCATGGGCGACGTGATGTGGAGCGACGAGCCGGAGGCGGCCGGGGATGAACCCTGCTGCGCGCCGACGGGCGCGACGACAGATGCCGCTGCCGCCAGCGCCAGAATTGTGCGGCGCACCTTCGTGAACATAGATCCTATCGGTCGTCGTAATCCACGTTGCCGCGAATGAAGTAGGTCGCGCATGCGGCAGAGAGCAGGTCGAGCGACAGCTGGTTCGGTGTGCCGACATAGGCGGCGAGTGACAGCGCGTGCTCGATGAGGTCGCGCGGATGGCAGCCGCGGAGCTGCACATGACGCGGCTCGAGCTCCGTCCTGATGAGGGCTTCTACCATCGCTCGATCGAAGGGAAGGTCGCGTTCGTGGCAACATCGCTCGAAGATGGCGACGAAGTCGCTCGGAGACGGCGATTCGGCGTAGACCTTGTAGCGGATGCGACGGAGAAATGATTCGTCGAGCAGGTCGAGGGGATTCAGATTGGTCGCGAACACAATCAGGATCTCGAACGGGATCTCGAACTTCTGACCGCTTTGCAGCACGAGGTGATCGACGCGGCTCTCGAGCGGAACGATCCAGCGATTGAGTATCTCGGTGGGTGAAGACCTCTGGCGACCGAAGTCGTCGATGATGAGCATCCCGCCGTTGGCCAGCGTTTGCAGCGGCGCTCGGTAGTAGCCATAGCTCGGAAGAAACCCCAATTCGAGCGACTCCATCGTCAGCTCGCCACCAACGGTCACGACAGGTCTGCGGCAACGCACCCAGCGATTGTCAGGAGTGGGATCGAGCGACAAGAGGCTCGAGGCCGCGCGCGAGTCGACAGGATCGTGGTTCATCGCGTCGAACACGCGGATGATCTCCCGATCCACGACAAGCGCATGAGGTATGGCAATCTCCCCGGCGAGCAATCCGCCAATTGCGCGGGCAATCTTTGTCTTTCCGTTACCGGGAGGACCAAACAGGAACAACGAGTGCCTGGATGCGACGGCTGGACCAATCTGATCCAGCACTTTGTCGCTGACGACAAGGTGCTGAAACGCATGCCGGACGAGCGGGCGCGTGACACTGGGTCCAACCGATCGGCGAAACACGTCCAGGTAGGCACGGTACTGGTCGATGGGCACCGGAAGACAACCGGAGTAGTGGTTGTGCTCGTTGAATTCTGCCGCCTTCGAATGGCCCGCTTCCGTCAGCCGGTACATGTACGCGGCCGGGCTCATGGACCCGCTGACAATTTCGCAGTGCCGCTCACGCTTGAGCGCCTCGATGCACGGCTCGAGCACCGCAAAGGTGACTCCCAGGCGACCGGCGAGCTCGGCTCCGGGTTGCGCACCGGTCAGGTGCAGAGTCTTGATGATGATCTGACGGACAAAGTCCGGATCCAGCCCAGTCTCCGCAAGGTTCCTGGGTGCGGCGGGCATCAGGCAGCCTCCGCTTGTCTGCATCGTCAGTGACCAGGCCGTCGAGCAGCCACCTGGCGTAGCAGCTTGAGTGCCGGTAGGAATGACGGATCCGCGAGTCTCGCGCGGACGAGTGCGTCGCGCGCCTCGGCTGTCTGACGCGTGGCCAGTAGCAGCACCGCCTGGTTGTACGCAGCCGTGGCCGGCCGTGTGTCGTGCGCGAGCACGGCAAGCGCCAGCCCAACATCGCCGGCAAGCGCCAGACTCAAGGCCAGGTTATTCCGGCTCTGAACCGCGGTGGGTTCAGCATCGAGTGCAGCGCGACACCACGCGGTCGCTTCGTCGAACCGTCCCGCCGACATGGACGCGTAGCAGAGATTGTTCAACGGATATCCGGCCTCGGGATCCAAGCCACGGGCAGTGTCAAACCGGTCGTGGGCGGCGCTGACGAATCCGAGACTCAGCAACACCGTGCCGAGTGTGTTCTGTGTGCGTGCCGATTCGGGCGCCCAGTAGACGGCCCGGTACGCATAGGTGAGCGCCGTAGCCGGAAAGTGCCAGTCCCGCCAGATTCTGGCCATCGCCTCGTTCGACGACACGTCACGCGGGTCACGTCGCAGCGCTGCCTGAAAGTGATCAAACGCTGCATCGAGAACACCGACGTCGAGATAGGCGAACCCAAGCCGCCGTTCGTTGTCGAGGTTTGGATCCTCCGTCTGGCGTTTGATTGAGTCTGCGAGGACGGGCCGAGTCGCTTCCAGCGTACTTGCCGCTTTCGCACTCGCGGCGGCGGGTGACCGGCCGGTCGTCTGCTCGGGCTCCGCGTGAATCGCTGCCGCGGCAAGGAGCAGAGCGGCACAGACAACGGCAATCCTGTCGAGACCTCTCCGCGCGGTGCGATGCCGCGAAGAGACACACCGGATTGGTAGCCAGCCGTGCACGTGGCTCAGTCTTCCTTGTTCAGTCGGGCGCGGCGCCGGAGCAAATACAGGATGCCAACCACTATCAAAGCCCCGATCAAAATAACGTTGTTCATGTTCTCAGCTTCCCTCTACGCGACGCCGTCACTTGAAGCCTCGCACGAACTGGATAATAGCCGGACCGAGCACCACAACGTACAGGGCAGGGAAGAAGAACAGCACGAGCGGAAAGACGAGTTTGACGCCAACCTTCTGCGTGGCCTCCTCAGCGCGTTGCCGGCGTTTGGTGCGCGACGTGTCGGCGTGCGACCGCAGGGCTTGCCCGATACTTGTGCCAAACCGGTCCGTCTGGACGAGCATCGCCACCAGGGCACGAACGTCGTCGACTTTCGTGCGCTGCGCGAAGCTCTTGAATGCGTCGATTCGCGATTTGCCGGCGCGGATTTCCGAGGTGATGAGTCTCAGTTCATCGCCGAGTGCCGGATACGTGAACGAGAGTTCATCCCCGGTCTTGACGATGGCCTGATCGATTCCCGACCCGGCTTCGATACAGACGATCATCAGATCCAATGCATCTGGTAACCCATTCTCGATGTCGCGCTGTCGTGCCGCAAGTCTCCGGTCGAGCCACATGCCAGGAAGAAAGAATCCGAAGGCTGAGGCGACCAGCACGAACAACCACAGCACCGGTGGTGGCGGTTGATGCACCAGATACACCAACCCGCCGATCATCACGGGCAGCACCATTTCAGCGATAGAGAACAAGATCGGCGCGGCCGCAGTCTTGATGCCGGCACGCGCCATCCTCGTCTGAAGACGCGAGAGCTCCTTGTTGGAGCGCAACAGGAGCACTTTCGAGAGGTCCTGCCAGACGCCTTCGGGTTCTTCGCTGGCTAGCGGCAGCGCTTCATGGACGGGAGCCAACTTGTTCGGCGCATCAATGACTTCTCTCAGCCGTCTGCGCTCCACCGTGTTGCGGTTCAGGACCGACCACGCAAGAGTGCCGCTCAACAGAGCAACCGAGACAAACACGGCGAAGAGCGCTGGTTGGATAGGGTCCATGACGGTCTAGTACTGGATGTCCACGATCTTGCGGACGATGAAGACGCCGACGACCTGAAGAACGACGCCGATGATGATGAGTCGAACACCAAGCGGATCGTTCGCAAGAATCATCATCTGCGCGGGGTTCGCAATCAGCATCAGCAGCGCCAGCGCTGGCGGCATGGCGGCGAGGATGTACGCGGTCACGCGACCGTGGGCCGAGCGCACGCGCACTTCGCGCCGAATCCTGAATCGTTCCCGCATCACGAACGCCAGGCGATCGAGAATCTCCGACAGATTGCCGCCGGCCTCGCGCTGCGTCAACACCGCGGTCACGAAGAACCTGGCATCGATCGTTGGAATGCGTTCGGCAAAAGCACGCAGCGCGTCGGGGATCGCGGCGCCGTAGTTCTGGCGTTCGAACAGCATCCGGAACTCAGGACCGGCCGGCTCGGGCAGTTCATCTGCGGCGATCTTGATGCCGGTTGTGAAGGCATGTCCTGCACGCATGGCGCGGGCGATGAGTTCGACGGCTTCTGGAAACTGCTCTTCGAACTTCGCCGCACGCGTTGTGCGGAAATACTCGATGATGAAATACGGCACCGCCGCGCCGGCGAGGCCCAGCACCACGTCCACGAGCACAACCGGCAGGTAGACCATTGCCGCGACCAGCGTCAGCAGGAACATGGCTCCTGTTGACAGCAGGAATGTACCGACGGTGATCTGGAGACCCGAGTTGTTCACGAAGGCGCGGACCGGGTCCATCGCACTCCCGAAACTCGTCAACACAACGTTCAGAAGATCGATGCCGCTGAGCGCTTGTTCCTGCTTCAGCAGCTTGACCGTAGTGTGGGCGCGGACCAGGTTTGGATCTTCAGACTTGAGGCGACGTTTGAGGGATGTCTGCTCGCGCTGTTCTGGCTCAGCAACCAGGAACCAGTAGGTGCCGAAGATCAACGCCAGTACGCCAACGAATGTCAGGATCGCAACAGGCATCACCGTGTATCCAGACGTCTCACTGCACCTGGGTCACGTGGTCGAACATGTCGGCCTGCAGCGTCCGACCCGACGCATGGATGGTGTCGGCGCACTTCGGCCTGATCCCGGTCGCGCGGAACCGTCCGCGCACGCGGCCGTCGTCGCCGATGCCGACTTTTTCGTAGACGAAGATATCCTGAGTCGTCAGGATGTCCCCTTCCATGCCGGTGATCTCGGTGATGCCAGCGATCACGCGACGACCGTCTGCAAGCCGAGTGACATGCACCAGAAGGTGAATCGCCGAAGCGATCTGCTGCCGGATGGCTCGATCCGGAAGATTCAGGTTGGCCATCGCGACCATCGTGTCGAGGCGATGCAAGGCATCGCGCGCCGTGTTGGCGTGAATGGTCGTCAACCCTCCGTCATGGCCGGTGTTCATCGCCTGCAACATGTCGATGGCTTCTTCGCCGCGTACCTCGCCAAGGACGATGCGGTCTGGGCGCATGCGCAGCGCGTTGATGACCAGGTCCCGCTGCTTGATGGCACCACGACCCTCGATGTTGGCTGGCCGGGTCTCCATCCGGACGACGTGACGTTGTCGCAGCATCAGTTCGGCGGCGTCTTCGATGGTGACAATGCGTTCCTTGTCGGAAATGAATCCCGACAGCACATTCAGCATCGTCGTCTTGCCAGCACCCGTCCCACCCGACACGATGACGTTCAGGCGTGCGCCGACAGCCGCCTTCAGAAAATCGAGCATGGCCTGCGTGAGAGAACCACGTTCGACGAGATCCTGCGAACCGAGCCGTTCGGTTCTGAACCGACGAATCGAGACGGCTGGTCCGTCGAGCGCAATTGGCGGAATGATCGCATTCACACGAGAACCGTCGGCCAGACGCGCGTCGACCATCGGACTCGACTCGTCGATGCGACGGCCGACCGCGCTGACGATCCGTTCGATGATCCGCAGCAGATGCCGGTCGTCTTTGAAGACCACGCCCGTCAGCTCGAGCATTCCGTTTCGCTCGATGTACACCTGATCGTGGCGGTTGATCAGGATGTCCGAAATCGCGGGATCACGGAGCAGGCTTTCAAGTGGTCCGAGTCCGAAGAGCTCGTTGAGTACGTCGGTGACGAGGCTCTCTCGCTCGTAGAGGCTGAGCGGAGTCGTCTCCGACTCACGGTCGAGCATGACCGCAATCAGCGTGCGAATCTCCGGCTCGGCATCCTCGCGTTTGACATACGCGAGGCGGTCCAGATCAAGCCGATCGAGCAGCGCCTGGTGGATGCGGCTCTTCAGCTCCTGATAGTCCGAACGACGAGTATCGACCGCAAGCGGTTGCCTGAGTGCGAGGGAGTCCATTCGGTTCTACTTTCCCGCCTAGTTCGAGAGCGACCGCTTCGGTGTCAACCATCCCCAGAAGCCGGTCGTGGCATCCGGAGCGGCGACTGGAGCGGTCTGACCCGTCAGTTGACGAGCAAAGGCGTGGAACGACTCCGCCAAGCGACCCTGCGTGGACTCGGCAATCGGCTGCCCTTTGTTAATCGCACCAACCGCCTGCCTGTAGTCGTTCGGAAACACATGACCGATCTTGAGTCCGACCGTCTTCTCGATATCGTCCAGCGAAATCTCCGCACTCCTGTCTGAACGGTTGACCACCACGTGCACGCGGTCGCCGTAGCGTTGGCGGAGCGTCGTCACGAGCCGGTGTGCGCTGCGCAGCGTCGGTAGCTCATGATTGATCACCACGAAGATGCCCGATGCCTGATCCAGCGAGGCGAGCAACGCGGCGTCCATTCTCGGAATATCCAACACGACGGAATGATAGTAGCGCGTCACGAATTCGAGGAGCATGCGAAGACGGACGCCCTCGATCGTGCCCGGCGCGATCCGAGGCGAGGATCCAAGCAGGTCGAGTCCCGCTCGGGAGCGCACCACCAGGCTGCGTAGAAATGCCTCGTCCAGACGATGCGTGTTTTCGAGTGCTTCCGCCACCGTGAATCGCGGTTCCACGCCGAGAAACACTCCAGCGTCGCCGGCCGCAAAATTCAGATCGATGAGCAGCGCATCGTCCAGCACGCGCGCCAGCGCCGCTGCCAGGTTTACGGCAATCGTCGTGGCGCCAACGCCGCCCTTTGCGCCAATGACCGCATAGACGCGGCTCTGTACCGGGACGGACTGGTGAACGATTACGCGGCCGATGGCGTTTTGAATCGCCTCGCTGGTGATGGGCTCCGAAATCGCTTCGCTGACACCGGCGCGCATGCTCTCCAGCATCAGTTCGGGATCGAGCGAACGTGCGACGATCGCGACGCCCATCGACGGGAACCGACGCTTGATTGCAGCAATCTGCGGCAACGCGGATCGATCGTGGCGCACGTCCACCAGCAGTGCCTCCGGCGCAATGGTTGCGCGGGCATTGGGCGCCGTGAGCTGTTCGGCCTGTACGATCACCGGCCGCATGCCGCATGCTGCGACAAGCGCCTGGAGATCGCCGTCCGAATTGCCGATGATGCCGACCGTTCCCGTCACACTCGTCCCTGTAGCTGTTGTTGCGTGAGGACTCAGGGCCGGCCAGCAGTGGCCCGGCCCGAGGGCGCGTCCATCGTGCCCGTCCCGCCCTGGAGTGCCGCACCAATGGCGTCGGCGTCCGACATGAACTGCTTCGAATCGGTTGGCAGGTCGGGCACCTCGTCGGGGTCGAGGGGCTTCACCAACCGCGGCGTGATGAGGACCATGAGTTCAGTCCGTGACTGGCGTGCGGCTTTGCTCTTGAAGAGCGATCCGATGATGGGCAGGCTGCCGAGCACCGGCACGGCACTTCGGTCGGTCTGCGCGACATTGTTCATCAGTCCCGCAATGGCGAAGGACTGACCGTCACGAAGTTCGATTTCCGTTTCGGCTCGTCGCGTCTGCAGGGCCGGGATGCGGAATCCGTTCAGCGACACACCGTTGGTGAAATCGAGGGTGCTCACTTCCGGCTTCACGTGCAGGCGGATCACGTCGCCCGCAATGGTCGGTGTGAAGCTCAATCGGATACCGAACTCTTTGTACAGAACGCTCACGGCGTTCGTGTTGCCCTGGACGACCGGCACGGGCACTTCGCCGCCAGCGAGGAAGCTGGCTTCCTTGCCGTTGTAGGCAATCAGGTTGGGCTCTGCCAGGCTCTGCAGGAAGCCGCGCGACTGCAGCGCCTTCAACAGCCCGCCGACGTTGTATTTCGTGTTGAAGACAAACAGATTCAGGAAATCGCTGAAGGTCAGCTTGTCGGTATCAAACGTCGGTGCGGCGAACTGTTGCGTCGTGGACCGGCCGACGAAGTCTTTGTAGCCGGAGATGCCGGTGAAAAGGGACACGCCAGCTTCGGTCACCGCCTGCCGATTGACTTCGGCGAAACGGACCTGGAGCAGCACCTGCTGCGTGTCGATGCCGCCCGGCACCTGGAGCAGATTGATGACCTTCTGCTTCGCCGACGTCTTCTCGGCGATTTCTCCGGCCTTGAGCATCACGGCGTTGCTTGAGACGCGTCCAGACAGTGTGGTCGCTTCTTCGTTCACCGTGACCTGGATGTCTTCGCCAGGAAAGAGATTGCGCAGCTGCTGCTGCAACATCGTGACGGGCGCATCCACCGCGATGTCGTACTGCACGCGGCGCCCCTCGCCCCAGATGATGAGGCTGATGGTGCCCTGGGCCTTGCCGTCGATGAGAATCTCGCGTGGTGTCACGACGACGGCGTCGGCGATCGCGGGGTTGGTGATGGCGACGCGCGTGATGTCGAAGTCAATCGGCAGGACGGTCGAACGACCAGCCGTGAGCGACACGCGCGGCAGCGCGCCGCTCGACTGCGGTGCCTGCGCTGAAACGCCGGGAGTCTTGGTGACGAGCAGCGCAACGCAGAGACCCAGTATTGCGGCCGCTCGAGTGACGTGTCGGGTCATGTAAGTCTTGACGATCACCGAATCGCCTCCTCCGTGCGTTTCGCGCCCCGTACGACTTCGACGGTGTAGGGCTTCGGCTCTGGAGCGGGCGGTGGTGGCGGTGGCGGCGGTGCGATCTTCGGCTTCGGCTCCCGGTTAACCGCTGGCGCGACGGGCGCGGCGCCAGGCGCACCATACAGCGACGCGAGTCGTGTGCCTGCGGTACTCGTGGGATCGACATCGAGCGGATTGCGAAGGGCGAGCATGATCTGGCCTTCCGTGGCCGCGAGCACCGTACGCTCCGCATCCTCTGGGCTCAGAAGGAGCGTGACCACCGATGAAGGCATGGCCTCGCCGTTCTTCTTCTTGTCCTGCTCGTACTTGGTGCCGGCTGCAAGCACCTGTACGTTGCTCACCACCACCTTTGTGACGGTTGAGTCTTTTTCCGTGAGCGTCACGAACACGTCGACGCGATTCCCAGGGGTGACGAAGCCGGCCACACCGACCACTTCGTTCACGCGCACGGCAATCGCGCGCATGCCGGGCGTGATCGTCGGCGGCAGGCCCGCGCCAGCGCCGACAGCGGCCAGCTTGCTTTCGGTGAGCGGTTCATTCTCGAGGACCGCGGTCAGCAAGCCGCGATTGGTGACCTCTTCGACCTTACTGAAGGAGCCAGGCACGAGAGCATCGGCAGGCCAGCCCACGAGTTTGATGTCGGCGGGCGTGAGCAGCGCGCCGTTGGCGAGCGGGTGTGCCGCCACCACCACCTGTATCTGCGGTGCGGTCGCAATCTGCGCGGGGCGCTGTTGAATCGCGCGCGCCACGAGCAGCGTGGCCACACCGGCCGTGGCCAGTGCGACGACAAGCACGAGGATGGTTCGCGTGTTACGAGTCATGTCTCGCGTAAACACCTAGTGTAGCCACATTGCTACGATCGCTCCGGCGGTAATCGGGAGCGCATACGGCAGCCGTGGCCCTTTGCTATGCTCCAACGACAACACCGGGTGCGGCCGAACACCGAACACTCGGAAATGCGTTAGAAGCTCGGCTGTATTCCGCACCGCCGTACGGAAATAGTTGGACGCCAAAGCCAGAATCACAGCCATGACTCCACCCGCCAGAGCTGCGTAGAGTCCTGTCCACAGCGCTGGTGCCGGACCCAGCCAGGCACCAAGACACGCCATGAGTTTCACATCACCCGCGCCAAGTCCTCTGAGCAGGTAGAACGGAAGAAAGATCACAAGACCTGCTGTCCAGCCAAGCACAGCAAACAACAACCCGCGGGCGCCGTGCACGACCAGCGCGTAAGCCAACGCAACGGCTGTGCTGCCTAGCGTGATCTCGTTGGGTATTCGCCTGGTGCGGATGTCCGTCCCGCAGGCGCAGACGCTCACGACGAGCGCGATCCACTGCTGCACCTCCAAGCGACCCACGAAATCGGGCACGTTCGCTCTCCCGAGTAATCCAGAACCAGCGTGCGAGCCGCGTTGCGTGATGCGCGGCGAATGCGGCGGGAATCTCGCTAGGAGGCCGACTGAAGCGAACTGCTGACTGCTTCGAACCGGGAATTGATAGCGCCGCCGAGGTTGGTCATGGCTGTGACTGCCGCTAGAGCAATCAGTGCCGCGAGCAATGCGTATTCGATCAGGTCCTGACCTTCGGTGTCACTAACGAAACGAACCAGAAAGTTCTTCATCCGAAACTCCAGCGGTGCGAGTGCCATGTTTTCGGTGACGCGCCCTCAGCGACCCGTCATGCGCGTGAACGCACGTCTCGATCCTGTTGGGCTAGGCGCCCCAGCGCCGATACTAGCACTCTTCTGCTGAGCTTTCGACGTACATTTCTGCCCGTCGTGACTCGCTAATTTATGGAGCCAAAACGGTTCCGCCCCGTGTCAGTCCGTCGTTGAACGGTCCTTGAGGTGACGCGGCAGATATGCATCTGTTTTCTTATCTCGAGGCAGGACTTCACAGTTAGCGTTGGCGGCGGGAGACCAACCGTCGAGTCGCAGAACGAGATCTACCCGATCAATGCACAACTGACTTCAGGTTGGGTGACACGACACACCACTGGCGCGCCGGCCTGCAGACTGTCGCGCACCAGTCATCGCCAAGCTTCCACGACGTGTGACGATCAGGACGCCGACTGAAGCGAACTGCTGACTGACGAGAACTTGCCGTTGATCGCACCGCCCAGATTGGTCATCGCCGTGATGGCGGCCAGCGCGATGAGCGCGGCCAGCAGGGCGTACTCGATAAGGTCCTGGCCCTCAGTATCGTTCAGTAGCCGCAGGAACAGATTCTTCATTCTAATGACTCCAGCCGGTGTGACGAATGATCCGATAACCCCGGCGGATTTGGTGCCCCGATAACGTGGAGCAGAAGACGAGCTATGAAAGCAAGCGCAATGCCGTGAGGCAGCGCTGGCTTTCGTGACCGTTCAAACCATTGATTACGCTCGACTTGGTCATGTCTGGTCCAGTACAGGTTAGGTCCGACGCCATTGAAGAGCACAAACGCGCAACAATACGTCTACTTAACAAGGTATTACCTGACTTGAACATTGTTCACCGAATCGAGACCTAGTGTCAAAACGAGGTTGATCGCCAGCGCCACGGGGATCGCGACGGCCGGGCGCGGCAGGAGTGCGGCCAGAATCGGTGCGATGTAGAGCACACCGATGGCCCACAGAGAAATGGGCTGGTTGCGCGACCAGGCTAGCGTCGTTGCCACGGTCATCGCCGGTGCGGCCAAGAGTAAGTCGTACGCGTACAGATGCGGGTCGATGAGAAGCGTGGCGAAGATCAGCCCACTGTATTGACGCTCCACAGGCAGGTCCGGGTGCCACGACCGCACGACGGCCACCACGACCACGACAGAGAGTCCGGCACTCAACACAAGCGCCGTTGTGGGCGAAAGACCTAAGCCAACCAACACCGCTCGCATCGAGTACGACAACTGCGGGTCGGGCTCCATCGCCGTGAACACATGCGGAAGCTGACGCAGCGCATGGGCATAACCGGAGAACACCGATGCCCCCCAGTACTCGGCTGCGACAAGCGCCTGACCGGCCACCGACGCCAGCGCCCCTGCGACCACATTCCACTCGCCGCGCAAAACGAACACTGCGGCAGCGACAATTCCGAGTTGGGGTTTGTAGGCGAGCAGCCCGACGGCGAGACCAGCCAGGAACATCCGGTCGGCCCGAAGCGCCAACCAGATCGCCGTAAGTGCCGCGACACCAACCACGGATGCCTGCCCGAACGACAGCGTGAAGTGCAAGCCTGGCAGACCAAGTGCCAACACCGCGATGACCCACGCAGACGGTCGTGGCTCGGGACAGCGACGCCAGGTGACGGCAAGGCACACACTCGTGCCCACGATGGTGAACGCCAGCCACACGTACAGCGCGGACAGATAAGACAGCGACGCGAGCGGACGAAACAGCAACGCCACCTGTGGTCCATACACCGGCGGGAACATCTGCGTCGTCTCTGGCATCGCGCGCGCTGCCACCCCAGCCATCGCCGCAATGTCGTACAGCGCGTGCGTATCGTGCAGACGCGCAATCACACCTTGCGTGTAGAAGTGCAGGAAGTCGCGCACCAGATGCGCGCGTTCGGCATTTCCCGGCCGCGGTAGCTGCTGCCAGAACAGCAACCAGAGATGGACCGCCCAGACGCAGCTCGGAATGAGCGCGAGTTGCGTCCGAATCAGGCGGTGCTGACGTGGAGTGAGGCCCGATGTGGGCATCGCGGGTCTGTCTGTCAGCGCGCGACGATCATGCGCGCAGTGCTGAAGATTGGAATGTTCCAGGATGGGATCAGGCCACCACCGGCCACGAGCGAGTAGTCCACTCGTACTTCGACCGTCTCGCCGGCGCGCAACGGTGCGCCCGCTGGCGTTGTCACGACGATACCCGTCAGCAACGCGGACGAGCGACTTTCGACAAACGCGACCACTCCCGCTTCATTGGCAGGACTGTCACTGGTTTGTCCGTGAACAGCTGCGTAGCGCGCACCCTCCTGCGCGAGATCGGAGACGAGGTTGTAGTTCCAGATGGCGAGCCCGAACTCAATCGCGCCGAACACCATCATGAAGAAGATGATCGAGGCGAACGCGAACTCGACCAGTGTCTCGCCACGTTCGCTGCGTGCCGACCTCGATTGACCGCGATGCTTAACTGACAACGGCGTCACGCTCCGCTCAATTGTTGACCCGCATCGTCGCCGACCGGGTGATGGTGATGTTGCTCGGCAAACCGGGAAATGGACTGACCATCGAGAAGGTCGCCACCGCGGTGACGCCAACCGACACGACGAGGTGCTCTCCGCTGCTGCACGTAGTCGAACAAGCCACCACTCCGCTCGACCCGGCACTGTCATTCACGCACTCACACGTGCGAACGGGCGCAGGCTCGGCGTCCGGTGTGATGCCGTTTGCGGAGAACACGCCGTCGCGTGCCGCCTCAATCCCCGCCGTGTCGCCGGACCGCGTCAGCGAGTGCGAACCAAACTGCGCACCCGCTCGCGCGGCGTTGGTGACGATCATGGCCGTACGAAACGCGCGGCCGAAATCAATCGTCCCGACCAGCACAATGGCCAGCAGTGGCATCGTGACGGCAAGTTCGACCAGGGCCGCACCCGACTCCGAGCGCAGGTGCCGTCGAGGCTTCGTCACGCCAGCCATTCGCGCCGCGTCTGCCCTACTCCGCAAGGGCGACTCCCAGGAATTTCGCCTGAGGATACGACGCCAAACACGTGCTGGTAGACGCCGTGATACTGCCTCGACTCGAGTAGTAGTTGTTGAAGAACAGCATCATGCATCCGCCGATGTCGCTGACGGTGACCCGCTGTGTCGAATTGAGATCCGCGCTTGGCATGTAGACCACGCCTCCAACGTCCAGCGTGAACTGCGTGACGCCACTCAGGTCGATCGTCGCACCAGGGTCTCCGTAGAGCGCGATGCCTTGATACGGTCCGGAGGTGGGGGCCGTGAGATTCAGCGTGGCATTGCCAGTCGCCTGGATCGCACCCGAGCCGGTCAGGTAGAGCAGGACCCCCGATCCACTCAGCGTGCTGTTGACGGCAATCGGCCCACTCACCTGGAACGCCGCGTCCGACTGCAGATTCCTGACAGTATCCGGAATGCTGGTGTAGCAACCGCCAGGCAAGGGGTTCGTTGGTCCCGCGGGAATGCCGCCAGGACATCCGACTCCGCCGACATACCCCGCTGCTCCGGGAGACGGGAGTGAGGCGAGCGGATCTCCGGGCAGTGGCTGGTCGGTTGTCGCCACGTCCACGCACGATCCGGTACACGTCCCAGCGGACACACCCGGCGTCGGAGTTCCTCCAATCGCACTGTCTGTCCTGAGGTTGCCACCGACGGCCATATCGCAGCCGTTCAACGATGCCGTCGCGCTGTTGACCAGGTTCAGGTCGTGCGTGGTGACCACGCAGTTCTGCGGCGCCGCCACACCTGCAACCGCGCGCGCGCCAAGCGTAATCGTCTCGAACGCCGCGTTGATGATCTTCGCGAAGAACGTGTTGGTCGGTCGCGAAAGCGTCACGCCGACATAGCCGACCGACGGCCTATCCACGCTCACTGTGGTCGTGACTCCGGGATCGAAGCCGTGAAGGGCCACTTCACGGTCAGCAAACGGTTGCAGGTCGACGATGCCGCGCTGATTCTCGATCGCGGCCGACTTGGCCGCCGCATCAGCGGCAGCGCTCATGCGGTTCCGTTCGGTATAGAGAAACGACGCATCCACGGCAAACGCCACGATGCCAAGGACGACGACCATAACCAGAGCGGTCAGGATGACGATGCTGCCCGACTCGGAGTGCCTGGCGCGGCGAGGTGTGTGCTGGGGTGCGGAAAGCATCTTGAAATGCCGAGACTGCAGCTTAGGTACTACCACAGTTGGCTACCACCTCGTCCATCCACGTCAAGCCTGGAACTTGCGCATGGCATCGATCACGTCGAAGCGCGCGCGATAGCGGTCCGGACGCTCGCCCCGCTGTTCGATTCGGTTGGTGTCAGCATTCCCCATGAATTCGGCCGCCACGGACAGGTACGGCATCTTGGCCGGCTCGAGTCCGATGACGCGGGCGCACGTCGCATCCAGAGCGACCAGGTCGGTGGACACGCCAACAAACCCGACCTGCCGCGGGCGTCCCATGATGGGTCCATCGCCTTCCATGGCCTGCACCGCGTCCATGATGGCCAGATGCGGTCGGACAGTCGCCGTCAGGTCGATGATGCACCGTTCGATGCCGTGGAAGTGGAGCGGGTTCTTCGGCCAGCCGTACACCGCGCCAGGCATCGTGCCGAACAGATTCTTCATGCTCGCGGTCATGCCGGCAAGATGATGCGTCTTCAGCTTGGGCATCGACACGATGTAGTCGGATTGGAGCAATTCGACCGGCAGCCACACCGCCCCAAGCCCGCTGTAGTTGCTTCGCAGCGTCACGCGACGCACGTCGTCGTGATTCAAGTCGACGAAGCGCAGACGCAGATCGCTGACGACGTCGCGCATGCCGGTGCCTTCGAGCAGATACTCGATATCGCGTCGGTGGCCGGGACCCTCACCAATCACGACCTCGCTGGCGCCAGCCGACAACATGGCGTCCGCAGCCGCAGCGACGAGCCGGGCGTCGGTGTTGATGGCCTTATCCGGCCAGTACTCCACCATGTTCGGCTTGAGGAAGACGCGCTTCCCCCGCACGTCCTGGGCGAGCATCGTCAGCGCTCGTCGGATGGTTCCTGCAAGGTCGTCGCTGTAGGACGCTACAGGAAGCAGCGCCACGGGTGAACGCGCCGGCACGTCGAAGTCTTCGCGACGATAGGGCGGTCGCGAACACGCCTGCGCGACGACGGCGGCGAGCGGCAACGCCTGCAGAAAGCGTCGGCGCGTGGGCGCTTGACCCGCCGTTACGTCGCGCACATGGCCGTGCACGTCACGCCACACGGAACGCACCTCCACGGTGGCGCGCGCCGGTGAGCGCGAACAACGCCATCGCGATCGCCTGAAGGTTGCCTGCCTCGTCGCTTCGCTCGACGGCCTTGGCCAGTCGCTCGTCCACGTCATCAGCAGGCGTGCCGTACAGACGCAGGCAGATGGACACCAGGGCGAGCGTCATCGCCCCAGGCTCTAGGAGGCGCTGCGTGCGAAGCACGCCGAGTGATGTCTGAACGGTCGGATCACCAGGTCTGTCCTGGAGCGCGATGAGGGCGACCGCGGTGGTCGGCACATAGGGCCGCAAGTCCTGACCAAGTGCGACTGCATTGCCAAAGTTCCAGCCGCCGCCCGCACACATTCGGTTGGCCAGCAGTCGTTCGGCTTCGGACTGCCGCGCACGCGTCGCGACATCGCCGCCAACACTCGGCGCGCGTTTCAGTGCGAGAAGACACCAGGCTGTGGGCTCGACCCAACTGAACGTGTCTGGCACCCACGGCCAGCCTTGCAGCGTGCTGTCCTGTCGCGGATCGATCGTCTCGAGGCGGACGCCCTTCAGCTCGACCAGACCGTGGACGAGACGCTGGCGCGCATCAGCGTGTTCCGGCGCCTCGACAACATCGCCGAGCACTAGTGCCGCGAGACCGTTCGCCGTCAGGTTTGTCAGGGCAGGATCGGTTTCGACGAGCAATCCATCGCGGCCCTGAAGACTCGCCAGAAACGCAACGTGTGCTGATGCGAACGCTCTCCACTGGCCGCTTGACGGTTCCGTGTGCGCGAGCGCCAGTAGGGCCCAGCAGGTCGGTTCGATCCGACTCGATTTGCCGGTGTAGTAGCCCCAACCGGCTCGGTTCGCACTTGCGAGCAGCCGTTGGCGCAGACGGTCGACCAGTTCGTCGCGAGTTGCAGCCATGGGCGCGCCCTGCTGATTGTAGCGTGAGGCTCGGCCTGAGTGGCCGCTGGTTCGGCGGCCCTGCGTGGCTCGTCCTGCGCGATCCAGGGGGCCACTGCGGTCAGCTCATCGTGGCGAAACGAACACCCGTTGCGTCGACCCGGGAGGCAGGCTACTGCTGAACTCGGTCAGTTGCGACGCCAGCGTCAGGGCTGCCGGACGGTCCCTCGCGTAGAAGGTCACCCGCCCCTGGTCGGCGCTCGGCTCGTCAGTGTTCCACTGCGCCACACGCAGCCATTGATCTTGAAAGTTCTGTGGCGAAGGAAAGGTCGCGTCGTAGATGACGGCCACGCGCACCCGATCGCGGTCGAGCCACTCATTGATGCTGCGCGCATCGAGACGGCCCTCGCGACGTCCATCCGCCGCCTGTCGAGACGACAGCCCCATCAGGTCATCGATGCGCGACGTCGCGAAGAAGCTGACCGCGCCGATGTCGTTCAGCGCCACGATGTCGGTGTTGTAGTAGCGGCCGATGAATCGAGCGAGCTGTCGCTGCTGGCGATAGATGTGTCCGGCGGTCACTGCCACTTCGCCGTGCGACAGAATGGCGCGCTCCCCGAAAGTCACCAGGCTCATGACGAGCACGGTATAAACAGTCACGGCATCGAGTCCCGGAGAGACGTCGGCGACTCTGCGCGCGGACTCGGTGCCGACGACGAAGACACCGAGCGCGACGAGATAGGACTCGTAGCGGTAGAGAAAACCGAACTTCGCGAGCAACAGGTGAAGGCAGGCGGCCACCACCAGCACGACGGGCAGCGGTGCTGCGCGGCGCACGCCGAGCTGGCGCACGTCCCAGACAACCATTGCCGATGCCGCGAGTGAGAGCGCGATGAACGCAGGCGGGACGCCGCCGTTGACGACGTTACGAGAGAGCCCGGAGAACAGCGACGCGTCGCCCGGCAGCAACACGGTCTGCTTCATCATGATGCTCGCCGGCAGAAAGTACCACCCCTCGCTCAGGTACCAGAAGCCCACCACGAGCGGCGGAACGAGGCCGGAAGCGGTTGTGGCGATCATTGGGCCAACGCGGCCGGCCAGCCCCAGTGCCACGGCGCATCCTGCGACGACAAAGAGCCCTTCGTAGCGCGTGCCGACGAGAAGCATCGAGAACACGCCCAGCGTCATGACTCGCTTCGGCGTGCTTTCGACGGCGATGTCCGCGGCCGTCCACGCAACCGCGAGCGTCAGTAACACCGCCGGCGTGTGCTCCATCCCGACCCAGGTGAGGACCACCATTGGCGTCAGCAGGACCAGAGCGATCAAGATCGACGCCTGCACAGCCGACGATGCATGGTTGCGCCGCAGTCGTGCGCCGACGAGGGCGATGGTGCCGATGGCAGCGGCAGCGTTGAGCAACAGCGGCAGCCACTCGCGCACGCCGATCAATCCAAACAACGCGCCAAGGATCGCCGTCCACAGCGGCGACGAGCTCGCTGCCGAAAAGCTGCCGGCGTGGACGCCCCAGACGCCGTGCAGCGCGAGGTTCCTGGCGATCGCCATATGGATGTACGAATCGTCGAGGGCATAGCTGAAGTGCCCGTCGGTTTCGTGCAGAAGCTTCGCGGTCGTCGTAGCCAGCACGACGCAGTAGGCTGCCGTCGCCGCCATGATGGGCCAACCCGTCCGGATTCCAAGCGCGCTCCGCTGTCCGAGACTCATCGCCAGGCTCAGGCTACTTCGGGGGTGGCGACAGTCGATACACGCGGTGCAGGCCGTCGCCACTTTCGAACGCCAGCGTCGCGCGTGAGCCGTACTCTCTCAGAAGTTGCGGATACAACGTTGCGACCGCTGGTTGCTCTGCGAATCCGTCGAGTGGATCGACGACAAGGTAGGTCGCCTTGACCGCGTCCAGGGCTTCTCGAATTCGACGAGCGTCGCCGACGTAGGGATGTCGATCGCGCATCGGGTAGAAGTAGGTGTCCGGCATCGGAATCCACGGGCGGACCCCCCGACGCCCCGTGTACAAGTAGTACATCGGGTCAAAAGCTCCTGCCATCACCGCGTCTTTGTCCGTGTGTCCGTTGATCCAGTCGAAGGTGTCTTGAAAACCGGTCCATTGATACGTCGCCGCACCGCCCGTCCACAGCCGCAAGCGGGGCAATCGACTCTGGTCCAGATTCCATCGCGCCCATGCAAAGCTGGTCAGCAGGAGCACCGCGAGTGGTGCGAAAGCCATAGCTTTGACAATGTCCGATGACATCGTCGATCTGGAACCCCTGGCGCGCGATGCAATCGTCGTTGCCCCGTTGAACCCGGCAATGAGAAGCAGTGGTGCAAGTGGGAGTAGATAGCGTGTCGGGATGAACGGATAGAACAGAACGATCAACATGTAGAGCACAAGGCTCGCGCCTACGGTGCGTCCAGCCCGCCTGCCGGTGGGAACGATGCCGATGACGACGAGCGCAGCCAGCATCCACGACACCACGCGCCAGGGGACCGGCATCATGAGTTCGCCGACCATCACGACCGCGTAAACACAGTTGTCGGCGGCAATCTGCACGGCCCGCAGAGGTTCACGCAAGAGGTCCAGGAAGACGGACGTCTCGTAGCCTGTGTAGTAGGAAAGGAGTGGATTATCGATGGCGGTGGAAGACGGCACGGCGAGTCGACTGGCCAACACGAGCGTCCCTGCGATGCCGACGTAGGTGAGGAATTGTCGCCAACCGGTACGTGCGGCCCACAGAGAGCCGGCGACAAGGAAGGCCGCGCCGGGCACACGCGTCCCCATCGCACAGGCCGAGAGACAGGAACTTCCCACCACCATCGACCAGCGATGACTGCCGCCCTCCCATCGAACGTGGACCACCCACATCGCCACACACAACGCGGCGAACAACATATCGCTCAAGACCATCGCCCCAAGGTTGGTCACCAGAGGGTTCAGTCCGAGCGCAGCCAGGAATGCGCTCATTGAGAGCAGGGACTCCTCGCCGGTGAGTTCGCGATGCAGGTGCGCACTTCCAACGAGAAAGCACACGGTGGCGAGCGCACTCACCAGGCGAAGCGCGTCGACGTTGTCTGGGAAAGTCGGCGCCAATTTCCACACGCCGGCGATGAGAAGCGGATACAGGATTGGGTACTTGGTCTGTGCAGGAAACCCTGGGACACTGGGGATTCGGTACCCGTGGCCTTCGGCGAGGGACTTGGCGGTCGCCGCGTAGATACCGTCGTCATGAAAAAGGCCGAGCGGAACGGTCAACGTCACGTGACCGTAGAAGGAGAGACCCAGGGCCAGCAAGAACGCGACGACCAAGAATCGGTGTCTGCGCGCGAGTCGCCGTGCCAGGGACATGACGGCCGTGCGAGCGTCAGTAGCCTCCACCGGTGATGAGTCGTTGGGTGACGCCGTCATCGTCGTACGGTCATGACGGTCAAGACGGCCGCCAGACGATAGACCGTCAGAGGCGGCACGGGTCAACGGCCTTCTGGTATCGCGGACAGGCGAGCGTTCCGAAGAGCGCTGTGTTCACTCGAGGACAAGTGTATCGGCAGCCGCCGTTCTGGAACGTTCGAACGACCCCGCAGCCATTTCGACCACCGCGTATCCTCCCCACGCCGCCGCAATGCGCCACGGCCGAACGTTGGCCGCGATTTTCAGAATCCGCCCGTCCCGCGCCACGAACGCAATGTCGATCGGGAAGCGCATGAAGAAGGTATGCACGGCGTTGGTCGGCGCAATCACCATCGCGGTGCGCGCATCGAGTGAATCATGCTTGAGCAGTCCGGTCCGTCGTGACGCAGAGTCGAACGCCGGCAGCAGCGTGTCGGCGACGACACCGCCGGTCCGCGCGTTGCGCAAAACCATGTGGCGCGCACCTGTATGACGAAGTGGATGAAGGAAGGAAGGCATATATCGTCCCGGAGGGATCTGCCGATAAATCTGTCACGCCGTGAATCCCTTGGAACTTCAGGTCCTGACGCTGATTAGCCGGTCAGGGACGCCCGCTGACTTCGTGACGCGCCCGAACTCTGTACCGAGACCGCCACTGCCTGCCACGAGTGCGCTGTTTGGATCACCAGGTGCCGTAACGAATCCTGCGGTGCATGACGCGCTGCTGCACGCCGAGCCGATGAGACTCTGAGTCGCTCCGGTGGCGGCGCGCTCAGTCCAGACGCCAGCGTCATGTCAGACGTTGCGTGTACGCTCCATCTGAAAAAATTTGACGATCAAAGAGCGAAGCGCCGCGAGCGAGATGGCGCTGTTCAATCCGGCGCGCAGCTCGCTGCCACCCTCCACACCCTTCGTGTAGTACGCCCCGAGCGCACGAATCTTGTTCACGACCCAGCGGTCGTGGCTGGCCTGGGTTGTGTGGGCCGCCGCGACGTCGTCAGCACCAGGCGCGATGTGCCTGAACCCTTTGGGTTCGCGGATGCGCTCGTTGCACAGCAAATCGATGTAGTCGAGCAGGAACTGACCGCGCTCCTGGAGCGAGATCACCCGCGGTGACCGACCGGCGGCCAGGTCTGCCGCCTGCGCGAGGATCCACGGGTTGCGCAGCACACCTCGGCCGACCAGCACTCCATCGACGCCCGACCGCAACCTCTCGACGACTTGTTCAGGTGTCACGCAGTCGCCGCTGCCAAAGACCGGAATCGACAACTGATTCGCAATGTCCGCGACGAGCGCCCAGTCGGCCAGGCCGCTGTAGCTTTGCGCGGCCGTCCGACCGTGTACGGTCACGGCGCTGGCGCCAGCATCCTCCACCATCCTGGCCAGCAACGGGGCGTTGCGCTCGGCATCATTCCATCCGGCGCGCATCTTCACCGTCACCGGAATCTTCACGGCCTTGGTCATTGCCGCAACGACGGCCGCCGCATGCGCAGGCTCCCGCATCAGACTGCAGCCGGCATTGTGCTTCGCGATCTTGGGGACTGGACAGCCCATGTTGATGTCGACGATGTCCGCACCCATACCCTCGACGATGCGGGCAGCCTCCGACATCTTGTCGGGATCGCCGCCGAAGATCTGAATGGACACCGGGCGCTCTTCGCTCGTGTACTCTGCGTACACAAGCGTTCGGTCGATGCCGCGCACCAGGCCCTCGGAGCTGACCATCTCGGTCACCACGAGACCGCATCCACCCTGCCGCTTCACGAGACGGCGGAAAGCCGAATCGGTCATGCCGGCCATCGGCGCCACACCGAGCGGTTTCTGCAGAGTTGCCGAGCCGATTGATAGCGGCGCCGCCGGGGTGTCTGTCTCAATCATGACGATCCCATTCTGACGCATGCGGGAGTGATTCGCGGACGCCGTCGCTAGGGCCGCGGAAAGCACGGGGTTCCAACAGAAGGTCGGCCGGTCACAACCGGACCGGCGCTTCGCATCAGAATCACCGTTCGCGGGCCGTCGAATCGCCTCGACCAGCCGCGATCCGTCAGTTGCTCAATAACCCGCGCATCTGTCGCCGGCCACCACACCGCCTCCGCACCAATACGGTCGGGATATTCCGGGTCGAGTCCGTCCGCGAAACGTTGATTGGCTTGCACGACGGCGTCTGAGTAGACGGTTTCACGGCGATTGTCGATCGCGACCCGCAGACGGTCCCTCAAGTGGAAGATGGCGTACTCGCCGAAATCAAAGTGAGGCAGGACGCGAGACACGGCTTGCTGGCGAAGAAACGCCACAGCGTCGGGCTCCGGCGCTCGCCATTCAAGAAGCGGCGGGAAACAGGTCAGACTCGGACGAAGTGCCGGCACACACGCCGCTGACGCAAGCACCGCGGCCGCAACCATCCACCATCGCTGCGGCCGTGTCGAAGGGGCGACGACCGGTCGAGCGCCGCTCCACCGGGGAACCAGCAGGACGGCACACGAGATCGCCGCCAAGCCGGTCAACCGTCTG
>Ga0209023_10002203_pt1 | contig 24751 bp, 33 predicted proteins | sample LakOneMetagenome_FD_187468 | JGI IMG/M metagenome (GOLD analysis project Ga0209023, IMG submission 187468) | Freshwater and sediment microbial communities from Lake Erie, Canada (SPAdes) (version 2) | ecosystem: Environmental > Aquatic > Freshwater > Lentic | place: Lake Erie, Canada... | reverse complement strand
GCTGAACTGGGGGTGTCCCCCGGCGTTGAAGTCCATGAATAAATGCGATCCTCTGTGCCCTTACCGATCTCCTCTTCCCGTCCGAATCGCGAAGCCGCGTAGAATACGCCTCAAGTCGCTTGATAGCAAGGCATGCCGACGTTGGTGATCGTCCTCCGGCGGCTCTCCACGGTGATCTTCACACAGAACCATTAGTTCCCTCAACGACAGAACGCTCTGGAGCGGACCCTGCTGGCAGGTAGCGCGGACGCGGAATCAGATCATTTCGAACCGCTTGACGAGGGATCTGGCATCTATTAGAAAGGCATCGCAGCTTGGCAGGCGTCCTCCCACCGGAATCGGACTCCGATACCCGCGACGTGCGAATGAACGGCGGACTCCAACATGATGACCCGTTGATTGATGGTCGCCTGGTCGTTGCCGACAATGTCAAACCGATAAGCATTCGGTTTTTCAGTAACCAGAACGGCACCAACACCGGGGAAGACGACGAACATTTGGCCCGTGAACAAGGGCGTGTGCTCGTAGTGTTGGCGAAGGTTCTCTCCCAGGACCGGTGACGAGCAGAGCGATTCGACAGGTCGGACGGTAGCTGTCAGTGTAATCATGGCCTCAGACTGAGCTATCAAAGTGAGCAGAAGGTAAACGCCGATATCACCCGAATTCCACGCCGGCAGCCGTCCCCCTCCGCGTGCGCCGAGAATCAACTTCCTCAGTTCAGCAGGACGCCACCGTGCCTCACCGGCGGACGCGAACGATAGGTGTCGGGCTTCAGGCAGGGGCTGTGAAGGCCCACCGATAATCGTGGACGAAAGTCGCTAGAGAACGCGGCGCCCGACCGAGTACGTTCGCCACAGCCGGCGTGACTGTAGATGCATAACCAGCTCGGAAGATCGCGAATAGCGCGAGGATGTCCTCGACCTGCCCGGCCGGCAAGCCGAACCCCAGGAGGTTCTGGCGGGTAACCTCCGGTGGCACGTCGACGTACTGGACCTCGTGATCAAGCTCCGAGGCGAAGACCGCTGCGACATCTCTGTAGGTCACCGCATCATCTCCAGTCAGCACCAAAGACTCCCCGGTATGGCCACCCGTAGTGAGAATAGAGGCAGCGACCTCGGCAATGTCGCGTGCGTCGATCATCGCGACATGCCCGTCACCGGCAGAGGCATAGATGGCCCCTGCCTTGATCGTTTCGACGTTGCTGAGCAAATTCTGCATGAATCCGTTCGGCTGCAGGATCGTCCATCCCAGTGTTGACGCCTTGAGGTGCTCATCCAACACGAAGTGCCCGCGCCCATAGCTCGTCGTGGCATTGGGAGCTGCACCGACAACCGATAGCCGCACGACATGTCCGACACCAGCAGCGTCGGCGGCGTCGATGAACGGTCGTTGCAGGTCGACGAACCCGGCCAACGACGGCGAGTTCAGGAAAATCTTCTCGACACCGGTGAGCGCGACGCTCACCGCGGACGCGTCCCGCAGATCACCGGGCACGATGTCAACGGTATTCCGGAACACCGCCCGGGCCTTGTCCGCATCGCGGACAAAAACGCGGACCGCGGCGTTCTGTTCGAGCAGGGATGAGACCACATGTGAGCCGATGGTGCCTGTGGCACCGGTGACCAGAATCACGGGATAAACCTCCACATTCGGAACGGAATAAGTAGGACGCAGAGGCACCTGTCGCCTGTTGCTCACACGTCGGAACGGAAGGCCGCATGCCCGATAACACGGTCATGGTAGTCCGCTATTCGAACATCCGCCACGCGATGACACCCATCGAGCACGTCCCGGAGCCGCAGGCGCGCTCAAGCCGCCAACGCCCTGTTTAAGCGAGACCCAAACCGGCACGGATCCGGGCGCAATGCTCCCGCCGCTCTGTGCGGGAGCGAGCAGCGTCTCGGACAGCACGCATGCTCGTCAGATCGATGCGACTGCGCGCACGCGGTTGTTGCGTGGGTCGTGGGTGAGTTCGACGAAACCGAGAGCCTCAAGCAACGGCGGAAGGTACATACCGAACCGGCCCCGGTACCCCTTCCGCAGGCCATACCAGCCACCCACGGGATTAGTCTCAGCGCGCCCCCACGCTTCAACCGTCCCTTCGGCGGCCGGCTTCGACTCATCGGCGGCACCGAGCGGAACCCAATCGCCACGTTGGCGCAACCATCCGGCCAGGTCATCGATCGCACTCAGGTGATACTTCAGCGTCGTTGCGCCCACCTGACAGACAAGGGCAGGGGGTTCAGCCTGATCGTCTCGGAACATCGTGTACTGCGACGTGCCGGGTGCGGTCATTAGTTCCCATGGATCGTCCTTCGTCCCGGTTCCAGTCATCATGGGACATTAATACTCCTGTTCCCGCAATCACGCGTGAACGAGTCAGGTGTTCGGGAACGTGTCTCGTCCCATCAAGCAGGGCCGGGAGGTCTGACGATGTGCCAATCAAGCAGGTACTTGCAACCTGCTTCAACGCCCGGTTACCTGAGTATCCGGTTGTGACCGTGGCCCAGCTACCCGGAAGAACAAGCGTCGGGGAGCGCCCGGGAACGCCGAGGAGATTCCATGCGGGCCGTCTGCTGGCACAAACTGCGCTGTGCTGGCCGCCAACGATCATGTGAACGTCTTTCTCTTCGACGGAGCCATCGTGTCGGATCCCGACGCGTTCATCACTGCTGGGGAATCGTGACCCTCTCAGCTGCCGTTCGCCACGGGGCGAACCCCCGCGCAGTGGTTCTTGCAGCTCCTGCGGAGAACGAGGGAAAAGTTCTAGGCGCTCGGTCCCTTCGGACCAGACCAGACCAGGCTCGCCGGCCGTCCGAGGAACTCCCCGTACCGCGCGACTGACTTGGCGAACGCCTCCTCGTCGGCATCGCGCACCGGAATGAACGGCTGCGCAGTGACGGTGACCCCGTCAGGATGCACGGCCCGCCGCCAGGTGCCGACGACCTGACCACCAGCCACGATCGTTGGGAGGAAGATCCCGTTCTTCCCGGGCACAACGAACCGTGCAGTGTCGGCGGGTAGAACCTGGGACCGATCCTGGTAGCCGAGAAGATACTCATCGAAACCGGCGAGCGCGTGCACGGCGCCGGCGGCTGTGCCGGGATGGCGAAGCGACCCCTCATCAGCCCTGGTGATGAAATAGCTTTGGTCCGCGTACCGAATCTCGACGAGCTCGCCGCGAACGGCGTCTAGCGCCGCCTTGGCGTCGGTGAGCGTGACCTTCGCCCACCAGGCGAAGTCGCGGACGGTGGCCGGCGCGTGACCGGCGAGGTAACGGCAGAAGAACCGTCCCAGGGAGTCCGCGCGTAGTGAGGTCTCTCCTATGTCCGGCGACCACTCGTCAAGCAACACGAGCGCCTGCTGGCCGACCTGTGGCGGTCCCCACACCACGATTCCGGTGACCGTCAGATAAAAAATGAGGTGGTAGCCGCGCTGCCCGGCGGTCCCGATGCCTGCCGCCTCAAGTTCGCGCTGAAACTCGGCGCGACCGAGCCGCCGTCCCCCGGACAGCACCGAAAAAGCGACCTCCCTGGCCCGGTCGAGCGTCGGTTGGTCGAGGCCGAGCTCGCTTCGACGGGTGGCGGATTGAGCGAGCATTCTGGGACCGGTGAGTCGCAGCATCCACCTCAGGTCGTGCGGGTCCACGAAATGTAAGGTGCCGCGCATGGGCCAGGATCGCACGACATCGCCCCTCTCCAACGCAGCTTCGACCGCCGCGCGGGTGTCACCGGAGCGCAGACCGAGAGCCCAGACGGCCTGCTGGAAGTCCTGAGCCTGCACAGCAAGCAGATGACGAACGGTCTCGGCGGTAGCGTCGGCGTTGTTTGCAGCCGAAACGGGCGGCCTTTGGATGCGCTGGTTCATCAACCGCAGCACCAGCAGCTCACAGAGTTCCACACTCTCGCCCATCCGAACAGTATGCCGCCGGCGCCGCCGCCGGTCCAAGCCCTCGCCAGCGAAGGTTCGAACTCAGTCGCTTACCTCTCTCAAGCCACCAGTTCCCACACTGCTGAAAGTGGGTGACATTCTGCCGTCACAGGTGGAACCATCCGCTGTCCCGCAGGCCGCAAGCCAGGAGCGGGATTCTCTCAGGGACAGGGCAAACACGACTCGCCCGTCAACGTGAGCCGCCAGGTTCGGTCACCGCAGGGCTATTCCCGTATGAGGTCCGGCTTGCGGGCATGCCAGCCCGGCGTTGCATTCGGTTCGATCCGTAGGATTACCTTCATGCTCCTAAACGTTGAACTCGCGGTGCCGACGGCCGAAGACCTGGAGCTCGTTGAGCTCGCAAGAGAGACTATCGATGCGAATACGGATGCCGGGCCGGATGAAGATGGTGCACACACGATGGGCGCCGCGGTTCGAGAAGCCGACGGTCGCATGTTCGCCGGGGTGAATCTGTTCCATTTCACCGGCGGACCGTGTGCCGAATTGGTGGCACTCGGTGCGGCACGTGCACAAGGCGGGCGAGAAATGACAACGATCGTCGCCGTGGGCAATCACGGCCGCGGTGTTGTCGGACCTTGCGGGCGTGACAGGCAGGTCCTTTTCGATTACTACCCGAGTATGAGGGTGCTGCTCCCGACCGCCGAAGGCGTTCGCGTCACCACCATTGAGGCTTTGATGCCGTTTGCTGCGGCGTGGACTTTGGAAGGTGGCACCCAGCAGTTCAACGAGGAGCGTTTCGTCCACGTCGAGGCCAGTTAGACACTGATTGTTTGTGACGAGCTCGCCACGTGTCGCTAACACGTAGACGTACGTCGGGTGCTCTCGTGGTGTTCACCGGGGCGGCGCTCGCACTCACCGGTTGCCATACCGAGTACCGCGGCTATGACAGCGGGATCGATGGCACGCTGGCGAGACAGATCGCATCCTTCGAGGACCCATTGAGCCGGAGCCTCTACCAGCCGTCGGTACATGAACCGATCGGCTACCTCGCCTCACTCCAGGGGCAGCGATGGAGTGGTTCGGCTGCAGCAACACTCGATCTCGATCTTCGGGAGGGAGGTGTGGTCCTCTACGACATCTCATCATCGGATTCTGCTGCCGAGCTTTCGGTATTCATTGCTTCCGGTCCTCGACCCGAGGTTCCCACCGATGGAGGTCAGGAGTACACCGGCCCAAGCCAGGTATTCACGTGTTATCAGGTGGAAGCCACCTTCTCCCCGGACATGGGGAGTTCTGTGGGTCGGGTCACATTTGAAGACTGCCCGACGGCCCTCGCCAAACTGATGCCTGACGATGCGGTGTTCGCCAGTGGTGAGGTATTCGACGGCTGAACTCGTAAGCGCATCCGTGCCACGCCCGTCAACCGTCCCCTTTCAAACACGAGGCGCTCAAGACCGCGCGTTGCGCGCTCCCAGAAGCCGATCTGCTCCCGCACGTGCCGGTCCGTACACTGGTCACGTGTCAGCCCGAGTTCGCCTCGCCCGAACGCAAGACCTCGACGCCATCGAGAAGATTGAGAACGACGCTGACCAACTCTTGATCAACAAACTCAAGCCGGATAAATGGTCTGCGGCACCCACAGGCGCTGCTCGTGCGTCGGAGCCCGGCTTCATCCTCGTCGTCGAGGTCGACGACGGTCATGTAGCCGGGTTTGTTCATGTTCTCGAGGTCGACGGTATCTGTCACTTGGAGCAGCTGTCCGTAGCGCCGGCGGATGCGCGAAAGGGCTGGGGGCGAGCGCTCGTGGAGGCCGCAAAATTCAAGCGCAGAAGCGCGGCTGCCACCGCATCTCGCTTCGCACCTACGCGGACGTCCCTTGGAATGCCCCGTTCTACGCGAGTGCCGGTTTTGTCCAGGAAGACCCAGTAACGCAATTTCATCGTTCCCTGGTCAGCGTCGAGGCCGAACTTGGACTTGACCGATATGGGCGCAAGGTGCAGATGGTTGCCCACACTGAGGCGACAGCTCCGTAAGAGGTTCGCCGTTCCCTCGTGGGAGCGGAGCACTTCCTCATTCCATCTTTCACTGGTACGTTATCAAGTACTACTTACAGGAGGAAGACTATGTCGGCGATCACGGCGACTGAAGCACGCAAGACCCTGTTCGGGCTCATTCAGCAGGTCAATGACGACCACATCGCTGTCGAAGTCGTATCGCGGCACGGAAATGCCGTCATCTTGTCGAAGGAGGACTACGACGCGATAACTGAGACGGCCTATTTGCTGAGGAGCCCCGCCAATGCCGAGAGGTTACTCACGGCGATCGAGCGAGCCCGGCGTGGCGAGTTCGAGCAGCACGACCTCTTCGACGCGTGACTCGAACGATCGCGTTTGACCCAAATGGGTGGGAGGACTACCTCTACTGGCAGACCCAAGACCGTAAGACTCTCAAACGAATCAACCAGTTGATTTCGGACGCATTGCGCGATCCGTTCGATGGCATCGGCAAACCCGAGGCCCTCAGACACATTCTCTCGGGCGCGTGGTCCCGCCGCATCGATGATACTAAGCGCCTGGTCTACTACGTCACGGACGACAACATCGTCATCCTCCAAGCCCGCGAACACTACTGACACAAGGTCCCAGCATCCCGTATCGCGTTCCCTTTTAGGTCTTGGTCTCGTCGCACCGGATCTCTGTCAATTCAGGTCTTTACTGTTCGGTGCCGTTCGATCGTTCGGTAAACAGTTGAGCGGATGACGTTGAAAAGTTCAACGAGCTCGCCAGCAAAGTGCGTTCCCGCATCGTGGATTTCTATCCGGTGCCGTTGCTGGGTGTGTGAGAGGTGGCCATTGACTCAACCTCTGTCACCTTCTGGGAAGCAGGTGTGGCAAGCCCGACTCTCACTCTGACGGCGTCTGACATCGCAACGGTGACGGTCAGGCCCGTCAGCGACGACTACCGGAATCATCCCGCCATACAGCTACGGCTTAACACGCCGAACCGGAGCAACGTGCTCCACCTGAATCTCCGAGACGTCCGCGACCGCAACCTGACGCCCGCGGAGATGAACGACGCGTGTCAGAGCGTTCCGGTCAGGATCCCCCTCTGACACGGCGTCAGCCTGTTGGGCAACTGCCCTGACTTGGCCTGGATCTGTCGCAGTGGACTTCCCGGTTACGGGAATAGCCCGGCATGAGGCTCGTGGTCACGTGCGGGGTACGCGCTTCTGCTGCCCCCGTTGATATATGCCAGCTGCTTCCATTTGGCCGATGAAAGAAAGGTCCTCGCATGTCAACGGCAACAACGCAGGTTCACCGCCGCTCGAATGTATTCATCGCCCGGGCGTGATCGTCACCTTTCGCGTGGCGATCGCTACTCTTCCGCCAACGTTCGACATTCAGCGCACAATCGGTGGCATCTCGTCAAACGACTGAGGCTCCACCCTGTTCGTGTTGGACTTTGTCGTGGTCATGCTCGGAGCAGCCATCACCACGACTAACAACCGCGGCTACGTCATCGTCATCAGCACCCCGCAAGGACTCGCTGAGAACGGTGCGCCGCCGAAAGCGGGGTGAGGTAGCGGCCGAACAGAAACGGGTAGGCATGCCGCCACGTCGACGCGATGTGCGCGGCCGACCCCTGATCGCCGGTCGGGATAGCCCAGCCTCTACGCCCACAACCGGGATCGAGCTCCTCACTGTTGCCGCCGTTTGCCTGCATGAGGAATTCGGTGACGATGAGCTTTTCCATCGGGGTTGGTCCTGTCGTATTCAGGCGGCTTGGGCGACGCGGCCGAGGACGTCCATGAACGTCTGCCAGCCGGCCACGGTGCCTTGGCGCATCTCGTCGGTGAAGCCGGGGGTTTGCTGCGTCATGTGCATGCGAGTCCCCGTTTCGGTGGGGGTGAGTTCGACGACGACCTCGGCGCGCTGCGTGGACGAGGGGTTGTCGGTCATGGTGAGCACGAGGCGCTCGTTCGGTGTGATTTCGAGGAACTTGCCGGCCCAGTCGATCGTGTTGCCGTCCGGGAGCACCATGGTCGCCGACCAGGAGCCGCCAACGACGGGGTTGTAGTCGAGCTTGTCGGCAGGGACGTCGACCTGGTCGCCGCCGAACCACTTGGCGAAGTGGATGGCAGTGGTCCAGGCGGCGAACACGGCCGAGGGCGGTGCCGCGAATTCTCGGTCGATCCCGATGCCGTCGGGGGTGATTCCGGTCACGGGCGTTGCTCCTTAGTGTCGGGGTCGGTGTCGTGGGTGTCAGGGGCGGTGACAGCGGTGAGGTAGTCGTCGAGGGCATCGAAGGTCTGCGTCCAGAACGTGCGATAGTCCTCTATCCACCCAGACACCTGCGCGAGGGGCCGGGCGTCAAGGGTGCGGGGGCGATATTGGGCGTTCCGGCTTCGCGTGACGAGGCCAGCGTTCTCGAGCACCTTCAGGTGCTTCGACACGGCCGCAAGGCTCATGTCGAAAGGCTTCGCGAGTTCACCAACGGTCGCCGGGCCCAGGGCCAGGCGAGCGAGGATGGCACGCCTGGTCGGGTCGGCAAGAGCACCGAACGTGTCGCTCAGCGAGTCCGTTGCCACCATCGTCACCGGGACAGGAATTCCTCGAGGCGCCCGAAGAACATCTCCGTGCCGGCCTTCAGCGCCTCGTAGTGCTCGTCGCTCACGAGACCGGTCTGGTGGAACTCCTGCTCCGTCTTACCGTCGACGACGCGCAGCATCACCGTCAGCACCGTTCGTGCGTCCTCGTCGGGAGTGTCGCTATCGGTGAGGGTGAAGACGAGCTTGGTCGGCTCTACGGCCTCGCGATAGAAACCACGAAAGGGCACGACCATCGAGCCATCCGGCGAGGTCTGGGTCTCCTGGAACAGTCCGCCCGGCTCGACGGCCAGCACAATGTCGCTGACGGTCCACTCAGGGGCGGCCCACCACTGCGAGAAATTCTCCGGTTTGGTCCAGGCCTCCCACATTTCCTCCGGTGACGCGTCATAGACGCGAACGCGGACGAGCTCGTGCGGGGTCTGAATTTCGGTGACGTCGGTCATGGCTACTCCTCAGAGATCGTTGCCGCTGTTCAACCAAATGGTTGTGAACTGATGAGTAAAATAAACTCCCAGCCGGCAGAGCTGTCAAGGGGTCCTCGACGAATTCTTCGCGTTGGCTGGCCCGTTCTCCGCCGACGGCACTATTCAGCCGAGACCAGGGACAGCTGTCGCGGAGACCTGCCTAGCCCCTGCTCTGCGGGCAGCAACCGAACATCTTCGAGACTGAACGGGGGCCCGTAACAGCCTTATGGCTCTGTTACACGTACTCGACCACACGGCCACTTCCATTCCTGATGCTGCGGCCAACGAGTTTGCCGAAGCGATCCCCGGTCTCGAGCGGGGGAAATATGGTGCGCCGGGATTACACTGCCCGCATGGAGACCACTCAGCTGTTCCTCGCCTCAGATGCCGCTCTTCGCAGCGTTATCGACCGCATCACACCCGCTGACTTTGACACGCGCGTTCCTGCCGCGTGGTCGCGGGCCTTCGATCCCACCATCCGCGACATCCTGAGTGCTCACGCCTATGACGAGGCGTGGATTCCGGGTGTCCTTGCCGGTGCCTCGATCGCCGATGGTGACCCTTGGCGCGAGCGCAATCTCCTCGGAGATGATCCGATCGCCGCCTACGACGCCTTGAACGTAACCGCAACGACCGCCGTGCAGCATGGCGTCGCCCCGGGGACGGTTTTTCGTTTTCAGTACGGCGACTACCCTTCGGAGGAAGGCTTCGTGCATTTGGCGGTCTATCGCGCGTTCCAGGCGTGGCTGATTGCGAAGCACCTGGGTATCTCCTTCCATCTCTCGCCCGAGGTCATCGCCGGGATGAACGAGCATGCCGTCCCCGATGCAGAGCAGTGGCGCAGTTTCGGAGTGTTCCCGCCCGCAATAGATCCGCCGGCCGACGCCGGTGAGGAGACGCGGCTGCTCTGCGCGGTCGGATACTGGGTGCCATGAGCCAGGCCCTGCCGTGGCCCTGTGTCGGCTCGCCCTGACTGTCACTCCTCCTAAGGGCGTCGGTCCTCGATGGAGTTCCGTGCCCGCGCCACGATGCTTAGCCCCGCCAGGCGCCCGGACCCTACTGGAAGACACCACAACCGGCGCGTGCGGTTCGATGTCTGCGCAGTTGCGTTGGTCTGTTCGGTCAGCGGTACTCAGGGTTGGGCTCGAAGCCGAAATGTTCGCCGCTGTCCCACGTCTTGCGAAGGTTACCGTAGGCGGGGTATCCCCCGCTGGCTTTCAAAATGGCGGCAAGATGCATCAGGTTCCAGGTCATGAAGGTTGTGTTGCGGTTGGTGAAGTCGTTCTGAGGTCCGCCGGAGCCGGCGTCCAGGTAGCTTGGCCCTGGACCGATCTCACCGATCCAGCCGGAGTCTGCAGCCGGTGGGATCGAGTAGCCGATGTGTTGCAGGCTGTAGAGGATATTCGATGAACAGTGCTTCACCCCGTCCTCGTTTCCGGTGATGATCGCGCCGCCGACCTTGCCGTAGTAGATGTACTGGCCCTTGTCATTGAATTTCCCGCTCATCGCGTAGAGCCGTTCGATCACGCGCTTGGTCACCGAACTGTTATCGCCGAGCCAGATCGGGCCGCCGATAACGAGAATGTCCGCGAGGCGCACCCTGTCGAAGAGCGCCGGCCACTCATCGGTCTTCCACCCGTGGTCGGACATATCGGGGTAGACGCCCGTCGCGATGTCGTGGTCGATCGCCCGAATCACCTCAACGAAGACGCCTCGCTGCTGCATCAACGTCATACTGAGGTCGATGATCGCCTGAGTATTACTGGGTTCTGGACTTCGTTTAAGGGTGCAGTTGATGAAGAGGGCGCGCAGCCCGGAATAGTCAAAGGGGCCCGGGGTGTCGCTCCTTGGTGTCATGGCGCCAGTGTTGCACCGGCTTCCGTCACGGGCTACCCCGAACTTCCCCTTGGCAAGGGAGGAGTGATGTCATTCCAGGCGGACCGCGACGGCATCGACAACTCGGCGAGTATCTCCGTGAGACGCTGCGTCCACACCCGAATCGACGTGAACGGGAACGGGAACGCCAGCAAGACCGTCACTCACGATAAAGGCCCAGGTCCGGACAACGGGCGCCAATACACGGTGGATCAGCCGATCCATGAGAAGAGATATTCGGTAGCCCCGCCAGGGATCGGGCGGCTCGAGGCGTCACCGTGCCCACAAATCGTCAGTGAACAGCAGCCGAAAATTCGACCCGTGATCTCCGACTTGACCACAGATTTTAGGTTGCCCTGTTCGCCGCCAGCGAAGGCTGCAGGACTATGCGTGGTGGAGCATTCACACGATCACACTTCTCCGGCTGTCGCGATACGCGCATCCCAAAATCGGCGACCGGACCGACGAGTTGCAACGATGCCAACTCGACATTTCCCGTGAGCGCCAGTCCGCGAACCAAGGGAGGCGATCCGACTCCGTTAGAAGGCGCCCGTGTCGCACCCGTTAGACCCGCTGTGACACGGTCCACATCGGTCCCGGTCCGTAGCCGGTCAGCTCTAATCGTGCCGATGGCCCGGTTCTTGCTTGGCCGCGCGTCAGGTCTCGGCGTCGCCCAGTCAGGCAAGGACCATTGACGGCTCCCCTCCGACACAGCCTTGGGGCGTTGGGCGCTGACCCCCCTGCTCGTCATTCATCTGGTCGCTCAGGGTGGATCATCGCCGCAGTTCGGAAGTCGCGAGGGCCGTCAAAGGAACCGGGCCGTGGTGAGCGTCGTCGACGCTTCTTTATGCAGGGGTGCCGTGACCGTTCGTGGCTGACCGGGGCGCGACTGCCGGCTGCAGGAGGGCATCTCGGCTCCGGCGCGCTGCCCAGGCGATGCCGGCGGCGGCGACCCCGGAACCCAGCAGCAGCACGGCGGCGATCCCGGCAACGAGTGCGTCCGGTCGCACGACTGATTGCCCGGCGAGGGCCTGGCCGGTCAGGAGGGTGAGCACCCCGAGGTAGAGGCAGATCACAACCCAGATCAAGCGGAACCGGGTGCGCGCGTCGGTGAGGGCTGGGATGCGCCGGGCCAGGACTTCGAGCAGGAGGGCGGCCAAGGGGATGAGCTGCAGGGCATGCATCCCGACGAAGTGAGGTATGCGCAGGTCGCCGGCCACAGTGCTCCAGCCCAGCAGGGGCAGCCCTGGGCCTCCGTCGGGCACGCCCACGGTGTGAGCGCCGGCGATGCCTTGGAAGGTGTCGAGCTGGCTTGCCGTCGGCCCGGTCATCAGGAATGCGAGCCCCATGCCGGCCACGGCGAGCAGGGTTCCGGCCCGAATGGCCAGCGACCGGGCCGGGTCGCCGAGGTCGGTTCGGAAGAGCAGCACGGCCACAAGCAGTGCGCTCGCCCAGACGATCACGATGGAGGTGGCCATCACGCTCCACAGCGCGGTATGAAACGGGGTCGTCACGTTGAAGTGGCTGGTCACACCGGCGGCGGCGGCACCGACGATGACGATCATCTCCACGGTCAGGAAGGCGGCGGTGATCGTTCCGGCCCACCAGGCAACGCGCCGGCCCCGCCGCAGCAGGCCGAGCAACCAGGACAACGTGAGGGAATAGAGGAGGATCGAGATGGCGAATTTGAGCGGCTTGGCCCACAGCGGTGATCCCGTGAGGGAGCGAGGGTCGACGAGAAGGCCGACCACACCGATCAGAGCGACTGCGGCCATGGCCGCGGACAGCCAGAGCAGGGGACGGTGCCAGGTGATCGTGCGGGGGCTCGGCCATGAAGGACCAGATGATTGAACGGACATTTTCACTCCTTTGTCGGTTCGGCGATGTCGGGGTTCGGGTTCGGATAGCGCAGCGAGGAGATGTGCTCCTGGGCTGCGCGGCGCAGCCCCGAGAACAGCGCGTCGCCGAGTACGGTGCCGATCACGACCGTTTCGGCTTTAGCCTCCCGGTCGGGCCGAGCGTCGACCTCGTCGAGGTCGGCCTCCGCCACCAGCAGCGCCGCGGCGGCATAGCGGGCGAACCAGGCGTGGTGGTCGACGTGCCCGATCTCATCAAAGGTCTCGAGCACGCCTGCCGCGGCCAGCCGCCCCGGGTTGTTGGCGGACACGTGCCAACCGGCCATCAGCGTGTCCACCGCGGCGAGGGCGCCGGCATCGATGGCGGCCGGGTCGAGCTGGTCAGAGACAGACCTCTGCGCGATATCGAACGTCTCCGGTAAAGGCAGCTCGGAGTCGATCGCCTCGATCACCCGTCGCGCGGCTGCCACACTCAGTCCACCCACGTCGATCAGCCCGCGAATGAGACGGATGCGGCGCACGTGCGCCGCATCATAATTGGCCTGATTCGGACTCGTGCGTTCCCCGCTCGGGAGCAGGTGCTCCCGCAGGTAGAACTTGATCGTCGCGACCGGGATTTCGGTCGCCGCACTGAGCTGAGCTATTCTCATGATGGATATCATAGCTATCGGATAGTCGCACTGTCTATAGTTTCGTTCCGGGAAAAATGGGACCGCCGTCGTTGTCTTTACGGCCGGTGAATTCCACGAGGGATCAACCTGCGAGGGCAGCTGGAACGAGGGCGACGAGATCTGCTTCGTCGCCCCAAACGACGACGGCACCGCGTGCGGCCTCTTTGGCACCATCGTCGAGAACCGGCCCCACGAGTTCGTATCAATTCGCAATCTCGGCGATATCGAGAAAGGCTTCGAGAACCGCGGAGGAGTAAAGATGTCTTTCCTGGCGCACCTCGACAACATCGAAGACAAGACGGGGCTGACCCCGCGCCAGTTCATCGCGCTGGCCGAGGCGAAGGGTTTCGACGATCCGGCCAGGAAAGCCGGGGTGATCGTCGACCGGCCATCAGCGGACGCCCCTGCGATCGATGCTGGCTCGGGCTGGCTCGAGGCGGCCATCGAACCAGCCGAGAACGTGGGAGACGCCGTAACGAATCTCCCGTCCCACTCGGAATCCGGACGGCCCGCGGCCGTCGTGGCGCAGGTCGTAAATGGCCTGTACGGTCACGCCGAGATAGGCGGCGAGTTCACTTCTCGCTAATACCGGCTCGAGTCCAAGCCCTGCGAGTTGTCGATTGCCCATAACGCCTCGGTCGCTCTGAGCCCCTCGCCTTGCCAGCTACCCGCCTCAACAGCCGAGTGCGAATTTCTTAGAGAGTCCTGTGTTCGAAGAGGAGATCCTGAAAGCATGAGCGCAGCTATCCGACAACTTAGGCAGTTCACAGACGTGGCATTGCCTGCTCTGGGCACCATCCTGGCCGTCATCACCGTCGGGATGCTCATGAAATCTTCCGCGGGGTGGACCTCGATGGAAATGGGCATCCTGCGCCGGGTGAATTTGATGCATACCCCGCAACTTGACGGAGTGGCGCGTGGAATCGACTGGCTGTTCAGCCCTCCCGTCGCGGTCGTCCTCGTTCTGATCGCCACCGGATCGATCCTGTTGGCGACCCGGAAGCCACGAGTGGCGATTCAATTCGTGCTGATCGTCATGATGCCGACCTTCGGCGCCGCAGTGATCAAGCTGCTCGTGCAGCGCCCGCGTCCCGACATCGCGTCGCTTCCCCACATTTTGGTATTGGAGCCGGGCGGGCTCAGCTTCCCCAGCGGACACACCAGCTTCGCAGCTTGCTTCCTGCTCGGCCTGATCGTCGTCGCGGCCAGGCAAAGGTGGCGCCCGCTGCTGATCATCGCCGCCGTGGTTGTGGCGCTGGCAACCGCAGCGTCTCGGGTCTATCTGGGGGTGCACTATCCCTCTGACGTAGTGGCGTCGATCGTGTACGGGACATCGGCGGTGACACTCGTCAACGTCTTCTGGTCCCTGGTGATGGCACACTTGAACGAACGTCGACCTGATGTTCAGGCCGTGCCTGCGTACCGAGGAGAAGCGGATGCCGACTGAACGCACCGTGCGCCCCAGACTCTTGCTGATCGAGGATGATCCGCGGCTCGGACCGTTGATCGAGCAGGTCCTCACCGAGTTTTACGACGTCACCCTGATCGCTGAGGGTCCGCAGGGGCTGAACGCGGGCCTGACTGGAGGGTTCGAGGTGATGGTGATTGACCGGCGTCTGCCCGGCCTGGACGGCCTGAGTGTGATTGAGTTGCTCCGCCGCCACCTCATCACGACACCGATACTTCTTCTCACGGCTCTTGGCACCACACGCGACAAAGTCGACGGCCTCGATATCGGCGCGAACGATTATCTGGTGAAGCCGTTTGAGTTTGATGAACTTCTGGCGCGGCTGCGGGCTGTGCGCCGCGTATTCACCGGCGAGGGCAGATCTGTGGCCGTGGGTGCTTGGGAGTACTACCCGGACAGTCGCACGATTTACTCCCCCTACGACGGGCGAGTGTTGCTGACGGCCAAGGAAAATGAGCTCCTCCGGTTGTTGGCCGCTTCCCCGCAGCGCACGTTTTCCCGCCCGGAGATCCTAAATGCTGTCTTCAGCGTTGACGATACGACCGGGACCGTAGATACCTACGTGCACTACCTTCGCCGCAAGACCGACCCCGATATGGTCCTCACGGTGCGCGGTCACGGCTACCGATTGGGACAACCGTGACTCGCCACCAGCCTGCCGTGGACAGCGACGCGCTCGCGGTGCGTCGTGCGTCCCGACTCGTCGGCACGCGAATTGCCCTCGCCTGCACCGCCGTTGTGGTGGTCATCATCGTCGCCGTGTTCCTTTACATCCTGTCCCAGATCTCCCCCACTGAACTCTTTGAACCAGTGCCGGACACCGACAACTTGCAGGTCAGCGCCATTGAGCTCCTGCGTGCCGCGGCTGTCTTGGGTGTTGCCCTGATTGCGTTGGCCGGCGCGATGAGCTGGTTCGTCACCCGGCGGGCCGTGCAACCCCTCGGAGAAGCGCTCCGCCTGCAACGTGCGTTCGTTGCCGACGCGAGCCACGAACTTCGGACCCCGCTCGCGGTTCTCGACGCTCGCCTGCAGATTCTGCAACGCTCCCTTCCCGCCGGGGATTCGTCGGCTGAGATCGTCACCGAGCTGCGCAGCGACGCGCAAGATCTCATTCATATCGTCAACGACCTCCTTGAAACGGCCGAAATAGGCCGCGCGACCTCTGACGAGGACCCGATCACCGACGTGACCGCAACGGTCACTACGGCGGTCAAATCGATGAGCCTGCTCGCCGCACACAAGCAGATCAGTATCGAGTTGAATGCGTCGTCCCCGGCTGCCACGCATGTTCCCGCATCTCGCATTACGCGCTGCGTTGTGGCCCTCCTGGACAACGCTCTCCGATTTGCCCCTCCGGACTCCACCGTCTCCGTGAACCTCGCCGCGACGAAGAAAACGGTGTCGATCACCGTCCGTGATCGCGGTCCCGGTATCCGAGGCATCGACCCATCCCGCATCTTCGATCGCTTTGCGCACTCCAACATCCCCACGGAAAGCGGCACCGGCCGCACCAACACGGGCTTTGGCATCGGCCTCTCACTCGTCCGCGAGATAGCGGTGCACTACGGCGGATCCGTAACCGTCGTCGACACCTCCGCAGACGGCACATCCATCCGGCTTGTTGTTCCCCGCGCAAATCCCTCCTGATTCCAAAGGTCCCCAGAAATCTTTGAACCCGTCGCCGATGCAGCGGGCGTCCGGTCTCGGCCCAGGCGTTCTCTTCTGTGAGAAGTCTTAGAAGCGGCCGGGTTTACTAGAACCCACACCTAAGGAGCCCCCGCCATGACGTCAACAGTGCCCCCCATCCTTTCCCCCTCGCGGCGCATGCTGAACAAAGTCCCCGAGGTGACCCTCATCTTCTGGGTGATCAAGGTTCTCGCCACCACCGTCGGTGAAACCGCGGCGGACTTCTTGAACGTGGACCTCGGGCTAGGCCTGACCATCACATCGATCATCATGGCCGTGCTCCTGGTCGCCGCCCTGATTGTTCAGTTCATCCTCCGCGCATACACGCCGGCCGTGTATTGGCTGGCAGTGGTGCTGATCAGCGTCGTGGGCACACTCATCACCGACAACCTCACCGACAGCCTCGGCGTCCCACTGTGGCTCACCACGGTCGTCTTCGCCGTGGCACTCGCTGCCGTATTTGCTGTGTGGGCCGTGTCGGAAAAGACGCTCTCCATCCACTCCATCTTCACCAGCCGGAGAGAGTCGTTCTACTGGCTCGCGGTGCTGTTCACTTTCGCTTTGGGCACAGCGGCCGGCGACCTCGTCGCTGAGGGCCTCGACCTGGGCTACTTCGTCGCCCTTTTAGTCTTTGCCGTAGCCATCGCTCTCGTTGCCGTGGCGTATTTCGTCTTTCGCCTCAACGCAGTGCTCGCCTTCTGGATCGCCTACATCCTTACCCGTCCATTGGGCGCTTCCACCGGGGACCTGCTCTCTCAGCCCACCGCTGACGGCGGCCTCGGCCTCGGAACGACCGGAACCAGCGTCCTGTTCCTGGCCGTCATCCTCATCTTGGTGACCGTCCTCACCCTGCGAGCCCGCCGAGCCAGTGCAACCCTGACCTCGACCTCTTGAGGAGTCGGTTGAGGTCTCCGATCGATTTTTCGCAATAGAAAGCGTCCTCAACGATGATAGATATGTTCGTCGACGCCGTGTCCACGTCCGGTCTGCTCGACCCGCAGTCGGTGATCGCCGGCGCCGGCGCCTGGGGACTCTGGGTCGTGATTCCGGCCATTGCCCTCTCGGCGGCCCTGGGCGACCAGCTCGGGTACGTCATCGGACGAACATCCGGTTGTCGCCCGCCGCGAGAGTGCTCGCGCGTAACGGTCGATGACTTTCAACCGGTTCGTCTGGACCGTTCTCATCGTGCTCTCATCCTCAGGATTAAAATGTCGGGGAGATAACACCATCGGCGAGCTCCCACACGGCACTGGCACGAAGCTTCGGTACCCCCAACGAAACCGGCGCCGGGCACGTCGCGCCAGTAGACTTTGAGGTGTAATACTCGTGCCAGGCCGCCGAGATCCAACACGCCGCTCAATCCGTGTCCACTCTCCGGGGGTCAAGGGCAATGTAACCTACGCTGGCGAAGAACATCACGGGAACGGGTGGAACAGATGACCGACACGAGTCAAGGCGTCGCTCGGGTCATGCGCATCCTCAGCGCGATCATTCTCATTGCGGCTGGGGGCATTCATCTGCTTCTCGTGTTTGACGGTACCGGGGGTGTGCTCGGAGTTCTCTTCGTGCTCAACGGCATCGCCGGCATCGTCCTCGGGGTCGGGATGCTCGCCCTTCGCACAAGACTGCTGCTGCTCACATCGATTCTCGGGTTGTTGTTTATCGCCGCGAGTTTTTTCTCACTCCTGCTCGCTCTGACCGTTGGGCTATTCGGCATTGCCACGGTCTGGAGTCTCTTCCTGGTGCCGCAGACCTTTGTGATCGAGGGTATCGGCGTCATTGTGCTCGCCGTCACCCTAGCCCTCGTGGTGCGCGCCCGCCGCACGGCGTAACTCCGCCACTCGCTGTGTGATCAACCACAGGGTATCTCGACCGAAGGACTCGAGGAGGAGCGCAAGCGCAATAGCGACGCACACCGCGTTGAAGACGGGCAGAACCGTGGTGATGGCGATCGACAGCGCGATACCTTGCACTGCAGTGACGACCTTGCGCCAGTATCGAAATGGGAGCTGTCGACGCAGCCAGGGGAAGATCCATCCGGCAACCACGAATGCGTACCGCATGAGCCCGATGGACAGTACCCAGAGTCCCAGCGCCTGCGAGACGTAGACGCTCAGCACGAGCAGCAGGAAGGCATCGACCTCCATGTCGTACCGCGCACCGAGTTCGCTCGCGGAGTCCGTGCGCCGGGCGACCCACCCGTCCACCGCGTCGAGGAGCAGGGCAGGCACGACCAGGGTGAGCATAATCCAGATTGGCACTGGCGCGAAGAATGACGCCACCACTATCCCACTAATGACGCCCACCAGAGCAGACCGCACCGTGGTCACGACATTCGCTTGCCCGAATCGGGTGCCCGGTCGTTTTCTCAGTCCACGCACGAGCAGGATGTTCGACGCTGCGAGGTAGCTGAGCGCCGCAAGCCAACTCACTGCCACGCCCCAGAACGGGATCGATTGCGTTGGGTCAGTTTCCAGCAGGCGCACGGAAGTAATGCCGCCCACGGCTGTCACAATCGATGCGAATTGAATCTCAGGCCTTCCTCTCAGTAGTCTATTAGGGGCACTTGTTTACTGAGGAACAAGCGACGATGAGAGCGAGGAAAAGTGGTCGAAGCCATCGCCTTCTGGGTCGAAAAACCGGGTGTGGGAGCACTTCGCCTCGAGCACCTTCCGCCTGTGAACGAGGGCGATGTGCTGGTGAACACGCTCTTCACCGGTGTGAGTCGAGGTACCGAAGCATCCGTCTTCAGCGGGCACGTGCCGGAGAGCGAACGCGAACGGATGCGCGCCCCGTTCCAGGCGGGCGACTTCCCCGGTCCGGTGAAGTACGGCTATCTCAATATCGGCGTGGTCAACACTGGTCCCGACTCTCTCGTGGGATCTCTCGTCTTCACGCTTTATCCTCACCAGTCCGCGTTTGTCGTGCCGGCCACCGCTGTCACACCCGTGCCCCGCGACATCCCGCCGCGGCGTGCGGTTCTTGCCGGTGCCGTCGAGACGGCGATCAACGTGCTGTGGGACGCCGCCCCGATGATCGGCGACCGAATCTCAGTCGTTGGTGCGGGAATGATCGGATGCTGCGTGGCACGCCTCGCACGCGCCATCCCGGGTGTCTCCGTCACGCTCGTCGACGTCAACCCGGCGCGAAAAGTGGTCGCCGACCAGCTCGGCGTGAGTTTCTCAGACCCGACACATGCGCCGGCGGATCAAGACATCGTCATCAACACCAGCGGCGCAGGCTCTGGGCTGCAACTCGCTCTCAAGACGGTGGTGACCGATGGCACGGTGATCGAGGCGAGCTGGTACGGGGATCGCCAGGCTACGTTGACGCTCGGTGCAGATTTTCACTCGCGACGATTGACGATTCGATCCAGTCAGGTCGGTGCTGTCGCGCCGTCGCGTCGAGGAACCCGCACCACTCGCGACCGACTCCTGCTTGCTCTCGAACTTCTGCGCGATCCCGCCTTCGATGCGCTGCTCACCGACGAATCCTCTTGGCGTGATCTACCTGAGGTGATGGCGAGCCTCGCCGACGGATCGCGGAATGACCTGTGTCACACGATTGACTGGAGAGACGCCGAATGACATTCACGGTAACCGTACGAGACCACATGATGATCGCCCACAGTTTTGCTGGTGAATCTTTTGGGCCCGCACAGCGGCTCCATGGGGCCACGTTCATCGTCGATGCCACCTTCGGTGCAGCAGCCCTCGATGCCTCAGGTGTCGTTATCGACATCGGTCGGGCGGCCGAAATTCTCGGTGAGATCACCGGATCGCTCACCTATCGCAACCTCGACGACGAGCCCGACTTACAGGGCAGGAACACGACCACCGAAGTGCTCTGCCAAACAATTGCCGACCGCCTCGCAGAACGGGTGCACGACGGAACTCTCGGGGCTGGCCAGCACCTGCAATCACTCCTGGTCACGCTGCATGAATCCCACATCGCGTGGGCAAGCTACTCAAGATCCCTGTGAGTGAGGCAGCCAGCGTGAGTGAAGAAGCCAGTCGGGTGGTTCATTTTGTTGTCCCGGACGAGATCGACGATCCGCGCAGGGTAAGCGGTGGCAACACCTATGACCGGCACGTGCGCGACGGACTTCGCAGCATCGGATGGGACGTGCGGATGGTTCCAATCGCGGAGGGGAGCGGGCTACTCGCGGCCCAGGTGCTGGCAGAGCTGCCCGATGGTGCCCTGGTCTTCATCGATGGACTCATTGCCGCGCGCGAAGCAGTCGAACTCGCCGTGCAGTCGCCCAGACTTCGGATTATCGTCTTAGCGCACATGGTCGAAGCAGTCGCTCTGACGTGGGCAGATCGTGTCATCGCGACGAGTGAGTGGACTCGCTCCGAACTCATTTCGCGCTCTCTTGTGCACCCTGAAGATATTGCCACCGCCCATCCCGGGGCTGCTCCAGCGATGCTGACGAGGGTGTCATCGGCCGGTGGCCGACTGTTGTGCGTCGGAGTTGTCGCCCCACACAAAGGTCAAGACGTTCTCATTCGGGCGCTGACGTTCCTCACGGGGGTGAGCAACTGGACCTGCACATTCGTGGGATCCGTCACGACAGCACCGGATTTTGTGGCCGACCTGAGGCGCACAGTTCGAGATGCGCAATTGGCACCGAGAGTGACATTCGCTGGCACGCTTGAGGGCGCGGCGCTGGATGCGGCATACGGGCGCGCGGACCTTGTCGTTGTTCCGTCGCGCACGGAGAGTTTTGGCATGGTCATCACCGAGGCGTTGGCGCGGGGTATCCCGGTGATTGCGTCTCGCGTTGGTGGCACACCCGAGGCAGTGTCGAGCAGTGGTGCTGGAATGCTGATTGCCCCAGACGATGCCGAAGCACTGAAAACCGCATTGCGCGAATGGTGGGTGAGCGAAGCGGTTCGAACCGAACGGACAGCGGCCGCGGTGGAGGCCAGAGCCACCGTCAGATCATGGTGTTCCACCGTGTCAAAAATTGAATCGGTGCTCCTCGACGTGTCACGACGCAGAACGGCAGTGTGAGAATGAGCGAAATCGTCGAGACCAATAGTGAATGGCTCGCCCTGCGTGAACCGGAGGACGCGGCGTCTCGCTCGCTGGACCTCGCCCGTGCCGCCGCCGCGCTGCTCACCGAAGGCCCGGTTGTCGTGCACGACCTCGGCAGTGGCACCGGTTCGATGATGCGGTGGCTCGCACCTCTACTGCCCGGGCCGCAGACCTGGTTTCTGCACGATTGGAGCACCCTCCTGACCGCTCAGGCCATTACACGTGCACGTCCATCCGACCGCGACAACGCGGAAATCTCGGCCTTTGGTCGAACCGGGAATCTCGTCGACCTAAGCGCGGAAGATCTGGCCGGGGCGTCTCTCGTTACGGCATCGGCACTTCTCGACGTGCTGACGTCGCCGGAGATTCACACCATCGTCGGCGCGTGCATCGCAGCCAAGGCTCCCGCACTGTTCTCGCTCAGCGTGACCGGTGGCGTGCACTTCGACCCGCCAGATGAGCGCGACGCGGCGTTCGAGAACGCTTTCAACGCGCATCAATTGCGCGACGCACGGGGACGACGCCAGCTGGGTCGGTACGCCGCACCGATTGCCTGCGGACTCTTCGCCGAGGCCGGCTGGCAGGTACGCCAGACCACCACCCAGTGGCGGCTCGATCACCACCAGCCCGACCTGCTCGGCGAATGGTTCTGCGGGTGGGTCGATGCGGCCGTGGAACAGGACCCTCAGCTAGGCACCGAAGTTGACCGCTACCGCGCAGATCGCCTGGCCCAGATCGGCCTCGGAGAACGTGGTGGACTGAGGGGACTCAGCGCGCTCGTCGATCACGTGGATGTTCTGGCCTGGCCGAGCCAATGACACCCGCAGAACACCCGCGCCTGCGCGCGGCGCTCCGATCGCGCTGGCTGCGTGTGACCATTCGATTCCTCGTAGGCCTTGCCGCGCTGCTCACCGTAATTGCATACGTAGGAACCGGCCCGCTGCTCACGGGTATCCTCAGCATCGATGAAGGGACAATCGCTGCGGCCCTCGCGCTGTCCGCCGTCGCGACAGCAGCCGCAGCATGGCGCTGGTGCGTCATCGCCACTCGGCTCGGGCTCGACCTCTCCTGGCCAACCGCGTTGGGCCGGTACTACCAGTCCCAATTCCTAAACACGGTCATCCCGGGTGGGATCATGGGAGATGTGCACCGCGCCGTCGGGCACGGGCAGAGCGCCGGGACCGTTGCGCAGAGCGCCCGCGCGGTCGTGATCGAGCGCACCGCTGGCCAACTGGTGCAGATATCCCTCTCGCTCATAATTTTCTTCTTCGTCGGTGCGCGCTTCGTCGGGTTGCTCCTCGCGGGTATCGCGGTCGTGCTCGGCATAATCGTGGTCGCACTTGCGGTGGCTGTACTTCCCTACTCGCGTGGGAGAACGGCCGTGATGCGGGAAGTCCGAGAGCTGCGTGCGGGCCTCGGATCGGCACGCGCACTGGCCCAGGTCACAGTAGCGTCGGTCATCGTGATCTCCTGCCATGTGGTGACCTTTGCCATTGCAACAGCGGCCATCGGAATGACCGTGTCCCCCGATCAACTGATCGTGCTCGCCCTGGTGGTTCTGCTTGGAGCAGCGATTCCATTCAGCATCGGCGGATGGGGCCCCCGCGAGGGGGTTGCCGGCTGGTCTTTCGCCGTGGCCGGATTCGGTGCTTCGGCCGGGGTCGCGGCATCCGCATTGTTCGGAGTTTTGGCCATCATCGCCGTCGCGCCCGGTGCAGTCGTGACGCTGGTCTCTGTGATCCGCAGGCGCACATCTGCCCAACTCGAGGCGAGCCCGGTGCTCGTGACACAAAACCTAAAGACGTCACCGTGAGTGAGCTGCCCTACGTCACTCTGAGCGGTGCAATCTCTCTCGACGGGTATCTCGACACGGCGGATCCACCGCGCCTGACGCTCTCCAATGAAGCGGATCGCGACCGGGTCGATGGTGTGCGCGCGCAGAGCGATGCGATTCTGGTGGGCGCACGCACTGTGCGGCGGGATAACCCCCGACTCCTGGTGCGGAGCCCCGCACGCCAGTCGTGGCGTGAAGCCGCGGGCCTGCCGCACTCGCCGTGGAAAGTGACGGTAACCACTTCAGGCGACCTTGATCCGCGCGCAGCATTCTTCACGACCGGCGATACACCGAAACTCGTGTATTGCCCCACCTCGGTAGAAGCACGCATCCGTGAGAGCCTCGGTAACTCAGCGCTGGTGGTCGGCCTCGGCGCCGATGTCGACATGAGTGAGCTCGTCGCTGATCTGGCGGACCGTGGCGTTCGCGAGCTCATGGTCGAGGGAGGGGCGACCGTGCACACCCAGTTCTTGGCCGCGAACCTCGCCGATGAACTTCATTTTGTTGTCGCGCCACTGTTCGTGGGCGATTCCCGGGCCCCGCGCTTCGTGGGGGACGCCGCGTTCCCGTGGACTGGCGACCGTCGTGCCACTCTCGCCAACGTGCTGCAGATCGGGGATGTTGTGCTGCTGCGATACGCGCTTTCGACTCGATTCGCGGCGCATGAAGCCGCAAACACGCCGCGGCACGGTGCGCCACCGATGGGAATTGAAACATCGTGACCGCATCACTCACCCAGAGCCCGCACACCGACCGTTCGTGTATGGTGCGAGCATCGATGCGTGTCGCGCGCTCCGCCGTGATCGTTTTTTTCGCCGCGAACGCGCCAGGTGTTATCAGTTCCGAATCCGGGCTCGCGCTGCTGCGGGTGCCACTGGAAGCGATTATCGCGCTGGTGATTATCACCGTGTTGCCCCGGACTCCGGTCCGTCGGATCGTGGCGAGCCTGGCTGCCCTGGCCTTCGTCACGACCATCTTCAGTGCCGCACTTGATCGCGGGTTTGTTTCTGCCGTCGGTCAACCGTTCAACGTGGTCACCGGCTGGCCGGATCTGGTCAGTGCGTACGGCTTACTCAGCGATTCGACCGGAGCTGCAGTTGCTCCCGTGATCGTAGGGCTCCTTGGGATAGTCGCCGTTGTGGTCGTTCTCGTTCTCACCCAAGCGCTGCTTCAGCTTGCTATGGCCATCCGTCAGCGTGCGGGGATAACCCGCATCGGGGCAATCGCCGTGGCGGCGGGGTGGATCGTGCTGGCGCTGGTCGGCGGGCAGATCGTGCCAGGGCGACCGGTCGCTGCGGCAGACACCGTGCGAATGATCGTGACGAAAGCCGATCAGGTGACGGCCGCGGCGGCAGAGC
>Ga0209023_10002202_pt1 | contig 24751 bp, 20 predicted proteins | sample LakOneMetagenome_FD_187468 | JGI IMG/M metagenome (GOLD analysis project Ga0209023, IMG submission 187468) | Freshwater and sediment microbial communities from Lake Erie, Canada (SPAdes) (version 2) | ecosystem: Environmental > Aquatic > Freshwater > Lentic | place: Lake Erie, Canada... | reverse complement strand
CGAAGGACTTCCTGGTTGTCTCCGCCGAAGGCCTGAAGAACGGCGATCCGATCCTGCTGGCCGGCTACCCGGGCCGCACCAGCCGCTACAAGCTGCCGTCGGAAATCCGCTTCGCGCGCGACGTCGACTACCCGGCGAAAGTCGCCACCATCACCGCCGACCTCGACGTGATCGCCGCCGCTACCCGCGGCAACGCCGCCTGGGACGTGCGCTACGCCAGCGTCGCCAAGAGCCTGAACAACGTGCTCAAGAAAACGCAAGGCCTGCTCGACGGCTTTGCGCGCAAGGACATCGCCGCCATCAAGGACGTGCAGGATGCCGAGTTCCGCGCCTGGTACGGCAAGAACGGCAGCGCATCGAACCTGCTCGGCCAGCTGGATGCCGTGATCGCGGCCGACATGGCGCTGTCGCGCCAGGAAGCGGCGTATGCGGAAGCGACCCACAGCGACCTGCTGAAGAGCGCACGCACCCTGTACCGCCTTGCCCAGGAACGCCAGAAGCCGGACGCCCAGCGCGAAAGCGGCTACCAGGAACGCGACCTGTCGTTCATCAAGGCGCGCCTGACCCGCCTGGAACAGTCCTTCGTCACGAATGTCGACCAGGCCCGCTGGGCCGCCGGTCTGCAGCGTTACGCGAAGATCGACGCCAAGCTGCGTCCGCAAGGCCTGGATGCGCTGCTGCCGAAGGCCGACAGCCTGGATGCCTACTACAAGAGCACCGAGCTGGCCGACACCAGCAAGCGCCTGGCCTGGATCGGCAAGGACGTCGACGCCTTCCGCAAGTCGAACGACCCGTTCATCGGGCTGGCCGTGCGCCTGGCCGACGTCGCCGGCAAGCTCGACGACGAGCGCAAGGACATCGACGGCAACCTGGACCGCACCATTCCGCAGTACATGGCGGCCGTGATCGACTGGAAGAAGTCGCAGGGCAAGCCGGTCTACCCGGACGCGAATTCGACGCTGCGCGTGACCTTCGGCACCGTGTCGCCGTACTCGCCGCGCGACGGCCTGGTGAAGGGTCCGTTCACGACCGTCGAGGGCATCGTCGAGAAGCAGACCGACAAGGACCCGTTCCTGGTGCCGGCCAAGCTGACCGAGGCCGTGAAGGCCAAGCGTTACGGCGTGTTCAAGGATCCGGTACTGAACACCGTGCCGGTGAACTTCCTGTCGAGCGCCGACACCACCGGCGGCAATTCGGGTTCGGCGGTGATGAACAAGCGCGGCGAGCTGGTGGGCCTGAACTTCGATTCGACCTACGAGTCGATCACCAAGGACTGGTACTTCGACACCGCGATCACGCGCGCGATCCACGTCGATATCCGCTACATGCTGTGGGTGATGAAGGAAGTCGACGGGGCGGATAACCTGCTCAAGGAAATGACGATCAAATACCCGAAGAAGAAGTAAACAGGGATTGATTGTAAAAGAACCGCGGCCGGAGCGATCCCGTCGCGGTTTTTTCTTACGCGGCAGCGGCAACGTAGGGTGGGCGCCCCGTGCCCACGCGTGAACGATGAGCAGACGCAGCTCGATTACGCAAACATAGTGCAGGCGTCACGCGTGGGCACAGGGGCGCCCACCCTACGTATCACATTCCGGTGGCCGCAACGGGGAAGCGGATCGCGAATCGTGTCTCGCCGGTGCCGGTCGACGCCAGCGCGTAGGCAAACCCGTGCCGCGTCAAGACCTCGCGCACGAACATCAGCCCGATCCCCTGGCCACCCTGCTTGGTGCTGAAGAAGGGCGTGAACAACTGCCGCGGCGGCACCTCGCCCAGCAGGTCGGCCGAGTCGCACACCGCCAGCACAATGTCATCGCCATCGCGTTCCAGCGACAGATCGACATGCCCGCCCGGCACCCCTGCCGCCTGGCTTGCCGCCACCGCCTCGATCGCATTCTTCACGACATTCAGCAGCGCGCCTTCCACCAGCTGGGCATCGAGCGCCACCGCGGGCACGGCATCGCAACGGCGCCACCCCAGGCGGATGCCACGGCTGGCGCAGGCTTCGCGGTTCAGCCACAGGATGTCGTCGACCATCTCCTTGACGGCGACTTCCCGCAATTCGGGCGCCGGCATCTTGACGACGCGCGTAAAACGGTCGATGAACTCGCCCAGGCTCACATTGCGCCGCTTGACCGCCTCGATCGCGGTGGCGAAATCGGCGGCATCCGCGTCCAGCAGCTGGCTGCGGTAGAACAGCAGGGAATCGAGCACCGAGCGCGTGGCGGCCACCGTGTTGTTCACCTCGTGCGCCAGCACCCGCACCAGCTTGGCGTAGGTGGCGCGCTCCGAGTCTTCCAGCTCCGCCGTCAATTCCTCGACCATCAGGAAGTGGCGCGCAAAGCCGCGGTCGTAGAACTGGCCGCGCTGTGCACGGTAGCGGCGGCCCTCGAGGTCGGTGAGCAGGCGGCTGTCGCCCAGGGGCAGGGCGTCGAGCTGGGCGATCAGGTCCAGGCTGCGTTCGCGCGCCCGCGCATCCAGGCCGCGCGCCAGCGGCGCTTCGCCCGACAGCCACGCCGCCAGCGCACGGCCCTGCGGCTGCTCGATGCCGAGTAGCCGCAGGGCGCTGGCATTCACCAGGCTGACCGCGCCGTCGAAATCGAAGACCAGCACCGCGCCCGGCGTCGCTTCCAGCAGGCGGTCGAGGAAGCCCTGCTGCTCGCCGGCGGCCAGGCGTTCGCGGTGCAGGGCCGCCAGCATGGTGTTGAACATGCCAACCAGTTCTTCCAGCTCGCGCGAGCCAGGGGCCGACAGGCGGTTCGCGTAGTGCCCGTCCTGCAGCAGGTCGTGGAAGCGGCGCGTGTAGCCGAGGGGTTCGAGTGCGCGCCGCACCAGGGCGAAGCCCAGCACCAGGCTGCCCAGCAGCAGCGCCTCGGCCAGGACGAACCAGGCCGGGCGGTCGATCAGCAGCAGGGCCGCGGCGCCGAACAGCAGCAGGTGCAATGCCAGCAGATAGACGCCCAGGCGCAGGCGCAGCGTCATTCCTCGTGTCCCTGGCCGGGTTCGGCCAGGCCGTGGCGTTCCAGGCGCCGGTACAGCGCCGTGCGCGACAGGCCCAGGGCCCTGGCCACGCGCGTGATGTTGCCGCCGTGCTGGTCGAGCGCCTGCTCGATCATGTGGCGCTCCACCTGTTCCAGGGTCATGCCGTCCACGCCCAAACGCGGGCTGCTCCCCGCGTCGTCGTGCTGGCCGGCCGCGAAGTCGGCGCCCGTCAACTGGGCCTTGCCGGCCAGGAGCAGGGTGCGTTCCAGCGTCTGCTTGAGCTGGCGGATGTTGCCGGGCCAGGGCTGAGCGCCCAGCCAGTCGAGCGCGCTGGCGCTCAGGCTCACCTCGCCCAGGCCGTAGCTGTCGGCCACCGACGCCGCGATGTGGCGCGCCAGCAGCGGGATGTCGCTGCGCCTTTCGCGCAGCGGCGGCAGGCGGATCGTGATCAGGTTCAGGCGGTAGAACAGGTCTTCGCGGAAGTCGCCGGCGGCCACCAGTTCGGCCAGTTCGCGGTTGGTGGCCGAGACCACGCGCACGTCGGCCTGTTCGCTGCGGCTGGCGCCGACCGGCTGGTAGCGCCCGTCCTGCAGCACGCGCAGCAGCTTCACCTGGTCGCCGCGGTTCAGTTCCCCGATCTCGTCCAGGAACAGGGTGCCGCCTTCGGCCGCGGCGATGTGGCCCTTGCGATCGCTGCGCGCATCGGTGAATGCGCCGCGCACGTGGCCGAACATCTCGCTCTCGAACAGGGTCGGCGTGATCGCGCCCATGTTGATCTTGACGACAGGTTCGCTTATGCGCGCGCTGTTGCGGTGGATGGCGTCGGCCACCAGCTCCTTGCCGGTGCCGCTTTCGCCGAGGATCAGCACCGGCGCCCGCGTGCGCGCCACCTGGCCGACCGTGGCCAGCACGCGCAGCAGTTTCGGGTGCTCGCCGACGATGGCGGAAAAGTCGAAGCCGCTGTCGAGCGCCGCGCGCGTCGGTCCGCCGGCGGGCGAGCCGGCCAGCTCCAGGGTGGCGCGCACCAGCTCCACCAGCTGGGCGTTGTCCCAGGGCTTGGTGAAGAAGTTGGCGGCGCCGGCCTTGATGCCGTTGACCGCCAGCGCAATCGAGCCCCAGGCCGTCATCAGCAGCACCGGCAGCTGGGGATGGCGCTGGCGGATGGCGTCGAGCAGGGCCAGGCCTTCGGCGCCGCTGGTCTGCAGCGAAAAGTTCATGTCCTGTAAAACGAGGTCGAACGGTTCGCGGGCCAGCAGGGCCAGGGCTTCGTCCGGCCCGCTGCAGCAGGCGGCGTCGAAACCGGATTGCTTCAGCAGCAGGGCCAGCGAGACCTGGACCGCGCCATCGTCGTCGACGACCAGGACGCGCGGCTTGTGTGATGCTTCCATCTTGGGATGTCTCTCTTGTCGCTTTTTTGGTTACTCGTAGTGCAGCGCTTCGGTCGGGCTCAGGCGGCTGGCGCGCCAGCCCGGGTACAGGGCGCACAGCAAGGATAGCAGATAGATGACCCCCATCGACAGCACTGCCGCCGCCGCGAAGACCGTCCAGTTCAGGCTTTCTCCCAGCACGCCGGTAAGCGGCAGCTGCACCAGCAGGACCAGGCCGAGCGCAATCGCAATCGAACTGAGCATGAATTGTTCGAGCACGATCTGGCGGTAGATGCCGGCGGCGCTGGCGCCGATGGCGCGGCGCAGGCCGATCTCGGGGATGCGCGCGGTGGTGTTCTGCCACAGCGCGCCGAACAGGCCGAAGGCAACCATCACCAGCATGAAGGCGGCGATCACCGACACCAGCACCAGCGGCGTGGCGCGGGTGTGCAGCATGTTCTTGCGCAGCGTGGACAGCGGCGTGATCTGGAAGGCCCAGTCGTTGCGGATCAGTTTCAGTCGGCGGTTCAGGCGCTTCTCGAAATCGCGCGTGGTGCCGGGCTTCACCTGCAGCACGATGGTGCGGATGTCGCCGTCGTTCTTGCCGGCCTCGAAGCGCAGGAAGGCGAAGTTGACTGGCGCCTCGAATTCGCCCTTGGCGCGGAATTCTTCCACCACGCCGACCACCTTGTAGCTCACTCCGGGCTTGCCGCCTTCGCCATCGATGAACTGCTGGCCCACCGCGCGCTGGCCGGGGAACATGGCTTCGGCCATGCGGCGGTTGATGACCACCGTGCGCGCGGCGCTGCCGTTGTCGAGCTCGGAGAACCAGCGGCCCTCGGCCAGCCGGATGCCGAGTACGCCGGCCAGCCCGTCGTCGACCTCGATCAGTTCGGTGTGCACTTGCGGGTCCTTGCCGCCGCGCCGCATGTCGGAAGTATAGGTGGACATCGCATACGGCTCGAAAGCGGCAAAGGCCACGCCGCTGACTTCCGGCAGTTCGAGCAGGCCGCGGCGCAGGTTGTCGTAGACGCCGGCATCGAAATGCTGCTTGCCGTTGTCGCCGGCCTGGATCGTCACCGACCAGACGTCGGCCGCATCGAAGCCGAGCGGCATCCGGTACAGCTGGGCATAGCGCGCGCCGAAGGCGGCGACCCCGAACACGATGGCAAAGGCGAGCAGGATCTCGAGGCTCAGCATCAGGTTCCTGGACTTGCGCTTCCAGGTCAGTTTCAGCAAATGGCGGAACATCAAACGGCTCCCTTCAGGGCGTGGACGGGATCGAGGCGCGACATCTTCCAGGCGGGCAGCACGCCGGAGACGAGGCCGAAGATGGTGGCGATCAGCATGCCCCAGCCGAACACGGCCAGGTTCAGGCTGTACTGCATGTAGTCGACCAGCTGGATAGTTTCGAGCCAGGCCAGCACGCCGGCGGTGACGGCCAGCGCGATCAGGCCGCCGGCCAGGCAGAGCAGCACGTTTTCCACCACCAGCTGGAGCGCCAGCTGCGAACTGGTGGCGCCGAAGGCCTTGCGCACGCCGATCTCGACGCGCCGCTCCATGATGCGGCCCGTGTTCAGGTTGACCAGGTTCAGGGCCGGCAGCAGCATGAAGACCAGCATCGCCACGACGATCAGGGTGAGCAGCAGGCCGGCGCCGGAATCGAAGGTCTCGCTGCCGCCCACCGTCAAGCGCGCAAACAAATCGAGTTTGCTGTCGGCCCAGAAGCGGGTCTTCGCCCATTTCTTCGGATCGTCGTGCACCACGGTCCTGGCGATGCTCTCCACCTGGCGCCGGATGCGTGGCAGGTCGGCGCTGCTCTCGGCCAGGATCAGGGCGACGAACATGCCGGTCAGCTGGTTGCGGTAGTCCGAGGAAGCGAAGGTGCTGATCGGCGCCCAGATGTCGGCAAACGCGTTCACATGCATCGCATCCGCGACCACGCCCACGACCTCGAAGTTCTGGCCGCCGACGTCGATGTGCTGGCCGACCGCAGCTGCGGGCAGGCCCGGGAACAGGCGCTTGGCGGTCGTGGCATTCAGGACGGCGACCATGCGGCCCGCGGCGGCGTCGGCGGCGGTCGGCAGGCGTCCGGCGAGCACGGGGAAATCGAGGATCTTCCAGTAGTCGGCGTCGACGCGGCGCATCTGCAGTTCGCTCACGCGCTCGCCCTGGTAGACCGAGGTCGGGGAGGGCAGGGTGGCGGCGGCGACGCGCTCGACGCCGGGCATGGGCTTGAGGAATTTGTCGATCAGCTTGTAGCCGAGCGGCGTGGTGCTGACGCTATTGCCGTCGGGGCTGTCCATACGCATCAGCATGATCTGCAGGAAGCGCTCGCTCTTGCCCTCCACTCCGGATGGGCGGAAGGCGGTTTCCAGCAGCGAGGCGACCACCATCAGCACCACCAGGGTGAGCACGATGCACAGCAGGTTGATCGCGGTGAAGAGCTTGCGGCGCATGAAGACTTTCCATGCGGTGAGCAGGTAGTTGCGGAGCATGGCTTCTCCTCAGGCGACCAGCTGGCCGTCGAACACGCGCACGATGCGGCTGGTGCGGCGCGCCTCGTGTTCGTCGTGGGTGACCATGACCACCGTGGTGCCTTCGCTGTTCAATTTCAGCAGGATGTCCATCACCTCGGCGCCCATCTTGCTGTCGAGGTTACCGGTCGGCTCGTCGGCCAGCAGTACCTGCGGCCGGCCGACGATCGCGCGCGCGATCGCCACGCGCTGCTGCTGGCCGCCCGAGAGCTGGTTCGGGAAGTGGTCCATGCGTGCGCCCAGGCCGACCTTTTCCAGCGCCTCCTGCGCCAGGCGGCGCCGTTCGCCGGCCGGCATGCTGCGGTACAGCAGCGGCAGCTCGACGTTGTCGATCACGCGTAGGTCGGGGATCAGGTGGAAGCTCTGGAAAATGAAGCCGAAGGTGCTGTTGCGCAGCTTGGCCACCTGCTTGTCGCGGTAGCGCGTGATCGGGATGCCCTCGACCTCGATGCTGCCCTCGCCGGGGCGGTCGAGCAGGCCGATCAGGTTCAGCAGGGTGCTCTTGCCGCAGCCGCTGGGGCCCATCATGGCGACGAATTCGCCTTTTTTCACGTGCAGGTCGACGTCCTTCACGGCCAGGGTTTCCACCTTGTCGGTGCGGTAGGTCTTGCTGACCTTGTTCAGTCGGATCATGTTTTTCCCTCGTTTCGATTCAGTTGGTGATGCGGATGCTGTCGAGATTCGCAAAGGCCTTGGTGTCGGAAACGATGAAGCGCTCGCCCGGCCGCGCGCCGGACACTACCTCGACCAGCTTGCCGTCGCCGCCGCCCAGCTGCAGCATGGTCTTGCGCGCCACGCCGTCGCGCACCGCGAATGCCGGCTGCGGCCCGCTGCCGTTGAAGGCGGCGCCGGCGTCGAGCACCAGGGCGCCGGTCTTTTGTTCGGTGACGATGTTCACGTCGACCCGCATCTTGTTGCGCAGCAGCGGGTTGTGCGGCTGCTCCAGGTCGACCAGCAGCTTGACGGTGCCGTTCTGGATCTCGGGCAGGATGGTGTGGACGCGGCCGGCGAGGATCTCGCCGTTCTGCTCCACGCGCACCTTCTGGCTTGGTGTCAGCAGGCGCGCATGGAAGTCGGACAGCGTCGCCTCGACCCGGTAGTTGTTCAACTCCGACACGCGCGCCAGCAGCTGGCCGGCGGCCACGCTGGCGCCTTCTTCCTGCACCAGCGTGGTCAGCATGCCGGCAAACGGCGCGCTCACGCGGGTCTGGGCCAGCAGGCGCTCCTGCTGGGCGATCTGCTTGGTCAGGATCGCCTTTTGCAGGTTGGCGGCGTCGATGCTGCCGGCGGTGGCGCGGCGGCTGTCGGCGATCTGCTCGCGCTGCTGGCGCAGCTGGATCTCGGTGCGCTTGACGTTCAGTTCCGAGGCCAGCAGGTCTTCGCCCGACACCAGGCCGCTCTGGCGCAGCTTCTGGTTGCGCTCCTGACGCGCGCGCGCCGACAGCAGATCGAGCTCCAGCAGTTCGATGCTGCTGGCGAGCGTCTTGTGCTTCTGGTCCAGCTCCAGCTTCAGCAGGTTGATGCGGTTTTCCTGCTGCGCCAGCTGCTCCTGCAAGGCGTCGAGCGCGAGGCGCACGTCGCGGTCGTCGAGTTCGAGCAGCAGCTCGCCGGCCTTTACTTGCTGGCCCGGCTTGGCGTGGACCCTGAACACGCGGCTGGCGGCAGGGCTGGCCACCACTTCCTCGTGCACCGGGATCACGACGCCGGACGCGTTGACGGTGCTGGCGACGTCGCCCTTGCGCACGGTGGAGACCACGATGTCGGACGCGGCCACGCTGGGACGCAGCAGGCGGTTGATGCCCCAGCAGGCGGCCGCCAGGGCGACGAAGAGCAGGGCGCCGGCGGCCAGGCGGATATGCTGGCGGCGGCGGAGGAAGACGGGGTCGAGGGCTTGGTCCATGGCCGCCTTATTGCAAGGGCCGTGCCAGCATGTCTTGCCCCGTGCGGCGCCGCTTGCCAGGACCCGGGCTGACCGGCTGCGAACACCGGTGTCCGGATTCGGACACTCAGCCTTGCGCATTCCCCCATCAGCTCCCATAATCGCCTGCTTAGCTGTTGCAGAACCCTGGCGGCCCTCGTTCGCGCCGCTTCGAACATGCTCCGTCTCCGCTGTGCCTTCGCCCGACTGCCTCAATGAACGATACCCTTGCGATCTTCGGCTTCCCGACCACGCCCCTCGAACTGATCTCGTTTGCCCTGGCAGTGACGACCGTACTCCTCAACGTGCGCCAGAACCACTGGGCCTGGCTGTTCTCGATCACCTCGTCGGCCACGTATGCGGTGGTGTTCTTCGACGCCCGCCTGTACGGCGACAGCGGCTTGCAGCTGGTGTTCATCGCCGCCTCGGTGTGGGGCTGGTATCAGTGGCTGCGCGGAACAGGGGAGACGCGCCTGGTGGTCACCCGTTTGCGCAGTGCCGGCTGGGCCTGGGCGCTGGCCGGCTGGGCGCTCGGCTTCCTGGCGTTGTCGTGGTTCCTGAAGACGTATACGAACACCGACGTGCCGCACATGGATGCCTTCCTTACCGCCGGCAGCCTGGTGGGCCAGCTGCTGCTGGCGCGTAAAAAAGTCGAGAACTGGGTCATCTGGATCGTGGTCGACGTGCTGTACGTCGGCCTCTACCTGTTCAAGGACCTGCACGTGACGGCGGTGCTGTACGCGATCTTCGTGCTGCTGGCGGCGCGCGGGCTGCGTGCCTGGAGCAACATTGCGCAGGTAAAGGCAGGGGCGGACCGATGAAGCGTATTGCGATTCTCGGCGCCGAGTCCTCGGGCAAGTCGACCCTGTGCGAGGCGCTGGCGCGGCGCTACCGCACCGTGTGGGTGCCGGAATACCTGCGCGAATTCGTCGACACGATGGGCCGCGTGCCTTTCGAGGACGACCAGTTCGGCATTGCCCGCACCCAGCGCGCGCGGGAAGATGCGGCGGCCTTGCAGGCACGCGATGTCCTGTTCTGCGACACCACACCGCTGATGACGGCTCTGTACAGCCGCGTCTACTGGGGCCGTGTCGATGACCGGCTGGCGGAACTGGCGCGCAGCCACGACTACGCGCTGACGCTGGTGACGGCCACCGACACACCCTGGATGCCGGACGGCCTGCAGCGCGAATCGGAGGAAGTGCGCGACCTGGTGCACCGCATGGTGCTGGCGGAGTTGCAAGAAAGGGGCATCCCTTACCTGCTGGTGCAGGGCGACCTGCCGCAGAGACTGCGGCAGGTGGAGGAAGCGCTGGCCGCGCTTTAGAAGTCGAACTGCGCCGACACGCGGAAGGTGCGCGGCGCGCCCGGCAGCAGGTAGCCGCCCAGTTGCTGGGTGACGTCGCGCCAGTAGAACTTGTCGAACAAATTGTCGACGCGCGCACGCAGCGTGACGCTGGTCGCGCCCATCTTCACGCCATATGCCGCGCCCAGGCCGAACACGTGGTAGCCCGGCACGTAGACCGTGTTCTGCGGATCGAAAGACTTCTTGCCCGCGTACTGCCACTGGCCGCTGAGCTTCAGGCCGGGCACCATCGGCACCGCGTAGTCGGCCCACAGCGTGGTCTTCAGTTCCGGCACGTTGGTGACGCGCTTGCCGTCGTACAGGGCGTCGCCGGTGTCCTGCTGCTTGGCGCGCAGGGCCATCAGGGTGGCGCCATAGGTCAGGGCGCCGCTGCCGCGCTGGGCCGCCAGCTCGAGGCCGCGGTGCATCTGCTCGCCGTTGCGGACAAAGGTGTTCGCCGCGTTCACGTATTCCAGGCCGGTGCTGATCTGGAACAGCGCGGCGCTCAGGGCCACGTCGCCGAAGTTGCCCTTGGTGCCGAGTTCGAACTGCTTCGAGCGGTTCGGGCCCAGGTCCAAGTTCTGGTTGGTGGTGTCCATCTCCGCCACGCCGCCCGATTGCAGGCCGTAGGCCACGGTGCCGTACACGTTCCAGCGCGGCGTGATGCCATAGACCAGCGACGCGCTCGGCAGCAGCCAGCTGTCCTTGTTCGACGTCGGGCCGAGTGCGAGTTCCGGCGTTTGCGTGCTGTCGATCTTGGCGTAGCGCAGGCCGGCGTGCAGGGTGAGGTCCGGCGTCAAGGTCAGGATGTCCTGCACGAACAGCGAACGTTCGCGCTCGGTGAAGCGCTCGCTGACCGGGCCGGTGCTCGGGTTGCCCGGTGCGGGATCGACGACCAGGTTCTGGTAGATGTTGCTGTAGCCGGCGTAGTCGTAGACATAGTCGCCCCAGCTGTTGTGGCGCTCGGCGTAGCCGATGCCGGCGGTGAGCACGTGGCGCAGGGCGCCGGTGGCGAAGCGGCCCTGGACTTGCGCCTGCACGCCGAACGGCGTCCTGCGCTCGCCCACGCTCTGGTAATCGTACACGTCGTAGTCGCCGTTCGAGCAGTAGCCCGGGTAGTAGCCGTCGCCTTCGTTCGAGCAGCCGTAAGGGAAGGCGGTGTAGTCGTCGCGCTTGAACCAGTGCTTGTTGGCGGTGACCGTGGAGCGCCAGTCGGCGTTCAGGCGGTAGTCGAAGCGCAGGCCGAAGTTGGCGCTGTCGGTGTCGACCGGCTTGGTCCAGGGCTGGGCGTTCAGCAGGGTCTTCGGATTCACGCCGCGCGGCAGTTCCACGCCGCGGATCAGCTGGTAACCCGGTGCGGTGACCTGCTCCTTGTGCTGGAAGTCGGCGTCCAGCTGCAGCAGCGCGTCCGGCGAGATCTGCCAGTCGAAGGCGCCGGATACGAACTGGCGCTTGCCGTCGGCGCCGTCGACATAGGAACGCAGGCGCTCGGCGGCGGCGTTCACGCGGTAGCCGAAGCGCTTGTCCTCGAAGCGGCCGCCCAGGTCGACCGCGCCGTACAGCGTGCCGCGCTCGCGCGCTTCGACCGTCACCGAGCGCAGGTCGCTGCTGGTCGGGCGCTTGGTGACGAAGTTCAGGATGCCGCCCGGCGCCGCCAGGCCGGCCTGCATGCCGGCCACGCCTTTCAGCAGTTCCAGGCGCTCCTTGTTCTCCAGCGGGATCTGGGTGTCGGCGGAAATGGCGATGCCGTCCTTGCGGTAGCCCGAGTTCGGGTTCAGCATGAAGCCGCGCACCGAGAACTGCTCGGCATAGCCGACGGCATTGTAGGCGTCGCCGACCGAGGCGTCGTAGGCGAGGGCGTCGGTGGCGCTGCGGATCGACAGATCCTGCATCTGCTCGCGGCTGAAGGCGCTGATCGAGACCGGGGTGTCGACGATAGCCATGTCGGCAAAGCCGCCGATGCTGGCGCGGTCGCTGACGGTCCACTTGCTGCCGCTGACGACGACCGAGGGGATGGCGTCGGTCGTTTGTGCATGGGCCGGAACGGCGAACGCCTGGGCCACGGCGCAGGCGAGGAGGGAATACTGCAAGACTGGTTTCATTGTGTGCTCGGGTTTCGAGCGGCGCACCGGCGCCGCTTTTGATAAAGCCGGAGCCAACGTGGGGGAAGGGCAAGGAGGATGGGAACTGCGTTGCGCTTTCCTTCGCTGGCATTATCCAGATCAGGTACGAAGGGTATCTCTCACCCGGAACGCGAATTCCAGGACCCCTAGCGAAGGCGCGAGTGTAGCACGGAGGATGGCGCTTTTGTCAATGCTGGAATGGCGCCAGTCGATATGCGGGTTTTCGTAGGGTGGACACCTGTGTCCACGCTGTCTCATCGCGTGTTCGGACGCGGCGCGTGAAACGGTGGGGTATTCAAGGGTACGACCGCGTGGGCACAGGTGCCCACCCTACAACAGCAAATTCCATCGGCCGTTCAAAAGGTTCACACCTCGGCCGCTTCGCGCAGCGGCGCCGCATGCTCATGGTGCGCACGCGCATGCAGCAAATGCCGCTGCAGGGTCGACTTCGCCGCGTCCCCGATCGCGCGCCAGTACTCGCGCCGTTGCGCCGCGCGCTTTCGGTGCTTGGACGGCATGTCGGCCAGCGGCTTGAGGTAGAAGGGGAGCGAGATCAGCCAGGTGTCCCCCGGCAGCTCGACTCCGCCCAGGATCTTCCAGAAACCATCGTAGGCATTCGCGAAGTGCTTGGCGTCGAGCGGATCGTAGGCCGGATGCGCGGTGCACTTCACGCCCGCCACCTGCTCCATGCCCACGGCCTGGGCCACGCCCTGCATCGCGGCGAAGCAGAAGAAGCTCGGCGAGTTGTTGGGAAAGGCGTTCTCGAAGGCCTCGAAGGCTACGCCCGAATCGGTCCAGCGTCCCTGGTTACGGGTGACGAAGGGCAGCAGCCCCGGCGGCAGGCCGGCCACCGCGCCGTCGACCCAGGAGAACGACAGCCGGTGCAGCACCTTGCCGTCGGCGACCAGGGCAATCGTCAGGTCGCCCTCGGCATTCATGCGCGAGGCCATCTCCAGGCGGATCAGGAACTGGCTGCCGGCCGCCTCCATCTGCCACAGCGCCAGCCCGCCGCCGGCATACACCGCCTGCTTGTAGGCGGCGTTGAAACTGGTTTCCTCGAAACGGTAGTGCGACAGCACGCACTGCACGCGCTGGCGCGCCGACAAGCCCTTGACCAGGTAGTCGCGGTGGCTCAGGTGATGGAACAGGTCGTCGTTCGAAGGCGCCGCCACGTAGTTGCGCACGACGTCGAGCTGGCACAGCGATGCATGGTCGCCCCAGTACAGCAGCACGCGCGCACTGCGCAGCACCGACTTCAGGCGCGAGGGGAGGGAAAGATGGCCGTTGTGGGCCGTCCAGTACTTGGCGAGGTGGGCGAAAATCATGGTCGCGTTCCGTAGGTGGCGGTGTCAGGCAAACTTATGGTGGCTCAGCTGCCCCATGCCGGCGGTGAGATTGCTCAAGAGAAATAAATTCTTTGGGGCAATCTTTCCGGCGCTCTGACTGGAAATCGCGAACATATTTCTGCTCCTTCGGCTCTGATTCTTGTCAAACGTAATGACATGTTTCTTACAAGAATAACATGAGCCGCGCGCGCTCCCGCCGGATTTTGTTCGATACTCCCGGTTCACCTACGGAGAACACCATGGCTTACGATTTGTATTACTGGCCGAGCCTGCAGGGCCGCGGCGAATTCGTCCGGCTGGCACTCGAAGAAGCGGGCGTCGACTACGCCGACGTGGCGCGCGGGCCGCATGGCGTCAACGTGTTGACGGCGGCAATGAAGGAAGGCCCGACGCCCGCGTTCGCGCCGCCCTTCCTGCGCGCCGGTGACCTGCTGATCGGCCAGACCTCGACCATCCTGATGTTCCTCGGCGAACGTCACGGCCTGGCGCCGCAGGATGAGGCCGGCCGCTTCTGGACCCAGCAACTGCAACTGACGATTGCCGACGTGGTAAGCGAGGTGCACGACACCCACCACCCGGCCGGCATGAACGCGTATTACGAGGACCAGAAACCCGAGGCGCTGCGCCGTTCGCAGGAATTCACCTCGGCGCGCATCCCCAAGTTCCTCGGCTATTTCGCGCGCGTGCTGGGCGACAAGGATTACCTGCTGGGGCCGGACGTGAGCTACGCCGACCTGTCGCTTTTCCAGGTGCTCGAAGGCCTGCAGTATGCCTTCCCGAAAGCGACGGCGCGCGTGCTGGCCGAGCATCCCCAGCTGGAGGCATTGCGCCGCCGTGTGGCCGAGCGGCCGCGCATCGCCGCCTACCTGTCGTCCGAACGGCGCATTCCGTTCAACGAGGAAGGCATCTTCCGGCATTATCCGGAACTGGACGCCTAGTCTCGCTTAGTCTCGCTTAGTCCGGCTCAGGCTCACTTAGTCCCAGGCCGGGGCGAAGTCCGGGCTGACCAGGCGCTCGCCGCGCTCCAGGGCATCGATGGCGGCGATGTCGCCGGCGTCCAAGCGCACCCGATGCGCGGCCAGGTTGCTTTCGAGGTTGGCGCGCCGGGTCGAGGACGGGATCACGGCGTAGCCTTTGCCCAGCAGCCAGGCCAGCGTCACCTGGGCCGGCGTCGCCTGCACGCGGTCGGCAATCGCGCGGATCACCGGGTCGTCGATCGCCTTGCCGTAGGCGAGCGGCATGTAGGCGGTGACGTGGATGCCGTGTTCGCGTGCAAACGCGGCCACCGCGCGGTTCTGCAGGTAGGGATGCAGCTCGACCTGGTTGGTGGCGATGTGCTGCGCCCCGACCGCATCGATGGCTTCGCGCATCAGCGGGATCGTGAAGTTCGAGACGCCGATGGCGCGCGTCAGGCCGCGTTCGCGCGCCGTCATCAGCGCCCGCATCGATTCGGCCACGCTGACGGCGGCGCCGGGCGACGGCCAGTGGACCAGGGTCAGGTCGACCGTGTCCAGGCGCAGCTTGCGCAGGCTCTCTTCCAGGCTCGGGATCAGGGCCTCGCCCGAGAGGTGCTCGGTCCAGATCTTGGTGGTGACGAAGACCTCGCCGCGCGCGATGCCGCTGTGCGCCAGGGCTAGTCCGACTTCGGCTTCGTTGCCGTAGATCTGGGCGGTGTCGATGTGGCGGTAGCCGAGGTCGAGGGCGTTGGCGACGCTGTCGATGGCTTGCTGGTTTTGCAGGCGGAAGGTGCCTGCGCCGATGTTCGGCATGTTCATGGTGATGTCCTTTTTCAGTAAATTAAACGAGTTCGGCGGAACGCTGCGGCCGGGCTGCCGCGGTGCTGGCATCGCGCCGGTCGAGGCGGCCGGCCAGCGTGGTCAGGAGCAGGGCGCCGAGCACCACCGCCGCGCCGATCGGCGGCGTTGCCAGCAGGCCCAGGTGTTCGACGATCAGCCCGCCGCCCCAGGCGCCGAGCGCGATGCCGAGGTTGAAGGCGGCGATGTTCAGGCCGGATGCCATGTCCAGCGCCTGCGGCGCATCGCGTTCGGCGCGCTGCACCACGTACAGCTGCAGGCCCGGCACATTGCCGAAGGCGACCGCGCCCCAGGCCAGCACGGTGGCCACCACCAGCACCGGATGCGGCGCGGTGAAGGTCAGCACGGCGAGCACCGCCGCCAGCAGCGCGAACACGATCTGCAAGGCGCGCACCGGCCCCTTGCGGTCGGCCAGGCGTCCGCCCCAGATATTTCCGGCAGCGACCGACACGCCGTACACCAGCATCACCAGCCCCACGCTCGAGGCCGCGAAGCCGGCCACGTCCTGCAGGATCGGCGCCAGGTAAGTAAATGCCGTGAACGAACCGCCGTAGCCGAGCGTGGTGATGGCATACACCAAAAGCAGGCGCGGCTTCTTCAGCACCGCGAACTGGGCCGCCAGGCCGGCCGGCTTGCCGGCGCCGATGGAAGAAGGCACCAGCAGCATGCTGCCGACCATGGCGATCACGCCGAGCAGGGCGACGGCCAGGAAGGTCGACTGCCAGCCGAACTGCTGGCCGATCCAGGTGCCGAGCGGCACGCCGGTAACGAGGGCGACGGTAAGACCCGTGAACATCAGGGCAATGGCGCGCGCCGCCTTTTCCTTCGGCACCAGGCTGGTGGCGATGGTCGAGCCGATCGAGAAGAAGACGCCGTGCGCCAGGCCGGTCAGCACGCGCGCCGCCATCAGGGCGGCATAGCCGGGCGCCACCGAGGCGACCAGGTTACCGGCCGTGAACAGCAGCATCAGGCCGATCAGCAGGCGCTTGCGCGGCACGCGGGCGGTGAGGGCGGTCAGCACCGGCGCGCCGACGGCGACACCGAGCGCGTACAGGCTGACCAGCAGGCCGGCCGAGGGCAGCGAGACGCCGAGGCTGGCGGCAACGTCGGGGATCAGGCCGACAATGACGAACTCCGTCGTTCCGATGGCAAAGGCGCTGAGGGTGAGCGCCCATAAAGCGAGTGGCATATTGTTCTCCTGTAGCCATTGTTTGTGAATGGACTGCAGTCTGAACGGAATGTCGCCCGCGAAAAATCCTTTGCCCTACAATACACTTTTGACTGGGAGTCACGAATGATCGACGTAGAGGCATTGATTGCATTCTCCGCAGTCATGGATGCGGGATCGTTTTCCGGCGCCGCCGAGCGGCTTGGGCAGACGCCGTCGGGTGTCTCGCGCACCATTGCGCGCCTAGAAAAACACCTGGGCATGACACTGCTTCACCGGACCACGCGCCGCCTGCAACTGACCGACGAGGGCGCCTGGCTGCTCGAGCGCGCCCGCGCCATCCTGGCCGACCTCGACAACACCGAAGCCGAGGCAGCCGCGCGCCGCTCCCAGCCCTCGGGCCTGGTGCGCGTGAACGCGGCCACGCCCGCGCTCGACCATTTGCTGGCGCCGCTGGTGCCGGCCTTTCTCGATGCCTATCCGCTGGTGCAGCTGGAACTGACCAGCGGCGAAACCGTGGTCGACCTGATCGAGGAACGCGCCGACCTGGCGATCCGCATCGGCCAATTGCCGGACTCGACGTTGAACGCGCGCCGCCTCGGCAGCAGCCGTATCCGCGTGCTGGCCGCACCAGGCTACCTGGCGCGCCACGGCACGCCCGCGAACGTGGCCGAGCTGGCCCAGCATCGCCTGGTGGGCTTCTCGAAGCCGGCCTCGCTGAACACCTGGCCGCTGGCCTGGGACGGCGCCGAGGGCTATACGGTCGAGCCCGCCGTTACCGCATCGAGCGGCGAAACGGTGCGCCACCTGGCGCTGGCCGGCGCCGGCATCGCCTCGCTGTCGGACTTCCTGACCCGCGCCGATATCGCCGCCGGGCGCCTGGTGCCGGTACTGCCGGCGCTGGCGCTGGCCTGGGACCAGCCGGTCTGGGCCGTGTTCTACAAGCAGGGGGCATTGGCGCCGCGGGTGGCGGCGCTGGTAGATTTCCTGGCGCGCGAGCTGGCGCCGGTGCTGGGCAATTAACGCGTCCACGGCCAGCGATGCCGCGTTCGTTTGGCGCAACGCAGCACAAGGAACGGTTGCAAGAACTTCAAGCCGGCGCTACGCTCGAACAGCTGTATAAAAACACACCATCGGCTTATCCTGAAAGGAGCGCAACATGAGTGCTGAAGTCAAACCGGTTGAAGAAGGCATGCACACGATCACCCCGCACCTGGTCTGCGCCAACTGCAACGAGGCCATCGAGTTCTACAAAAAGGCCTTCGGGGCCCGCGAAGCCATGCGGTCGCTCATGCCCGACGGCAAAGTCGGCCATGCGATGATCCGCATCGGCGATTCGGCGCTGTTCCTGGCCGACGAGTTTCCCGACTACGGCTCCTTTGGCCCGTTGAGCCTGAAGGGGACGACCGTCACCATCCACCTGTCGGTGCCGAATGTCGATGCGCTGTGGGAGCAGGCCGTGGCCGCCGGCGCCACGGTCAAGATGGAACTGGCCGACCAGTTCTGGGGCGACCGCTACGGCCAGGTCGAAGATCCCTTCGGCCACCGCTGGTCGCTGTCTCAGCATATCCGCGACGTGTCGGAAGAAGAAATCCAGGAGGCGATGAAGAGCATGTGCGCCTGAACGCCTGGACGTCGCCTGGGCGGCAGCCTGGCATCAGGCTGCCGCTGCACTCAGGCGCCTGCCGTGTGCTGGTACAGGATCACGCTGCCGATCACGATCAGCACCAGGCCGCCCATGATTTCGGCGCGCTTGCCGACCAGGGCGCCAAGGCCGCGGCCCAGCATCACGCCAATCGTCACCATGACAAAGGTGGCGAAGCCGATCGCTGCGGCCGTGACGGCGATGTTGGCGTCGATAAACGCTAGGCCGGCGCCGACGATCAAGGCGTCGATGCTGGTCGCCACGCCGGTGATGGCCAGCCGCCAGAAGCCGTGGCTCGCCGGTTTCTCTTCGTCGAGCTCGGGCGCGCTGTAGCCTTCGCGGATCATGCGCAGGCCGAGTGCCGCCAGCAGCACGAAGGCAATCCAGTGGTCCCAGGCCTGGACATACGGCGCGGCGGCGTTGCCGAGGACCCAGCCGAGCAGGGGCGTGAGGCCTTCGATCACGCCGAAGATCAAGCCGGTGCGCAAGGCTTCGCGCAGTTGCGGACGTTGCAGCGCGGCGCCCTTGCCGACAGCGGCGGCAAAGGCATCGGTGGACATGGCCAGGGCGAGGGAAGCGGTGGCGGCGACATTCATGGGGGGCTTTCTGTCGGGCGAACGCAAAGGCAGGCCTGCGCGGCCCGAACTCCGCACGCAGGCTTGCCAAAGGTCTTGCCAACCGACAGGGCGCGTCGTGGTATCGATGACGCGCGCTTGGCTGCCCGTACCACGGCACTTGTCGATGCTGGCCGAGTATGTTGATACGGGAACTTTCTTGACGAAAGCAGGCTACTCCCCAATGGGTGCCGGCATTATAACCGAGGCGTTAGCTCAGCAGTACAACGGGAAGGTGGGCATGTACACAAGAGAATGGCGAAACGCGTAGACTGTGCGGCAACCGGCGCATCCATGCGCGCGCCATTCACCCATCCACAGGAGGCAGCTTGGACACCCCAGACCACGACCACGGCATGCACGACATCGACATCGTCATCGTCCCGCCCACGCACGACCTCGGCGACGGCTTCAAGGTGCGCCGCGCACTGCCCAGCCGCCAGCGCCGCATGGTCGGCCCCTTCGTCTTCCTCGACCAGATGGGGCCGCACGTGTTCACGCCCGGCCAGGGCCTCGACGTGCGCCCGCATCCGCACGTCTGCCTGGCCACCGTCACCTACCTGTTCAGCGGCGAGATCATGCACCGCGACAGCCTGGGCGTCGTGCAGCCGATCAAGCCGGGCGAAGTCAACTGGATGACGGCCGGGCGCGGCATCGTCCATTCCGAACGCACCGGCGCCGAACGCCGCCAGGCAGGCTCCGACCTGTTCGGCCTGCAATGCTGGGTGGCGCTGCCGCGTGCGGTGGAAGAAAGCGACCCCGCCTTTGCCCACGTCGGTGTCAAGGAACTGCCCTTCATCGAGGACACGGGCGTCAGTGCGCGCGTGGTGGCCGGCAGCTACTGGGGCAGGAAGGCTCCGGTGCCGACCCATTCCGACATGTTCTACGTCGACCTGACCCTGCAGGCCGGCGCCCGCATCGCCATGCCGGCCGAGTACCACGAGCAGGCCCTGTACATCGTCGAGGGCAGCCTCGACCTCGGCCGCGACGGCGTCTTCGAGGCCGGGCAACTGGTGGTGTTGAAACCGAAGACCGAGGCCGTCCTGCGCGCGGCGGGGCCGGGCGCGACGCGCGCCATGCTGCTCGGCGGCGAGCCGATGGACGGTCCGCGCTATTTATCCTGGAACTTCGTCGCCAGTTCGGCGGAGCGCATCGAGCAGGCGCGCGAGGACTGGCGCAACGGCGCCTTCCCGCAGGTGCCCGGCGAAACCGAATTCATCCCGCTGCCGGACACGCTGGGCAAGCCGGTGCACTACCCCTGACCCCGGCCAGCGATCTTGCCAGGAAAGCAGCATCCCCATCACTCTTCTCAAGTCAATCATGCAATTTTCTGAATGGGCGGCCCAGGACCAGGGGCATATCGACGTGGCCGGCGTCCAGCGCATCGCGGCGTTTTCCGACGGCCTGGATGGCGGCAATCCGGCCGGCGTCTGGATCGGCTCAGCCCTGCCCGCCGACACCGAGATGCAGCGCATCGCCCACGCCATCGGCTATTCGGAAACCGCCTTCGCCGCGCCGCTGGACGCCGCAGCGGGGGAGGGCGGCTACCGGGTCCGCTACTTCTCGCCCGAGGCCGAGGTGCCGTTCTGCGGCCACGCCACCATCGCCCTCGGCGCCGCGCTGGCGGCCGCCAACGGCGACGGCGTGTTCGCGCTGGCGCTGAACGACGCCCGCATCACGGTCGAAGGCCGGCGCGAGGACGGCGAGGGCGGCCTGGTCTCGGCCGCCCTGCAATCGCCGCCCACGCGCAGCGCACCCGCGCCGCAGGAAACAATCGCACGCGCCCTGGCACTGTTCGGCTACACGCAGGAAGACCTCGATCCGCGCATCGCGCCGGCCCTGGCCCGTGGCGGCGCCGGCCACCTGGTGCTGGCCCTGCGCAGCCGCGCCCTGCTGGCGGCGATGCGCTACGACCTGGACGCCGGCCGCGCCTTCATGCGCGAACTCGGCATCGTCACCGTGGTGCTGGCCTGGGCCGAATCCGAAACGCTGTTCCACACGCGTAATCCGTTTGCGGCCGGCGGCGTCTACGAAGACCCGGCCACCGGCGCCGGCACCGCGGCCCTGGCCGGCTACCTGCGCGATATCGATTGGCCGCATGGCGGGCAGATCGACGTGGTGCAAGGCGAGGACATGGGCATGCGCTCGCGCCTGCGTGCCAGTTTCGACGCCGCGCCGGGCGGCTCGATCCGCGTCTCGGGTACGGCACGTCCACTGTAAAAACCGGGATGAAGGAGTATTGCTGAGCGGTAAGTTATCTGGGTATTAGCACGTACGTTCCAAGAACGATGAATTGAAGGCAAAAAGCACCTCTGCTCAGCCTTTAGCTTTGTTTTGAAAGATTGATAATGGTCAACATCAAAGCCCAAAGCCAACTTTCACACCAAGGAATGTCCCGTCATGGATATGCGTACCCCAGCAATGTTTTCCGCAACTCCTGCCCGCCCGGAAATGTCGACCGAGCGCCTGCCGTTCACGATTCGCCGGGTCGAGAACGAGGACAGCCTGAAGAAAGCCGTTGCCATCCGCCACGCCGCCTACGCCCGCCACGTGCCTGAGTTCGCCCGCTCGCTGGCGCTGCCGGAAGCCTGCGACTACGAAGAAGACACCGTCGTCCTGCTGGCCGAGCACAAGCTCGACGGCACGCCGCTCGGCACCGCGCGCATCCGCACGAATATCCACCACCCGCTGCACATCGAGGAATCGGTGGTGCTGCCCGAGTGGCTGCAAGGCCGCAACCTGGGCGAGGTCGAGCGCCTTGGCGTGGGCGAGGGCCGCATCGGCCACATGGTCAAGGTGGCGCTGGTGAAAGCCTTCTTCGAGTACTTCGAGAAGACCGGCATCGAGTACGCCGTCATCGCCGGCCGCGCCCCGGTCGACCGTCATTACGAACAGCTGATGTTCACCGATGTCTTTGGCGACAAGGAAATGGTGCCGCTGCGCCATGCCGGCAACATGCCGCACCGCGTGATGGCCTTCGAGATCGCCAGCGGCGAAGCGCGCTGGACGGCGGCCAAGCACCCGCTGCTGAAGTTCTTCCGCCACACCCACCACCCCGACATCGATGTCGGCGTGGCAAGTCCGGTCTCCTTGCAACGTGGCGCGCAGGCGACACCTGCCGCCCCGCACGTGCCGATTTCGGCGCCGCTGGGCCAGATGGCCGCTGCCTGACCAAATATTGCATGACGGCATCTAGCCCAGGCTGTATCCTAAGGGGGTGAAGCGCGCTGGCAGCAGGCTGGCGTTTGTCCGCCTGATTCGACCAGCCTATGCCCCAGCCCTCCACGCCAGCACGACCTTCGTTTTCCGCGCATTGCGACCGTCTGTTGACGGCGGTGATGCATCTGCTGTCGGTCTACCTGGTGCCGATCGGCGTGGCGCTGGTATCGATCCTGGCACTGGCGTCCTGGAACAGCCATTACGTCGCCCGCGACGACGTGGTCCTGCCGCTGCGCGTGCTGGCCGAGCGCGGCACGGGGCCGGCGTCCGGCATGGCCCCCGAGGCTGCCCTGCACGAGCTCGCCCATCGCCACGCGGTCGAGCGCTACGACACCCATCTTTCCGAAGCCCCGCTGTGGTTCGCCCTGCGTCCCCACACCCAGGGCAATGGTCCGCAAGTCATCGAATTCCCGTCGCGCCACGCGATCGACATCCGCTGCTGGGATGGCGCCACCCTGCAAGCCCTCGGTTTCGCTTCGCATGAATCCTCCAGCGGCGCCCTGAGCCCGGCCAAGGCCGGCTTCGTGCTCAAGCCCCAGTTCATGCCGGCCGAAGTCGTCTGCCGCGCCCGCTTCACCGGCCCGGCCCGCGTCAGCGCCGTGCAATGGCCGGCCGGCGAGATGACCCTGTCGATCCAGCAGTTCCACCGCAAGTCCGGCCTGCTCGACGGCGGCATGATCGTGCTCAGCCTGTTCATCCTGATCACCGCCCTGATCAACCGTCAATTGCTTTACCTGCAGTTCGCGGTCTGGCTGATCCTGAACCTGCGCGTCGGCGCGATTTCGGCCGGCTGGGACATCCAGTGGCTGGGCCAGGAACTGCCGCAAGCCTGGCTGGCGCCGAGCCGCGCCGTTACCACGGCGCTGTACGGCATCGCCACCATGGCCTTGTATTTCAAGCTGTTCGGCGAAGAGCTGGCGCGCAGCCGCCTGGCGGTGCCGCTGCGGGTGGCGCAGGGGCTGTGCCTGTGCCTGCTGCCGATGGCCTTGCTGCTGCCATTCAGCATTTATTTGCCGGCGATGTGGGTGCTGGTCGCCCCCGGCCTGGCTCTCATGACGGTGGGCCTGTTCGGCGTCATGCGCAATGCCCAGGCGCGGGTGGCGATGTGGTTCGCGGCCTCGTTCGCCGTGACCTTCATGTCGACCCTGGCCGAGGTCATTTCCGCCGCCGTCGGCCTGCGCGAAATGCTGGGCGTGGTCAACAGCGTGACCGCCGCGCTGGCGTCGAGCCTGCTGGCCGCGCTCGCCGTGGCCGAGCAGATGCGGCTCGAGACCCAGAAGCGGATCGCGGTCCAGGCCGAGCTGGAACACGCCTACGAGGCGATGCCGGTCGGCCTGTTCACGCTCGACCTGTACGGCGCCTTCCTGTCGGCCAATCCGGCCCTGTGCCGCATGCTCGATTGCGCGCTGCCCGCATCCGAGGCGAAGTCGGGGCCGGGCCGCATCCTGTGGCAGCAATTCTTCGACGACCATTCCTGGTTCCACCTGCGCGAACAGGTGCACCTGCAGACCAACATCGAGATGGACATCGCCAACCGCGACGGCGAGCGCCGCTTCCTGGTGCGCGCGACCCTGGCGCATGGCCGCATCGAGGGCGTGCTGGAAGACATCACCGAAAAGACCAAGGCCACCGAACAACTGCGCTTCATGGCCAACAACGATCCGCTGACCAAGGTCTTCAACCGCCGCGGCATCGAGAAAACCTTCGAACAGGCAGCCGTGTCGCTGGCCTCGGGCAAGCCCTTGTCGGTGGCCTACATCGACCTCGACCGCTTCAAGCTGATCAACGATCTGTTCGGCCACGCGGCCGGCGACGAGGTGCTGAAGCAGGTGTGCGAACGCATGGCGATGATGCTGGCCGGCGGCCAGCAGATCGGCCGCGTCGGCGGCGACGAATTCGTGATCGTGATGCCGGACACGGCGATCCCGCTGGCCTCGCTGATCTGCCGCGGCATCGTCGACCGCATCGGCAGCACGCCGTATCGCGTCGGCGACAAGGCCTTCCATGTGCGCGGCTCGGTCGGCCTGATCGAGGTCTCGCAGGGCATGCCGATGAAGGACGCGATCTCGACCGCCGACCGCGCCTGCCGCGAAGCCAAGGAGTCGAGCGACGGCCTGGTGGTGTACGAACGCAATGCGCGCGCCTTCCACGAGCGCGAGGCCGAGCTGAACCTGGTGGCGAAACTGCAGGGGCCGAACGCGACCGACGGCCTGTTCCTGGAGATGCAGCCGATCATGTCGCTGAAAACGCCGCACGAGTCGCTGAACTTCGAGGTGCTGCTGCGCATGCGCGGACCCGACGGCAATGTGATGCCGGCCGGCCCGCTGATCGGCGCGGCCGAGAAGTGCGGGCGCGCGGGCGTGATCGACCGCTGGGTGCTGTCGAGTACGCTGGCCTGGATTGCCGACAATGTGCAAAAGCTGCCGCATACGCGCTTCGTCTGCATGAACCTGTCGGGCGCCTCGCTGAACGACGAGCGCTTCGTGCAGGACACGCTGGACATCCTGGCGCGCCACGTGCACGTGGCCAGCCGCCTGTGCATGGAAATCACCGAAAGCGTGGCCCTGCACGACCTCGACAACACGCGCCGCTTCATCGACCAGGTGCGCAACTTCGGCGTGAAGGTGGCGCTGGACGACTTCGGCGCCGGCTATACCTCGTTCTCCTACCTGA
>Ga0209023_10002201_pt1 | contig 24772 bp, 21 predicted proteins | sample LakOneMetagenome_FD_187468 | JGI IMG/M metagenome (GOLD analysis project Ga0209023, IMG submission 187468) | Freshwater and sediment microbial communities from Lake Erie, Canada (SPAdes) (version 2) | ecosystem: Environmental > Aquatic > Freshwater > Lentic | place: Lake Erie, Canada... | reverse complement strand
CTCAGCCGCAAGGCGGTCACCCAGGTGGTGGAAGCGGCCCTGGCCGCCCGACTCGCCGGCACCACCGGCGACCTGCCCGACCTCGACCCCAAGCGGGCCGACATCTTGCTCGCCGGCGCCCTCGTGCTCGAGGGCGTGGTCAAGCGCTTCGGGATCAAGGAGGTGGTGCTCAGCGAGTACGCCCTGCGCGAGGGGGTCTTCCTGGACACCATCGCCCGCCAGCGCGGCGGTTCGCTGCCGCACCTGCGCGACGTGGCCCGGCGCAGCGTCGTCGACCTCATGCGATCCTGCGACGAGGACCCGGGACACTCCGAGCACGTGGCCCACCTCGCACTGCAGCTGTTCGATGCCACCGCCGACCTGCACGGGCTCGGGGCCGAGGCGCGGTCGCTGCTCGAGGCCGGTGCGCTGCTGGCCAACGTCGGCCTGGTGATCTCGCACGGCCAGCACCACAAGCACAGCTACTACGTGATACGGAACTCGGACCGCCTCGTCGGGTTCACCGACGGCGAGATCGAGGTGGTGGCCCTGATCGCCCGCTACCACCGCAAGAGCGCGCCGAAGTCGTCCCACGCCGAGTGGTCCGCCCTTCCCGATGCCGACAAGGCCGTCGTCCGGGTGGCCGCTGCCGTCTTGCGGGTCGCCATCGGGCTGGATCGCTCGCACGCCCAGCTGGTGATCGGGGTGGACGCCGACATCGCCGACGACGCGCTCAGCGTCCTGGTGCGGCCCCAGAGCTCGGAGGCCGATGTCGCCCTGGAGATCTACGCCGCCACCGAGCGCACCGCGCTGCTCGCCGAGGTCGTCGGACGCCCGGTCCGGCTCGTGGTGACCGACCCTGCACCCAGGGGATCCAGGTGACGCGCCAGCTCCGGCGGGTCTGCGAAGCTGCGGGACATGGCGACTCGAACCTGCCCTGACTGCGGCGCTCAGTACGTGGCCACCGTCCGCCGCTGCATCGACTGCGACGTGGTGCTGGTCGAGGAGACCAGCGGCTCTGCCGAGGCCGAATCCACCGCCACGCCGATGGGCGACGGCGATCAGGTGGGCTACGAGCTCGAGGGCTGGGGCAACCAGCTCAAGGTCACCCTCGAGGGCATGCTCGACAACGCCGGCATCCATCGGGCCTGGGAAGCAGGGGCGCTCGTCGTGGCGGCCCAGGACGAAGAGGCGGTCGACGACCTGATCGCCACCCTGGAGGGCGGCGACGTGGCCGAGCTCGACGACGACACACCCAAGGTCGCCCTGGAGATCGAAGGGCTCGATGCCGACGGCCAGGCCGAGCTCGACGCCCGACTCATCGCCGATGCCGTGCCGCACGCATGGGACGACGAAGGGGCGCTCCTGGTGGCCGAAGACGATGAGGAGCGGGTGCTGGCGATCGTGGACGACGTGCTCGATGGCCCGGTCGACGAGACCGACGGGCTGGCTGCCGTGGAGGCGATGGGGAGCCTGTTCGTGGCGGTCGACCGGTTGCTGCGCAGCCCCACCGACCCCGGGTTGACGTCGGAGTACCACGACGCCGCCGTGGCGTTGGAGGGCCTGACCGTGCCGTACGGCTTCACCACGGAGGACTGGGACGGCCTGGTGGCCGAGGCGGCCGCGCTCGACGCCCGGCTGGTTCCTGCCACCGCGTCGAAGGATCCGGCTGACGAGGCCGAGGCCGAGGCCGACGAGGACGACGGCGACAGCGGCCAGGACGACGGTGACGAGTCCGGAATCGAGGCTGGCGATTCCTCGGAGGACGAACCCGGCGACGGCGACACCGACGACGAGGAGCCCTCCGGCGACCCGGCCCCGGAGGAGGAGCCGGTCCTCGATCAGGCCCGACGCCTCCGGGATCGCCTGGCTCCGATCGTCTAGCGCGTAGGGCTGATCGGCTGGGCCGACCGGTACCGTGTCCGGGTGCTGCTCGCCGAGCTGGAGGTCTTCCACTCCCGACCCATCGCCCCCACCAGACGGGTGGCCTTGGGCGTCGCCGTGCTGCCCACGTCGCCTGCGCCCGGATTCGGGGGGATCCTGCTCGGCGGGATCGCCGCGGCCTTCGTGTCCGACGTCGATGAGGACTACCTCGACGACCTCGTCCGCCTGACGCACCAGCTCGAGGCCGGTCAGCGCATCCCGCAGCCCCGGCTCCGCCATCGGCTGCAGGAGGACCGCGTCGGCCTCACCGGCTACCGCCACCGCCTGTACGGCATCGGCGAGGAGTTGCAGTTCGATCTCAACCGGCACGGCAACGGCACCCCCAACGTGCTCGGTGCGGTGTACGCCGCCGGCCAGATGGATCCCACCCACCGGCCTGCGGTGTTCCGGGCCATCCGGCTCGGCCTGCAGTGGCGGGGCGAGGTCGACGCCCAGCTCGTCGAACACCTCAGCGAACAGCGCTCCACCGCCAACTGGACCACCTTCGGCGGCAAGGATCCGGTGCTCTGGGCCCTCGGCGTCCTGGGGATCGCCTCCGACGATGCCGAACGGCCTGAGGTCCAGGCCCGGTTCCGGGAGCTGCTCCGCGCCGCCCACCCCGATCACGGTGGGTCCAGCACCGATGCCGCGGACCGGATCCACAACCTCACCGAGGCTCGTCGGATCCTGCTCCACCGATGACCCGCCGACGCAAGGCCCCGGCGGGACTGCTCCTCACCCCAGGAGCGGGAAGCGGCGCGGACCACCACACGCTGGTGGCGATCCAAGACGCCGTGGCCCCGCTGCCCGTCGCCCGGGTCGACTTCCCGTACCGCAAGGAGGGGCGCAAGGCGCCCGATCGAGCGCCCAAGCTCATGGCCTCGGTGCTCGACGACGTCGCCACCTTCTCCACCGGACTCGGCGTGGGCTCCAACCGGCTGATCCTCGGCGGGCGATCCATGGGCGGGCGCATGTGCTCGATGGTGGTGGCCGATGGCCTGGCCGCCGCCGGCCTGATCCTCATCAGCTATCCGCTGCACCCGCCGGGCAAGCCCGAGAACCTGCGGGTCGAGCACCTCCCGAGGCTCTCGGTCCCGTGCCTGTTCGTGAGCGGCACGCGAGATCCCTTCGGCACGCCCGACGAGCTCGAGGCGTTCACCGCCACCATCCCCGGACCGGTCACCCACCACTGGGTGGCGGGCGGTCGCCACGGACTCGACGGGGTCGACGCCGAGATCTGCGCCGCCATCGCCGCGTGGCTGGCCGCCACGTACCTGCCCGTCAGCTGAGCGGCGGCAACATGGCGGTTGCGGTGGCGTCCTCGGGGTTGAGCGTCTCCAGCTCCATGTGAGCGGTCTCGGGGTAGAAGAAGATCACCAGCGCCGCCACCACCAGGGGCCCGAGGGCCAGGATCGCCAGGCCCGGTCCGAGCCTGCCGTAGTGATCCGCCATGCGCCCGGCCAGCATCAGGCCCACCGCGCTACCCGCCACGCCCGCCACCGAGATGATGCCGTTGGCCTTGCCTCGCAGCGAGGTGGGGAAGAGCTCCGGTCCGTAGACCGCCAAGGCCGGGACGGTCGCGGCGGCCACCATGGTGCCGGCGATGGAGAAGATCCAGAGCCACGGTCCGGACACCAGGAACCGGAGGCCGAGCAGGATCGCCCCGCCGATCGTGCCGACCGCCCCGACGAGGCGCCGCCCACGGGTGTCGGCCAGGTGCCCGCCGATCACGATCCCGATGCCCCCAGGGGTGTTGGTGAGCAGGGTGAACAGGCTGATCTGGACGGCCGAGAAGCCGTGCTCGTCGCGCAGGAAGTCGTTCTGGAACTGGGTGTTCGGAGCGAAGAACAACAGGGCGAACCAAGCCGACGCGGCCAGGAGGAACAGTCGACCTCGGTGACCGGCCAGGCTGGCCTTGCCGTGGGGTCGGCGGAATCGACGACTCTCCGGGATGCGTCGGCTCATCTTCAAGAACAGCGGAATGGTGAGGATCGGCACCACGTAGAGCACGCGCCACGCCGACGGCCCCATGTCGGCGATGGGCAGCAGGATCACCGCCACGCCGGCACCCAACGCTGCGGTCATGGCCAGCACGCTGGTGGCGTAGGCCCGACCACCCGATGGCATCTCCTCCACCGCGACCACCGTGATCAGCAGGGCCAACGCCCCGGAGAACCCGCGCGAGAGGGTCTGGGTGCCGCCCAGCACCAACAGGTTCGGGGCCAGGGCGGTGGCGCCCGACGCGATGCTGCCGGCGATGGCGCACACCACCAGGAGCTTCTGGCGGCCCCGCTTGTCGGCCATGGTCAACAGCACCACGGAGAGCAGCACGCCGACGCGGACTGCAGCGAGAGCGGTGCCTTGTGCCGTCTTGCTGGCACCGAACTGGTCGGCCGAGTACGTGATGGTCTGGGTCAGGACGGTGCCGAGGTAGCCGGCAAGGAGCGAGAGGCCGCAGAGCCGGCTGAGGATCTGTGCCGCTCGGGCGTCGAGTCGGGCGGGTGGCGCCCACCAGGGCGAGGATCGCTCGGGAGCATCGGGACCCACCGGGTCGGGCGCCGCCTCGCGTCGGAGCATGCGCTTGGCCAGCGGGTTGAACAGCACGGCCCAGATCGGGATGGCGAGTGACCACTCCGTGGTCTCGGACACCCGGTGGCGCCCCTGGCCGAGGTCCTCGACGGCCAGCGTGCGCTGGTACTGATCGAACGGGCCGGTCTCGCAGCCGAAGGTGTCGGGACCGTCGATCCGCTCCAGTACCAGGTCGTCGCGGGGTTCGCGCACCCGGGCCAGGCCGGCGTCGTCGACCTCGAACTCGCTGGTTGTGGTGCGCACGGCGCTCCGTCAGGCGTCCTGGTCCACGTCGGACCGATCGTCGCCCTGGCGGGCGGCGCGGGTGTTGGCGATCCGCAGCAGGGCGACGAACAACCCGATGGGGACCGCGACCATCAACATCTCGTCCCAACCGCCCTGATGGGCCAGGATCCCCACGAACGCCACCACGTCGGCAGCCTCCCAGACCACGAGACCCACCACCAACGCAGGGCGGGAACACCAGAGGCGGCGGCCTGGTTGACAGGTGCAGGGTTTCGCCCTGCCCGTCGGGCTCGTGCGAAGATGCCCGTTCCCCGGAGGATTCCCGTGCACGACAAGGTCCGAGCCACCATCGAGGTCATCCGACCGGCCATCCAGGCCGACGGTGGCGACATCTTCCTGAAGGACTTCGACGAGACCACCGGCGTGGTCACCGTCGAGCTCACCGGCGCGTGCGTGTCCTGCCCGGCGTCCACGGTGACCCTCAAGGCCGGCGTCGAGCGCATCTTGAAGGACCGCGTCCCCGGCGTGACCGCCGTGGAGCAGTACGGCGTCGACAACCAGACCGAGTCCGCCGTCTCCCTCTGACCCGCCCCCACCCCCACCCCGGGAATGTGCGGCGGGAATCGACACATTTTGGCCCCTGAGCGCGTGCAGAACGGGCGACGGTGGGGGCTTGGGTAGCGTCGTCGACGTGTCCACCTCGGCCCTCCACCTCCGTTCGTCGTGACCGCGACCGAACCGGCTGAGCTGGTTGCTGCCGCCGGCGACGGCGATCGAGGAGCGCTGGCCCGACTCCTCTCGATCGTCGAGCGCGGCGGGGCTTCGGCCGCCGAGGTCGGACGTCTCTCGTATCGGTCGGCCGGGTCGGCCTACACGGTCGGACTCACGGGCTCGCCTGGGGCCGGCAAGTCGACGTTGACCAGTGCGGTCGTCGGCCACGCCCGGTCGATCGGTGAGCGGCTGGCCGTCTTGGCCATCGACCCGTCGTCGCCCTACACCGGGGGCGCGCTCCTGGGTGACCGGGTGCGCATGTCCGAACACGCCTTGGATGACGGGGTGTTCATCCGCTCCATGGCGACGCGTGGCCACCTCGGTGGACTGGCCCTGGCCACTCCTGAGGCCGTGCGGGTGCTCGACGCCGCCGGGTTCCCGTGGGTGCTGATCGAGACGGTGGGGGTGGGGCAGGTCGAGGTGGAGGTGGCCGGCGCGGCGGACACCACGGTGGTGGTGGTGAACCCGGGCTGGGGCGACAGCGTGCAGGCCAACAAGGCGGGCCTGATGGAGATCGCCGACGTGTTCGTGATCAACAAGGCCGACCGGGACGGCGCCCGCCAGACCCGTCACGACCTGGAGGGCATGCTCGACCTCGCCGCGCCCGGGGCGACCGGATGGCGGCCGACGGTGGTCGAGACCGTGGGGACCACCGGCGTGGGCGCAGCCGATCTCTGGGATGCGATCGGGACGCACCGTCGCCACGTGGAGTCGACGGGTGAGTTGGCCGAGCGGCGGTCGCAACGACTTCAGACCGAGCTCGCGCTCATCGTCGAGCAGCGGTTGCGGGCTCGGGTGGAAGCGCTGCTCGACCCTGCGTCGCGTGCCGCGCTCGACGAGCGAGTCGCCACGGGAGAACTCGACCCGTGGTCCGCCGCAGATCAGCTGCTCGCTGCGCTCGACCCGTAGGGTTTCGGACCATGTCCGAGTCTCCCGTCCCCGTGGTGTCCGTCGAGCGGCGTGAGGACGGCGTGGCCGTCGTGACGCTCCGGAACCCCAAGGTCAACGCCCTCTCGTCGGAGGTGCTGCGCCAGCTGCGGGCCGCAGCCGAATCGCTCACCGCCGACCCTCCTGGCGCGGTGGTCATCACCGGCGGTGAGCGCGTGTTCGCCGCCGGCGCCGACATCACCGAGTTCGCCGGACCCGACGAGGCGCAGGTCATCGGCCGGCTCTTCCTGGAGGCGCTCAACGCCGTGGCCGCCATCCCGCGAGCCACCATCGCTGCCGTGGCCGGCTTCGCCCTGGGCGGCGGCTGCGAGCTGGCGCTGGCCTGCGACTTCCGCGTGGCGTCGGCCAAGGCCAGGTTCGGCCAGCCCGAGATCCTGCTCGGCATCATCCCGGGTGGCGGCGGCACCCAGCGGCTTCCTCGGCTGGTCGGTCCGGCCCGGGCCAAGGACATGATCTTCAGCGGCCGCCAGGTGCGCGCCGACGAAGCGCTGGCCATCGGCCTGGCCGATCGGGTGGTCGAGCCGGAGTCGCTACACGAAGAGGCCCTGGCATGGGCCGCCGAGCTTGCGGCTGGCGCCGTCGTCGCCCAGGGCCTGGCCAAGGCGGCCATCGATGATGGGCTCGACGGGGCGCTGGGCGCTGGTCTCGAGCTCGAGCAAGACCGGTTCGTCGAGGTGTTCGGCACCGACGACGCCCGGATCGGCGTTGCCTCCTTCCTCGAGCACGGCCCCGGTCACGCCACCTTCACCGCCCGCTGACCCCCAACCCGCGAATGTGACGCTCCTATAGACGTCAAGCGGCGAGTGCGGCGGGATTCGACGGGTTTTGGCCCCCAAGCGCGTCCGGAACGAGTCACTCAGCGGTTCGTGAGCTCTCGCCCTCGTCGTTCGAGCAGCGTCCGCAGCCCGCTGACGAACCTCGTCGGCTCATCCTTCAGCTGACGCCACGTGACCCGGACCACCAGCCATCCTGCGGCCGTGAGCTCGAGGTCGCGCCAGCGGTCTGCCTCCGCGTCGCTCAGCGCAGAGTGGTGCTTGCGGCTGTCGGCCTCGATCACGATCCGCTCGGTCCGGTAGACGAAGTCCACCCTTCCGATCGGGGCGGCCGAACTGCCCAGGTTCCGCTGGCGTTCGGGGATCGGCAGGCCGTGGTCGACGAGGACGGTGTGCAGCAGGTCCTCGAGTACGGATTCGGTGGCGATGAACCCCTCGCCGCGCTCGTCGAGCAGCCGGCGCGTGAGGACCGTGCCCGGGCGACCCTGCGTGGCCATCGTCTCGAGCACCTCCGTGACGCTCTCCCGGTCCACCTTGCCGCTCGCCAGGGCGTCGTCGAGCGCGCGGGTGGCGGCTGCCTCGGTGATGCTGGGCCAACCCCGAATCCAGCGCTTGGTCGACGAGAGGCCGGCGAGGTCGAACACCGTGCGGGCTGCCGATGTCACCGGAATCCCGTCGATCACCGTCCGGTGATGAGGTGGCAGCCAGGAGGTGCGGTGAGCCGACGAGCGGCTCACACGGTGGTGGGTGTTCTCGACCTCGAGGATGTCGACGTGGTCCTCGGTGAACCGCCCGATGGCGTGGAGGCGCCCACCTGACCGATGGCTGACGACCGCCCCGGGCCGTGTACTCAGCAGGCCGGCCCACAGTCGCTGCTTCCAGGTGGCCTCGGTCCCGGCCACCAGGTACACGCCCGGTCCGACCTCGACCAGTTCGCCTCTCGCCACTCGGCTGGTGATGGACCGCGATCGGAGTCCGGCCGCCAACAGTTGGCGCCGGTGGATGACACCTGCTTGGGCGGTGGCGACGTGGGTTGGAAGGGCGAGGGTCACGGAGGCTCCGATCGACGTGGTCGAACCGGGAGCCGTCACGTCGGCATCCGAAACGCGGGACGAAGTGTGCCCTCGTCGCTCGCGGGGAGCAAGGGTCGGTCGTTCTGCACGCGCTCAGAGGCCAAAAGGCGCGTTCTCCCGCCGCACATTCGCGACGGTGGGGTGGGGTGCGGGGTCAGGCCCAGGTGAGGCGACCGAGGTCGAGGGGGGTGGGGAGGTCGGGGTGGCTGGGGGCCACTCGGACGGTGAGGCCGTAGCGGCCGGGCGTGTCGCAGGTGACCTCGCCCTCGAACGCGACCTGGCCGCCCCCGGTCCCATCCCCCTCGCCGGCCACCGGGGTCAGAGTGGTGACGGTGGGGGACTCGAGCTCGTCGAGCTGGCCGACGCGCCCGTGGAGCAGTTGGACGGCGACGTCGGCGGGGGACAGGCCGCCGAGCTCGATGGTGGCCCGGACGTGGCGCGTGGCGCCCAGCGCCACCACCTCGTCGGACGTGTCGACCGAGGCCACCTTCACCCCGGCCCACCCGTCGAGCACCCGGGCCTTCCACGAGGCCAGAGCCCGGGCACGGGCGTGGTGGTCGCCTCGCAACGAGTCGGCCGACGACGCGGTGGGCTCGTAGAGCTCGGTCACGTAGTCGCGCACCATCCGAGACGCCACCACCTGCGGGCCGAGCGAGGCCAGGTTGGCCTTCACCCGACGCAGCCAGCCCCGACGGTCGGCGAACAGAGGCACGATCTGGTGCTCGAGCAGGTCGAACAGGCTGTCTGCCTCGATGTGGTCCCGGGCCTCGAGGTCGTCCTCGTCCTCGGCAGACGCGATGGCCCAACCGTTCTCCCCGTCGAACATCTCGTCCCACCAGCCGTCCATGATCGAGCAGTTGAGGGTGCCGTTCAGCGCCGCCTTCTCGCCACTGGTGCCGCAGGCCTCGTGCGGGCGACGGGGCGTGTTCAGCCAGACGTCGGCGCCTTGGTAGAGGGTGCGGGCGACGGCGATGTCGTAGTCGTCGAGGAACACGAACCGGTGGCGCACGCCGAGCTCGGTGGCGTAGGCGACGATCTGGCGGATCATCTCCTTGCCCTCGTCGTCGGCGGGGTGGGCCTTGCCGGCGAACACGAACTGCACCGGCCGCTCCGGGTCGAGCAGGAGCTTCTGGAGCCGCTCGCCCTGGGCCAGCAAGAGGTTGGCCCGCTTGTACGTGGCGAAGCGCCGGGCGAACCCGATGGTGAGGGCGGTGGGATCCAAGATGTCGTCGGCCCACCCGGCCTCGGCCGCCGTCCGCCCGGTCTCGACGGCCCGCTGGCGCAGCCGAGCCCGCACGAAGCTCACCAGCCGGGATCGGGCCTGGTCCTTCACCCGGCCCAGCTCGTCGTCGGGCGTGGTCCAGATGCGCTGCCAGTCGTCGGTGTCGGCCTCGTCCCAGTCGGGGAGCACGTTGCGCGACAGCAGGTCGGTCATGTCGGCCGATACCCAGGTGCCGGCGTGGACGCCGTTGGTGACCGACGTGATGGGCACCTCGTCGTCGGGCAGGTCGGCCCAGAGATCGGCGAACATCGAGCGGCTGACCGAGCCATGGAGCTTCGACACCGCGTTGGACCGGCCGGCCAGGCGCAGCCCCATCACCGCCATGTTGAACCGCTCGTCCTCGGCATCCTCGGCGTCGCCGGGGCGGCGGCCGATGGCCATGAGCTCGTCGACGGAGACCCCGCACTCGGTGGCCCACGAGCCGAAGTAGGTCTCCATGAGCGCTCTGGGGAACCGGTCGATGCCGGCCGGCACCGGCGTGTGGGTCGTGAACATGGAGGCGGCGCGCGTGGCCTCCACCGCCTCGGGGAACGACAGGCCATCGTCGACGATCGCCCGCCGCATCCGCTCCAGGCCCAAGAACCCGGCGTGGCCCTCGTTGGTGTGGAACACCTGGGCGTCGATGCCCAAGGCCTCCAGGGCCCGGACCCCACCGATGCCGAGCAGGATCTCCTGGCGCAGCCGGTGCTCGACGTCGCCGCCGTAGAGCCGGTCGGTGACCCCGCGCAGCTCCTCGGGGTTCTCCTCCACGTCGGCGTCGAGCAGGTACAGGGGGACCCGACCGACGTCGGCCCGCCACACCTGAGCCTGGAGGGTGACGCCGGCGAGCTCCACCTGGACCCGGACGTCCTCGCACCGCGACAGCGCCATGGCCCACGGGTCCTGGTCGGGGAAGCGCTCCTGCTGCCAGCCGTCGGCCGACAGGCTCTGGCGGAAGTACCCGTGGCGGTAGAACAGGCCCACACCCACGAGCGGCACGCCGAGGTCGCTGGCCGACTTGAGGTGGTCGCCGGCCAGGATCCCGAGACCGCCCGAGTACTGCGGCAGGGCCTCGGCGATGCCGAACTCCGGCGAGAAGTAGGCCACCTGGCGCAGCGGGGAGGCGGCGCGGGTCTGGAACCAGCGGGGCGCCTCCAGGTACCGCTGGAGCTCGTCGTGGACCTCGCCCTGGAAGCGCAGGAACGCGGGGTCCTCGGCCAGGGCGTCGAGCCGCTCGGGACGGACCGTGCCGAGCAGGCTCACCGGATCGTGCCGGGTGGCGTCCCAGGCATCGGGGTCCACCCAGCGGAACAGGTCCCGGGTGCGGTCATCCCACGCCCACCGCAGGTTCATGGCCAGCGCCTCGAGCGGCTGCAGCGCGTCGGGAAGGTGGGGTCGGACCGTGAAGCTCCTCAGGGCACGCATGGGTTGACCGTAGCCAGCCCGGCCGACCCGGTCTCGGGCCCTGTCCACTGTTCACGCGGCGGTCACAGAACCCGGCACACTCGTAGCCATGTCGTCCGAGCCGAGCATGCCGACCGTGTCCCACGACGTGGAAGCGCTCATCAGAGATCGGCGCACCAGCCTCCTCGTCGACCCCCAGACGCCGGTGCCCGACCCGCTCGTGGACCGCCTGATCGCTGCCGCCACCTGGGCGCCCAACCACAAGCGGACCTGGCCGTGGCGGTTCACGGTGCTCACTGGCGACAGTCGGGCTCGCCTCGGCCACGCCATGTCCGACGCTGCGGCCGAGGGCGGCGCCCCGGAGGCCCAGGTGCTCAAGCTCCGAGGGAAGTACCTGCGCAGCCCGACGGTGGTCCTGGTGTGGGTGCGCACCGATGCCGACGACGCCGTCCGGCGGCGCGAGGACCGCGATGCCACCTCCGCCGCGGTGCAGAACATGCTCCTGGTGGCCACGGCCCACGGCCTGGCGAGCTACTGGGGCACCGTGGCCGACCCGCTGGTGCCCACGGTGCGCGACGTGGCTGGCGTGGGCCCCGCCCACGACCTGGTGGCGCTGGTCTACCTCGGCTGGCCGACCGGGGTGGTGGCGGTGCCGCCTCGCCCCGATCCGCTCGTCGATCGCTTCACCTGACGCTCACCTGACCAGGCGGCGCCACCTTCGGCGCCCTGATCGGGTGAACCTTGTGGCACAGGTCACGACTTCAAGGATTCTTGAAGGGCGACCTGCCAGGATCAGCCTCGTTCCTTGGACGGTCGGGCGGCCGTCCCAGGGCGGGACCCCGGGGGTGCCAGCCAGTCTGGTTCCCCCGACGGTCGCGCCCGGGCCGAGGTTGGCCGTTTCGCATATCGGACGAAACGTCCTAACGTCGATGCCATGCCCAGCCGCCCAAGCGGGCCGGCACCGTTCGTGGGTCGGACCGAGGAACTCGTGGCGCTCCACGACGCCCTCGATGCCGCGTCCGACGGGCTGGTGGTGGCCCTCATCAGCGGGGACGCCGGCGTGGGCAAGACCTCGCTGGCTCGGGCGTTCACCCAGGAGCTGCGGTCTCGGGGCATCGCGGTGCGGTGGGGGAGCTGCACCCAGGTGGGTGGCGCTCCGGCGTTCTGGCCCTGGGTCCAGGTGGTGCGCAGCTTTGGCCCCGAAGTCATCTCGTCGGCAATCGCCGAGCTCGACTCCCGGGCGGGCGAGCCGTTCGCGGCGTACGACGCCGTGCACGACGTGCTGCGCGGCCACGCCGAGCAGACCAACGTCCTGGTGCTCGACGACCTCCACTGCGCCGACCTGGCCTCGCTCGATCTCCTTCGCTTCTTGTCGACCACCGCCGCCGACCTTCCGGTCCTGATCGTGGGCATCTACCGCCAGCGCGAGCTCCGCACCGATCCGGCCCGAGACGCGGCCCTGGCCACCATCGCCCAGGGCGCTCGGCGGATCACCCCATCGGACCTCGGGATCGACGACATCCGGACGCTGCTCGCCCCCGACCTCGCCGCTGACGTGGCCGAGGCGGTGCTGGCCCGGTCGGCCGGAAACGCGCTGTACGTGGAGCAGCTGGTCGACGCGGTGTGGCGCGACGGTCCCGCCGCGCTGGACCACATCCCCGATGGCATCCGGGCCGCGGTCCGCGCTCGTCTCGAGCCGCTTCCCAGCGAGACCCGCCGCCTCCTCGCTCTGGCCGCGGTCCTCGCCCCGCCGTTCCAACCGACCCTGCTCGCCGCCCTGGCCGACACCGATGTCGATGTGGTGCACGAGGGCCTGGCGCCAGCGTTCGATGCGGGGCTGATCGATGCCAACGGTGACGACATCTCCTTCACCCACGTGCTGGTCCGAGACAGCCTGGACGACGAGCTGACGCCTTCGGAACGACGTCGGGCCCACGTGGCCGCAGCCGAGGCGCTCTCCCACGGCGACGATGTCACCACGGCCGCGAGGGTGGTCCAGCACCTGCTCGATGCCGGCGATCTGGCCGATCCGCGCACCGTGGCCCACTGGGCCGATGCCGCTGCCGCTCGCTCCCGTCGGCTGAGCGGTCACGCGGTGGCCGCTCGCTGGACCGAGGAGGCGGCCCGGGCGTGGGGCCGCGCCGGCGACCTGGAGCAACAGGGGAACCACCTGGCCGAGGCCATCAACGACCGGGTGACCGTGGGCGACGGACCGGGTGCGGTGGCGTTGAGCATGGACCTGGCCGACCTGGCCCGACAGGCGGGTTCGGCCCGCCTGCTGGCCCGGGCCGCCCTCGCCCGATGCGAGGCCTTCGCCTGGTCCCAGGACGTCGAGGTCCCACCCCTGCTGCGCGAGGCGCTGGCCCACCCCGGGATCCCGGACACGCCCGAGGGAGCCGAGCTCCGCGCCGACCTGCTGGCCGCCCTGGCCGCCCTGCTGGGCATCCCGTCGGCCGACGGGGTACGGCGGGATCAGGCCGGCGCCCTGGCCGCGGTGGCCGAGCTCGAAGCACTGGCCGACACCGGGCCGAGTCGGTGTCGGGGCCGGTTGGCCGAGGCTCGACTCAACGTCTTCAGCGGGCCGGCGCACCACCAGGACCGCAAGGCCTGGTTGGCTGAGTACCGGACCCTGGTCCCCACCACGCTCCGGGTCACCGGCCGGCTGAGCCAGCTCTACTGGGCCACCAGCCTGGCGTTCGAGGACGGCGACCTGCTCGAGGTCGACCGTCTGCTGCGGGAGTGGGAGCTGCTCGCCGATCGCAGCGACTCCTCGTTCTGGAAGTGGCGGGGGGCCATGGCCCGGGCCAGCCTCCTGCTGGCCCAGGGACAGCTGGACGAGGCCGAGGCCCAGGCCGTCGCCGGCAGCCACCTGGTGGCCACCATGAACCCGGAGATGGGCCTGCGAGTGGCCACCGGTCTGGTGATCGCCGTGCGCCGCGAGCAGGGCCGGCTCCACGAGGTGCGTGGTCTGGGCCGGACCAACCTCGGGATCTTGAACGTGCTGCTGGTGCTCGAGCGAGGCGATCTGGATGAGGCACGTCGGCTGCTCGGCGGCCTGGTGGTGGCGGCCGACGCCACCGGTCCTGACGACCTGTACTGGCTGTGCCTGCTCTCGCTCATCGCCGTCACCGCCGATGCGGTGGGCGACGCTGCTCGATGTGCCTGGGCCGCCGACCGGCTCGAGCCCTACGTCGACCAGCACGTGATGTGGGGTCGGTCCTACGTGTACGGCCCGCCGGTGAGCGAGCTGATCGCCGTGGCCCGACGAGGCGCGGGTCAGCTCGAGGCATCGGCAGCCGCGTTCGAACGCGAGCTGTCGTGGGCCGAGCGGGTGGGGGCGGTGGGGTTCGCCGCTCGCGCCCGTCGCGGCTTGGCCGGCGTGCTCGGCGCCGCCGCGACCCCCGATCTGGCCCGGGCGGCCGCGGCTGCCGAGGTCGACGCCGCCGAACCGCTGCGGGCACGGGTGCGCACCCTGGGTCGCTTCGAGGTGGTCGGCGCCGGCGCCTCCACCCCCACCCGGTGGAGCTCGCGCAAGGCCCGCGACGCCCTCAAGATCCTGATCTGCCGACGGGGCGGCTCCATCAACCGCGAGGAGCTGATCGAGGTGCTGTGGCCCGACGTCGACCTCGGCGTGGGTCGGAGCCGCCTGTCCGTGGTGCTGTCCATGGTGCGCCAGGCCCTGGACCCGGACCGACGCCTCGGTGTCGACGTGCTGCGGGCCGACCGCCAAGCCGTGGCACTCAACCTCGACGTGGTCAGCGTCGACGTGGAGGAGCTCCTGCGGGCGGCTCGCAGCGGTCTGGGATCGGGCCGGGCCGGGCCCCCCGACCTCGACGCGCTGCTCAGCGCGGCGGCGCTCGCCGACGCCGGTGCCTTCCTCAGCGAGGACCCCTACGCCGACTTCGCTCGCCCGGTCCGGGCGTTGGTGGAGCGCACCGAGCGGGACGTGTTGGCTGCTCTGGCCCGGGTGGCCGAGGAGGCCGGTGACCAGCCCGCAGCCACTCGCTGGTCTGGGCGCCTGGTGGAGCTGGATCAGTCAGGTTGACCGTCCCCGTACTATCGCCCGGGTGATGGACGACGATCCCACCTGGTACCAGCGAGCGATCTTCTACGAGGTCCTCGTCCGCGGCTTCCACGATTCCAATGGCGACGGCACCGGAGACCTGCGCGGGGTCACCGAGAAGCTCGACTACCTGGAGTGGCTGGGGATCGACTGCATCTGGCTGCTGCCCTTCTACCAATCGCCCCTCCGAGATGGCGGCTACGACATCTCCGACTTCTTCACCGTGCTGCCCGACTACGGCACGGTGGGCGACGCGGTGGAGCTGATCGAGGAGGCCCATCGCCGCGGCATCCGGGTGATCGCCGACCTGGTCATGAACCACACCAGCGACCAGCACCCGTGGTTCCAGGAGTCCCGATCCTCTCGCGACAACCCCCGCCACGACTGGTACGTCTGGAACGACGACAACGAGCGCTGGTCCGAGGCCCGGGTGATCTTCGTCGACACCGAGCCGTCGAACTGGAGCTGGGAGCCCGACCGCGAGCAGTACTACTGGCACCGGTTCTTCCACCACCAGCCCGACCTCAACTTCGACAACCCCGATGTGGCCGACGCCATGCTCGACGTCGTCCGCTACTGGCTCGACCTCGGCCTCGACGGGTTCCGACTCGACGCCGTGCCGTACCTGTTCGAGCGCGACGGAACCAACGGCGAGAACCTCCCGGAGACCCATGCCTACCTGCGCCGGCTGCGGGCCATGGTCGACGACGAGTTCCCCGGCCGCGTGCTGCTGGCCGAGGCCAACCAGTGGCCGGCCGACGTCGTGGACTACTTCGGCGACGGCGACGAGTGCCACATGTGCTTCAACTTCCCGCTCATGCCCCGCATGTTCATGGCGGCCCGGCAGGAGACCGCTCGCCCGATCCGCGAGATCATGGCCCAGACGCCCCCCATCCCCGAGGGCGGCCAGTGGGGGATCTTCCTGCGCAACCACGACGAGTTGACCCTGGAGATGGTCACCGACGAGGAGCGCGACTACATGTACTCCGAGTACGCCAAGGATCCGCGCATGAAGCGCAACGTCGGCATCTCGCGTCGGCTCGCCCCGCTGCTCGAGAACGACCGTCGCCTCACCGAGCTGTTCCACGGGTTGCTGTTCAGCCTCCCCGGCAGCCCGGTCATGTACTACGGCGACGAGATCGCCATGGGCGACAACATCTACCTGGGCGACCGCGACGGCGTCCGCACCCCCATGCAGTGGACGCCGGACCGCAACGGTGGCTTCTCCACCGCCGACTTCGCCCAGCTCTACCTCCCCGCCCTGATGGACCCGGTGTACGGCTACGCCGCCACCAACGTGGAGCAGCAGCTCCGCAACCCGGGGTCGCTGCTGCACTGGGTGCAGCGCATGATCAGCGCCCGCCGCCAGCACCCGGTGTTCGGCACCGGCAGCTTCGAGGCCCTCGACATCGGCAACGGCGCGGTGTTCGCCTACCTGCGCCGCCAACCGCGCGAGGACAGCGCGGATGACATCGTGTTGTGCCTCAACAACCTGTCGAAGGTGGCCCAGCCGGTGGAGATCGACCTGTCGATACTGGCCGGGAAGACCCCGGTGGAGCTGTTCGGTCGAGTGCCCTTCCCGGCCATCGGCGAACTGCCGTACTTCGTCACCCTCCCGCCCTACGGCTTCTACTGGTTCTCGCTGGTCGACGAACTGGGTGACGACCTGGATTGACCGAGCGGCCGCTAGCGTCGCCAGGTGCAAGAAGGCGTCCTCCAGACCTGTTACCGCCACCCGGACCAGCCCGCAGGTGTGATCTGCCAGCGCTGCGATCGTCCGATCTGCCCGCGATGCATGCAGCAGGCGTCGGTCGGGTTCCACTGCCCGGAGTGCGCCAAGTCGGGCAACCAGCAGGTCTACGTCGGCATGCAGTCGCTGCAGACCCGGCCCGTGGTCACCCTGGGCCTGATGGCCGCCAACGTGGCCATCTACCTGCTCGGCATCGCCGTCGGAGGCGGCGATGCGGTCATGGGCGGCAGCGAGCCCCTGCAGCGCCACTTCGCCCTCATCGCCAAGGCCACCTTCGACGGACGCACCCTGAGCGGCGTCGCCCAGGGTGAGTGGTACCGCATGCTCAGCGCCGGGTTCCTCCACTACGGCGCCCTGCACCTGGCCATGAACATGTACGCCCTGTGGATCCTCGGCCGGGCCATCGAGCAGATGGGCGGCCGGGCCAAGATGGCCACGATCTACTTCGTCTCGCTGCTGGCCGGCTCGCTCGGCGCCCTGGTGCTCAGCCCCGGCTCGCTCACCGCCGGTGCCTCAGGCGCCATCTTCGGCCTCATGGGTGCCCTGCTCCTGGCCCACCGGGCGGCGGGGATCCCGCTGCGCAACTCGCCGCTGCTGCCCCTCTTGGCCATCAACGCCGCCTTCACCCTGGGCGTCCCCGGCATCTCCATCGGCGGCCACCTGGGCGGCTTCATCGGCGGGGCCATCACCGGCTGGCTGCTTCTGGACTACGGCGCCCGACGCGAGGTGCCCGACTGGGTGCCCTATGCCATCTCTGGTGCCCTGGCGGTGGGCATCGTGGTGGCGGGTGTGATCACCGCCAACAGCTACCTGCCCGGCGTCGGGTAGGGCTGGCCCGCCGGGCTCAGGCTCGGCCGCTCTCCACCAGGGCCTTCAGGACGCGCAGGTTGCGCTTCCAGATGCGGCGCATGACCACGCCGCCCACCGAGCCGCCCACCGCACCGCCGAGCCACCACGGGAACGTGAGGTGCTCCTCCCACGTGAACCGGGTGCGGTCCCGGCGAAGGCGGGCGAGGGTGAACATCCCCACGCCGGTGACGATCCCCTCGTGGCGCACGCCCATGGCCCGGCCCTCGCGCCACTCGGTGATGGCCATCTTGTCGGTGAGGGTGATGAGACCGACCTTGGTGACGCAGTCGAACGTGGTGCCCACGCCCGACGTCTGGGCTGAGGTGAAGGAGATGGACCGGGCGTCGGCCATCCAATCGACGTGGCGCTCGATCGTGCGCACCTCGTCCCAGACCTGCGCCGGTCCCGCGTTGATCACCGTCGACACGCGGATTCGTCCCATCACCCGACTGTAGGAGAGCGGTTCACGAACCGTGTCATGCTCGTTGTCACATGGGCACGACGGCGTTCATGACCCTGGGAGCGGTGCTGGCCGGGGTGACCGGGGTGATCGTCGGCGCGGTCCTGCTGCGGCGACGCGGGCCGGCCTCGGCCCGGCGTCGGCTGGCCGAGGTCGTGGCCACGTTGGCGGCGATGGGAGTGGTGCTGGCGCTGACGCTCGCCGTCACCTTGGCGCGCGGCGTCGACTTCCGGTTCTTCGCCACCGCCCACGTGGCCTACCTCGGTCTGGTGGTCTCGGCCCCGATCCTCGGGCTCGGGGTCCTGGTGGCCACCGTGCGCCACCGACTGCCGGCCGTCGCCGTCGTCGCGGCCGTCGTCCTCCTGATCCTGGCGCCGGCGGGGTGGTACGCCACCCACTGGGCCCCCTTCGCCCTGCAGGTGTCCACCGCCGACGTCGCCCTGCCGCCCGAGCGGGCCGGTTACGACCCGGTGCGCATCGGCGTCCTGGCCGACCTGCAGACCAACCACATCGGCTCGTACGAGCGGCGGGTGGTGCGCACGCTGCAAGCCCAGCGCCCGGACCTGATCGTCATTCCCGGCGACCTGTTCCAGGGCAACGACGCCCAGTTCGCCGCCGTCCTGCCCCACTACCGAGCGCTGCTCCGCCAGCTCCACGCTCCTCAGGGGGTCTACGCCGTGCAGGGCGACGCCGAGAGCGCCCAGCGGCTGCAGGTGCTCGTCGCGGGGACGGGGGTCCACCTGCTCAACGACCGCATCGTGTCGCTCCACGTCGGCGATCGCCACGTGCTGCTTGCCGGCAACACGCTGCGCTGGGCCCCGCCCGAAGGCTTGGAGATCCGCGAGCGGCTGATCGATGCCGACCCCGCTGCGGTCCGCGTGCTGGTGGCGCATCGCCCTGAGGTGGTGCTGGGCCTTCCGGTCAACTCCGGCGTCGACGTGGTCATCGCCGGCCACACGCACGGCGGCCAGGTGGCGCTACCCCTGCTCGGGCCCATCGTGAAGTTCTCGCCGGTGTCTCGGAAGGTGGCCGGCGGCGGCCTGCACGAGGTGCACGGCAACCCGATCTACGTGTCCACCGGCGCCGGCATGGTCCGAGCCCAGGCACCGCAGGTCCGGTTCTTGACCCGACCATCGGTGGGCCTGGTCACCCTCGACTCCCCCTGACTCTCCGGCGAAGGGTCGCGCTGGCCGTCGAGCAGCCTGGTGCGTGAACCCACCGCTGACGTGGGCTGGCGCACCATCCTCCGCCTGTCGAGCCCCAACTGTCAGACCCTGGTGAGACGCTGGCCGAATGAACGGGAAGACCACATCGTCCGAGCAGGCTGCAGCCGCGCTTGCTGCTGGTCAACATGGCCTGATCACGCTGACCCAAGCCGTCGCTCTTGGGCTGAGCGCCCGGCAGGTGGAAGCCCGGAGCCGCTCCGGGCGGTGGACGCGGGTCGGCCGTGGCGTGTATCGGCTGGCAGGTGTCCCGGTGACCTGGCAGCAGCGGATGCTGGCTGCGTGTCTCGGCGGGCCTCACGGGGCAGCCACGTCCTACCTGAGCGCTGCAGCGCTGGCGAACCTGGACACGGCGGTGCCCCCATCCACCGATCTCACCGTCGACCGGGACCAATCGGTTCGGACGCCGGGTGTGATCGTCCATCGCGGTGTTCTGGCCGCTGCGGATCGGACCACGTTCCAGGGTGTCCCGGCCACATCGGTCCCTCGAACGCTGGTCGACTGTGCAGGAGTCGTCGGACCTCGTCGGCTGCAGCGCCTCGTGGACAGCGCTTTGCACCGGAGGATCCTCGAGATCGGCCAGGCCCGAGTGTTCCGGAAGGAGCTCGACCTGGCGCCTGGCCGCAGGCGCGTGGGCGCGTTGCGCACGGCACTCGACGAATGGATCGGGCCCATCGCTCCGGGCAGTCCTCCCGAGGCCCGTCTGCGCCGGCAGGTGGCCGGCTGGGGATTCCCGGTGCCGCAACGTCAGGTGCCCATCGTCGACGAGTGGGGCCAGGTGGTGGCCCGCTCCGATCTCGGATGGCCGGAGCGGCGGCTCGGCATCGAGTACGACTCGGCCGAGTTTCACGGGCCTTCGCAGTGGGCGGCCGACGAGGTGCGGCACCAGAAGATCGAACGTCTCGGGTGGCGACTACTCCGAGCAGACCGGCTTGATCTGCGACCCGGTGAAGGTGTGCTCCGGAGCGCGCTCGAGGCGGCGTGGCGGTCAGAGGTTGGTGCGCCAACCCACCGCTGAGGTGGGGAACTGCACCATCCTCGGGTGATTCCTCGGCCGGCGGTCCCGCTCGGACGAGCGGCACCCGGACAGAGGGTCAGTCGTCCAGGGTGAGGAGGCGGCGGGCTTCCTCGGGGGCGACGATGTTGATGGGGACGCCCGTGCCCTGCTCGAAGCCACCGTTGCTGTGGACTCGGGGCACGAGGTGGATGTGCCAGTGGAACGGGTCGTCGGCGTGGTGGGGGAGGGTGTGCACCACGAGGTTGTAGGACACGTCGCCGAGCAGGTCTCGGAGCTGGTGCAGAGCGTCGCGCACGGCCCGGCCCACGGCAGACAGGTCGGGCTCCGAGGCGTCGCGCAGGTGGCCCTGGTGCGTCTCGGGGATCACGAGCAGCTCGAAGGGCCGGGCACTCCACCACGGGGCCACCACCACGACGCCGTCGTGATCGGAGACGGTGCGGTGGGTGGCGTCGCGCTCGGCGCTGATGGTGGCGCACAGCAGGCAGCTGCCGGTGAAGCGCCGGAAGCCGGCGATCTCGTCGACCAGCTCATCGGGCACGAACGGGATGCCGAGCAGCTGACCGTGCGGGTGCTCGAGGCTGGCCCCGGCGGCTCGGCCGTGGTTGACGATGGCCTGGCTGTAGCGGACCACCGGCTCCTGGGCGTGCTGGGCCAGGCGATCGCGCAGGGCCGTCATGACCAGGTCGGCCTGGTCGTCGTCGAGGTCGGCCCAGCTCTGCTTGTGGTTCGGTGTGAACACCAGCACCTCGTGGATGCCGCTCGCCGGCGCCTTGGCAAACACCGGGCCCACCTTGTCGGCCACCATGGGCTCGTGGCCCTGGAACGCCGGATAGCGGTTGGGGACCACCCGCAGCCGCCACTCGCCGCCGCTGTCGTAGGTCTCCAACGCCGGTGGCAGCGCTTCCTCGTGGCCCGGACAGAACGGGCACGGCTCGGACCGGCTGTAGTTCAGCGGTGAGGGGTCTCGGGCGAAGTCCTCGGGGCGCAGTGCCCGGTTGGTGGCCACCGTCACCCAGCCCCCGGTGAGGGGGTTCAGACGGAGCTGGTTGACCGGCTCCTTCTGGCGGTGTCCGCTGTCCAGCGCTTCAGGATCCACCTGCCCATCGTAGGCCGGGGGACCACCGATGTATCAGGGCGCGCGGTACACCGACACGTGGCTCGCCGACGCATCGGTGAACGGCGTTCCGGCCCAATCGGCCCAGCGATCCTCGAGCCGCAGGCGTGCGTCGGCCGCCATGGCATCGAGCTGCTCAGGAGTGGACCACCGGATGTGCCACGGACGGAGCTTGATGCCCGCTTCGGTGATGTCGACGTACTGGCCCTGGACCTCTTGGCGATCCGGGTCGCTCCGGCTCACGCTCAGCACCACCTGGTTGGCCGTCACCCGGCGGGTGGTGACCACGTCGGCCGCCGCGCCGCCTGGGGACGGCACGTAGGCCTCCACCACCAGGGCACCGCCCGGTTCGAGCCGGCTGGCGCAGTTGGTGAGGCAGCGCTGCTGCTGGCCCGGGCCCACCAGGTTGAACAGCGTGTTGTAGGCCACGAAGGCGACCGTGAACGCCTGGGTCGGCACCGGCGGATCGGTCATGTCGCCCAGCACGGCGGTGACGCGTTCGCCGCCGGGCTTGGTCCGCAATCGCTCCAGCATGGCGGGCGACGCATCGACCCCGGTGACGCGCATGCCCAGCTCGGTGAGGGGGATGGCCAGCCGTCCGGTGCCCACCCCGAGCTCGAGGATGTTGCCGCCGCCGTGGCGTCCGCCGGAGAGGGCGACGATGGCATCCACGCAGGCCAGGGTGTCGGTGATCGAGCCGTACCAGTCGTCGTAGACCTCGGCAAAGCGCTCGCCGTAGGTGGTGTCGTCGTATCCCTCCATGGGCCAAGTGTCGCCTAGGAAGCGAGCGGAAAGGTCGATCGTCGTCGCGGCGAGGTTGGTTCGACCTCGGCTGGCGCCTCGGTTTACCCATGCCGTGCTCGTCTGGTCGGCTCCGCCTCCATTGGAACCGAGCGGAAAGGTCGATCGTCGTCGCTGCGAGGTTGGTTCGACCTCGGCTGGCGCCTCGGTTTACCCATGCCGTGCTCGTCTGGTCGGCTCCGCCTCCATTGCGAGCCGTAGCCTCTCGGCCATGCCCGGTGCCTACCTCGACCATGCGGCCACCACGCCCATGCGGCCGGAGGCCCTCGCCGCGCTGGCCGAGGCGTCGGCCGAGGTCTTCGCCAACCCATCGGGGTCGCACGCTGCGGCCCGGCGGGCTCGTCGGGCCCTCGACGATGCCCGAGACGTCGTGGCCGACGTCGTCGGTGCCCACCCGGCAGAGGTGGTGTTCACCTCGGGTGGCACCGAGGCGGACAACCTGGCCGTCACGGGGGTGGCTCGTGCGTCGGCCGGACGGGTGCTCTGCTCGGCCGTCGAGCACCACGCCGTCTTGTCACCCACCGAGGTGGCGGGTGGTTCGACGGTCGCGGTGCGGGCCGACGGAGCGCTCGATCTGGGAGCACTGGAGCGGGCCCTCGCCACCGGCGCGCCCGTCGCCTTGTTGTCGGTGATGACGGCCAACAACGAGACCGGGGCGCTCACCGCGCTGGACCCAGTGGCCGACGTCGTGGCCCGATGCTCACCGCACACCGTGATCCACACCGATGCCGTGGCTGCCGCGCCCTGGCTCCACCTGCCCGAGCACACCGGCAGGGCGCACCTGGTCTCGGTCAGCGGCCACAAGGTCGGCGGCCCCAAGGGGATCGGCGCCCTGGTGGTACGGTCCGGCACCCCGCTGGCCCCGATCCTCGTGGGCGGCGGCCAGGAGCAGGAGCGTCGCGGGGGCACGCCCAACGTGGCCGGCGCGGTGGCCTTCGCCGCCGCCCTGGCCGCCGCGGTGCGAGGCCGGGCCCAGACGGTGGCGCGGGTGGAGGCGTTGCGAACCCGGCTCGTGACCGGGTTGGTGGCCGCAGTTCCCGACGCGGTGGTGGTGTCGCCGTCGGAGCCGGGTCGCCGCACCGCCGGCACCGTGATGGTCTGCTTCTCGGGCGTGGATCGCGAGGCGCTGCTGTTCTCGCTGGACCAGGCCGAGGTGGCTGCCTCCTGGGGGGCAAGCTGCTCCAGTGGTGCCACCGCGCCGTCGCACGTGCTGGCCGCCATGGGCGTGGCGCCCGACCTCGCCGCTGGGGCCCTTCGGCTCTCGCTCGGTTGGTGCAGCACCGATGCCGACGTCGACCACGTGCTCGCCGTGCTCCCCGACGTCGTCGCCCGGCTTCGCGCTGGTGCCGACCGACCTGCAGCGGCGAGGCTCGCGCCGTGAAGGTGCTGGTCATGATGTCGGGCGGGGTGGACTCCTCGGTCGCCGCCGCGCTGCTGCGCGACGAGGGACACGACGTGGTGGGCGTGACGCTCAAGCTCTGGGGCGGTGAGAGCGACTCCGGCTGCTGCTCGATCAGCGATGTCGACGACGCCCGCCGGGTGGCCGACCGCCTCGGCCTCGACCACCACACGTTCAACTTCGGCGACGCCTTCACCGAGCACGTGGTGGGTCCCTACGCGGCCGACCACGCCGCGGGCCGCACGCCCAATCCGTGCATCGAGTGCAACCGCCACATCAAGTTCGCCGCGGTCGACGAGCGGGCCCGTCTGCTGGGGTTCGACGCGGTGGCCACCGGCCACCACGCCCGCATCGTGGCCCTGGCCGACGGCACGCGGCGCATCGCCCGGGGTGCCGACGCGGCCAAGGACCAGAGCTACGTGCTGCACATGCTCGACCAGGACCAGCTCTCGCGGACGCTGCTCCCCATCGGCGGCATGGAGAAGACCGAGGTTCGCCACCTGGCCACCGAGCTGGGCCTGCGCACCGCGTCCAAGCCCGACAGCCAGGACGTCTGCTTCATCACCCGAGCGCATGGTCGCGGCTCGTTCCTGGGCGAGCGCATCCCGCTCACCCCAGGCCGGGTGGTCGACGCTGCCGGGGACATCGTCGGCTCGGTCGACGCGGTGGAGCTGGTCACCCTCGGCCAGCGGCGCGGTCTCGGACTGGCCGGTGGCACCGCACCTCGGTACGTGGTCGACGTCGACCGCACGATGGACTCCATCACCGTCGGCGACAAGGCCGACCTGCTGGTGGAACACCAGCCGGTGGCCGGTCTCACCTGGGCTGACCGTCCGGTGACCTCCGACGTCGCCGTGCAGTGCAGCGCCCACGGCGAGCCGTGGCCGGCCACCATCGAGCTCGACCCCGACACGCCGGGTGGTGCCACCATCCGCTGGACCCAGCCACAGCGTCGCATCGCGCCGGGTCAGACCCTGGTGGCCTACATCGGCGACCATGTGGCCGGCGGCGGTGTCGCCGTCCGCTGATCACGCGAGCCGCGAGCCGGCGATGGAACCCCTGAACATTCTTCCTGATCTCGGGTTTGGTCGAACTGGTGTTCTGATAGACTATCCGTATGGTCGGAGCGTCCGGACGCCATCCGAGATC
>Ga0209023_10002200_pt1 | contig 24790 bp, 27 predicted proteins | sample LakOneMetagenome_FD_187468 | JGI IMG/M metagenome (GOLD analysis project Ga0209023, IMG submission 187468) | Freshwater and sediment microbial communities from Lake Erie, Canada (SPAdes) (version 2) | ecosystem: Environmental > Aquatic > Freshwater > Lentic | place: Lake Erie, Canada... | reverse complement strand
GGGTCGTGCCGGGCACGGTCTTTATGTAGCCATTGGGCTTCATTTCGACCTGGCCGGCGAACAGCTCTGACGCGGGCGCATGGCCGATCGCGACGAAAACGCCGTCCACTTTCCGCTCTTCGGTCGTGCCGGTCTGCACGTTCTTCAGCCGCACCGATGTTACCGACAGCGGGTTCTCGGCGCCCAGTATCTCGTCGATCGCCGAATTCCAGACGACCTCCACCTTGGGATGCTTGAACAGCCGCTCCTGCAGTATGCGCTCGGCGCGGAACGAGTCGCGACGATGAACGACCGTCACCTTGGACGCGAGATTGGCGAGGTAGAGCGCCTCTTCCACGGCCGAATTGCCGCCGCCGACGACAATGACTTCCTTGCCCCGATAGAAGAAGCCGTCGCAGGTCGCGCAGGCCGAGACGCCGTAGCCCTTGAACTTTTCCTCGCTTGGCGTGCCCAGCCACTTGGCCTTGGCGCCGGTGGCGATCACCAGCGCGTCACAGGTCCACACATTCCCGGAATCGCAAGTCAGCCGGAACGGCCGCTGGTTCAGTTCGGCCTTGGTCACGTAGTCCGACACGAGTTCCGCGCCGACATGCTCGGCTTGGCGACGCATCTGCTCCATCAGCCACGGGCCCTGGATCGGCTCGGCAAAGCCCGGATAATTCTCGACATCCGTGGTGATCATCAGCTGGCCGCCGGGCTCGAAGCCCGAGATCAGCACAGGCGCGAGCATGGCGCGGGCGGCATAGATCGCCGTCGTATAGCCGGCAGGGCCCGAGCCGACGACGATCAGGCGGGCGTGGCGGGTCTTGGACTGGGACATGGAAACTCCGGGCGGCCCTTGCGGCCTGCCGAAACTGCGGCTGCGAAACGTCGCGCCAATCTACGAACGCCCTGTCTGGCCTACAAGGCCGCGAAATGCGTCATCCACGGCCCTTGCGCTCAAACATGCGTGAGGCCAAAAGGCTCGCGAGGGCTTCAAGCGGGGACATTATGGCCAGACCCATCATCGGCATCATCGGCGGCTCGGGCGTCTACAATCTGCCCGGCCTCCAGGACCTGCGCGAGGAAAGGGTCGCCACGCCCTGGGGCGAGCCCTCCGACACCCTGCATTTCGGCCGGATCGGCACGACCGAGGCTGTCTTTCTGCCCCGCCACGGCCGCGGCCACAGGCTGTCGCCGTCCGACATCAACTACCGCGCCAATATCGACGCGCTGAAACGCGTCGGCGTCACCGACATCATTTCCGTCTCGGCCTGCGGATCGTTCCGCGAGCATCTGGCGCCCGGCGTCTTTGTGCTGGTCGACCAGTTCGTCGACCGCACTTTCGGCCGCCAGTCGTCCTTTTTCGGCAATGGCTGCGTCGCCCATGTCTCGATGGCGCACCCGGTCGCGCCCGCCTTGCAGGAAGCCATAGCCGCCGCCGCCAAGGCCGAGAATATCGAATTCCAGAAGGGCGGAACCTACGTCTGCATGGAAGGCCCGCAATTCTCCTCGCTCGCGGAATCGCTCGGCTATCGCGCGGCGGGCTACGACGTGATCGGCATGACCGCCTGCCCGGAGGTGAAGCTCGCGCGCGAGGCCGAGATTTCCTACGCCACGATCGCCATGGTAACGGATTTCGACTGCTGGCACCCCGACCACGACGATGTCGATGTCGCCTCCATCATCAAGGTCGTCCACGACAACGCCGCCAAGGCGAGCCGCCTGCTGGCGCGGCTTCTGCACGACATGCCCGCCGAGCGCACGCCCTGCCCGATCGGCTCCGACCGCGCGCTTGACGCGGCGCTGATCACCGCGCCCGAGGCCCGCGATCCGGAACTGCTGAAGAAGCTCGACGCCATCATGGCGCGAATGAATGGCGCGCAGAGCTAGGGCTACGAAGGAGAGGGCTTGCGGCGTAGTCCGGCGCACTTGATTATGCGTCCATGCCGACAATCCTTCGGATTTCAGGGGCTCGATTTTTCTTCTACAGCCTCGAAACCGGGGAGCCGCCGCATATTCATATTGAAAACGGCGACAAAACCGCAAAATACTGGCTCCAACCGGTGGAACTCGCTCGCTCGCGCGGTTTTCGGCCACAGGAATTGACCCGGATGCGAGCGTTGGTGATCGCGCATCGGCATGAGTTTTTGGAGGCGTGGAATGCCCATTTCGGGACTTCAGTATGACGCGAACGCAATCGACGTCCAGTTTGGCGATGCAGCGATGCGCGTCGCCCTGTCGGATGGCCGCGAAGTATCGGTCCCACTGGAATGGTTTCCGCGACTGCGCGACGCAACCGATGCCCAGCGGCGCCGCTGGCGCCTGATCGGCGGCGGCGAAGGTATTCACTGGGCCGATCTCGACGAGGATGTATCCATCAGCAGCCTTCTCGGGCTGCCGAGCTAGGCGACGGTCGCTCGCCTTTCGCGATTGCTGGCCTGAACCTAGAGCCGCGTCGTCGGAATCTTCCAGGCGCCGAAGCCCAGCAGGCCCGCGAACAGCGAGAAGATCAGGCTGAAGATCACCGACAGCGCGATCGTCGCGGGCACGGCGGCGATCCCCCATTTGATGAAAATCCACACCAGCCGGGTGAAGGGGATGTCGATATTGACGACGGTGACGCGTTGGCCGGGGTCGCTCATGGCGCTTTCCTTTCGGGGCGATCTGTGATCATCAAACCTGAATAGCACCCGCTGGCGATCCACGGAAAACCTATGAACGCGACGCTCGAACAGACCTTGACCGAGGCCATCCGCACGATCCCGGACTATCCCAAGCCCGGCATCATGTTCCGTGACATCACCACCCTCCTCGGCAACGCCCGCGCCTTCCGCCGCGCGGTCGACGAACTCGTCCACCCCTGGGCGGGCGCGCGTATCGACAAGGTTGCCGGCATGGAGGCGCGCGGTTTCATCCTGGGCGGCGCGGTGGCGCATCAGCTCTCGGCGGGCTTCGTGCCGATCCGCAAGAAGGGCAAGCTGCCCCACGCCAAGGTCTCGATCGCCTATTCCCTGGAATACGGCATCGACGAGATGGAGATGCACGAGGACGCCGTCGCCAAGGGCGAGCGCGTCATTCTCGTCGACGATCTCATCGCCACCGGCGGCACGGCCGAAGGCGCGATCAAGCTGCTGCAGAAAATGGGCGCGAACGTCGTCGCCGCCTGTTTCGTGATCGACCTGCCGGAGCTTGGCGGCGCGCAGAAAATCCGTGACCTCGGCGTTCCCGTCCGCACTCTCGTCGCATTCGGGGGGCATTGACCATGCTGGACACGCGAGGCGTAAAAGTGGGAAGCGAACTCGACCACGCCGACCAGTACCGGATGTTGCGCGAGGAGATTCTCGAGCAGGTGCGAGATACGCGCCGTCTCGAGACGCTGACGCTCGGTGCGCTCGCCCTGTTCTACACCTGGGTGCTGACGCATGGCGCGGCGGCCGGCGGGCGCGGCATCTACTGGATCGCGCCTGTCATGGTGCTGCTCGCGGCCGTGCGCGCCTGGGTCGCGCTGTCGCGTATCGCGGAAATCGCCGCCTACATGCGCGAGATCGAGATCGCCGCCTTTGGCCGTATCGCGGAACATGGCACGGTCCTGCTGCCGCGCCCCTCCATTTTCGACCAGAAGTTCAAGCTGAGCGATCTCTGGCGCGCCGACATCCAGACCTATGCCGGCAACCCGCCCGGCTGGGAGCAGCATGTCGAGGCTTACGGCTCGCGCCTGATCAGCCGCAGCGCGGTCGCCTTCTGGGCGCTGCTGTTCCTGTTCACCTTCGTGGCGGCGATCTTCATGCCGGATCTGGCGGCGACGCACGTCTGAGCGCGCGCCGCGCTTACCGCCACCCCAGCGCCGCCTTCATGAAATCCACGGACCGCGCGACCGAGTCACGCGCGGGTTTCTGGTCCAGCGCGAAATTGTAGACGTGGCCGGTGCGCGGCGTGAAATCCTCGTCGAAGAACATGTCGTCCACCTTCACGCCGAGCTTCTTCAGCCGTGCCGCGAAGGCGCGCGACTGCATTTCGAAATCGTCGTCGTTGCCAGCCGTGATGAAGGTCTTCGGAAAGGCGCGCGTTACATAGCGCGCAACCGAGAAGGTTGCGAATTTCGGATCGGCGCGGAATGTGGTCGAACCGGAATAACCCACGAGCGGCCCATCGAGCGTCGAGGTGATCGGCCCGGTAAAACCCATCGTCGCCAGATCGAACGCGCCGCAATAGAGCAGCGCGCCCTTCAGGTCGCGCGGCACGATGGTCGGCATCACGCCCAGCTTGCGCGCATAGGAGGGCGTGGTCGTCGCTGCGCCGACCTGCGCCGCGATCTGGGCGCCGGCTGAATCGCCGGCGACGAAGAAGCGGGCGGGATCGATATGGAACCGTTTCGCCTCGCGCCGGAGAAAGGCGAAGGCGTCGAAAGCCTGCCGCACCGGCGTCGGATAAATTTCCTTCGGCGGCAGGCTGTAGTCGATCGCCGCCACCACGAACCCGCCCGCTGCGAGCGCGGCCGCATATTGCGCGACATAGGCCTTGGACCCGCCAGCCCAGCCGCCGCCGTGAATCCAAACCACGGTCGGCAGCACGCGGCCCGAGTCCGCAAGCTCTTTGGGCATGTAGATGTCGAGCTTTGCGTCTTCCTCAGCGCCATAGACGATGTCGCGTTCGACGGCGACATGCGGCGGCAGTTTCGGCTGTGCGCGCGCCGAAGACGGCGCGAAGGCGAAGAAGGCTAATGCGAACGCGGCGCAAAGCGCGCGCGCGGAGAAAGTCTGGCCGGTCATGATTGCAACATGGACGGCGCGGCGTCTGCGATCAACTGCGGCTCAATCGTTGGAGCCGCCGCCGCCGAAATCCCCGCCGCCGCCCGAATCGCTGCTGCTGCTCGACGACGAACTGCTGCTGTCCGAACTCGATGACCAGTCGCTCGACGACGAACTCGACCCGCCTCCGCCCGGCCGCACCGGCAGCGGCTTGGCGATCCAGCCCCATCGCTTCGAGGCCGTGATGCGCGGCCGGACGCCGGGAATGGCGAGCAGGATCGACTGCAGGATCGACAGCACGACCATGGCGATGACGACGAAGAAGATCGCCATCACGCCGAAGAAGAAGACGACGAGTATCGCCTTGCCGGCGCCGGCGGCGATCGTCCAGACGAACGAACCCTCGTCCTCATGTGCGGGACGTGAATTGGGCGCAACGATTGTGCCGCCCACGACATCGAGAATGCCGTCCACGCCGCCGCGCGCGGCCTGCGTCCAGTCCCCGGCCTGCAGATGCCGCTCCATCCGGTTGGCGATCACGAGCCGGCTGACGGCGTCGGTCAGTACGCCTTCGAGCCCGTAGCCGACCTCGATGCGCGCCTTGCGCTCGCCTTGCGCGATCAATAGCAGCACGCCGTCGTTGCGGCCGGCATGGCCGATGCGCCAGGCCCGCGCGCGGGCAATCGCGTCTTCCGCGATCGAGCCCATCGTCACGCGCGGGATCGTCGCCACCACCACCTGTGGCCCGTTGGCATTGTAGAGCGCGCGCAGACGCTCGTTCAGGCGTGCGCGCTCGTCGGGCGCGATCAGATGCGCCTCGTCCATCACATAGGACGTCATCTTCGGGATGGCGGCCTGCTGCGCCGCAATCTCCTGATTGTGCTTGAGATAACGGATCAGCCCGATCATCGACACAAACATCAGCAGCGAGAAGGCGAGCAGCGCCTTGATCGTGCGGTTTTGTTTCGCCGTCGTCGCGCCGGAGATGCGGGCTTTGCCGGAGATACGGGCCTTGGCGGCGTGCTTGCTCATGGCTTCTGCGGCGCGTCCTTGTCGCAGATGAATTTCGGCGCCGCCTCGTCGGCGGCCTTGCGCGCGCGCTCGTTCGCGTCGGGCTTGCCGCCGTCGACAATCGCCACGATGCAGGACGAGGCCGTTCCTTCCAGCTTGTAGACGACGAGCGCGCTCTTGAACGGTCCGCCGATCGACTTGCCGATGTCGTAGCGCAGGATCGCCGCATAGGGTTTGCCGCCAGCCTTGCGCCACTCGACCGTCGTCTTCGGAAAGTAGAATGAGCCGAGCTGCGTCTCGCCGCGCGCGCCCTTGGCGCCGAAGGAGACGAAGGCCGCGTCCGCGCCTGAATTGATATCGACCGCAATGCCGTCCGGCCCGTTGCAGCGGCGCATGACGACGTCATCCTCCGCGCCCGTCTTGCGGCACGTCTCCCAGTCGAATTTGGTATAGGCGCTGTCGGCGGCGTCAGCCGTGTGCGGCGCCAGGATCGTCAGGCCAAGAAACAGAATCGCTGCGCGCATGCGCCCCTCCATGTCGGGCACGATCATACGTCAGCGCGAACGCCGCCGTGCGCACGCGCACCCGGCCGCGCAACCCGGCGCGGGATCACGCGCGCGAGCGGATGAAGCCGGAGCCCCGGAACTCGAACACGAGTTCGCCGTGCTGGTTCACACCCGTGTTGTGGTTGAACACCAGCCCCCAACCGCGCTTGGACGTCGCGCGTTTGTCGATGATTTGCGTGGCATAGGTGACGGTGTCGCCGAGCAGCACCGGCTTTGCCCAGCGCATATGCATGAAGCCGGGCGAAGGCCCACCCTGCGGCGTCTCTATCCCCTGCGCGCGCAATTCCGCCTGCACGCGGTCGCGCGTTGCGACGACATTCTTCATCCACAGGCACGCCGTCTGCCAGCCGGACGCAGCGAGCGCGCCGAAATGGGTCTTGGCCGCCGCCTCCGCATCCAGATGGAAGCTTTGCGGATCGAACTGCTGCGCAAAGGCGATGATGTTGTCGGTCGTGAACGTCTCCCGGCCGAGCTCGATGAAGGAACCGACTTGCAGGTCTTCCAGCCAGCCGGCGAACGGCCGCGCGCGCCCTTCCGCCGCCACGCGCGGCAAGGCATGGGTGGGATGGGCGACTTTCGGCGCCGGCGCGGCGCCGGCCTCTGCGGCGAGCGCGCGCGACGGGTTGCGCGGCTGGATCAATTGCGTGTGCTTTTGCCGCGCGATCGCCTCGCCCTTCTGGTTCACCGCCTCGATTTCCATCGAAACGAGGCCCATTTCCGGCCGATTGCGCGAAACGCGCTTGTGCAGGATCTTGCGGCGCAACGTCAGCCGGTCGCCGGGACGCAGCGGGCTCTCCCAGCGCAATTCGTCGATGCCCGGGGCGCCGAGCGAAGCCGTGCGCGAAATCCAGCTATCGAAATTCAGCCGCATCATCAGGCAGCAGGTGTGCCAGCCGGATGCGCAGAGGCCGCCCAGCATCGAATGTTTCGCCGCCTCTTCGTCGAGATGGAAGGGCTGCGGATCGTAGACGCGGGCGAATTCTATGATCTCGTCCTTCGTCACCGCGTGATCTGCGTGAAACTCGGCGACGTCGCCGGGAACGAAGTCTTCGTAATAATAGTCGGGCATGGCCGTCCTTGAGCGAGGCGCTTGCGGGCTGTCCTTCAGTCGATTAGCCCAAGGGCGGGCGGCTGGAAACACTTCAGCCCATCGGATTGCGGGGAGCAGGCATGAAGGAGGGAGCCCACGCCGACTGGATCGCCGCCGCGCCCGCGCTGGCCACGCTGGAGCCCGAGGCGCGCGCGCTCATCGCCGACCTCAGGCCTATGGAGATCGCGTCTGGCCAGACGCTGTTCTCACCGGGCGCAGCCTGCACGGGTTTCGCGATCGTTCTCTCCGGCAGCGTGCGCGTCGGGCTCAACACCGAGACCGGTCGCGCGCTGGTTCTGTATCGCGTCGGCGCCGACGAGGTCTGCGTGCAGACGACGCTCTGCCTGATGGCGGGCCAGGATTATTCTGCCGAAGGGGTGACCGAGACGCCCGTGCGTCTCGTGATGATCCCCGCTGCGCGTTTCGACCGGCTGATGGCGATCTCGAAGACCTTCCGCACCTTTGTGTTCCAGCGCTTCGGCGCGCGGCTGCACGACATCAGCCGGCTGTTGGAAACCGTCGCCTTCGCGCGCATCGACGCGCGCATCGCGCAGATCCTGCTCGCGCGCGCAGACGCCGCCGGCCGCATCGGCCTCACCCATCAGGCGCTGGCGGAAGAAGTCGGCACGGCGCGCGAAGTCGTGAGCCGTCAGCTCGAGACGCTTGCCAAGGCCGGGATCGTGCGCACCGCGCGGGGCGAGGTCACGATTCTGGAGCGCGCGGCGCTGGAAGCGCGCGCCTCTGTGACTTGATCACAGACGGACGGCGCAGAACGGCGCATGCAGAGAGGGTGAGCGGCGCGATCATCGGCCGCGGTCGTTTTGGGAGAATATCCATGACCAACGAAGGAACCATCGACCGCATCCTGCGCGTCGTCGTCGGCTTGATCCTGATCTCGCTCGTCTTTGTCGGCCCGCAGACGCCCTGGGGCTGGGTCGGCATCGTGCCGCTGCTGACCGGCATCGTCGGCTTCTGCCCGGCCTACCGCATCTTCGGGCTCTCGACCTGCCCGATGAAGAAGGCGTGAAGCCGTCTTACCTCCCCACTCGTGGGGAGGTCGCAATGCGCAGCATTGCGGGTGGGGCAGGCTGGGCATTGTCACGATAGCCGCAAATGCCTGGCGCTCCCCACCCGTCGCCTGCGGCGACACCCTCCCCACAAGTGGGGAGGGAGGGGGCTTCTACTTCCACCGCTCCGCGGCTGCGTCGTCGGCGTCCTTCGCCGCGACCCAGTCGCCGCTCGACCCGTCCGTGCGATGTTCCTTCTTCCAGAAGGGCGCGCGGGTCTTGAGGTAATCCATCAGGAACTCGGCCGCAGCGAAGGCTGCCGCGCGATGCGCCGAGGCTGTCACGACCAGCACGATATCCTCGCCCGGCGCGATCTTGCCGAAGCGGTGGATGGCGGTCGCGCCCATCAGGGGCCAGCGCGCTTTCGCTTCGTCCACGACGCGCGAAATCTCTTCTTCCGCCATGCCCGGATAATGCTCGAGCTCGAGCGCGGCCAGCGTCCCGCCCTCGTCGCGGCACAGCCCGACAAAGCTGACGACAGCGCCGACATCGGTGCGCCCTGCCGTCAACGCGCGCGCCTCGGCGGCGGCGTCGAAAGGCTCGGACTGGACCCGGACGCTCACGTCACCCGCCCGTCATCGGCGGAAAGAACGCAATCTCCTTCGCTCCCGCAATCGACGCGTCATGCTTCACATGCTTGCGGTCGATCGCCGCGCGGATCGCCTTCGCATTCTCGAAGGCATAGGCGTAGTTCTCGCCGCGCGAAATCAGCCAGCCGATGAGATCGCCGACCGTACGCACGTCGGCGGGCGGGGCGATCTCCTCGTCGGTCGCGCCGACGCGCTCGCGCACCCAGGCGAAATAGACCGCCTTCACGCTCAATCCTCCACCACATGCTTCAGCCCGGCCTTCATATAGTCCCAGCCGGAATAGAGCGTCAGCAGCGCGGAAACCCAGAGCAGCGCCAGGCCGATCTTCACATTGCCCGGCAGCACGACCTCGCCGGCCCGGCCGGCGATCAGGAAGCCGAGCGCGATCAGCTGCATCGTGGTTTTCCACTTCGCGACCGCGCTGACCGGCACCGATACCTTGAGCCCGGCCAGAAACTCGCGCAGGCCCGACACCAGGATTTCGCGGCACAGGATGATGATGGCCGCCCAGAGCGACCAGCTTTCGATCGTATGATCGGCCACCAGCATCAGCAGCACGGCGGCCACCAGAAGCTTGTCGGCGATCGGGTCCAGCATCCGGCCCATCGAGGATTGCTGCTGCCAGACGCGCGCGAGATAGCCGTCGAAGAAATCGGTGATGGCCGCGGCGGAAAACACGCCCAGCGCCGTCCAGCGCATCCAGTGCTCGTCCGGCCACATCATCAGCGCGACCACGATCGGCACCGCGACGACGCGGCCGTAGGTCAACAGGTTCGGCAGCGCCAGCGTGTGATTCTTGGGCCGCCGCAGCGTGGTCTCGGACATGGGGCGAGGGAACACGCCGGAGGCAGGCGCGTCAACTGGCGCCTTTGGATCAACCCTTCTCGTGGAAATGGGCGTAGACCAGCCGCGCGGTCGCCGCATTGACGCCCGGCGTCTTCTCGAGATCGGCAAGGGCCGCCTGTGACACCGCCTTGGCCGTGCCGAAAGCCGCCAGCAGCGCCCGCTTGCGCGAGGGCCCGACGCCGGCGATCTCGTCCAGCGGGGAGCGGGTGAATTCCTTCTTCCGCCGAGCCCGATGCGTGCCGATGGCGAAACGATGCGCCTCGTCGCGCAGCCTCTGCACGAAATAAAGCGCGGGATCGCGCGGCGCCATGCGGAACGGCTCGCGCCCGGCGACGAAGAACATTTCCCGGCCGGAATCGCGGTCCGCGCCCTTGGCGATGGACACGATCGGGATATCGGTCACCCCAACCTCAGCCATGGCCGCCCGCGCCGCCTCGAACTGCCCCTTGCCGCCGTCGATGACGACGAGGTCGGGACGGGAAGGGAAGGCGTCGGGGTCGATTTCCTTCTCCCCGTTCGGAAGTCGGCTGTTGCCGACTTCCGCATAATCGCTAGGCGAACCGGGAACACCCGGTTCGCCAGTGGGGAGAAGGTGGCCCGAAGGGCCGGATGAGGGGCCGGTCGCGCTCGGGACGGCTTCGGAAGATTCCTCCCTTCCGACCTGCCCCTCACCCTGCCCTCTCCCCTCCGCAAGTCGGCTGTTGCCGACTTGCGCATCAATGCCGAAGTCGGCAACAGCCGACTTCGGTGTCGGGGAGAGGGTTAGACTCGGCGCTTCATCCAACAATCCCTCATCCTGAGCAGCGCCGAAAGGCGCGTCTCGAAGGATGGCCGCGCCCGAAATCCTGGTGTCGCCATCCTTCGAGACGCCCGCTTGCGCGGGCTCCTCAGGATGAGGATTCGGGGAGCCCCCCTCCTCCTTCACCAATCGCGCAAACCTCCGCCGCAGCACCTCGTGCATCATGCCGAAATCGTCGCCGGGCGTGATCTCCTGCGACTTGATGTTGAAGGTGCGGTAATGCGTCTTCATGAAGCCGTTACGGCCCGCCACCACCATTGCGCCGATCGCGTTCGTGCCCATGATGTGGGAATTGTCGTAGACCTCGACGCGGCGGATCGGCTTGTCGATGCCGAATGCCTGTCCAAGCGCCCCGAGCAGCTTGTCCTGGCTCGCGGCCTCCGCCAGCTTGCGCGACAGGGTCTGCCGCGCATTGGCTGCCGCCTGGTCCACCAGCTCGCGCTTCTCGCCACGCTGCGGCGTCGCCACCTCCACGCGTTTGCCAGCGCGCGTCGCCAGCGCCGCGCTCAGCACGTCGCGTTCTTCCACATCCTCGTTGAGCAGCACGAGTGAGGGCGCCGGGCGCTCGTCGTAGAATTGCGCAGCAAAAGCGCCGAGCACTTCCGCCTTGCTAAGCGTCTTGTCGGCGCGCGGAAAATAAGCGCGATTGCCCCAGTTCTGGCCGGTGCGGAAGAAAAAGATTTCCACGCAGAATTGGCCGGCTTCTTCAGCGATGGCGAAGACGTCCGCCTCCTCCACGCTGCGCGGATTGATGCCCTGCGATCCCTGGATCGCCGACAGCGCCGCGATGCGGTCGCGCACGCGCGCGGCGCGCTCGAAGTCGAGCTTCTCCGCCGCCTCGCCCATCTCGCGCGCGAGCAGGTCGCGCACGGCGCGGCTCTTGCCGGAAAGAAAATCATGCGCCTCGCTCACGAGTTTGCCGTAGTCCGTGTGCGAGATTTCGCCGGTGCACGGACCGGCGCAGCGCTTGATCTGGAACAGCAGGCACGGCCGCGTACGGTTCTCGTAATAACTGTCCGTGCACGAGCGCAGAAGGAACGCGCGCTGCAGCGCGTTGAGCGTGCGGCCCACGGCCTGCGCGCTCGCGAACGGCCCGAAATAATCGCCCTTGCGATTGCGCGCGCCGCGATGTTTCGCGATCTGCGGCGCGGCGTGGTCGCGCGTCAGCAGGATATAGGGAAACGACTTGTCGTCGCGCATCAGCACGTTGAAGCGCGGCTTCAACTGCTTGATGAGATTGGTCTCGAGCAGCAGCGCTTCCGGCTCGGTCTCGGTCGAGACGAACACCATCGACGCGGTCAGCGCGATCATGCGCGCGATGCGATTGGTGTGCCCCTCGCCGCGCATGTAGGAGGCGATGCGCTTGCGCACGCTCTTCGCCTTGCCGACGTAGAGAACCTCGCCGTCCGCGGCGATCATGCGATAGACGCCGGGCCCGAAGGGCGCGTGCTGCCAGTATTTGCGAATGACCTCCGCGCCGCGCGCCAGCGAAGCCGGCGACGCCTCGCCCGTCAGGTCGAGATCGGCTGCGGGCAGGCTCTGTTCGTCGGCTTCATCGGGAAGATCGACGTCGGGCGGCGCGTCGACGGGCGGCTTGGACATGGGTGGAGATTTAGACCGATGCGAGCGGGATGCAACGCGGCGGCGAGCTAGAAACCCTCCCGCCAACAAGCTAGCTTGGGCTCGTACGAAGGGCCTGCTTTCTATTCACTATGATGAGATTTAAATTCTAAACGAGCTCCGCAATTTAAGGATATAAAAATTGACTTCAAAGCCTCAAAAAGAATTGATTGATTTAATAGATCGGATAAATTATTTATATTTGATATTATTTTCTTTAATCAATACATTTGTATTTGCGCTTTTATATTGGTATATTAGTTATAAATTTCCAACGCATGGCCTTATTGGACCAGAAAATACAAATCTTATTTCCTTCTATGATTCTTTGTACTTTTCTGTAGTTACTGAAACTACGCTTGGATACGGTGATTATCGGCCCGTCGGATTTTCACGTTTATTGATATCGGTTCAAGCTGTTCTTGGACTTACAATCGCTGGGATAGTCGTGGCCAAAATTACTTCTGCGCATGGAAAAATGATGCGGGTTAGCGCATACAAAATGACTGGCGAATGGATCGAAATATGGAAAGCGTCGAATTCAAATGAGTCAATGATTTCGATAGCCACAATATATTTTGATGGTAAAGAAATTCATTATGGCGGAATAAATTACAATTCTAGTGGTACGCTAGAGGGGTTTTATCGCGCAGATCTTGTAAATTTTTCTGGAACATTGTTCACATTCCAATATTCGAACCGGAGTAGTGTTTTTAATTATTTTTCAGAAGGGGTCTGCAGTCTTCAATTCCAAGGATCATCTAAAGATGGACGTTGGACGCACTTCCGAGGCATAACGCGCGATTTCGAAAAGAGTGAATTCACCATCTTTGAAGGGTTTAGAATACCGCCAGAGATCGCGATGAGCCTGAGAGAGGCAAGCCCGGCGCAGCGATCACAGTATATCGCAGACCGACATGCCGAACATGTGGGCCCCTCGACGCGCGAGCACTTATAAGCGTGAGCCCTACACCACCACCGCCGACACCAGCCGCCCATAATCCGGCTCCTTGCGGTGCGTCGTGCGGCGATAGCTGAAGAGCCGCGCCTCATCCGCATAGGTATCGAGCCCGAGATTCTCGAAGCTCGCCAAGCCAGCGCGCTCCACGCGCATGCCGATGAAACCCGGCAGGTCGAACATCTTGTGCCCCGCCTTTGCCGACGGCGCGAAGAAGCGCGCATGATCTGGCGAGGCAGCCGTGAACTCCGCGAAAAATTCGGGGCCCACTTCATAACTCCCAGGCCCGATGGTCGGCCCGAGCGCCACGATCGTTTCGCCGCGCTTGGCGCCGAGTTTTTCCATCGCGGATATCGTCGCCTCCACCACGCCGGTCAGCGCGCCCTTCCAGCCGGAATGGCAGGCGCCGATCACTTTTTCCTTCGGGTCGGCGAACAGCACCATGCCGCAATCCGCGCCGGTCACGCCGAGCGCAAGGCCGGGCGTGGCCGTCGCGAGACCGTCGCAGCGCGGGCGATCCGTCCAGGGTCTGTCGACCACGAGGCAATCGGCCGAGTGAATCTGGAACGGCACCAGAAAGCGTTCCGCCGGGACGCCGAGCCGCTCGGCCATCCGCCGCTTGTTCTCGGCGACATGCTCTTGTGCGTCGCTCGAACCGACGCCGCCGTTCAGGCTCGCATAAACGCCGTCGCTCACGCCGCCGTTGCGGGTGAAGAAGGCGTGGTTCACGCCTGCCGCTTTCAGCGTCGCGGACTGGATGATCGGCAGGCTTGTCGTCACATCGTTCACGCTGTCGGCTCCTCGACAAATCCCGGCAAGGCCTCCACCGAGCGCTGCGTGATCGCCATCGCCTTGAACAGGCGGCCCATGTCGGTTTCCTTCTCCTCCGAGATCAACCGCACCAGGCTGTTCTCGATTTCCGCGCGCTGCTCCGCCGTCGCGTTGCGCATCAGCGCCTGCGCGCGCTGCACGATGCCGATCTGGCGCAGAAAGAACCCCTGCGTCACCGGCCCATGCACGCGCGCGCCCGCCGATTTCGCAGCGCGCGCGAGGCCGGCGAAATCGATATGCGTGGTGAGGTCGGCCTCGCCTGGACCTTCCAGCGGATCGACGAAGGCATGGTCGCGCATCGCCTGCAGCGTCTCGCCGAGCGTCGTTTCCGCATGACCGTAGTCGATCACCAGCAGCGCGCCGCCCTGTTGCACGATGCGCGCGGCGAGCGTCATCATGATGCGCTGGCCGATCGCGCCGACTTCCAGCACCGCGCCCGGTTCCGCCTCGGCGGTGAGATAAGTTTCGACCTGCGCCGCCGCGCCGAAGGCGAGCTTGCCGTCGACGAGCCCCACCTGCCGCTCGCGCCAGCCTTCGGGCGTTTTCACATAATGGCGCGCCGGCAGCGCATCGAAGAATTCATTGGCGAGAATGATCACGGGCCCTGTCGGTATCTGCTCGACGGCTTCGATCCAGTCGATCGTGCGTTCGGCGCCTTCCAGCATTTTCTGCTGCCGCGCCTGCAGCGCTGGGCTCGTTTCCACCATCGTGACCTGAAGGCCGGAGGCGAAATCCGGCGCGGCGCGCGCCGCCCTGAGCGCGTCGACCATCAGCGTGCCGCGTCCGGGCCCGAGTTCGGCCAGTCGCGCCGGCTGCGGCGCGCCGATCAGCCGCCATGTCTCGGCGGCCCATAGCCCCAGCAATTCGCCGAACATCTGGCTGATCTCGGGCGAGGTCACGAAGTCGCCGTCCGCGCCGAGCGGATCGCGCGTCATGTAATAGCCGTGCGTCGGGTGGGCGAGGCAGAGGCCCATGTAGCGCTCGACCGAGATCGGCCCGTCCTGCGCGATCATGGCTGCGATTTCCGCGCCCAACGGGTTCAGCGCCGGCTCGCTCATGGCTTCGCCCCTCTGCTTCGTACGATCAGCCACAAGCCTATCACGATCATCGGCAGCGACAGGACCATGCCCATGGTCAAGCCATGCGCGAGCGCTTCCAGCTGCGGATCGGGCTCGCGGAAGAATTCCGACCCGATGCGGGCAAGGCCGTAGCCGACGCCGAACACGCCAGCGACCAGCCCCGGCCGCCAGAACCCGCCGGCGCGGATGACGAACGCCGTGACCGCCAGCAGCACGATCCCCTCGAGCCCCGCCTCATAAAGCTGGCTCGGATGGCGCGCGCCTGCGACGCCGGGAAACAGAACGGCCCACGAAACGTCGGTCGGTCGCCCCCACATTTCCGGCTTGATGAAATTGGCGATGCGCCCGAAGAAAATGCCGATCGGCGCGACGGCGCCGCAGATGTCGGCGACGGTGAAGGCTGACACCTTGTACTTGCGCCCGAACAGCCAGGCGCCGACCGCCACGCCCACCAGCCCGCCGTGAAACGCCATGCCGCCGTGCCACACGGCGATGATCTCGGCGGGATGGGCGATGTAATAATCGAGCCCGTAGAACAGCACATTGAACAGCCGCCCGCCGACGATGGCGCCGAGCGCGGAATAGACGAGCAGGTCGTCAAGGCTCTGGGCGGTCGGCCGCGGCGTTTCGCCCCAGAGCGCCGGCGCCGACACCAGGCGGCGAGCGTAGAGCCAGCCGAGCAGCAGGCCGAAGACATAGGCGAGCCCGTACCAGCGCACCGGCAGCGGGCCGATCGAGAAGAAAACCGGGTCGATCGCGGGAAAGGGGATTGCCAGAAACGGCATCGAATCGGCCTCGGCTCCTCGGGTCGGGCTGGTCTCGCGCGGGCCGCAGCGAGCGTCAAGCGCTCCGGGACCGCCGGCTTCCAGCCGGCAAGTATGGCGTGCGAACGCCGGCTGGAAGCCGGCGGTCCCGGCGCGGCGCCCTTATCTGCGTCTTATTTCGTGATAAGAGCACGTCAGATGGAGATTTCGCCATGCAAGACAGCCGTTCCCGCCTGACCGACGACCTCGCCCGCATGTTCAACGACGCCGCGGGCCTTGCCGGCGGCGTGCGCCGCGAGGTCGAGACCCTGGTCCGCACCCAGATGGAGCGCATGCTCTCGAAGATGGACGTCGTCGGCCGCGAGGAATTCGAAGCGGTGCGCGACATGGCTGCGCTCGCGCGCGAAGAGAACGAGAAGCTGGCAAAGCGGATCGCCGATCTCGAAGCAAAGCTCGCGGCGAAGGGCTGAGAAGCCTCTTTCTCCCTCTCCCCGCATGCGGGGGACGAGAAACACGCCCCAACACTTGCGGCCCAGCTGCACAAAGCAGCCCCTGCCGATTCTGTGGACACGAGTCTGCCGACTCTAGACCCAACCCCCCGAATCTACGAGGTTATTTGCACCGGGTTGCAGCGTTGAGTCGCAGCCCTCTAGTGTCGTCTTGCGAAGTGATTCGCATGCGCCTGTTCGATTCGTCCGGGGCAGGACGCGGTCGGAAAGGACGTCCGCCGGGCCTGTCGCCTCGCGGATCGAGCGTAATGCCGCGTTTCATGTCGCTTTTGGACCAGAACATGCAGACCTCACAGATTCGCTCGTCTCGCCGCGAACATCCGCTCGACGTGGTCGAACGGCTGGCCGCGTCCAACGACTGGGCGTTCGAGCGCGACGACAGGGACGAGGTTTCGGTGACCGTCACCGGCGCCTGGACCGATTATCAGGTCGCCTTCAGCTGGCTGCCGGATCTCGAGACGCTGCACGTCGGCTGCGCTTTCGATCTCAAGGTTCCCCTTCGTTTGCGCGCGGAAACGCTGGAGCTGATCTCCATCGCCAACGAGCAATTGTGGCTCGGCCATTTCGATCTGTGGACCAGCGAGGGCGTGGTCATGTTCCGCCACGCGCTGCTGCTGACCGGCGGCGCGCATCCCACGACCGCGCAATGCGAAAGCCTGATGTCGAACGCGCTGCTCGCCTGCGAGCGCTACTATCAAGCGTTCCAGTTCGTCGTCTGGGCCGGCAAGACCGCGAAAGAAGCGATCAACGCGCTGATGCTGGAGACGCGCGGCGAGGCGTGAGATTCGGGCGCCTTTAGTACGGCCTCATCCTGAGGAGCGCCGCAAAGCGGCGCGTCTCGAAGGATGGCCGTAGCCCCACGCTTCGAGACGCGATCTTCCGCATCGCTCCTCAGCGCGAAGACTCAGGTAGGCTCAGCAGTTCACCCGAACGCGACGTTCAAAATCTCATAGCTCTTGCCGCCGCCGGGCGCGTTCACTTCCACCGTGTCGCCCACGGTCTTGCCGATCAGCGCGCGCGCGATCGGCGAGGTGATGGACACGCGGCCGCTCTTCACGTCGGCCTCGGTCTCGCCGACGATCTGGTATTTCTTCTCTTCTTCCGTGTCCTCGTCGACCAGCGTCACCACCGCGCCGAACTTGATCGTCTTGCCCGACAGTTTCGACAGGTCGATCACATCGGCGCGCGCGATCTTGTCCTCGAGCTCGGCAATGCGGCCCTCGTTCAGCGACTGCTGCTCCTTGGCCGAATGATATTCGGCGTTCTCGGAGAGGTCGCCGTGGGCGCGCGCTTCGGAAATCATCTGGATGATGCGCGGACGCTCTTCCTGCTGGCGGCGTCGCAATTCTTCGATGAGGTCGGCGTGACCCGCCGCCGTGATCGGCAGTTTTTCCATTCTGTCGCTTCCGTCCGAATCCGGTTCCGCGAGACCTTACGGCCTCTGGTGAAAATGAAAGCCGCCCGACAGGTCAGGCGGCGTCGGGGGCGAAATAATCCTGCAACGCACGCACTTCCAGATCGCCGCCGACATAGGCCCTGATGCCCTCGGCGGCCGCGAGCGCGCCTGCAAGAGTGGTGTAGTAGGGGGCCTTGTGCAAGAGGGCCGCCCGGCGCAGCGAGCGCGAGTCCGAGAGCGCCTGCGCGCCCGCGGTCGTGTTGAACACCAGCTGGATCGAGCCGTTCTTGATGGCGTCCACGACATGCGGGCGGCCTTCGGACACTTTGTTGATCCGCTCTGCAGGCACACCGTTTTCAATGAGATAGCGCGCGGTCCCGCCGGTCGCGCGCACCTTGAAGCCGATGCCGACCAGCATGTGGATGGCTTCCAGCACGCGGACCTTGTCCTCGTCGCGCACCGACACGAAGACTGCGCCCTTGGTCGGCACTTTCGTGCCGCCGCCGAGCTGCGACTTGGCGAAGGCGATCGCAAACGAACGGTCGAGACCGATGACTTCGCCGGTCGAGCGCATTTCCGGCCCGAGCACCGTATCGACGCCGGGGAAACGCGCGAACGGGAACACGGCTTCCTTCACGCCGACATGGTCCGTCGGCATGCCCTTCAGCTTGAAGTTCGACAAAGGCTCGCCCGCCATGATGCGCGAGGCGATCTTTGCGATCGGCTCGCCGATCACCTTGGCGACGAAAGGCACTGTACGCGACGCGCGCGGGTTGACTTCGAGCACGTAGATCTCGCCGTCTTTCAGCGCGTACTGCACGTTCATCAGACCGCCGACGTCGAGCGCGAGCGCGAGCTTTTTCGTCTGGAACTCGAGCTCGGCGATCGTGTCGCGCGACAGCGAGCGCGGCGGCAGCGAGCAGGCGCTGTCGCCGGAGTGAATGCCGGCTTCCTCGATGTGTTCCATGATGCCCGCGACGTAGGCTTCCTTGCCGTCGCTCAGGCAATCGACGTCCACCTCGATGGCGTCGGCGAGATAGCGGTCGAACAGCAGCGGGTTCTTGCCGAGCACCGTATTGATCTGCCCGGTCTTGTCGTTGGGATAGCGCGCCTTGATGTCGGAGGGCACCAGGCTCGGCAGCACGCCGAGCAGATAATCGTTGAGCGCGGGCTCGTCGTGGATGATCGCCATCGCACGGCCGCCAAGGACATAGGACGGACGCACGACCAGCGGCAGGCCGAGTTCGGCCGCGACCAGTCGCGACTGCTCGACCGAATAGGCGATGCCGTTCTGCGGCTGCTTGAGGCCGAGCTTGTCGAGCAGGCGCTTGAAGCGGTCGCGGTCTTCGGCGAGATCGATCGAATCGACCGACGTGCCGAGGATCGGAATGCCGGCGCGCTGAAGCGCATCGGCGAGTTTCAGCGGAGTCTGGCCGCCGAACTGCACGATCACGCCCTTCAGCGTGCCATTCGATTTTTCCGTCGCCAGGATCTCGAGAACGTCCTCGATCGTCAGCGGCTCGAAATAGAGGCGGTCCGACGTGTCGTAGTCGGTCGAAACCGTCTCCGGATTGCAATTGACCATGATGGTCTCGTAGCCCTGCTCGCTCAGCGCGAAACAGGCGTGACAGCAGCAATAGTCGAACTCGATGCCCTGCCCGATGCGGTTCGGACCACCGCCGAGAATGACGATCTTCTCTTTCGCCGTGGGCGCGGATTCGCAGGCGGGCTCGCCGGCGAACGGACGCTCGTAGGTCGAATACATATAGGCCGTGGGAGACGCGAACTCCGCCGCGCAGGTATCGATGCGCTTGAACACCGGGCGCACGCCGAGCGCCTGGCGCATGCCGGTGACGTCCTTCTCGGTCTTGCCGGTCAGCGTCGCCAGCCGCAGGTCGGAGAAACCGTAAGCCTTCAGCATGCGCAGATTGTCGGGATCTTCCGGAATGCCGTGCGCGCGCACCCGGTTTTCGAGCGCGATGATTTCACCGATGCGCGCGATGAACCACGGATCGATCTTGCAGGCGGCATGGACTTCTTCTTCCGTGAAGCCGAGCCGCAGCGCCTGCGCGACGACGAGGATGCGGTCGGGCGTCGGCGTGCCGAGCGCTGCGCGCAGAACGTTCTTGTCGTCGCCGAACCCAAGGCCTTCGATCTCGTGATCGTCGAGGCCCGACAGGCCGGTCTCCAGCGAGCGCAACGCCTTCTGCAGCGACTCGGCAAACGTGCGGCCGATCGCCATGGCTTCGCCGACCGACTTCATCGCGGTGGTCAGGATCGGCTCGGCGCCGGGGAATTTCTCGAAGGCGAAGCGCGGTATCTTGGTGACGACATAGTCGATCGACGGCTCGAAAGAGGCCGGCGTCGCGCCGCCGGTAATGTCGTTGGCGATCTCGTCGAGCGTGTAGCCGATGGCGAGCTTGGCGGCGACCTTGGCGATCGGGAAGCCCGTGGCCTTCGAGGCGAGCGCGGACGAGCGCGACACGCGCGGGTTCATCTCGATCACGATCATGCGGCCGGTCGCCGGATCGATCGCGAACTGCACGTTCGACCCGCCCGTCTCCACGCCGATCTCGCGCAGCACCGCCAGCGAGGCGTTGCGCATGATCTGGTATTCCTTGTCCGTCAGCGTCAGCGCCGGCGCGACCGTGATCGAATCGCCGGTGTGCACGCCCATCGGATCGATGTTCTCGATCGAGCAGACGATGATGCAATTGTCCGCCTTGTCGCGGACGACCTCCATCTCGTACTCTTTCCAGCCGAGTACGCTCTCTTCGATCAGCACTTCGTCGGTCGGCGAGGCGTCGATGCCGCCTTTCACGATGTCGATGAATTCGGCCTCGTTGTAGGCAATGCCGCCACCGGTGCCGCCCATCGTGAACGAGGGCCGGATGATCGCCGGCAGGCCGATGTCGTCGAGCGCCGTCAGCGCGGCGCCGAGCGTGCGCACATGATGCGAGCGCGGCGTGTCGAGCCCGATCCGAGTCATGGCCTCGCGGAACAATTCGCGGTCTTCCGCCTTGTCGATCGCCTCCGCCGTCGCGCCGATCATTTCGACGTCGTACTTTTCCAGCACGCCCATCTTCTTGAGCGACAGCGCGCAATTGAGCGCGGTCTGGCCGCCCATGGTCGGCAGCAGCGCGAAGCCGCCGGGAACGGCGTAGCGCTCCTTCTCGATGATCTTGGCGACGACTTCCGGCGTGATCGGCTCGACATAGGTGCGGTCGGCCATGTCGGGATCGGTCATGATCGTGGCCGGGTTCGAATTCACCAGCACGATGCGATAGCCCTCGGCGCGCAGCGTCTTGCACGCCTGCGTGCCGGAATAGTCGAATTCGCAGGCCTGGCCGATGATGATCGGCCCCGCGCCGATGATCAGGATGGTCGAGATGTCGGTTCTTTTCGGCATGGCGTCCTGCAGCAGGGCCGGGCCTTCCCGCATCAAACCGAAAAGTTGCAGACTTTTCGGATCGCATTGATGCGCAAAGGCTCTCGCCCATAAAAAAAGGCCGCATCGCCGGCCTTCGCGCCGGAACGCGTCCTTAGGAATGTCTGGCCGGGCGAGGCCCGGCGAAGCGCGCCCTACCTAGCCCACAATGGCAGGCGTGTGAACCCCCGGACGCGCAGCGAAAAAGTGGATGCCGGTTTTCGCGCGAAGCGCGTCCGCAGGAATGCGACGACGTGAGCCTTGCGGTGGACAAGCGGCTCAGGCCAAATACCGGCGGTTTTCACGCCGGATCCATCATGCCCAAGCTGCGCTTTGCCCTTCTGCCGCTCCTGCTCGCGCTGGCCACGCCCGCCGCCGCGATCGACAAGGGCCAAATAAGCAAGGGCCAGATAAGCAAGGGCGACGTGCAGGACCTGATGGTCCAATGCGCCGCCTGCCACGGCGCCGACGGCATCGCCCGCGAATCCGACGTGCCGGACCTTGCCGGCCAGCACGACATCTACCTCTACAATCAGCTCAAGGCCTTCAAGAGCGGCAAGCGCAAGCACAAGGAAATGCAATATCTCGGCCGCCACATGACGGACGAGGAAATGCAGGCCATCGCGAGCTATTACGCGAGCCTGCCGAAGAATTGAGGGGGCGGTCCGAAAGCTGCGCACTTGTCCCTTCTCCCCGTTAACGGGGAGAAGGTGGCCGAAGGCCGGATGAGGGGCCGGTCGGAACGGCGAGATGGTTCCACACCGACCAGCCCCTCACCCCAACCCTCTCCCCGCAAAACGGGGAGAGGGAGTCACACACCTCACCATCCGCCTTCCGGCTTCCCGCCGGCCCCATACAGCCGGTACTGCCGCTCCGGGCGTTTTCGCGCGGCGTCCTTCGGCGGCTTCATGCTCCTGGCCAGCGCCTCGACGCTCTTCTCCAGGTCCTCGTAGACGGCGAAGCGTTTCGCCTCCACCCGCTCCATCCGCGCCACCGCGCGCGACAACTGGTCGATCACGGCCGCCCGCCGCCGCCGGTCCTCGAAGCCGATCCGCCCCCGCTCGGCCGCCAGCGCGTCGAGTTCGGCGCGGGCGGCAAAGGCGACGTCGCGGGCGAGATCGTATTTGTCGGGTGGCGGCCCCTTGCGGCGGCGTTTTGGCGGATCGGCCTCGACGCGGGCGAAAAAATCGACCCGCGCGTCGATGCGCGGCGCCGACGCCGAGCGGCGCGGCCAGTCCATATCCGCGATCCAGTGGAACAGGGTCGAGGCCGACACGCCGAAGGCCTGCGCGATTTTCACCATGGGAATGGCGGTGTCGTAGTAGAGATCGCGTAGCCGGACCATGTCGGCGTCGGTGAAGGCGATTCTGGTGCGCGGGCGGCGGGTGAGGTCGGGGGCGGACGGCATATCGGATTATTATCCTATACCATGACCAAATTATGGCGGTGGGTTGGGCGCAGGCGCATCGCCCATATTGCTGGCGTCCTTCTGCGCCGAATTTTCTTTCCTTTTCTTCCCCAAGGAAGCGACGATGGACTTCAGCCCGGGGACGGTCTCGAGCGCCGACCGAAACTCGGCGGTCTGAAGCAAGTCTTGGAGCGGACTTCCATGCGAGTGACTTTCAATCAAGCGCAAGGGTGCCTCGTCGACGCGAACTAGAGCCGATTCGAATAGTTGAGCCTCGAATGCAGGGTCTAGTCGAGCTGCTTCCCTCCGATAGCCTTCATAAGCTTTTGCTACAGATGCTTTAAACGCGTAGTCTTCAGCCATGCGGAAGCGTTGACCAATCTGTTTAGTTGCTAGCCATGCGAACCAAATTGCGGGAGAAATCGCCAAGAAAGAGATAAACGATTTTGCCATTATCACCGACCACAGAGGTGACGGCGATTTAAATAGATCATCTAGTATATCACGCCTTGTATATCCGATAATTGCGACAGCAATAAGGGCCATGGCAAGTCCTGCCACCCAAAGACGGATTGAAATATTTAGAGACTTCGCTCGCTCATCGAATGACGCAGCAAGGCCGATAGACGTAGTTATTCGGTAGGCCTCACCACAATTTTCTGCGAGACGTGTGGCCTCATCGTGAGCGTCTTCTATAGACGAAATCCGCTCTTTAGCTAATTTATCTAAATCTTTGATACGCCCGAAATGCTGATTTGCTTCATCAGAAGCCACACGTATTGCAGCGTTAGCTTTCCGCAGGCTATCTAAAGTTTCGGGAAGCTCCTCCGCTGTCTCGAAAGCGTCGTTTATCTTAGTCACCTTTACTTCGAAATCAGACGCATCTCCAATCAAATTGTCGATCCGCTCTTGAGTTGCGGCAAGCCTAGCCGCAACGCTTTGAGGAAGAGCGTTTCGATTTCGGATAACTTTCCAGCCCAATATTGGAGCCAGAGCCGAGCTCACGTAACTAAGCGTCGCCAGATACGCCGGAACTGTAACTGGCGCATTTCCGTTAAGTAGATTAGGCACAATTTGGGGAGTAAGATCAGAAATCGATTTCGAAAGCGACAAAATTAATTTTGAATCGACTGGAGAAATATCTTCCAATTTTTCCGTCTTCAACTCTTGCGCCATGTTCGCCGCAAGATCTGCTAGTTGCACTGGGCTAACCGTGGGGACCGTCCAAGCTCCAATCAATTCACCAATTGGCCGCTCGTCGACACTCTGAGTTCTGACGGCCTGAGACAGGGCCGTCAACGCTGTGCAAAGCGCATCGATTTCTTTCGACATTAGCCCCCGCAGAATCGGTCATGGATAGAGAACCGACCTTACAACATTTTCCACGTTGATAATTTCGAAGTACCGACAAACACACGCCTAACGTCAATATCGATTTCTGTATGGCCAAATTTCTCACTAGAATAGGGATTAGACGATATCAGCCACCGTCGAAATTGCGCGAAGGCTCGCCCTTCTACCCGCCTGCGGGGAGAAGGTGGCCGAAGGCCGGATGAGGGGCCGACGCCGATACATGGATACCGGTCGCCTGGCCCCTCACCCCTGCCCTCTCCCCGCCCTGCGGGGAGAGGGGGCTAGATTGTTTCTCGCCGCTCGAGCGCCGCCATTATCGTCTCCATGACGCCGTTTATTTCCTCGTAGATCTCGGCGTTGCGGAACCGCAGCACGTGATAGCCGCGCGACATCAGGAACGCCTCGCGCGCCGCATCCCGCGCCAGCTCCGCCTCGGTCGAATGCGTGGCGCCGTCGACCTCGATGACAAGTTTCTCCTCACGGCAGCAGAAATCCGCGAAGTACGGCCCGACCGGCTCCTGGCGAATGAATCTGAAGCCGCCGAGGCGGCGCGCGCGCAGGCGCGACCAGAGTTTTGCCTCGGCTGAGGGAGCATTCGCGCGAAGCGCGCGCGCACGTTTCGTCTCAGGAATGCGAAGTCCACGCATGGAATTAAGTATAGCTCTTCTCCCCTCAAGCGGGGAGAAGATGTCCGAAGGACAGATGAGGGGCCGGTCGGTGCGGAGAGATGGTTCTTCACCGACCGG
>Ga0209023_10002199_pt1 | contig 24794 bp, 22 predicted proteins | sample LakOneMetagenome_FD_187468 | JGI IMG/M metagenome (GOLD analysis project Ga0209023, IMG submission 187468) | Freshwater and sediment microbial communities from Lake Erie, Canada (SPAdes) (version 2) | ecosystem: Environmental > Aquatic > Freshwater > Lentic | place: Lake Erie, Canada... | reverse complement strand
TGGCTCACGGCGCCAGCACCACCGTCAGCAGCACCAGGAAACCGACGACCGCGAGGCCGGCATGCAGGAACACCACGCCCTTCGGCGCGATCGTCTTGCGCGCGTGCAGGGACGCGAGATAGAAACCTCCCAGCGCCGCGACCACGAGCAGGCCGAGCGCGGCGACCGCGCGTCCGGCGCCGGCCCCGCCCATCACGCCCAGCAGCAACAGCACCAACCCGGTCGCACCGAGCAGGGCGTGCAGGATGGAGATGGCCCACGGCGCGAATTTCCCGCGCAGCACGCTCGATGCGAGCACGAGGCCGCCAAGGGCGGCGATGGCGAAGACGATCAATGCGTAGGTCAGCATGGCGATTCCCCTCGGGTGGATGACGGTTGCGTGGTTGGAACTTCGTCGGACAGGCGCCCACGCGCCTGCAGTTGCGCGATCACGGTCGCGGCGATGCGGTCGCAGCGCGCCCCGAGGAAGGGGAAGGCATCGCCGAGCGCCGGCGCCAGTGCGTCCTCGAGCGCGGCGCGCAGGCGCTGGCGCGCGCGATGCAGGCGGGTCTTGACGGTTTCCGGCCGCAGGCCAAGGCATTCGGCGGTTTCCTCGACCGTGCATTCCTCGATCTCGCGCATCACGAACACCAACCGGAAATGTTCCGGCAATGCGTCGATCGCGCGTTCCAGCAATAGGCGGATCTCCCGCCGCGCCGCGGCCGATGCGGGATCTTCGGCACCGAAGCGGTTGGGAAAGGCGAGCACGCGTCCGGCCTCGCCCTGCGCGGCTTCGATCTGTTCGACCTCGACCGTCGGCTTGCGTGCGCGCAGGCGACCACGCGCTTCGTTCAGCACGATCCGGGTCAGCCAGGTCGACACCATCGCATCGCCGCGGAACCCGTCCAGGTGCTCGAAGGCGTTGACGTAGGCCGCCTGCACCACGTCCTCGGCCTCGGCATCGTCATGGACCACGCCGCGCGCGATCCGGAACAGGCGCTGGTTGCAGCGCCGGATCACCTGCAGGAAGGCCTCGCGCCGGCCACTGCGGGCCAGTTCCACCAGGGCCGCGTCCCCGAGGCCGTCGAAATCGATTTCCGCGTGTTTCCTGCTGCCGGCCATCGCGTTTTCCTCCCGTTCCAAGCCTATCGATGCGCCAATGGCCGCAAGGTTCCCGCCGCCAGGTCGGGCGGAAGGCCGGGGCCGCCTCCGGGTAGAATGCGCGCCCCCCACGATCCCCGAGTAGCGCCATGGGCCTGGACCTCGTCCCCACCGGCAACAACCCCCCGGACGAAATCAACGTCGTCATCGAAATCCCGAAGGACGCCGAACCGGTCAAGTACGAGGTCGACAAGGCCTCGGGCGCGATCTTCGTCGACCGCGTGCTGTCCACCCCGATGCGCTACCCCTGCAACTACGGCTACGTGCCGCACACGCTCTGCGGCGACGGCGACCCGGCCGACGTGCTGGTGCTGATGCCGCTGTCGCTGATCCCCGGCTCGGTGATCCGCGTGCGCCCGGTCGGCGTGCTGCGCATGGTCGACGAGGCCGGCGCGGACGAGAAGATCCTCGCGGTACCGATCGACAAGGTGTTCCCGGGCTATGCCCACATCACCCACATCGACGACGTGCCGAAACATTGGCTCGACCGCATCGGCTATTTCTTCGAGCACTACAAGGACCTGGAAGCCGGCAAGTGGGTCAATCTCGACGGCTGGGGCGGACGCGACGAAGCGCGCCAGGTGCTGGTGGAATCGATCGAACGCTACGCGGCGACGGCGGAAAAGCCGAAATTCTGAGCTGGCGACCGCTCAGGCGCGGTCGGAGGGACCGTATTCGCCGCTGTCGCCCTGCTGGCCGTCGCGCAGCGCCGAATCCACGATGATCTTCGTCATCGGGCTGAGGAAGCTGATGCCGTTGCGCAACGCCACTCCCTGCGCGACCGGCGCCACCTCCGCCGCGAAGCGCTTCACCATCGCGCGGTAGTGCGGGAACCCCGCCGGATCGGTTCCGTGCTGCATCCATAGCCCGCGCCAGCCGCGGATCAGCTGCGCCGCGAGCAGTTGCACCTGCGGCAACTGCGGATGCGGCAAGGCATCGCCGAACAGCAGGCTGAAGTGGGCGTTCATTTCCCACGGCGTCATCACCACGGGCACGTTGTGGTTTTCCAGCGCGAACTCCGCCGCCGCACCCGGCTGGTGCGGAACCTGCCGCGGTTGCCAGCCCGCGACCTGCATTCCGTGGGCGCGGCCGCGCGCGACCAGGTCCCAGAACGCGCTGCCGCCGACGGTGTCGACCACGAGGTGGATGCGCGCCTGGTCGGCATCGTTGAGCACGCAATGCTCGCGCCAGGTGTCGAAGATCCAGCATTCGCCCGCGGCCATGTGGATCGCCGCGTCGCCGCACTCGAAGCGCACCGTCGGCTGGGTCACGATGGGGACGTGCACGCGCACGCGGTCGGCCCAGTAGTAGCCCTGGTCGATGTGTGGGGTGACTTCCGCCTGCCCGGACAGGCGCATGAGGCGACTGCGCCCGACGGTCGCGCCGAAGCTCGCGATGACCTGGTTGAGGTAAGGGCAGGCGTCCAGGTGCGGCGTCGGGCGCATCGGTCCGGCGAAGGATTCGTCCGCAGGATCGCCGTTCGCCGCCACCAGCGGCAGCATCGAATTGCCCGGGAACGCCTGCGGGTGCGGCCGCCACCAGGATTCGTCGATGGCCAGCACCTCGCGCGCGAGCGCTTCGGCATCGAACAGCAGCGGCAACTGGATGAATGGCGCCTGCAACTTCACGGAACGCTCCACGCCGCGACCCCCGCGACTGGCGCGCATGTTACATCGGCCAGCCGCGGAACCGGCGATCAGCGCCGTTGGCGCACGATGGTCAATCCGATCAATCGCGACACCACGGTCGCGATGTAGCCCACGCCCGCGAACTGTTCCAGCATCACCATCACCCGCGCGGGCGAGCCGACCGGCATGATGTCGCTGAGCCCCGTGGCCGACAGGTTGCTGAAGCTCAGCGACAGCAATTCGAGCCAGCGGCGCGGGCGCTCCGGTTCCTCGATCGCGGCGAAGCTGTCCGGGTACCACGCCTGGCAGACGAAGAACGCATAGGCGAATCCCCACGCGAGCAGGGTGAAGGTCGCGCCGGCGGCGAACAACTCGTCGGCGCTGACCTCGTGGTCGTGCAGCATGTACGCAATCAGCCCGCCGGCGGCGTAGAAGTACAACGCGGCTTCCAGCATCGCCGACCACGGCAGCAACGCCGGCACCGCGAACAGCACGGCAACCGCCGTCAGCAGCATGGCCGGGATCGCGAGCAGCCATGCGACCCAGCGCACCGCCGGGCTGCGGTTCACCACCCACACCGCAAGCGGCACCACCACCAGCGCGACTGCGCCGAACAGCAGGCGCCCACCGCTGCTTTCGTCCACCGCCGGATACACCAGCAGGCTCAGCAATTGCGCCGCAAGCAGGAACGCGGACGGATGGCTGCGCGCGAGCATCGTCCATGGGCGCGACCACAATGCCCGCTGCTTCGCCACCTCAGGCCTCGCGATAGACCCGGGCGCCGGCATCGCGGAATTCCGCGGCCTTCTCCGCCATGCCGGCTTCCACCGCGCCTGCTTCGTCGACGCCGTGTTCGGCGGCGTAGTCGCGCACGTCCTGGGTGATCTTCATCGAGCAGAAGTGCGGGCCGCACATGCTGCAGAAGTGCGCGAGCTTGTGCGCATCCTTCGGCAATGTCTCGTCGTGGAACTCCTTCGCTTTTTCCGGATCCAGGCCGAGGTGGAACTGGTCCTCCCAACGGAATTCGAAGCGCGCCTTGCTCAACGCGTTGTCGCGCACCTGCGCGCCGGGATGGCCCTTGGCCAGGTCGGCCGCGTGCGCAGCGATCTTGTAGGCCATGATCCCGTCGCGCACGTCCTCGCGGTTGGGCAGGCCGAGGTGTTCCTTCGGCGTCACGTAGCAGAGCATCGCGGTACCGTACCAGCCGATCATCGCCGCGCCGATCGCGCTGGTGATGTGGTCGTAGCCGGGCGCGATGTCGGTGGTCAGCGGCCCGAGCGTGTAGAACGGCGCTTCGCCGCATTCGGCGAGCTGCTTGTCCATGTTTTCCTTGATCAGCTGCATCGGCACGTGGCCGGGGCCTTCGATCATGGTCTGCACGTCGTGCTTCCATGCGATCTTCGTGAGCTCGCCCAGGGTTTCCAGTTCGCCGAACTGCGCGGCGTCGTTGGCGTCGGCGATGCAGCCCGGGCGCAGGCCGTCGCCGAGCGAGAAGGCCACGTCGTAGGCCTTCATGATGTCGCAGATGTCCTCGAAGTGCGTGTAGAGGAAATTTTCCCTGTGGTGCGCGAGGCACCACTTGGCGAGGATCGAACCGCCGCGAGACACGATGCCGGTGACGCGTTTGGCAGTCAACGGCACGTAGCGCAGCAGCACGCCGGCATGGATGGTGAAGTAGTCGACGCCCTGCTCGGCCTGTTCGACCAGGGTGTCGCGGAAGATCTCCCAGGTCAGTTCCTCGGCGCGGCCGTCGACCTTTTCCAGCGCCTGGTAGATCGGCACCGTGCCGATCGGCACCGGCGAATTGCGGATGATCCACTCGCGGGTTTCGTGGATGTGCTTGCCGGTGGACAGGTCCATCACCGTGTCGCCGCCCCAGCGGATCGCCCACACCAGCTTCTCGACTTCCTCGGCGATGCCCGACGACACCGCGCTGTTGCCGATGTTGGCGTTGATCTTGGTCAGGAAGTTGCGGCCGATGATCATCGGCTCGCTTTCCGGGTGGTTGATGTTGTTCGGCAGGATGGCGCGGCCGCGGGCGATCTCGTCGCGCACGAATTCCGGGGTGATGATCTTCTGGATGTTCGCCCCGAACGATTCCCCCGGATGCTGCGCGAGCAGGGCGGCATCGCGGATGGCCTCGATGCGCTGGTTCTCGCGGATCGCGACGAATTCCATTTCCGGCGTGACGATGCCCTGCTTGGCGTAATGCATCTGCGAGACGTTGGCGCCGGCCTTCGCGCGGCGCGGAAGATGCCGGTTGGGGAATCGCACCGTCGCCAGCTTCGGGTCGGCTTCGCGCGCGCGGCCGAATTCGGAACTGATCCCCGCCAGGACTTCGGTATCGCCGCGATCGGCGATCCAGCGCGCGCGCAACGGCGCAAGACCAGCTGCGAGATCGATGTCCGCGTCCGGATCGGTGTACGGGCCGGAGCAGTCGTAGACCGTGACCGGGGGGTTGTCCTCGCCGCCGAACAGCGTCGGCGTCCTGGTCAGCGCGATCTCCCGCATCGGCACGCGGATGTCTTCGCGCGAACCTTCGACATGGATCTTGCGCGAACCGGGAATCGGTTTGGTCACCGCTTCCGACAGTTGTTCGGCCTGGCGGAGCAGTTCGCTGGGTACGGCGTTCATCGGCATCGTCCTTCGGAATCCACTGGACGAAGCGGCGGCGCATGATTCGTGGGAAGGACTTCAGTCCCGGCCTGTCGGGACTGGAAGCCCCTCCCACAAAAACCTGCGAAGCTTCCCTACGGCGGCATCACCCGCGTCAGGTTCGAAGGGTCTGTCTCAACCGCGCTGCCGCGGTACCCCCGCTCCGAGCGGTATTGCACCACAAAACGGCCGATGGTTCCCGCACTTGTAGCCCGGGTAAGGCCGCAGGCCGCACCCGGGATCGCGGGTTTCCGGACGAAGTCCCGGGTGCGCTTCGCTTACCCGGGCTACGGTGGTCAACGCAACGCTGCGTTGATCTTCGCCAGCACGCCCGCGCCGGGCGACAGTTCCGCCACGCCGAGCTTGTTCAGCGCCGCATCGACGGTGTTGAGGTGGCCGTGCAGGTCGCCGGCGTCCGGATCGACGTAGAGCAGTCCGGTCGCGATCTCGCCCTGCGCCTGCCGCTGCGCGATCAGGTTCATCGCCGCGAGCCGGTCGCGCGGGTCGTAGCCGGCATCGAGCTTGCGCAGGCGCAGCACGCTGCCGTCGTGCTGCTCGACCTCGATCATGCGTCCTTCGGCGTAATCGGCTTCGATCCGAGCGCGCGGCAGGATCACGTCCAGCCGGTTCACCGCCTCGTTGTGTTCGCGCACGTAGTCGTAGCTGCGGGTGCTGCCGGCGTGGTTGTTGAACGCCACGCAGGGGCTGATCACGTCGAGGAAGGCCGCGCCGCGATGCCGGATCGCGCCCTTGATCAGCGGCACCAGTTGCGCCTTGTCGCCGGAGAAGCCGCGCGCGACATAGCTGGCGCCGAGCTGCAGCGCCATCGCCACCATGTCCAGCGGCGAATCGGTGTTCGCCACGCCTTTCTTCGACATCGAACCCTGGTCGGCCGTTGCGGAGAATTGTCCTTTCGTCAAGCCGTACACGCCGTTGTTCTCGACGATGTAGACCATGTCCACGCCGCGACGGATCGCATGCACGAACTGGCCGATGCCGATGGAAGCGGAATCGCCGTCGCCGGACACGCCGAGGTAGAGCAGTTCGCGGTTGGCGAGGCTGGCGCCGGTGAGCACGCTGGGCATGCGCCCGTGCACGGTATTGAAGCCGTGCGACTGTCCCAGGAAGTAGTCCGGCGTCTTCGAGCTGCAACCGATGCCGGAAAGTTTCGCGACCCGATGCGGCTCGATGTCGAGTTCCCAGCAGGCCTGGATGATCGCCGCGGAAATCGAGTCGTGGCCGCAGCCGGCGCACAGCGTCGAGATCTTGCCCTCGTAGTCGCGGCGGGTGAAGCCGATCGCGTTGCAACCGAGGGTCGGGTGGTGGAGTTTGGGCTTGGCGAGGTAGGTCATGCCACCCTCTCTTTCTGTGCCTGCGGACGCACGCCCGCAGCGATCGCACCGGCGATGAAGCGCGCGGTGATCGGCGTGCCGTCGTAGTGCAGCACCGCGACCAGCCGCGCCGGGTCGATGCCGAACTCGTTCACCAGCAGGCTGCGCATCTGCCCGTCGCGGTTCTGTTCGACCACGAACACCGTCTCGTGCGCATCGATGAACGCGCGCACCGAATCCGGGAACGGGAACGCACGCAGCCGCAGGGTGTCCAGCGCGATGCCGTCCTCGCGCAGCGCGACCACCGCTTCGGCCATCGCCGGGCTGGTGGAACCGAAGAAGATGGCGCCGTGCCTGGCGGGGATGTCGGATTGCGCGACCACCGGCTGCGGCACCAGCGACTTCGCGGTATCGAACTTCCGCAGCAGGCGTTCCATGTTGTAGACGTAATCCGGCCCGCGTTCGGAATAGATCGCCTGCGGATTGCGCGAGGTTCCGCGGGTGAAGTACGCGCCCTTGTCCGGATGCGTTCCCGGCCAGGTGCGGTACGGGATGCCATCGCCGTCGAGGTCCTTGTAGCGCGCGAACTCCTTTCCGGCGTCGAGTTCCTCCGCGCCCAGCACCTTGCCGCGGTCGTAGGGCCGTTCGCTCCACTCGAACGGCGCGCACAGGCGCTGGTTCATGCCGATGTCGAGGTCGGTCATCACGAACACCGGCGTCTGCAGCCGGTCGGCGAGGTCGAATGCCTGCGCCGCGAACGCGAAACATTCGTGCGGATCCTCGGGGAAGAGCAGCACGTGCTTGGTGTCGCCGTGCGAGGCGTAGGCGCACAGGGTGATGTCGGATTGCTGCGTACGCGTCGGCATGCCGGTCGAAGGCCCGCCGCGCTGCACGTCGATGATGGTCACCGGGATCTCGGCGAAATAGGCGAGGCCGATGAACTCGTTCATCAACGAGATGCCGGGCCCGGAAGTAGAGGTGAACGCGCGCGCGCCGTTCCAGCCGGCGCCGACGACCATGCCGATGCTGGCGATTTCGTCCTCGGCCTGGATGATCGCGAACTTCGCCTTGCCGTCGGCATCGACGCGGTATTTCTGGCAGTCCTTGGCGAAGGCTTCGGCCAGCGACGACGAGGGCGTGATCGGATACCACGCGCAGACCGTCGCGCCGCCGTAGACGCAACCGAGCGCGGCCGCGGCATTGCCTTCGACGAAGATCCGGTCGCCGACCGCATCGGCCTTGCGCACCCGCAGCCCGATCGGATGCGGCAGATGGGCGATCACCCAGTCGCGGCCGAGGTGCAGCGCCTCGATGTTCGGCTTGAGCAGCTTTTCCTTGCCCTTGTACTGCTCGGCGATCAGCGCCTCGATGACGGGAACGTCCATGTCCAGCAACGCGGACAGCGCGCCGACGTACATGATGTTCTTGAACAGCTGGCGCTGGCGCGGATCGGAATAGGTCGCGTTGCAGATTTCGGTCAGCGGCACGCCGATGACGGTGACGTCGTCGCGGAACTTCGATTTCGGCAGCGGCTTGCTGCTGTCGTGGAAAAGATAGCCGCCGGGAGAAATCTCGGCGACGTCCGCGTCCCAGGTCTGCGGGTTCATCGCCACCATCAGGTCCACGCCGCCGCGCCGCCCGAGCCAGCCGGCTTCGGTGACGCGCACCTCGTACCAGGTCGGCAATCCCTGGATGTTGGACGGGAAGATGTTGCGCGGGCTGACCGGCACGCCCATGCGCAGGATGGCTTTCGCGAATAGCTCGTTCGCCGAGGCCGAGCCCGAACCGTTGACGTTGGCGAACTTGACGACGAAGTCGTTCGTGGCTTCGAGCTGCGCGACGGCCGCGTTCATGCTCGAGGCTCCGTCATGCCAGTGCAAGCTGGCATCCATTTTGATTTTCGTGATGCATGGAAAGGAGCAAAGTCAAAATGGATCCCGGCTTTCGCCGGGATGACGGCCTCATGGATGTTCATGCGGCCACCTTCGCTTTCGCACCCCGGCAACCGGAACCCGCATACGTTTCCTGCAGCAGGAACTTCTGCATGTCCCAGGCGCCGGTCGGGCAGCGTTCCGCGCACAGGCCGCAGTGCAGGCACACGTCCTCGTCCTTGACCATCACCCGGTGCGTCTTCAGCGGATCGGACACGTACAGCGGCTGTTCGAGATTGAGCGCTGGCGCGGTCAAATGCTTGCGCAAATCCGCTTCATCCGCATTCGCGGTGAAGGTGATGCAATCGGTCGGGCAGATGTCGACGCAGGCGTCGCATTCGATGCACTTGTCGCGGGTGAACACGGTTTCGACATCGCAGTTGAGGCAGCGCTGCGTCTCCTTCCATGCCGTTTCCATGTCGAAGCCGAGTTCCACTTCCACCTTGATGCTGTCGAGCTTCCTGGCCGCCTCCGACCACGGCACGACGAAGCGCTCGTCGGGCGAAACCGCGTTGTCGTAGGTCCACTCGTGGATGCCCATCTTCTGCGAGACCAGCGTCACGTCCGGCGCGGGGCGATCCCTGGTGTCCTCGCCGTTGAGCAGCTTGTCGATGCTCACTGCCGCGGCGTGGCCATGCGCCACCGCCCAGATGATGTTCCTGGGCCCGAACGCCGCGTCGCCGCCGAACAGCACGTTCGGCAGGGTCGATTGGTGGGTGACCTTGTCGACGATCGGCATGCCCCATTCGTCGAAGGCGACGCCGAGGTCGCGCTCGATCCACGGGAACGCGTTCTCCTGCCCGACCGCGATCAGCACCTCGTCGCAGTCGATGCGTTCTTCCGGCTCGCCGGTCGCGACCAGTTGGCGGCGGCCGCGCGCATCGCGCACCGCGCGCACCTTCTCGAAGGTCATGCCGACCAGTTTTCCGCTTTCGTGCACGAAACTTTTCGGCACGCGGTAGTCGAGGATCGGGATGCCTTCGTGCATCGCGTCCTCCTTCTCCCACGGGCTCGCCTTCATCTCGTCGAAGCCCGAGCGCACGATCACCTTCACGTCCTCGCCGCCGAGCCGGCGCGCGCTGCGGCAGCAGTCCATCGCGGTATTGCCGCCACCGAGCACGAGCACGCGCCTGCCGACTTTTTCGACATGGCCGAAATACACGTTCGCGAGCCAGTCGAGGCCGACGTGGATGTACGCGTCGGCTTCCCTGCGGCCGGGGATGTCGAGGTCGCGGCCGCGCGGCGCGCCGCTGCCGACGAACACGGCGTCGTAGCGCTGCGCGAGCAGGTCGCGCATGGATTCGATGCGGTGGCCGCCGACGAATTCCACGCCGAGGTCGAGGATGTAACCGGTTTCCTCGTCGATCACCGCTTCGGGCAAACGGAAGCGCGGCACCTGCGTGCGCATGAAACCGCCGGCCCTGGGATCGGCTTCGAACACCGTGACCCGGTAGCCCAGCGGCGCGAGGTCGCGGGCGACGGTGAGCGAGGACGGCCCGGCGCCGATGCAGGCGATGCGCTTGCCGTTGGTTTGCGCGGCGCGTTTCGGCATGCGCGCCGACACGTCGCCCTTGAAGTCGGCGGCGACGCGCTTGAGGCGGCAGATCGCGACGGGTTCCGGCTTGTCCCCGTTGTTTTCCTCGACGCGGCCGCGCCGGCAGGCCGGTTCGCAGGGACGGTCGCAGGTGCGGCCGAGGATCCCCGGGAATACGTTGCTCTGCCAGTTGACCATGTACGCATCGGCATAGCGGCCGGCGGCGATGAGGCGGATGTATTCCGGTACCGGCGTATGCGCCGGGCAGGCCCACTGGCAATCGACGACCTTGTGGAAGGTGTCGGGATTCCCGATATCGGTCGGCTTCATTCGACCCCGCTGGCTCAAGAACCGGTGCGCGCCGGCCGTCGCTTGCGCTTGCGATTCCGAGTCTAGTCCGGAACCCGCCGCGCGCGGCAAGGCGGATGATCGGAACCGGCTTCACTGCAATAACGTACCGATTGGTCTAGTATTGGCCCATGTGTTCCGCCATCGCCCACGACCAGCGCACCAAGCCCAATGCCCCGGGCCGTCCCAAGGACCTCGGCAAGCGCGCCGCGATCCTGGAGTCGGCCAAGCGCCTGTTCGTGGAACAGGGCTACGACGGCGTGAGCATGGACCAGATCGCGGCTGCGGCCGGGGTGTCCAAACTCACCGTCTACAGCCATTTCGGCGACAAGGACGCGCTGTTCGCCGCCGCCGCGCGCGCCTATTGCGAGCAGCGACTGCCGGCGGAACTGTTCGACCCGAATCCCGACCTGCCCTTGCGCGAACGCCTGCTCGAGATCGCGCAAGCCTTCTATGCGATGGTCAGTTCGCCCGAAGCCGTCGCCGGGCACCGCATCCTGTGCACGCCGCAGATGGCCGATTCGCCGGTACCGGGCATGTTCTGGGAAGCCGGCCCGAAGCGGGTGCAGTGCGAATTCGCGCAACTGCTGCAGCGGCGCATCGATGCCGGCGAACTGGAAATCGACGACGTGCCGCGCGCGTCCTCGCAGTTCTTCACCCTGCTCAAGGGCGACGCCCACGCGCAGCTGGTGATGGGCTGCGGCGGCGCCACCTGCCGCGACGCGATGCGCTTGCACCTCGCGGCATCCGTGGACATGTTCCTGCGCGCCTATGCGAAACGCCCGCCGGCGGGGTGACTTCGGTGACGCTGACTTCCGGCACTCTGTCTTGGTGTGCTGGCACAGCCACACTCCCTGCAACCGCGATACCGGCTCCGCTTTAGAATTCCCTCCCCTCCCGAGCCACGCGGCCCTCGATCCATGACCCCCAGCCTCGATTACGCCAAAGCCCGCGAAACCATGGTCGAACAGCAGGTTCGGCCGTGGGACGTGCTCGACATGCGCGTCCTCGACGTGCTCGCCTCGGTGCCGCGCGAAGCCTTTTTCGCCGAAGCCCACCGCGCGCTGGCCTATGCCGATATCGAACTGCCGATCGGCGAGGGCGAACGCAGCTGGAAACCGGTGCTCGACGGCCGCGCGCTGCAGGCGCTGCTGCCGCAGGCCGGCGACGCGGTGCTGGAGATCGGCACCGGCAGCGGCTACCTCACCGCCTGCCTCGGCCGGCTCGCGCGCGAGGTGACCAGCCTCGAGCGCCACGCCGGCCTTGCCGACGCCGCGCGCGCGCGGATCGATGCGCTCGGTTTCGGCTCGAACATCGCGATCGAAACCGCGGACGCGTTCGCCTGGAACACCGACCGCCGCTACGACGCCATCTGCGTCGGCGGCGCGGTCGATGCGATCCCGGAACGCTTCCTGCAGTGGCTGGCCCCGGGCGGCCGCATGTTCATCGTGCACGGCCGCGCCCCGGCGATGGAAGCCGTGCGCGTCGATGCTCGCAACGGCGTCAACGACCAGCGCATCCAATCGTTGTTCGAAACCGTCGTGCCCTACCTCGCCGGCGCCGCGCCGGCCCCCGCCTTCCAGTTCTGAACCAGGATCCCCCGCATGCGCCGCCTTCCGCTCGCCTTCGCCCTCGCCGCCGCGCTGTCGCCCCTGGGCAGCGCCCACGCCGAAGACCTGCTGCAGACCTATGAGCAGGCGCGCCAGAGCGACCCGCAGTTCGCTGCCGCCGAATCCGGCCGCCTGGTGACGCGCGAAGGCGCGGTCCAGGCGCGCGCGGCGCTGCTCCCGCAGATCAACGGCAGCGCCTCGCTGAACCGCACTTTCCCGCAGGGCGACAGCCTGATCGACACGAACAACGACGGCATCCCGGACACGGCCGTCGACGCCGAGGGCGCGACCACGCGCCGGTTCGGCGCCAGCCTCGACCAGGTGCTGTTCGATTTCGGCCGCTTCTCCAACGTGCGTTCGCAGAAGGCGCTGGCAAAGGCCAGCGACTTCCAGGTGGAATCCGCCGGCGACACGCTGGTCACGCGCACCTCGGCCGCATACTTCAACGTGCTCGTGGCGCTGGAAACGCTGTCGGCCGCGGAAGCCAGCGAAACCGCCCTGAAGAAGCAGTTCGACCTGGCCAGCAAGCGGCTTGAAGTCGGCCTCGCCCCGATCACCGACGTGCACGAGGCGCGTGCGCAGTACGACAGCGCGCGTGCCAACACCATCCTCGTGCGCAACGCGCTGCAGGACGCTTACCAGGCGCTGGTCGAAATCACCGGCACGCCGGTGGCCACGCTCAAGGCGTTGCCGCAGGACTTCCAGCCCGCCTTGCCCGCGGAGCAGGACGTGAGCGGCTGGGTCGGGACCGCGCTCGCGACCAACCCGGCGCTGAAGGCCCAGGAATTCCAGGTCAAGTCGGCCGAAGCCGATGTCTCGACGGCACGCGCGGGGCACATGCCCACGCTGTACCTCGGCGCGGATTATTCCGACACCAAGATCCTCGACGGCTCCGGCAGCGGCGGCGATTCCAACCGCGGCAGCACGGTCGGCCTGACCCTGAGCGTGCCGATCTTCGCCGGTGGCGCGACCCAGTCGCGCGTGCGCCAGGCGCTGGCGCAGCGCGACGTCGCGCAGGACCAGTTCGAACAACAGAAGCGCGCGCTGGAACGCAATACCCGCAACGCCTACCAGACCCTGGTCGCCGGCGTGAGCGAGGTCGAGGCGCGACGCCTCGCGGTGGTCTCCGCGCAAAGCGCCTACGACGCATCGCAGGTCGGCCTCGAGGTCGGCACCCGCACCGTGGTCGACGTGCTGATCAACCAGCAGAACCTGTTCAACGCGCAACAGGCCTACGCACAGGCGAAATACAACTTCCTGCAGAACCGGCTGTTGCTGGAACAGGCGGCGGGCACGCTCGACATCGACGATGTGCAGGACGTAAACCACCTGCTGACCGTCGACACTTCGCTGGGCGAAGCGAAACAGTAAGCGGAACCGGTCAGCCCGCCTTGGCGGCGGGCGCCATCGCATCGACGAATCCAAGCGTGCGCTGCAGCGCGCCGCGTCCCTGCGCGAGCAGTTCCTGCGCGGCATCCGCCATCGCGGAACGCGCGGCCGGATCGGCCAGCAGGGCTTCCAGCGCATCCCCCACCGCCGCTTCGCCGGCGCCGATGCGCAGCGCGCCGGCGGCCTGGAGCTGGGCGGCGATATCGGCGAAGTTGCGCAGATGCGGGCCGGTCGCCATCGCCGTGCCCGCGGCCGCCGGTTCCAGCAGGTTGTGGCCGCCGATGTCCTCGAGGCTGCCGCCGACGAAGGCCACGTCCGCGCAGGCGTAGAAGCGCGCGAGCTCGCCGAGGGTGTCGATGACGAACACGTCGTCCGCGGCATCGGGCTGGTGGGTCATCTGTCGCGTCGCGGTGCGGAATCCGGCCTGCGCGGCCGCGTGGGCGACCGGGCGGAACCGCTCCGGATGGCGGGGCGCCCACAACAGCAGCAGTTCCGGCCAGCGCCGGCGCAAGCGCTGGTGCAGCGCCAGCACCGATGCTTCCTCCCCGGGATGGGTACTCGCCGCGATCCACGTCGGCCGCGAACCTTCCGCAACGCGGAATTCGCGTGCGAACGCCTGCGCCTGCGGATCGGGTGCGATGTCGAATTTCAGGTTGCCGCCGACCACGGTGGTGCGCGGCGATGCGCCCAGGCGCAGGAAGCGCGCGGCATCGGCATCGGTTTGCGCGACGATCCCGCGCAGGCTGCGCAGCGCGCGCCCGAGCAGCGGTTTCAGCAGGCCGTAGCCTTGCAGCGAACGCTCGGACAGGCGTCCGTTGACGATCAGCGCGGGCACGCCGTGGTCGCGGCAGCCGAACAACAGGTTCGGCCACAACTCGGTTTCCAGGATCAAGCCGATACGCGGGCGGAAATGGCGCAGGAAGCGCGACACCGCGCCGGGCAGGTCGTAGGGCAGGTAGACGTGTTCGACGCGCTTGCCCCACAGCGCGCGTACCCGCGCCGAGCCGGTCGGCGTGATCGTCGTGACCAACAGGCGTTCGCCCGGATGGCGCGCGAGCAGCGCGTCGACCAGTGGCGCTGCGGCGTTGACCTCGCCGACCGACACCGCATGCACCCACGTCACCGGATCGGTCGGCGGCGTGCGATAGACGCCGTAGCGTTCGCCCCAGCGCTGCAGGTAGGCCGGCTGGCGGAAGCCGCGCCAGATCAGGTGGTAGACGGTGACCGGCACAAGCACGTACAGCGCCGCCGAATACAGGCCGCGCAGCGCACGTTCGGTGATGTCGGCCCGCATGCGCACAGGATAACCAAGCCCGCGACGCATGCCAGAATCCGGTCATGCCGGATCTCGCCACCGACACCCCTTCCCCGCCGCTCTCGCCGCGCACCTGGCCGGCGTGGTGCGGCATCGGCCTGCTCGCGCTGGCCGCGCGCCTACCGTGGCCCGCGCAGCGCTGGTTGGGACGAACGCTCATCGGTCCGTTGCTGCGCATCACGATGCGCGAACGCCGGCGCATCGCCGCGCGCAACCTCGAACTCTGTTTCCCGGAACTGGACGAAGGCTCGCGCACCGCACTGCTGCGCGAACATTTCGCGGCGCTGGGAACGAGCCTGTTCGAATTCGGCCGCGCGTGGTGGGGTTCGGTCGAAGCGCTGAAGCGCGGGATCCGCATCGACGGGCTCGAACACCTCGCCGCCGCACGCGCTGGTGGACGCGGCGTGATCGTCGTGTCCGGTCACTTCACCACGCTCGAAGCCTGCGGTCGCCTGCTGTGCGAAGCCGGCGTGCCGCTCGCCGGCATGTACCGGCCGTATTCGGACCCGGCGATGGAATGGGCGGTGCTGCACGGTCGCGCGCGCTACGCCGCGGCGATGTTCCCGAAAAAGGACGTGCGCGGCGCGGCGCGCCACCTCAAGCGCGGCGGCTTGCTGTGGTACGCGCCGGACCAGGACCCGAGCCGCGGCGACAGCGCATACGTGCCGTTTCTCGGCCAGCCCGCGCACAGCCTGACTTCGACCCACCAGCTCGCGCGCATGTCGGGCGCGGCGGTGGTGCTGTTCTCGCACCGCAGGCGCGATGATGGCGGCTTCGACCTGTCGATCGGGCCAGCGCTCGAAAATTTCCCGTCGCAAGACGCGACCGAAGACACCGCGCGCGTGATCGCCGGCATCGAAGCCATGGTGCGCGCCGCCCCGGCGCAATACCTGTGGATCCACCGCCGCTTCAAGCGTCGCCCCGGCGGCGAAGACGTCTACGCCGCTTGAGGTTGCGGCGCTTCGTTCGCGAGCAGGCTGCCCGCGTACAGCGCCGCGAGCAGCAGCGCGAGCCCGCCCCAGAACGTGGAATAGAACGCGAGGTGGGTGTTGAACGGGAACAGCGTCGCGACCAGCGCGATCATCGGCGGCCGTGCGCGGTCGCGTGCATCCGGCGACGCATAACGCCACGCGCGCCACGCCATCGCGATGCCGGCGATCCACAGCAGCAGGCCGAGCACGCCGGTTTCGCTCAATACTTCCAGCACCCACTGGTGGGCGTGGAAGGCCGGGCCGTCGCCCCAGGCCGCGACCTGCCCGGGCTCCGGATCGCAGGCCGGGAATGCATCGCGGAAATCGCGCGCGCCGACGCCGTTGACCGGGTGCATGCGGATCATGCACAGCGCCGCGCCCCAGATGCGGGTGCGGCCCGACAGCGCGACATCGACGCCGTTGCGGTCGGCGGTGAGCGCCGCGGACGTTCGCTGGAAACGTTCGCGCACCTGCGGCGAAAACGCGAACAGGCCGGTCGCGAGCACCGCGCCGAGCGCGAACACCACCACCAGCTTGCGCACGCCGAGCGCACGCCAACCGGACAGGGCAAGCACCAGCGCATAGGTGATCCAGGACGCGCGCGAACCGGCGAGCAGGATCACGATGCCGACCGCGAACGCGGCCACCAGCCAGCCGGCGAGTTTCCAGCGCCGGTGCGCGGCATCGAGCACGAACGGCGACAGGCTCGCGAGCACGATGCCGAGCTTGAGGTTGCACGGCCCGAGGATGCCGCTGAGGCGATCGAGCCGCTGCACTTCGTCCGCGGTGCACATGCCGTGGTCGCTGATCGCATGCTTGGCCATGTCGATCAGCGCGAACAGCGGGCTCGCGCCCGACGCTTCCTGCGCCAGCGCATCGATCGTCCAGATGCCCATGATCACGGCGAGCCCGGTGAACGTCGTGCGCCGGCCGGCGTCGCTGGCGACCGCGGAAGCGGCCAGCCACAGGAACGGCAGGTAGCGCAGGTCCGACGCGGTCTGCGCCAGGCTGTGCGCGCGATTCACCGCATCGAAGGTCGAGAACAGTTCCGGCAACCAGTATGCCGCGAACAGCACGCCGGTCAGGGCCCAGGCCTGGTGGCTGAGCAGGCGCGTGCCGCCGCGGAAGCGTTGCAACAGCAATTTCGCGATCGCGACCAGCGCGCCCAGCACGAGCACGCCTTCCGCGTAGCCGGGCGCCGGCCACAACGCGACATAGGCCAGCACCCACGCCGGCGCCCAGCGCCAACCGGCGACGGGCGCGGTTGCGGTCGCAGGTTGGTCAGTCGCGGAGTTCGGCGTAGAGCCCAAGCGTGGCCTCCTGCATCGCGCGCAAGGTGTAGGGGATGTTAGCCGGTGGCGATGGCGGCTGCGCCAGCAGCTCGCGCGCCCTCGATGCCAGCGCGGCCTCGTCGAACGGCGAAACCGCGCCCGACGACTGCAATTCGCGCAGCAGTTCGCCGACGCCGCCGTGGTCCCAGCCCAGGACCGTACGCCCGACCGACAACGCTTCGACCACGGTGCGCCCGAACGCCTCGGGCTTGCGCGAGAGCTGCAACACCAGGTCGCTGGCGGCATAGGCCGCGGCGATGGCGTCGGTCGGAGGCGTCATTGCCACCGCGCCAGCGATGCCCAGCTCCTGCAACAGGGATTCGAGTTCAACCATGTAGGCCTCGCGCCCGGGCTCGCGCGCGCCCGGCATCCACAGCCGTGCGTCGAGCCCGGAATCGCGCAACTGCGCGAGCAGGCGCAGCGCATCGGCATGGCCCTTCAGGCGCGTGCCGCGCCCGGGCAGCAGCAGCAACGGTCCTTCGCCGCCGAGCGGCGGGAATTGCGCCGCGACCTGCGCGCGCATGTCGCGATCGGGCCACGGTCTGCGCGGGAAACGCGCGGGGTCGATGCCGCGCGGGATGACCACGAGTTTCGCCGGATCGACCCGGGGATAGTGCCGCAACAGGTAATCGCGAACGCTGTTCGACACGCACGCCACGCGTTCGCCGCGGGCCATGATCGCGCTGTAGCGCGAAGGCGAATTCAAGCCGTGCGCGGTGGTGACGAAACGCGGTCGCGCGGCCTCCGGCATGCCGCGCAAGGCGAACCACGCCAGCCACGCCGGCAATCGCGAACGCGCGTGCACGATGTCCGCCTTCGATTCCGCGAACAGCCTCCGCAGCGCGAAGACATGGCGGAACACGAGCGGCGACTTTGCGCCGATGTCGAGCGCGACATGCTCCGCACCCAGCGTTTCGAGTTGCGGCGACAGGCGCCCGCCCCTGGACACCACGATCGCGCGATGCCCGGCGGCGACCAGCGACTCGGCGATTTCCAGGGTGGAACGCTCGACGCCGCCCGACTCCAGCGCGGGCAAAACCTGGATGACGGTCAGGCGGAGGTTCGCATTCAACCCGTTGTCATCCCGAGCGTAGCGGAGGACCTGCCGTTGCCGTCAACCGAAGAACAGATCCCTTTCTGCACCCGGGGCGGCGGCGTGTTCAATCGACGAGGACGAAGTGCGCGCCGCAATAGGGGCAATCGGCTTCGCCGCCATCCGCCTCGATCGGCAGGTACACGCGCGGATGCGAATTCCACAATGCCATCGACGGCAGCGGGCAGCTCAGCGGCAGGTCGGCGCGGTGCACCTCGTAGCGCCGTTGCGCGTTGGCCTGGATGGCGTCGGTGGCGGTCATGGCGCGGCCCTGGGTGGAGACGCGGGCATTTTAGCCCGTGCAGCAAGCCCCCGTAGGAGCGGCCTGTCGGAGTGACCGGGCGCGATCCTACGGCGGCAAATCGAACAACAGGATGTCCGCGGGCGTTTCGCCGCGACCGGACAGCGCCAGCGTTCCGCCCTCGCCTTCGAACCCAAGCGCATCGCCGGCGCCGAGTGCGCGTCCGGCGACGGTCGCTTCGCCGATGGCCACGTGCAGCCAGTAACGGCGCGCCGGATCCAGCGTCCATTCCACCGATTCGCCCGCAACCAGCCGCACCGCGCGCAACCACGCCTGCTGGCGGATCGCGAGGCTGCCTTCGCCACCATCGGGCGAAGCCAGCAACCGCCAGCGCCCGCGCCGCGCCTCCGGATCGAATGCCTGCTGCGCGTACGCCGGTTTCGCATTCACGCGGTCGGGCTGGATCCAGATCTGCAGGAAGTGCACCGGCTCGGTCTGCGAGGCGTTGTATTCGCTGTGCTCGATGCCATGGCCGGCGCTCATCCACTGCACCTCGCCGGGGCGGATCACGCCATCGGTGCCGCGACCGTCATTGGACTTGTCGTCGCGGTGCGCGAGCCCGCCGGACAACACCACGCTCAGGATTTCCATGTTCGCGTGCGAGTGCGGCGCGAAGCCGCCGCCCGGCGCGACCCGGTCCTCGTTGATCACGCGCAGCGGGCCGAAGCCCATCCAGTCCGGATCGTGGTAATGCCCGAACGAGAACGTGTGCCGGCTGTCGAGCCAGCCGAGGTCGACGCGTCCGCGTTCGGCCGCCGGCCGTTCGACGATCACGGCGCGGCCTGCACCGAGGCCTCGGTGGTGATGCGGATCGAGATCTCGTCGCTCACCATCGGCACGTAGCCGCCGACGCCGAAGTCGGAGCGCTTGATCGTCGTGGTCGCGTCGAAACCCACGGTCGGCGCCTTGGTCATCGGATGCGGGCCGGTCTTGTTGAGCGTCGCGTCGAGCGTCACCGGCTTGGTGACGCCGTGCACGGCCAGGTCGCCCATGATCATGAGCTTGCCGCCACCCATGTCGTGGACCATCGTGCTCTTGAAGGTGATGTCGGGGTATTTGGCCGCGTCGAAGAAGTCGGCGCTGCGCAGGTGTTCGTCGAGCTTGGGCACGAAGGTGTCGAGGCCCGACAGCGGCAGCGTGACTTCCACGCTCGACTTCGTCACGTCGTCGGCGTCGTAGAGCAGGGTGCCGTCGGCGTGGCCGAAATTCGCGCTGGGGTGCGAATAGCCGAAATGGTTCCAGCTCGCGAGCACGACGGTGTGGTTCGGGTCGAGCTTGTATTCGACCGGCGCGGCGGTGGCGGCGAAGGACGCGGCGAGCGCGAGCGCGAGGACGGCGGTGCGGATCATGGCGGTATTCCGTGTTGGGGAAGGGAATGTTCGGTGGCCGGTGGTCATTCGATGCGGCAGGCTTCGTCGAACGGCAACCGCGGCGAACGCGGGAAGATGCTGGCCGGATCGCCCACGCCGAGGTTCACCAGCACGTTCGAGCGGATCGGCGTGCCGGCGAAGAAGGCTGCATCGACCTTGGCGTTGTCGAACCCGGACATCGGGCCGGCATCGAGGCCGAGCGCGCGCGCGGCGAGGATCAGGTAGGCGGTCTGCAAGCTGGCGCTGCGCATCGCGACCCACGCCAGGTTGGACTCTTCGCGATGCTCGAACCAGGGCTTGGCGTCGGTATGCGGGAACAGCACCGGCAGCTTGTCGTAGAACCGCATGTCGTAGCCGACGATGGCGACCACCGGAGCGGCCATCGTCTTCGCATGATTGCCTTCGCTCAGGGCCGGACCGAGTTTCGCCTTCGCCGCCGCCGACTTCACGAACACGATGCGCGCCGGCGTGGTGTTGGCTTCGGTCGGGCCGAACTTCATCAGGTCGTAGAGCTGGCGGAGGATGTCGTCGCCAACCTCGCCGGTGAAGGCGTTGTAGGTGCGCGCGGTGCGGAACAACTGGTCGAGCGCCGGGGCGGGCAGGGCCTGGTGCATGGCGAATGGAATTCCTCTTGGAAACGATGGCACACAGTGTAAAGTGCCCATCGGTGCTCGTAATTTCACCCTGCGCAACGCATTGATGCCGCCAATGGAACGAAGAGCGTCGACCGACGCGAACGACACGCCGTGGACGCTGGCCGATGGCCGCGCCGGCAACCTGCGCCAGGCCCTGGCCCTGGCCGGCGCGCTTGGCCACGGCGCGAGCCGGCATTGGACGCTGGAAGCGCGCGCACCGTGGCGCTGGGTCGCGCCGCGCGCATGGCCGATGTCGTCGCACGCCTTCGGCGCCGATTTCGCGCAGGCACTGCTGTCGCCGCCGCAACTCGCCATCGGCTGCGGACGTCGCGCCGCACTGGCCACGCGCCTGCTGCGCGAACGCGGCAGCAAGGTCGTGCAGATCCTCGATCCGCGCATCGACACCCGTCACTGGGACCTGGTCGTCGCGCCGGAGCACGACGGCCTGCGCGGCGACAATGTCCTCGCCCTGCTCGGCAGCCTGCATCCGGTCGACGACCATTGGCTGGCCGAGGGCCGCCGCGATTTCCCCGCGCTCGGGCTGTTGCCGCGTCCACGGATCGCGGTGCTGGCCGGTGGTCCGTCGCCGCACTGGCCGCTCGCGGACGACGCATTCATCGCGATGCTCGACGCCGTTTCCGCAAGCGTGCACGCGCAGGGCGGCAGCCTGCTCGCCACCGCCTCGCGACGCACGCCGCAATCGTGGCGGAACGCGCTTCGCAAGGCCGTCGCGCAGGGCCCGGGCGTCTGCTGGACCGGCGACGACACGCCCGCCCCCGCGCAGGCGGGGGGCGACAATCCCTACCCCGGCCTGCTCGGCTGGGCCGACCGCATCGTGTGCAGCGCGGATTCGGTGAACATGCTCTCCGAAGCCTGCGCGGGCTTCGCGCCGGTGTTCGTGCTCGGCCGCGAACGCCTCGATGGGCGCCTGCGTGGTTTCGTCGAACGCCTGCGCGAACTCGGCCGCGTGCGCGACGCCGATGCGGAGCTGGAACCCTTTGCGGCGGAACCGTTGCGCGAAACCGCGCGCATCGCCGCCATCGTGCGCGAACGGCTGGCGGTTTGATCCCGGCAAGCGGCGCGTTCAGGCCCCGGCGGACCGGAAAAACATCAGGTACACCAGTCGTCCGTTTTCCAGCGAATCGCCGAACGCCGGGCCGGCCGTATGCCACAGCCAGGGCCGCAGCAGGATGAGGCGATTGAACCGCATCGGTACCTGCATCGTCATTTCCCATTGCGAATCGTCGTTGCTTTCGCCTTCGATGATGTCGCGGTGCATTTCGTCGCGGGTGGCGTAACCCATCGCTTCGAGTTGCGCCTGGTCCAGGGGCCAATGGTCGGTCCCGGTGCGCCTGTGGCGGAAGAATTCGGTGCCGCCGTGGCAATCCTCGGGTCGGCTCAGGTAGAGGATGCCCGACCAGTGGGACCGGTCGACGTGGACCTTGGCGCGACCGGCGTCGCCCGCCAGCGTGATCCTGCACTTGGCATGCGATTCCAGGGGGGAAATCGGCGCCAGTCGTTCGCCCACCAGGCGCGATACCTGTTCCGGCAAGCCTTCGATTTCGAGCCGTTCCGCCGAGTTCCGCCCGGGGAACGCGCCTTGTGGCGGCAGGTAGGAGAGGCGCAACGCGGCCTCGCGCAACGCCAGCGCGTTGTCCAGGAAATCGTCGACGACGATGAGGGAAGTCGGCATGGCCGCAGCTTAGGCAGCGTCGGCAGGGCGCATCAAGCGTCGAACGCCAAGCCCGCCCTGCGCACTGCCGCGGTGATCGCCGCGCGCGCCGCTTCCGGCGCCTGCGCCCAAGGCAACAGCCGCTTGCGCCGGTCCAGCGTGCAGCGCAGGCCGGCATCGAGCAATGCGGCGTGCGCTTCGCGCAGGGGTTCGACGTCCGGCGACAGTCCCGATTCTGCGAGCGCGCGCAACAGTCCCGGCGTGTCGCGCGGCGCGAGCAATGCCGGGTGCGACCCCGCGTCGCGCAGGACGAGGAATTGCAGCAGGAATTCGAGGTCCACCAGGCCGCCATCGCCCTGCTTGAGGTCGAAGCGGGCGGCATCGGAGCGGTCGATCTCGGCGCGCATGCGCTTGCGCATCGACGACACTTCTTCCGCCAGCTTGCCGGCATCGCGCGGATGGGCCAGCGTTCCTGCACGCACCGCTTCGAACGCGTCGCCGAGGCTCGCGTCGCCGGCGATGCAACGCGCGCGCACCAATGCCTGGTGCTCCCAGGTCCATGCACGTTCGCGCTGGTAGTCGGCGTAACCGGCGAGGCTCGACACGAGCAAGCCCTTGGCGCCGTCCGGGCGCAGGCGCACGTCGACTTCGTACAGGCGGCCGCCGGCGGTGGGCGTATCGAGCAGGGCGACGATCTTCTGCGCCAGCCGCGCGCACCAGCGCGATGCGTCCAGCGCGCGCGCGCCATCGGACTGCGCGTTCGCATCGGCGTCGAACAGGAAGACGAGATCCAGGTCGGAACCGAAACCGAGCTCCTCGCCGCCGAGGCTGCCGTAGCCGAGCACCGCGAAGCGCGCGGCCGGCAAGCGCCCATGCGCGCGCTCGACTTCCGCGGTCGCGAGCCGCAGCACGCAGGCGACCACCGCATCGGCCAGCCATGCGAGCTGGCGCGAACTTTCGGCGGCAGGCTGGCGCGCATCGAGCGCGGCGAGCGCGATGCGGAACCCCAGCGCCTGGCGTTTTTCGTTCAGCGCGTGCAACGCGCGTTCGACATCGCCGCCGGCTTCGGCGATCGCGGATTCGCATTCGGCGTGCAATTCCCCGCGCTGCGGCAACGGGCCGGCGAGGCGCGCGTCGAGGAGTTCGTCCAGCAACAGCGGATGCGCGGCGAGGCGTTCGGCGAGCAGGCCGCTGCGCGCGACCACGTCCACCAGCCGCGACAACGCCGCCGGTTGTTCGTCGAGCAGGACCAGGTAACTGCCGCGGCGCAGGATGTTCTGCAACAGCGCCAGCACGCGGCGCAGTGCGGCATCGGGTTGCGAGGAAACCGCGGACGCCTGCAACAGCGCCGGCGCCACCCGATCGAGCCGCGCGCGGACCGCATCGGCGAGGTCGCGCACGCCGGGCGCGCGCACGAAATCGCGCAGGGTCGCATCCAGCGCGGGCGCGTCTCCGAAACCGGCGTCCGCAAGAAGCCGGGCATCGCCGGCATCGGGCAGCGCGCGCCAATACGTCGCCAGTTCGCCGTCGACATGCTTTCGTCGCTGCCCGAGCAAGGCGTTGAATTCGGCGGCGATGCGCTCGCGCCGCGAATCGAGCGCGGACAGCAATCCGCGCCAGTCGGCGAAGCCCAACCCCACCGCAAGCCGCGCACGATCCTCCTCGCCTTCGGGCAGGCGATGGGTTTGCGCATCGCGCAGCAATTGCAGCCGGTTCTCGAGCTGGCGCAGGAATCGATAGGCCTCGGCCAGCACGACACCGACATCCGGCGCGACCTGCCCGGACGCGACCAGCGCATCGATCGCCGGCAGCAGCCGGCGTTCGCGCAAGGCGGCTTCGCGACCGCCACGGATCAACTGCAGCGCCTGGACGAGGAACTCGATTTCGCGGATGCCGCCGGGGCCGCGCTTGATGTCGTGCGCCATGTCCTTGCGCGCGACTTCGGCGGCGATCATCGCCTTCATCTCGCGCAGGCCGGCGAGCGCGCCGAAATCCAGGTAACGGCGATACACGAATGGCCGCAGTGCGTCGAGGAAGCGTTCGCCCGCGGCCGCGTCGCCTGCGACCGGCCGCGCCTTCTGCCAGGCATAGCGTTCCCAGTCGCGTCCCTCGCGCTGGAAATACTGTTCCAGCGCCGCGAACGACCAGGCGATGCGCCCCGCGTTTCCGTAGGGACGCAGGCGCAGGTCGACGCGATGGCTGAAGCCGTCGGCCGTCACTTCGTCGAGCAACCTGGCGAGTCGCTGCCCGAGCCGCGAGAAATAGTCCTCGGCTGCGAGCGCACGCGGCCCATCGCTTTCGCCATCGCGTTCGTAGGCGTAGACGAGGTCGACGTCGGAGGAGAAATTCAGTTCCCCGCCGCCGAGCTTGCCCAGCCCGAACACCACCAGCCGCTGCGCTTCTCCGCCTTCATCGCGGACGACACCGTGGCGTTCGGCGAATTCGGTTTCGAGCGCCGCCAGCGCGAGGCGCAGGCAGGTTTCGGCCAGCGCGGTGCTGCCGGCGAGGATGGTTTCCACCGCATCGCCGGCGACGGCATC
>Ga0209023_10002198_pt1 | contig 24799 bp, 20 predicted proteins | sample LakOneMetagenome_FD_187468 | JGI IMG/M metagenome (GOLD analysis project Ga0209023, IMG submission 187468) | Freshwater and sediment microbial communities from Lake Erie, Canada (SPAdes) (version 2) | ecosystem: Environmental > Aquatic > Freshwater > Lentic | place: Lake Erie, Canada... | reverse complement strand
GGCCAGCGCCCGGCACCCGGCACCCGAGCGAGTAGAACCACGCCATGCACGTCGCGTTCGATGCCACCTGCCTGTTGCGCACCCGCACCGGTGTCGGCGTCTTCGCCCACGAGCTCGTGACGCGCTGGGCCCGCGCCGAGGATGTCGACCTCTCTGCCTACGCCTTGTCGTGGCGGGGGCGCGAGGTCCTCGCCGACCGCGTCCCCCCATCGGTGCGGGTCGTGCGCCGGCCGATGGCGGCACAGGTCCTGCGGCCCCTGTGGCGGCGCGTGGACCACCCGACGATCGAGGCGTGGACGGGTCGCGTCGACGTCGTGTTCGGCCCCAACTACCTGGTGCCCCCCACGCGACAGGCCGCCGAGGTGGTCACGGTCCACGACCTGACCTGCGTGCGGTTCCCCGAGCTCTGCGTCGGCGACACGCTCGAGTACCCGGCGATGATCACGCGCGCCATCGGGCGGGGCGCGTGGATCCACACCGTCTCCGAGGTCGTCGCCGAGGAGATACGTGAGCACTTCCCGATCGACCCGGCGCGCGTCGTCGCGGTGCCCAACGGCGTCGCACCGCACGTCCGCACCGATCCCCGCGAAGGACCGCGGCGGGCCGGGGCCGAGCGGTACGTGCTCGGGCTCGGAACGGTCGAACCCCGCAAGTCGTTCCCGCTGCTCGTCGAGGCGTTCGACGCCCTCGCCGGCCGCGATCTCGCACTGCGCCTGGTCATCGTCGGCGCGGACGGCTGGGGTTCGGCCGCCCTCGACCAGGCGATCGCGACCGCCCGCCACGGTGATCGCGTGATCCGCCTCGGGTACGTCGACGACCTCGATCGGGCCGCGATCGTGCAGGGCGCGTCCGTGCTCGCGTTCCCCTCGGTGTACGAGGGGTTCGGCCTCCCTCCGCTCGAAGCGATGGCAGCCGGCACGCCCGTCGTGTCCTCCTCGGGGGGCGCGCTCGCCGAGACGGTGGGCGATGCCGGGCTGCTCGTCCCGCCCGGCGACCGGGACGCGCTCGTCGATGCGCTCCGCGCCACGCTCGACGACGAGGCGTTGCGGGCCCGGCTCGTCGCCCGAGGTCACGCCCGGGCCGCGGCGTTCCCGTGGGACCGCACCGCGACCGGGGTGCTCGAGCTGCTGCGCCGCGCCGCGACCGCCTGACGCCCGCGCGTCAGCGCCCCCGCGGCCACCGCCGTAGAGTGGTCGGACTCGCTTTGCAGCAGAAGGGGCAGGAGTGAAGGCACTCATCTCCGGTGCGGCCGGTTTCGTCGGTTGTCATCTCACGAACCACCTCCATGAGCACGGGGACGAGACCGTGGGGGTCGATCGGGCCAACGGGCCGGACCTGCTCGACGCCGAGGGGTGGCTCCGCCTGCTCGACGACGTGCGACCCGACGCCGTCTACCACCTCGGTGGGCTCAGCGACGTCGGTGGTTCGTGGAGCACACCCAACGCCACGTTCCGGGTCAACGCCGAGGGCACGCTCAACGTGCTCCAGGCGTGCGTGCAGACCGGGGTGCAGCGCGTGCTCGCCGTCAGCAGCGCCGACGTGTACGGCCGGGTGACGCTCGCCGAGCTCCCGCTGAACGAGGACAACCCGCTGCGACCCGTCAGCCCGTACGCGGCCAGCAAGATCGCCGCCGACTACCTCGCGCTGCAGGCGCACCTGGGCTACGGCCTCGAGGTCATGCGCGTGCGCGCGTTCAACCACCTCGGTCCGGGCCAGACCAACCGCTTCGTCGCCCCCGCCCTCGCCGAGCGCATCGCCCTCAACGAGATCGAGGGGGGCGAGGTCGTGCCGGTCGGCAACCTCACGCCGCGCCGCGACTTCACCGATGTGCGAGACGTCGTGCGCGCCTACCGGCTGCTCATCGAGAACGGCGAGCCGGGCGAGGCGTACAACGTGTGCACCGGCCGCGACATCGCGATCTCCGAGCTCGCCGACCGCCTCGTCGCCATGGCCGATCGCGAGATGCGGCTCGAGGGGGACCTGTCGTTGCAGCGCCCCGTCGACGTACCGGTGCTGCGGGGCGACTACACCCGACTCCACAAGGCCACCGGCTGGGAACCCGAGATCGATCTCGACCAGACCCTCGCCGATCTGCTCCAGGAGTGGCGCGATCGCGTCGGCGCGTGATCACTGACGCAGCGTTGCGGCCCGTCGCGTCATCTCGCAAAGTTCCCCGGCCGCAGGCAACAATGCACCGTTCGACCGTTCCGTGTTGTTCGGGTCTCCTCCATCCGACTGAAGCGAAGTGAACTGACACCATGAAGAAGCGGGCGCTCATCACCGGCATCACCGGCCAGGACGGTTCCTACCTCGCGGAACTGCTCCTGGACATGGACTACGAGGTCATCGGCATGGTGCGCCGCAGCAGCACCGTGAACTTCGAGCGCCTCGATCCGGAGCTGCAGGCGCGCATCGAGCTCGTGCCCGGCGATCTGCTCGACGAGGTGTCGTTGATCGAGGTGCTGCGCACCCATCGCCCGCAGGAGGTCTACAACCTCGCGGCGCAGTCCTTCGTGCAGACCTCGTTCACCCAGCCGGTGCTGACCGCGGAGTCCACGGCGCTGGGGGTGACCCGGGTGCTCGACGCGATCCGCATCGTCGATCCCGAGATCCGCTTCTACCAGGCGAGCTCGAGCGAGATGTTCGGCAAGGTCGTCGAGGTGCCCCAGAACGAGAGCACGCCCTTCTACCCGCGCTCGCCCTATGGCGTGGCCAAGGTCTACGGGCACTGGATCACGGTGAACTACCGCGAGAGCTACGGGCTGCACGCGTCGTCGGGCATCTTGTTCAACCACGAGTCCCCGCGCCGGGGCCTCGAGTTCGTGACCCGCAAGATCTCCCACGCGGCGGCCAACATCAAGCTCGGCTACCAGCACGAGCTGCGCCTGGGCAACCTCGACAGCCAGCGGGACTGGGGCTTCGCCGGGGACTACGTCGAGGCCATGTGGCTGATGCTGCAACAGGACGAGCCCGACGAGTACGTGGTGTCGACCAACGAGACCCACTCGGTGCGCGAGTTCTGCCAGTTGGCCTTCGATCGCGTGGAGCTCGACTGGGAGCGCTACGTCGTGCAGGACGAGAAGTTCTTCCGGCCCGCCGAGGTCGACCTGCTCGTGGGCGACTCGAGCCACGCCCGCTCGAAGCTCGGCTGGAAGCCCAAGACCTCCTTCGAAGAGCTCGTGCACATGATGGTCGACGCCGACCTCCGGTTCATCGAACGCCAGCATCGCCCCTGATGATCACGGTCCTGGCTGGCGGCGTCGGTGCCGCGCGGATGCTCGCCGGCATCGTGCAGGTCGTACGGCCGTCCGAGGTGACGGCGATCGTCAACGTCGCCGATGACGACGAGATGCACGGGCTCCACATCAGCCCGGACCTCGACACCGTCACCTACACGCTCGCAGGGGCGATCAACACCGAGACCGGCTGGGGTCTGGCCGGCGAGTCGTGGCAGGCCATGGAGACCGTCCGGCGCTACGGCGGCCCGACGTGGTTCGGGCTGGGCGACCGCGATCTCGGTACCCATCTCTTCCGCACCCATCGCCTCGGCCAGGGGGCGAGCCTCACCGAGGTCACCGCCGAGATCGGCGAGGGCTGGGGCCTGCAGGTGCGGCTGCTCCCCGTCACCGAGGACCGCCTGCGGACCAAGGTGCTCATCCTGGATGACGACACCCCCGACGAGGGCCTCGAGATCGGCTTCCAGGAGTACTTCGTGCAGCGCCGCCACTCGGTGCCCGTCCGGGGCGTGCGCTTCGACGGCGCCGACACCGCGTCGCCGGCCCCGGGTGTGATCGAGGCCATCATCGGCGCCGAGGTCGTGGTGATCGCTCCGTCGAACCCCATCGTGTCCATCGGTCCGCTCTTCGCCGTGTCGGGGGTGATGGAGGCCGTGATGAACCGCCGTGACCACGTCGTGGCCGTCTCGCCGATCATCGCCGGCGCTGCGCTCAAGGGGCCCGCCGACCGGTTGATGACCGAGCTGGGTCACGAGGCGTCGGTGCTCGGCGTCGCTCGGATGTACCACAAGGTCGCCGGGACGCTCGTCATCGACGAGCAGGACGAAGCCCTCAAGCCCGCCGTCGAGGACCTGGGGATGCGCTGTGTCGTCACCCCCACGATCATGAAGGACCCGGCGACCTCGTCGGCCCTCGGCCGCACGGTCATCGAGGCGGGCCGGGTCGGGCCGCCACCGGGCACCGTGTCGTGAGCCGCCTGGAGATCTTCGGCATCGAGGGCCTGCCCGAGATCGGCGTCGGCGTCGACCTCGGCGGGATGATCCGCGATGCCGCCGATGCGCAGGGCACGCCGCTGGCCGACCGGGACGTCGTCGTGGTGACGCAGAAGATCGTGTCCAAGGCCGAGGACATGCTCGTGGCCATCGACGCGTCCGACCCGCTCTCGCACAAGCCGCTGGTCGAGCGCGAGTCCGTGCGCATCCTGCGCCGTCGCGGCGAGCTCATCATCAGCGAGACGAAGCACGGCTTCGTGTGCGCCAACGCCGGCATCGACCTGTCCAACGTCGAGCACGGCTATGCCGCGCTGCTCCCCGAGGACTCCGACCGTTCGTCGCGGCGCATCCGCGATCGCCTCCGGGCCGTGGCCGGCGTCGAGGTGGGGGTGATCGTGAGCGACACCTTCGGGCGCACCTGGCGGCGAGGCGTGACCGATGTGGCCATCGGCTGCGCCGGCATCGCCGCGGTGATCGACCTGCGGGGCACCAACGACGCACTCGGCCGCGAGATGCAGGTGACCGAGGTGGCCCTGGCCGACGAGATCGCCGCGGCCGCCGAGCTCGTGATGGGCAAGTCCACCGGCATCCCCGTGGCCGTCGTGCGCGGCCTCGAGGCCGACTGGTTCCGCACGAGCAGCATCAAGGACGAGATGATCCGCCAGCCCCACGAGGACCTGTTCCGCTAGCCCTCAGCAGTAGATCGCGTTCGAGACGCACTTCCAGATCGACGTGAGGTACGCGGTCTCGACCATGCGGTAGTAGCTGCCCTCGATCGGGATCGGCGTCTTGTTGCCACTCGTGGTCGTCATGGTCAGGTTCGCCTGCCCGAAGTTCGACGATCGGAGCCATTGGAGGTTGCTCTGCGTGGACGGCGGCGAGTTCCAGAACGCTCGATCGGCCTTGCCGTCGCCGTCGTAGTCCGCTGAGGCGAGGCCCAGGTACGAGTCCGAGGTGTACGCCGTGTCGAACATCGACGACACGCCGTCGATCTGCCAGGCAGGCCGGTCACCGATCACCCCGGACGCACCGTAGGCCGCCAGGTCCGCCTTCTTGTCACCGGTGTAGTCGGCGACGGCGGGCAGCGCGAGGTTCGGCCCGAACGTCCTGGTCACGACGACGCCATCGGAGCTGCGGAGGTACTTCCAGACATGGGTGCGGGGGTTCCACACCGCGAGGTCGGTGTGACCGTCACCGTCGAAGTCCGCCGGGATCGGGCGGTCGTAATCGTCGCGACCCACCTGCGATGCACCCGCCGGGGCGCTCGGCCCGGACCCGAACTGGATGGGATCGTGACCCTTGATGAACCACGTCGCATCCTCCTGGCGGTACCAGGCCGGAACGGTCGTGCGGTTGCCGTCGTAGGCGCCCGGGACGGCCTCGGGTCCGTCGTGGGCCGTCGATGGTGGGCGGTTCGTCGTGGTGGGCGCAGGGAACGAGATCGTGCCCGCCGTCGCGGCGGTGACCCAATTGCCGCCGGAGAGGTACGCCGGCTCCCACCGCCCGTCGCCGTCGTAATCGCCCGCGACCGGGATCCCGAGGCCTGTGAAGAACTTGGTCGGGTTGGCGACGACGTCACTGCTGTTCTGCAGGAACCAGTCGCCGTTGGTGCCGTCGACCCACGCGGCGTCGGCCTTGCCGTCGCCGGTGAAGTCGAACGCCGTAGAGGGCTTGGGGGTCGTGAGCCACAGGTTCATGGGACCGGTGACCGTCGTGGCACCGCCGGTGACGGCGAACGTGTTCTCCGGAGCCGGCTGCGCGACGAACGCGCTGTGCTCCCACCCTGCGAGCTTCGTCTGGTACCTGGCGTCGCCCACGACCACCGCGTGGTACTGCCCGGGCGCCAGTTCGGTGAACTGCCACGTCCCGTCGCTCAGGACCGTCGTCGCCGCCACGATCAGCTGCGTCACCGAGTCGACGGCCACGACCAGCATCCCCGTGGCGCTCTGGTGGTCCTCGGTGGTCACGCTGCCGTGCAGCTCACCGTTGGTCGGCGGGGAGAACGTGAACCGCGTCCCGGTGCCCGTTGCACTCGTCCCGCCCGGTGTCGTCACCGTGACATCCACCTGACCGAACGCGTGCGCGGGCGCGAACGCCAGGATCAGCCCGTCCCCCCACACGTAGAAGAAGCCCGCGGTCGTCGAGCCGAACTTCACCGCCGTCGCCCCCAGGAACCCCGATCCCTGGATCAGCACCTGGTTCCCGCCGTCGAGCGCGCCGACGGTCGGCGACACGCCCGTGACCACGGGTACCGCGACGCTCGCCGTCACTCCTCGCGCACCGGCGCCTGGGGCTCCCACCGTCAGGGCGGAGATGCAGACGGTGAGCACCACCAGCACCACAGCTGCTCGCGACCGTCCCGACCCGACCCGACGGCCACCCGTCGCGACTGGGGGACGACCAGTGTTCCGATTGGGACGGTCAGGCTGGGTCGCCGCCGTCGTGCCCTTCGATGCCGCCGCCATGGTGCGGCGATCCTACAATCCGGCCCATTCCCACGCCACGCGGTGTTCTGTCCACACCGGGTGAGGTCACGGCGCCGCCTGGCGTCCTCTCGCGCCGATCACCCTCGCCCTCCCAGCCGTGCGGGTACAGGTACGTCGTCACGCCGCCCACCCTCACACGCGACCGGTCAGTTCCGGAGGGAGGCGAGGTTGGTGACGAAGTCGTCGATGGCGTCCTCGGCCTTCGTCAGGTTGCCGTTGTTGAGCACGATCGAGAACACCACGTTCCGGCCGCTGGCCGTCCTGAGGTACCCCGACAGCGACTTCGCGACGCTCAGCGAGCCCCCCTTCGCCCGGACGTTGCCCGCCGTGCGGGGACCGTCGAGCCGGCCCCCGAGCGCGTCAGGCTGGCCGGCGAGCGAGATCGTGCTCGTGAACGACGGGCCCCACGGCTGCAGCTGCGCCGCGAGCAGCAACCGGCGCAGCTCCCGGGCGCTGTGGCGGTCCGCGGTGCTGAAGCCCGAGCCGTCGGCGTCGGCGCCGGCGAGTGAGGTGCACAGCTGCGACGTGACCTCGCGGACCGCGACGAGCCCCTCCGCGGTGGTGCCCGGACGGCCGTCGTGCGCATGCCGGTAGCCGAGCTCCTTCAGCAGCATCTCCGCGATGAAGTTGTCGCTGCGGAACAGCATCACCGTGACGATCTCGGTCACGGTCGCCGACTCGATCGACGCGAGGCGCACGCCTGACGGGGCGGTCCCCCGCCCGACACCGCCGGTCACCGCGATGCCGCCGGTCGTCAGCGCGAACTGCAGCAGCTCCGCGTTGCCCAACGCGGGGTCCCGTAGGAACGTGGCCTCCTTGCGGTACTGGTTGTGGTCGGCCGAGAAGGCGCTGAGCGGACCCACCCAGCGCGGCCAGTCATCCGTCCAACCGTCGACGGAGCGCTGGGCGTCGTACCGGGAGTCGTCGACCAGCAGGCGCCCGTCGATGCGGTGGATGCCCACGTCCGCCACTGCCTTCGCGAGCGTCTCGAGGGAGTGATCCCCGGTGCGGGTGAGCGTGGGGTCGCCACCGGCCACGACGACGAGATCACCGTGGAGCACGCCGGCCTCCACCGGACCCGTCGCGACCAGATCGGTGTGCAGCCGCTCGTTCGGATCCAGCAGGCGCAGCGCACCGAGGGCCGTCAGCAGCTTCTGGTTGGACGCCACGATCATCGCCTGATCAGGGTTCTCGCTGGCCACCTCTCCGATCCCGTCCATCCAGATGGACACCGACCGTGTCGTTCCGGCCACGCGGGGGTCGGTGCTGAAGCGCGCCAGCGCAGCCCGGGCGTCCGGTGGCGCCGGGGTCGTGCCGTCGGGTTGCGGTGTCGTGGTCGTCGTGGTGGCGGACGGGCCGGCGCTCGTCGGCGGGGCGTCGGGCGCGGCGGCGCTCGTCGCCGCGATGGGGAAGGCACAGGTCGCCGGCTCGATCGGACGCGACGCCGCCGGACCGGTCGAGGTGGTCGCGAGGAACGTGGTGCTCGTGGTCGGGGCGGGCCGCGCGCTCGGCGCCGTCGTCCCGACCCCGGAGGCTCCGATCGTGGGGCGGACATCGGCGGCCGCACCGTCGGTCGCCGAGGTCGGGCCCGACGAGCACGCCGGAGCCACGAGCGCGGCCGCCAGCGCGACTGCGACACCGAGGACGACGCGCCGCGCCGGCGAGCAGTCGTCGGGTCGGGGCCGAGCGCCGGAGCCGTGACGTCGGTTGCCCGACCCTTCGCGCGCGCGTGCCCGCGTGCCGACCGTTGCCGGTCGCGGCACTACGCCGTGGCGTTCTCGGGCACCCGAGCGCCGTGCAGCGTGCTGCCCGCCTCGATGGTGACGCCGTCGCCGATCACGGTGAGGCCGTCGAGCACGGCGCCGTCGCCGATGACCGCGCCCGGTCCGACGATCGAACCACGGATCTGCGCGCCGGCCCCGATGCGCGCCCCGGGGAGGATGGCCGAGCCTTCGATCGACGCGTCGGCGGCGACCTGCACGTCCTGCATCACCACGGAGTCGATGATCGTCGCACCCGTCGCGACGGTGGCGGACGGAGACACCGCGGCCTCCCGGCCCCGCACCCCGTTGACCAGGTCCAGCTGCACCTGCAGGTAGGTGGCCGGCGTTCCCGAGTCCACCCAGTACTCATCGGAGTGGAGCGCGTACAACGTGCCGTCGGCGACCATGGCCGGGAAGGTCTCGCGCTCGATGGACACCTTGCGACCGTCCGGGATGCGGGCGAGCACCGACGGCTCGAGCACGTAGGTGCCCGCGTTGATCCACTTCGACGGGGCCTCGTCAGCCGGTGGCTTCTCGATGAACGCCTCGACGCGACCATCGGCGTCGATCGGCACCACGCCGTAGCGCGACGGGTCCTCGACCGGGGTGAGCGAGATCGTGCCCTCGGCGCCCTGCTTGTCGTGGAACGCCCAGATCGCCGACACATCAACGTCGGTGAGCACGTCGCCGTTGACCACGATGAAGCGGTCGTCGATGCCGGCGTCGAGCGCCGCGAAGCGCACGGCCCCGGCGGTGTCGAGCGGCTCGGGCTCGACCGCGTAGTGCAGCCTCACGCCGGCGCAGGTGCCGTCGGGGTAGGCCTGCATGAACGCGTCGGGCTTGTAGCCGAGCGACAGGATCGCGTCGGTGACACCGTTGGCGCCGAGGCTGGCGACGACGCGCTCGATCATCGGCCGGTCGACCACCGGCAACATCTGCTTGGGGACACCGAGGGTCAGCGGGCGAAGGCGGGTGCCGAACCCGCCGACGAGGACGACCGCCTTCACGGGGCGGCCGTCGTCGGCGTGGCCGCCGCAGTCGTCGGCGTGGCGCCGGCGGCCGTCGTGGGGGTGGCCCCAGCGACCGTGGTGACGGGCGCACCGCTCGCATCGGTGACCGGCGGCGTGCCGGCAGCGGTGGTGGGGACCCCACCCGACGGATCGGTCTGGCCCGGGATGGTGACGCCACCCGGCAACGTCGTCGCGGTAGCGGTGCTCGGGGTCTGGCCGCCGACGTCGGTCAGCTTGTCGAGCTCGGGCACGCTGTCGGGCTTCGGGGGCTGGACATCGGAGCCCTCCGGCAGGATCGCGATGGTGTAGGCGTCGCGATCACCCCGGAAGTGGATGTTGTTGAAGCCGCTCTCGAAGACCTCGGTGGGCTGCGACGGGTCGTCGACGTTCCAGCGCCAGATCGACACCTTGGCCGGCTTGTCGCCGCACTTGGCCTCGCCGTTCTTGTACACCGTGCCATCGGGCAGGGTGACGCTGTCGTCGGTGAACTTGAGGCCCACCTGGTCGGCGAACACCTTGAGCTTGGCGTTGTTGCCGGATGCGGCGCTCGAGAAGGGGTGGATGTGCATGACCCCTTCGCCGTGGGTGTGGATGCCGTTCACGTCGGGCTTGTCCGGCAGATCCGTCAGCGGGGCGTTGAACTTGTCGCATACGTAGATGCCGTAGGCGGCGTGCCAGTGGTCCTTGTTGAGCTTGGGCGCGACGTCGGCGGAGGCGGAGTTGGAACGAGTCGTACGACCGAAGATGACGAGCAGCGTGCCGAGCACGATGACCGCGAAGACAGCGGCCGGGAAGGCCAGCTTCGGACGCTCACGCTTGGAGGTCTTGCCTCCGGCGCGGGCGGCACGGGCGACTTTTTTGGCGGAGGATGCTTTACCCATAACGGGCGCACACGCTACTCGGAGCGGGTCGCGATGGGTAACCGCCCCCCGGCCCTCCGGCCCGAACCACCCCCGTCGACCGGGCCCCCTCCGGCGCTCAGCGGGTCGCGCGGAGCTCGGAGAACAGTGCGTCGTAGGCCGCGGCGACGGCGGCCGGTGAGGCCCACCCCTCGACGAACGTCCGCCCCGCCGCGCCCATCCGATCCCGTTGCTCGGCGTCGTCCAAGAGGCGTCGGATGGCCTTCGTGAAGGACTCGGGGTCGTCCGGCGGCACGGACACGCCCGCACCGGCGCGGTCGATCGTGCGCGCCACCTCGGTGCCAGGGTCCACGCTGGCCACGATCGGACGGCCGGCGGCCAGGATCGAGTAGAGCTTCGATGGCACGCTCGACCAGGCCAGACCCCGCTTGAGCGGCACCACGTGCAGGTCCCCCGCCGCGAGCACCTCGGGCAGCCGGGCCTTGGGCTGCATGTCGATGAAGCGCAGGTTCGCCAACCCCGCGCCGCGGCGCATCAGGTCGAGACGCGCCGATCCCCCGCCGTTGATCACGAACACGACATCGGGCTCGGTGGCCATGGCGGCGGCCGCATCCAGGACCAGGTCCAACGACTGCGAGAGGCCGACGTTCCCGGCGTACATCACGACGCGCTTGCCGGTCAGGCCGTACTCGTCGCGGTAGCCGTTGTCCGCGGGACGGGGCTGGATCGCCGAGGTGTCGACGAAGTTCGGGATCACCCGCACCTTCGCCGCCTCCCGCTCGGCCGCCACGCCGGCGAGCCCTCGGGTGATCTTGGCCCGCACGTTGTCCGCGAGCTCCTCGGAGAGCACCGTCACAGCGTCGGACCGGCGGTAGCTGACGCGCTCGAGCGCCGACGCGGCCGCGATGACCTTGGCCCCCTTGAGCAGGCCGAGCTCGACGGCGACGTCCGGGAAGACGTCCTGGATGTTGAACACGAACGGCACCCGCCGGGTCCGGGCCACGGACCAGCCGGCGAGACCGAGCGTGAGCGGCGGCGACATCGAGAGCACGAGGTCGGGGCGGGTGCGGGCGATCGCGCCCTCGAGCGCCGCGAGCACGGTGAAGCCACCGAACGCCAGGGCGCGCGCGGGGATGTTCCGCTTGTCCGTCGGGAACGGGTGCACGCGGGTGATGCGGCCCCACTCGGTGTCCTCGTGGCGGACCACCTGGCCCTCCCAGCCCGGTTCGATGTCGTGGTGCTGGTACCACGGGAGCGCGGTCACGATGTGCAGGCGATGGCCGCGGGCGACGAGCTCGGCGGCGATGCTCGTCATCACCTCCCCGGTCGGCGCGACGTCCGGGGCGAAGTGCGGGCACAGCACGGTCAGGTTCACGAGCTTCCCTCCGGCGTGCGGCGGTACACGTCGGCGAGCACCCCGGCCGATGCGACCCAGTCGTACTCGCGGGCCCGCCGCTGGCCGGCGCGGATCAGCCGGTCGCGCAGTGCCTCGTCCTCCAACACCCGCACCATGGCCTCGCTCCAGCTCTCAGGATCACCCGGGGGCAGCAGGAGCCCCGCTCCACCCACGACCTCCGGCAACGCGGTCGCATCAGCCGCCAGCACCGGGCACCCCCGGCTCATCGCCTCGAGCACCGGGATCCCGAACCCCTCGTACAACGACGGGAACGCTAGCGCCACGGCCCCGCGGTAGAGCACATCGACATCGGCGGCCGGGATGCGCCCGGTGCGATGGACGGCGTCGCTGATCCCCAGGTCGTGCGCCACCGCCCGCAACCTGGCCTCGGCCTGGGCGGCGCCCCCCGTGAGCACCAGCTTCGTGTCGGGCCGGCGCCGGTGGAGCAGAGCGAACGCGCGGAGCAGCAGCTCGTGGTTCTTGTGGGGCCAGGTCTTGGCGGGGAAGAGGAAGTAGGGCGCGTCGCCGAGCTGGTAGGCCGCTCGGACGCGCGGTTCGGCATCGGCGGGCACCGCGCCGGCTGGCACGTCGAAGCCGGGCGGCACGACGACCACCCGGGCCGGGTCGACGCCCAGGCGGGCTTCGAGGTCCTGCTTCGTGAACTCGGTGAGCGTGACGATCACCGGAGCGGCGACGACCGAGCGGGGGATGACGAACGCGCTGAAGTTGCGCTTCGCCGAGCTGAAGTGCTCGGGCATCGCCAACGGCTGGAGGTCGTGGATCGTGAGCACGGTCGCCGAGGGGCGCCACGCCGGGAAGATGCCGCCGAGGTGGTGCATCACGTCGATGCTGTCCCGTCGTGACCGCCAGCCGAGCCACGTGTTCTCGGCCAGCACCCGCGTTGCCTTGTTGGCGCCGGACACGGGTCCGATCTGCGTCCGGAAGCCGTGGGCCAACGCGGGGTACGCCTCGGCGAGGAGGCGGTTCACGTACAGCGTGACGTCGAGGTCGTCCGGCGCGGCGTCACGCAGCGCGGTGAGCAGGCGGGTGGTGTACTCCTCGCTCCCGCCGACGACCCCGGGCACCAGCCACAGCAGGTTCATGCCGACGCGGCGCCGCCCGCTCGCCGACGCCGGCGCGACGGGGCCGCGCCCGGTGCGCGCCGCGGCCCGGCGCGCCGTGGGTGCCTCGGCCGGAGCGGCACTCGAACCGGGGCCCGGGCGGGCCGCGATCGCGTCCTCGTACGCCGCCGCGAGACCGAGCGCGGTCCGCTCCCACGTGAACCCGCCCGCGCGGACGGCCGCGGCGGCTCCCATGCGGGCCAGCTGGGCGGGGTCCGTGAGCAGCTCGCTCAGCACGTCAGCGAGCGCCGCGGGATCCGTCGGATCGATGAGGACCCCGGCGTCCCCGTCCTCCCCCATCACCTCGGCCGTCGCCGTGTCGCGCGACGTGACGATCGCCGTGCCTTGCGCCATCGCCTCCAGGACCGGGAGTCCGAAGCCCTCCCGTACGCTCGGGAAGCAGAAGAGCTCGGCGCCGGCGTGCAGCGCCGCGAGGTCGCCGGGGCTGACGAAGCCCGTCCGGTGCACGCGATCGCCCTGCCGGGCCTCGAGCGCGGCGAGCTCGTCGTTCCACCCCGAGGGACCCGCCAGCACGAGATCCACGTCGACCGACCCCTCGGCCACGACGCGTGCGAACGCGTCGAGCAGGACGCCGAGGTTCTTCCGCGGCTCGATCGTGCCGTTCCAGAACACGTAGGGGCGGGCCAGGCCGTACGTCCGGCGCAAGCGCTCCACCGCGTCCGGCGCCGCGGGCTCGGCCACGATGCCCCACGGCACGAGGCGCAGGCGGTCGGCCTCGAATCCGTGCGCGAGGCAGTCCTCCAGGGTCGATCGCGACGGGCACACGACCACATCCGCATCTCGCCGGGCGAGCTCGATGGCGCGGTGGAAGAAGCGCACGCCGTGCTTGGTGAAGTGGCTCGAGTCGTGCAGGAACGCGAGGTCGTGGACGGTCACCACCAGCGGCGCCGACTTGGGCGGCATCGCCATGCCCGTGACGTGGATCGCGTCGACCGGACCGGTGGCGCGCTGCACCGTCGGCCAGCGCAGGCGGTGCCAGGACTCGTACAGCGCGGGGCGCGGCAGGGGCAGCGCCCGCACGGGCACGGTGGGCCGGAACGCCGGCTCCGGTGCCGCACCGTGCCGGGCGCTGACCCCGACGAGCTCGAGGTCGGTGTGGGCCTGCAGCGCCCTGATGCTCTCGAGCGCAGAGGTCGCCGTACCGCCGGGCACCTCGTGCCAGCACTGCTCGAGCGTGAGAGCGATCCGTCGGGGGGCGGCCATGACCGGTCGAGTCTGGCACGCCGGCAGCCCGGTTCCGCACGTCCCGACGGGGCGGCCCGCCGCGGCGTCACCCCCGCGGCTGCGGCGCGGCGCGCGCGTCGGGGGAACCTGAGCGCCGACACGCAGCCGATAGGATCGTTGACCATGACAGCCGAGCCGAACGACGCCACCGATGCCTTCTGGAGCGAGCAGCGGGTCCTCGTCACCGGCGGCAACGGCTTCCTGGGGCGGGCGGTCGTCGAGCAGCTGCGAGTCCATCCGACGGCCTCGATCGTCACCCCGTCCTCCGCCGACCACGACCTGCGCGACCGGCTCGCGGTGCAGGCGATGTTCGACGAGCACGACCCCACGTTGGTCATCCACCTCGCGGCTCGCGTCGGCGGCATCGGCGCCAACATGGAACGCCCGGCCGACCTCTACCTCGACAACCTCCTGATGGGCACCTACGTCATCGAGGAGGCCCGCCTGCACGGCACCGCCAAGGCCGTCGTCGTCGGCACGATCTGCTCGTACCCCAAGTTCACGCCCGTGCCCTTCAGCGAGGACTCGCTGTGGCAGGGCTACCCCGAAGAGACCAACGCCCCGTACGGGATCGCCAAGCTGGCCCAGCTCGTGCAGCTGCAGTCGAACCGGGCGCAGTACGGCCAGAACGGCGTGTACCTCATGCCCACCAACCTCTACGGCCCGCGCGACAAGTTCAACGCGGCCGTCTCCCACGTGATCCCCGCGCTCATCAAGAAGGCGGTCGAGGCGAAGGAGTCCGGCGCCGACACGATCGAGGTGTGGGGCACCGGCGCCGCGAGCCGCGAGTTCCTCTACGTCGACGATGCGGCGGCCGGCATCCTGCTCGCCGCCGAGCACTACGACGGCGCCGAACCGGTCAACCTCGGCGCCAACCACGAGCTGCCCATCAAGGACCTCGTCGAGATCATCGTCGACGTCGTCGGCTTCGATGGCGAGGTCCACTGGGACACCTCCAAGCCCGACGGCCAGCCCCGGCGCGGCGTCGACGGCACGCGCGCCCAGAAGGAGTTCGGCTTCGAGGCCAAGGTCGATTTCCACGAGGGCCTGCGCCGCACCGTCGACTGGTACCTCAGCCACCGCGACGAGGCCGAAGCCCGCACGGTCTGACCGGCGCCGCAGTCCGACGTCCGCCTGGACCGGGGCCGAGCCGGATCGTCCCCCGCTCACCAGTCGCCGACGGGGCCCGGCCGCGGTCCTGTTGTCGTCGCGCTAGGCGTCCAGACCCAGCACCTTGCGGAAGTGCGGCACCGTGCGCTCGAGGCCCTCGCGCAACGGGATCTTCGGTTCCCAGCCCAGCTCACCGCGCGCGACCGTCAGATCGGGGCAGCGTTGCGTGGGATCGTCCTCCGGCAGCGGTTCGAACACGAGCTCGGATGACGAACCGGTCACCTCGAGCACCAGCTGGGCGAGCTCGAGCATCGTGAACTCGCGGTCGTTGCCGATGTTGCACGGGCCGATGATCGACCCGTCGAGCAGCGCGAGGATCCCCGCCACCTCGTCCTCGACGAAGCAGAAGCTGCGCGTCTGCGAGCCGTCGCCGTAGATGGTGATCGGCTTGCCCTCGATCGCCTGGCAGATGAAGTTCGAGACGACGCGGCCGTCGTCGGGCGCCATGGCCGGGCCGTACGTGTTGAAGATCCGCAGGATGCGGATGTCGGTGCCGAACTCGCGGTGGTAGCTCATCGTGACCGCCTCGGCGTAGCGCTTGGCCTCGTCGTACACGCTGCGCGGGCCGATGGGGTTCACGTTGCCCCAGTACGTCTCCTGCTGCGGGTGCACGAGCGGGTCGCCGTAGACCTCGCTGGTCGACGCGACCATGAACCGGGCATCGTTGACGCGGGCGAGCTCGAGCGCGTTGTGGGTCCCGATGCTGCCCACCTTGAGGGTGGCGAGAGGATGGGCCAGGTACCCCTTGTCCGAGCCGGGGTTCGGCGACGCCGGGCTCGCGAAGTGCATGACCACGTCGACCGGCCCGTCGACGGGGATGCCGTCGATCACGTCGGCCTCGATGAGGCGGAAGCTCGCGTCGCCCTGGAGGTGCGCCACGTTGTCGGGCGAACCGCTGAGGAAGTTGTCGACCGCGACGACCTCGTCGCCGCGCTCGAGGAACGCCGCGCAGAGGTGCGACCCGAGGAACCCTGATCCGCCGGTGATCACGACGCGGGCCATCAGCTGCGCCCGATGCCCTCGTAGATGAAGCCCCGGCGCAGCAGCGCCGACCGTTCCAGCAGGTTCCGGGCGTCCATCACCCGCCGCTCGGCCATGAGCTCGCCGACCTTGTCGAGGTCCAGCCACTTGAACTCGTCCCACTCGGTGAGCACCGCGAGCACCGTCGCGCCTTCGCACGCCGCGTACGGGTCGGTGACGACCGTGAGACCGTCGTGGCCGGCCAGGTCGCCGTGGACCGCAGGGTCGTACCCCTGGATCTTGGCGCCGCGGGCGAGCAAGCGGTCGATGATCTCGAGCGAGGGGGACTCGCGGGTGTCATCGGTGTTGGCCTTGAACGTGAGCCCCCACACCGCGATGGTCAACCCGTCGACGTTGCCGCCGGCCATCCGCACGACCTTCTCGGTCGTGCGCTCGAACTGCTCCTCGTTGACGGCCAGCACGCCGTTCAGCAGATCGAAGTCGTAGCCGGCGTCCTGCGCGATCCGCATCATCGCCCGCGTGTCCTTCGGGAAGCAGCTCCCACCCCACCCGGGTCCGGGGCGCAGGAACTCGTGGCCGATGCGCTTGTCGTAGCCCATGCCGAGCACGACGTCGTTGACGTCGGCACCGACCGCCTCGCACACCGCTGACACCGCGTTGACGAACGAGAGCTTCGTGGCGAGGAAGGCGTTGCTCGCGTACTTGATGGTCTCGGCCGAGGCCGGGTCGGTGACCATGAGCGGGGCCGGCACCCGGATGTAGAGCGACGCCACCCGGATCGCCGCGCTCTGGTTGTCGCTGCCGATCACCACGCGGTCCGGCTTGAGGAAGTCGCCGATGGCGTTGCCCTCACGCAGGAACTCGGGGTTCGAGACGACGTACACGTCGCTGCGTCCCAGCGCCCGCTCGACGAGCCGCGTGGAGCCGACCGGCACGGTCGACTTGTTGACCACGACCGCCTCGGGCACGAGGTGGGCGGCGATCTCGTGCGCCGCCGCCTCGATGTAGCTCATGTCGGCCGAGCCGTCGGCTCCCTGCGGCGTCGGCACGCACAGGTAGATGAACTCGGCTTCGGTGACTGCGTTCTGGGCGCCCAGCACGAAGCTCAGCCGACCCGAGTCGATGCCCTCGCGCAGCAGATCGTCGAGGCCTGCCTCGAGGATCGGGGACTTGCCCTGCGACAGCGACTTGACCTTGGCAGGATCGATGTCGGCGCAGATCACGTCGTGGCCGAGGTGGGCGAAGCACACGCCCGTGGTGAGTCCTACGTAGCCGGTCCCGATGACCGCGATCGATGCCATGAAAGTGAGTTCTCCCTCGGTGCCCGGAACCGTTCCGACCTCGGCGCAATGATAGGAGACCGGCCGACGCTCGCCCGAACCAGCGCTCGCGGCGCGCTCAGCACTCGACGCCCTCGGGCACCTCCGGCACGATGCTGCGGGCGTTCGGGGACGGTGGTCCGGTCGTGGTCGGGGCGGCCGGGGGCTGGTTGCTCGGTGCCGTCGTGGTCGGTTCGGCCACGGTGGTCGGGGCGTTCTCGGGGACGGGCAGGTACTGCTTGAAGTCCTCGAGCGGGCGGGCGTCGGTGCGGATGCCGGGGAAGTCCTTGCCGACGACCAACGCGAGCGAGTGGTCGCTCTGGGCCAGCGCCGGCTCCTCCTCGAAGATCGGGGTGCCGTCCATGAACCGGGCCAGCACGATGCCCGCGATGAGGTTGCCGGCGCCGGGTGCGTACTTGATCACGGTCTTGTCGTTGCGGAAGTTCCGGTCGTCGCTCGACCCGGTGACCGTGAAGCCCCGGCGCTTCAGGTCGTCCGCGACATCCTGACCCTCCCCCACCTTGCCCGTGCCGTTGCGCACCTCGACCCGCACTGCTGCGAGCACGTTCTGCGACGCGTCGACGCCGCGGAAGATGTTGAGGATCTCCTGCGATGGTTGCTCATCGAGGAAGAGCACGGACGCGGCACCGGCCATGCCGCCGTGGGTGTACGGCTCGTACACCTTCAGATCCTCCGGGTTGAAGGCGTTGAACCGGGCGCCGAGGTCGAGGATGTTCTCGGGCGTGAGCGTGTCATCGATGACGACCCAGTTCTGGGCCACCCCCAGCAGGTTGCCCATCTGGATCGGGTTGCGGGCACCCTTGTCGATGGCCTTCTTGAGCGCCTGCTTGATGAAGTACTGCTGGCGGGCGATGCGCCCGTGGTCGCTGGTCGGGTCCTCCTGCCAGCGGCCGTCGATCTTGGCCGTGTAGTGGCGCGACCGGGCGTACGCCAGGGCCTGGTCGCCGGTCAGCAGCGCGCAGCCCGGCTCGCTCACGTTCAGGCCCGTGTTGTCGTCCTTGGCCGGGTAGTTGAAGTACACGTTCACGCCGTCGATGGCATCGACGAGCTGCTTGAAGCCGTTGAAGTTGACCTGCAGAAAGTGATCGATCTTGATGCCGAAGTTCTCGTTGATCGTCTGGATCAGCAGCTCGGGCCCGCCGAGCGCGAGGGCGGTGTTGATGCGGTCCTTGCCCCGGTTGTTGCCGATCGGCAGGTAGAGGTCTCGGGGCAGCGACAGCAACCAGGCCTTCTCCTGGTTGGGGTCGATGCGCAGGATCATGATCGTGTCGGTGAGGTTCTCCTTGATGTTGCGCCCGGCGACCACCGGGTCGGTTGCATCGAGGCCCTCCGCGTTGTCCGCACCGACGATCAGGAAGTTCTGGGGATCGGTCTGGCTCGACGTGCGGTTCAGCGTGCTCTGCAACGACACCCGGGGGATGTCGGAGAGCTGGCGGTTGTAGAACGCCAGCGCGTAGGCCGACGACAGGCACGTCATCACCAGGAACACGTTGAACGCGATGACGAGGCGCTGGGGCCAGGTGCGGCGGCGCTTGCCCCGGAAGGACACGGGTCCGGCCGCGACGGCCGACGTGGGGGGCTGGCGCACGGGACCCGCGGAGCCCGGGCGTGGAGATGTCACGGGGCAAGAAACTACCAGCGTCGGATTCGCGTCCGGTCGCGACCACGCGTGCGGGTTTCATGCAGGTTTCGTGCAGGGCAGGGAGCCGCGTCAGACGACGGGCACGCCGAGCTCGCGACTGATGACGAGGCGCTGGACCTCGCTGGTGCCCTCCCCGATCTCGAGGATCTTGGCGTCGCGGTACTGCCGTGCGACGAGCGTCTCGTCGATGAAGCCGTAGCCCCCGAAGATCTGCGTGGCCTCGCGCGTCGCCGTCACCGCTGCCTCGGTCGCGTAGAGCTTGGCCATCGCCGCCTCCTTCTTGAACGGCCGGCCGGCGTCGCGCAGGGCGGCCGCCCGGTACACGAGACCTCGGGCCGCCTCCGCCATCACGGCGAGGTCCGAGATCTTGAACGCGATCGCCTGGTTCGAGCCGATCGGCCGGCCGAACGTGTGTCGCTCGCTCGCGTAGCGGCGCGACTCCTCGAGGCAGCACTCGATCACGCCGACGGCGAGTGCCGCGATCGCGACCCGACCGTCGTCGAGGATCGCCAGGAAGTTGGCGAACCCGCGGCCCCGCTCGCCCAGCAGGTTCTCTGCGGGCACCCGGCAGTCGGTGAAGGTCAGGCCGTGGGTGTCGGAGGCGTGCCAGCCCATCTTGCGGTAGGGCGGCTGGACCTCGAAGCCGGGCGTGCCGGCGGGCACGACGATCGTGGAGATCTCGGGCCGCCCGCCGTTCGTCCCCGTCACGGCGGTGATGGTGACGATCGAGGTGATGTCGGTGCCCGAGTTCGTGATGAACGCCTTCTCGCCGTTGATGACCCACTCGCCGGCGGCCTCGTCCAGCACGGCCTTGGTGCGGGTGCCGCCGGCGTCGCTGCCCGCGTCGGGCTCGGTCAGGCCGAAGCCGCCGAGTGTGCGCCCCGCCACGAGATCGGGCAGCCATCGTTGGCGCTGCTCCTCGGTGCCGAACTGGAAGATCGGGTTGGCGCCGAGGCCCACCGCTGCCTCGAGCGTGATCGACATCGACTGGTCCACGCGGGCGAGCTCCTCGATCGCGACGCACAACGTGGTGAGGTCGGCGCCACCGCCGCCGTACTCCTCCGGGAACGGGATGCCGAAGAGCCCGAGCTCCCCCATCGCCTGGACGACCTTCGTGGGGAACGAGTGGTCACGGTCCCACGCCTCGGCGTGCGGCGCGATCTCGGCCTGGGCGAAGTCGCGGACGACCGCGCGGAACGCGTCTTGCTCGGGGGTCAGGTCGAGGTCCATCGCCGGGATGGTACCGGGGAGTGGCACGCCGGCCCGAAGCGGGCGACGCTGGTGGGGCCACCGTCCAAGCAGCACCGATCGCGTACGAGGGAGGAGCGCTGATGATCCGGGATCCCGACGCGCTCGCCGTGGTGGGCACGAAGCTCGCGACGGACCTCGTCGACCTGACCGACGACCTGGCCGCGCTGGACTCCGAGGGGTTCTGGGCCGTCGTCCTGCCGTTCGCCGGCCGGCCCGTCTGCGCCCGGTTCGCGACGGTGCGACCCGCCCGGCCGTGGCCCGGCGCGCCATGGCACGGCCCCTCCGCCGATGCGTGGACGACCTCGCTCGATCAGCGCCAGTTCGAGGCCGGCGTCTCGTCGATCCGCGAGTCGATCGCCGCCGGCGACGTGTACCAGGTCAACCTCACGCGGCGGCTCTCGGCGCCCATGCCCTCGGCGACCGACGTCGGATGGGGCGGGTCGGTCGACATCGCCGCGCTCGGTGCCGCGCTCGCCATCGGCAACCCGGCCCCGTTCAGCGCCGTCGTGCGCCTGCCGTCGCTCGGCGTCCACGTCGCGTCCGCCTCTCCCGAGCGCTTCCTGTCCCGTCGTGGCCGACTCGTGTGGTCGTCGCCCATCAAGGGCACGGCGCCGACGCCGGCCGAGCTCCTCCCCAAGGACGAGGCCGAGAACATCATGATCGTCGACCTCGTGCGCAACGACCTCGGCCGGGTGTGCGAGTGGGGTTCCGTCACCGTGCCGCACCTGCTCGACCTCGAGCACCACCCCGGCCTCGTGCACCTCGTCAGCACCGTCGAGGGCACCCTGCGCCCGGGCGCGGGCTGGGCCGACGCGGTCGCCGCCACGTTCCGTCCGGGATCCGTCACCGGCGCCCCGAAGCTCGCGGCGCTCGATCACATCACCCGCCTCGAGACCGCGTCGCGCGGCGTCTACTGCGGCGCCATCGGCTGGGTGGACGCGGATCGTGACGAGGGCGACCTCAACGTCGCGATCCGCACGTTCTGGATCGAGGACGGTCAGCTGCACTTCGGCACCGGGGGTGGCATCACCTATGACTCGACGCCCGCCGGTGAGTGGGCCGAGACCGAGCTGAAGGCCCGCCACCTGCTCGGCATCGCCAGCGAGCGGCCCCTCGTGCCGTGACATGGCGGTCTTCGACTGGCTGTTCCGCAACCGGAAGACCGGTGAGATCACGATCGCGCAGCTGCCCAACGCACCGCTCATCGTGTTCCTGGCGGCGTGGATCCTGCGGGCGGTGGCCCAGCCGACCGGCACGCTCGACACCGTCGTGAGCGTGGTCGCCACCGGGGCGCTGCTCGGGTGGGCGGCGCTCGAGGTCGGCTGGGGCGTCAACCCGTGGCGGCGCATCCTCGGCGGCGTCGTCATCGTGGGTCAGCTCGTGCTCTTCGCCCTGCGGTGACGGGCCGTTAGGTTGCATCCCATGGGGGATCGCATCTGGATCGACGGCGAGCTCATCGACAGCGCCGACGCCACGGTTTCGGTGCTCGATCACGGCGTCACGGTGGGCGACGGGATCTTCGAGACGATGAAGGTCGTCCGCGACGACGATGACCGACCGCACGCGTTCGCGGTGACCCGGCACCTGCGCCGGCTCCGGCGCTCGGCGGCGCAGCTGTCGTTGCCGGTCGCGATGAACGACGACGAGCTGCGCGCGGCGATCCGCGCCGTGCTCGACGCCAACGACGCCAACGACGCCAGGGCCGGTCGCGTGCGGGTGACGGTGACCGGTGGGGTCGGGCCGCTGGGATCGGGCCGTGGTGACGGGGCGCCGACCGTGATCGTGGCGTCCGGTCCGCTCCCGCCGTGGCCGGATCGAGCGGCGGTCGCCCGGGTGCCGTGGCGCCGCAACGAGCACTCGGCGGTCGCCGGCGTGAAGGCCACGTCCTACATCGAGAACGTGGTCGCGTTGCGCTACGCGCAGGAGCGCGGCGCCGGCGAGGCGCTGTTCGCCAACACGACCGGGGCGCTGTGCGAAGGGGCCGGGAGCAACGTGTTCATCGGGGTGGACGGCCAGCTCTTCACGCCGCCCCTCTCCTCGGGGTGCCTCGCCGGCGTCACGCGCGAGCTGCTGGTCGAGCACCTCGACGTGCAGGACACCGACCTGCCCCTCGACCGACTGCTCGAGGTGGACGAGCTCTTCCTGACGTCGAGCACCCGGGACGTGCAACCCGTGGAGCTGATCGACGGTCAGCGCGTGGACCGCGCCCCCGGACCGTTGACCGAGCTGGCGATCGAGACGTTCCGGTCACTGGCGCGCGCCAGCACCGACCCCTGACGCGTCCTGTCGGCCCGCCACCGCGTCGAGGGCCCGAGCCTGCGCCTCGGCGCGCGCTGCGGCCTGGCGCTTGCGGGCCTGGCGCGACGGTCGTGGTCCGTTGAGCCACCGGCTGTGGTGGTAGCGGGTCTCGCCTCGCCCGATGAGCTGCGTGACCACGGCGATGACGAACGCCGCGCCGAACAGCAGGCCGGCGAACGCGACGCGCTGGCGTGACGGCGGCGCACACCCGATGTCCTCGGGCACCTCGAACGCGGGGTCCGCCGGCACGATGACCTCGTAGAGCGGGGGCCCGCAGTCGAGCTCGGTGCCCGAGCTGTCGCTCGTCGTCAGCGGGAAGGTCACGAGCAGCACGGCCACGAGGGCCATCCCGAAGCAGATCATCAGGATCGTCCGGCTCGGGACGCGACGCAGGAACTGCACGATGCGACGCCGGATGCGACGGCCACGACTCGGCGGCTCGGCCACCGTCACTCCTGTCGCCGCTGCACGCTCTGGATCTCGGGCCACCGGACTCCTGCTCCTCCGCGCCCGGATCTGGACCACCCGGAACGACCGGACCAGCGTACTGGCGCCTCCGCCGGGGAAACGACCGCCTCGTCTGCTCCCGCCATCGGCGTCTCGTACCAGCCCGCGATGTCGATGACGATGTCGGTGGTGCCGACCGCGTTGACGAAGCCGACCATGCCGTTCGCTCCGACGCGAACGGTCACGAGGTTCGGAACGGTCTGCCCCGCCGCGAAGTTCAGGTTGGATGCGTTGGGGACCGAGTCAGCGTCCGGAAACGCCGTGAGGAAGCTCGGTTGCGTGGCGTTGGTGACCGTGACGTTGAGCACGAGTGAGTCGATCCGCACGGCACGGCCGTTCGACAGGGCGCTCGTGTCGAAGGTCAGGTAGCGATCGCCGCCGAGCTGGGCGGGCGGGCCGTACGCGGGGTCCCTCGAGTCGTACAGCCGAACGGGCGCAAAGGACACGAAGGCGGAGTGCGATGGTGTGCCGCCCTCGTCGAACCACCCCTCGACGTCGATCACCACGTCCGTCGACCCTTGTGCGTTCGCGATCTCGAGCCGGCCATCAGCCGAGAGCTTGACGATCGCCAGGTTGGGCACGGTCTGTCCAGCGCCGAAGTTGACGTTCGACACGTTCGGCATCGCCGCGCCGGCAGGCCACGCCGTCAAGAAGCTCCCGGACGAGGAGTTGGTGGCCGTGATGTTGACGATCACCGCATCGACTCCGGTGGCCGGAACACCCCATCGGCCCGCCACCTGGACCGTCGACGGCGAACCTGCGTGCAAGGCCCCGATGGGAGCGCCGTTCCCGGTGCGGGTGTCGAGGACGCGGGCCGGGCTCACCCCGACGTACGTCGACCCGCTCACCTCGGTGCCGTCGTCGTACCAGCCGGCGACATCCGCGACGAGATCCGCCGCGCCGCCGGACAACGCGATGCTCACGTTGCCGCCGATGCCGACTTCCACGGTGACGAGGTTCGCCACCGTCTGCCCAGGCCCGAAGTTGAGGTTGGACGAGGGCGGCTGCGGGACGCCCGAGGGCCACACGGTGACGTAGGCGGCGGCAGTCGGGTTCGTGACGGTCAGGTTGAGAACCACGGTGCTGACGTGTGCGGCTGCGATGCCGCCCTGCCCGGTCACATGCAGCTCCAGGGGATGGCCCGAAGCGACCTTGTTGATCGGGGCACCCAGCCCGTTGCGTTTGTCCAGCACCCGCTTCGGGTTCACGGCGTTGAACCAGGTGTTGGACGCCCCTCGATCGACGCCGATGCAGCCCAGCCTCGTGTCGTGTCCATCGAGGACGTTCACGGCGACGCCACACACCTCGTGAACGCCGCCATAGGGCATGTCGAGATGGAACGCGAATCCGTGGTTGGCGCCGTACGCGACGAACGGCGCCGGCAGTTCGGCATGGGGATCGCTCGCCGTGTGATCCACCACGCCGGCTCCATCGACCGTCGCCCGCACCGTGACCGGTCCCGGCGTGTTGGGATCGATGGCCCACCCAGAGAGATCGACGC
>Ga0209023_10002197_pt1 | contig 24807 bp, 22 predicted proteins | sample LakOneMetagenome_FD_187468 | JGI IMG/M metagenome (GOLD analysis project Ga0209023, IMG submission 187468) | Freshwater and sediment microbial communities from Lake Erie, Canada (SPAdes) (version 2) | ecosystem: Environmental > Aquatic > Freshwater > Lentic | place: Lake Erie, Canada... | reverse complement strand
CCCAAGGAGAACCTCGTCCCACCGAGCTGACCGACCGGCTGAGCCCGGACCAGGGCTCAGCCCTGGGCCTCGCCGAGCTCGCGGCGGCGCTGCGCGCGCCGGGTCGCGAGCACCTGGGCGATCTGTCGATGTCCCGCCGAGGTCCGCGCGCGACCCGAGCGCTGGCCTTCCAACCGGGCCCGGACCGTGGGCGTGGCACCGACGCGGAGCACGATCAAGGGGCCGAACCCGAGCCGGGCCATGAACCGGCTGGCGTCGCGCGACATGCTGAACGACCCGCTGCGCAGATGAGCGATGCCACGCTCCTCGGCGAACGAGACGGCGGCATCCATCAGCGACCGGCCGACGCCCTGACGGCGCAGCTCGGGGAAGACGTGCGGAGCGACGACGTGGACCGCCGGCTCGAGGTTGATCGCGGTCATCGGGGCGAGCTTGAGCAGCACGGCCCCGGCGACCCGTCCGTCGGCCTCGGCGACCACCACCCGTGACTCCGCCGGGTCGGCCGTGCCGTCCACGATCGCCGTGACATCGGCGGCCAGCTGGTGCGGCTCCCCCTTGCGCATGACGTCGGCCCAGAGCTCGACGAGCACGGGTACGTCGGCCAGGGTCGCGTCGCGTAGCGTCACGGCACTGCGGCCCACGCGCGCCTCCGGAGTCTCGAGAACCTGCGCCGCTCCCCCGGATCAGCGGCCGTACCGTCCGAGACTACGCTCAAGCCCTCGTCGACGTCAGAGGAGTCCCGGTGTTCCCAGGTGTCGGAACCGTGGTCAACGTGGTCACGGTCCTGGTCGGTGCCACCGCTGGGGTCGTGCTCGGCAACCGCCTCCCGCCACGGACCCGCGATCTGGTCACCGACGCCCTGGGGCTGGTCACGCTCCTCATCGCGGCGACATCGGCCTGGTCGGTCCTCGACCGCGACCTGGCGGCGTACGTCGGCACGAGCGCACCGATGCTCATCGTGCTCGGCTCGCTGCTCATCGGCGGGATCGCCGGCTCGCTCGCCCGGCTCGAGACTCGCGTGGAGTCCCTCGGAGGCTGGTTGCAGCGCCGCCTGGCGGGCTCCGCCGGGTCGGAGGAACGGCACCGGTTCATCGAGGGCTTCGTGACCTCCTCGCTGATCTTCTGCACCGGGCCGCTGACGATCCTGGGCTCCCTCAACGACGGGCTCGGTCATGGGGCCGACCAGCTGTTCCTCAAGGCGACCCTCGACGGCTTCGCCGCGATCGCCTTCGCCGCCTCGTTCGGGTGGGGGGTGGCGGCCAGCGCGCTGACCGTCCTCGTGGTGCAGGGCTCGATCACGGTCATCGGCGTCGCGCTGGGCGACGTACTGCCCGATCCGCACCTGGCGGCCCTCACCGCCGTGGGTGGCCTGCTCCTCGTGGGCGTGGCGATGAGGCTGCTGCGGATCCGCGAGATCCCGGTCGCCGACCTTCTCCCGGCGCTTCTCGTGGCGCCCGTTCTGGTCGAAATCGTCGGTTCGCTGCGCTGATGGTGTGATCTGCGACTCGTAACGAATGGCTAACGACCGGGGTCCAGCCCCGTCCCACGGATGTTGACGCGTGGGTAAGGACCATTAACGTGTCCCCAACGCTGCGCGCTCCCCGGGGAGCGCGAGGCGCTCCATGCACCAAAATCCCGAAGAAAGGTTCACCGACGTGAATCGGACCAGCAGCGCCTCCTGGGTGAAGCTCATGGCCGGCACCGCCGCCCTGACGCTCGCCCTGGCCGCCTGTGGCTCCAGCGACGACGACCCCGACACCACGGCGAGCGACAGCCCGTCCGCGTCGGAGTCGTCCTCGGCTGCCGCCACCGACACCTTCACCAACGACACGTGCTCTGCCGACCAGACCAGCGCGGACACGCTCCGCGTCGGCGGCATCCTGCCGCTCACCGGCAACCTTGCGTTCCTCGGGCCCCCCGAGGTCGCGGGTGTGGGCCTTGCCGTGTCCGACATCAACGCCGCTGGCGGCGTGGCCGGCACCAACGCCTGCATCGACATGCAGGACTCCGGTGACTCCACCGACATGTCGGTCTCCACCAACTCCGCCGGCCAGCTGGTCGCGTCGAAGTCGTCCGTGGTCATCGGTGCCGCCTCGTCCAGCGTCTCGCTGAACGTCGTGGACACCTTCGCCCAGAACAAGATCGTCGAGATCTCCCCGGCCAACACCGCCGTGGCGCTCAGCGGCTACTCGCCGTGGTACTTCCGTACCGCTCCCCCGGACTCGGTCCAGGGTGCCGCTCTCGGCACCTTGATCTCCTCCGACGGCTGGCAGAAGGTCGCCTTCCTGGTGTTCAACGACACCTACGGCACCGGCCTGCGCAACTACGTCGAGAAGACCGTCAAGTCCAACGGCGGCCAGTGCGTCTATGGCTGCAAGGGCGACGGCGACGAGTTCCCCGCCGGCCAGACCACCTTCTCCACCGAGGTCAGCGCGGCCCTCGCGGCCAAGCCGGACGCCATCGTCGTGCTCGCGTTCGACGAGAGCAAGGCGATCTTCCCCGAGCTCAAGGCTCAGGGCTGGGACATGTCCAAGACCTACCTGACGGACGGCAACACCGCCGACTACAGCGCGGACTTCCCGAAGGGCACCCTCGAGGGCGCCCAGGGCACCATCCCCGGTGTCGACGCGGCCCAGGACTTCAAGGACCGCATGAGCGGCTGGTACGAGGTTGCCGAGGGTGAGCCGCTCGCGGACTTCGCCTACGGCGCCGAGTCCTACGACGCCACCATCCTCGCTGCCCTCGCGGCCGCCAAGGGTGGGGCTACCGACCCGCAGACGATCCGCGACAACCTCGCGGCCGTCTCCGGCGCCAACGGCGGCACCGAGTGCTCGAGCTTCTCCGAGTGCCTCACCGCCCTGGAGAGCGGCGACATCCACTACACGGGTGTCTCCGGCATCGGTCCGTTCAACGACAACAACGACCCGTCGTCGGCCTTCGTGGCGATCTACAAGTACGACGCGGCCAACAAGAACGTGTACACCTCCGCGGTCGAGGGCCAGGCCAGCTGACCTGCTCACCGTGATCTGACCACACGTCAGGAAGGGCCCCGGACCATTCGGTCCGGGGCCCTTCTGTGTGAGTCGGTGGGTCAGCCCTGGGCGGTCTGACGCTTCGTGTCGACGTCCTTGGCGAGCGTGCCGAGGTAGAGCTCGATCACCTTGGGGTCGTTGGCGAGCTCACGGCCGCTGCCCGTGTAGGCGTCCCGGCCCTGGTCGAGGACGTAGCCGCGGTCGACGATCTGGAGACAGCGGCGGGCGTTCTGCTCGACCATGACGACGCAGACGCCGGTCTTGTTGATCCGGCGCGTGCGGATGAACGTCTCGTCCTGACGCACCGGCGACAGACCCGCCGACGGCTCGTCGAGCAGGAGCACCGACGGCTCCATCATCAAGGCCCGCGCCATCGCCAGGGACTGCCGCTCACCACCGGACAGAGCGCCCGCGCTCTGGTTGCGGCGGTCGCTCAGCACCGGGAACAGGTCCCACATCGCCGCGAGTCGCTCACCGACCTTCTTGGGCCGCATGTAGAGGCCCATCCGGAGGTTCTCCTCGATGGTCAGGCTGGGGAAGACGTTGTTGTTCTGGGGGACGAAGCCGACCCCCATCTCGACCAGCTTGTTGGCCTTCAGGTTGGTGATGTCGTTGCCGTGCAGGGTGACGTTGCCCGAGTGCACCTTCACCAGGCCGAACATGGCCTTGAGCAGGGTCGACTTGCCGGCGCCGTTGGGGCCGATGATGCCGATCATCTCGCCCGGGTAGGCGACCAGGTTGCAGCCGTTGAGGATGTTGACGCCGGGGAGATAGCCGGCGACCACGTCCGTGGCCTGGATGACGGGCTGGGCGCTCATGCCTTCTCCTCCAAGGTCGGGTCCGGCTCAGCATCGGGTTCCGACAGATCGACGGCTCCCTCTTCGAGTAGTGCGTCGTCGCCGAGGTCCATGTCGTGGTGGGCACCCAGATAGGCGTCGATGACCACCTGGTCGGACATCACCTGGTCGGCGCTGCCTTCGGCGATCACCCGGCCCTCGGCCATCACCACGACCCAGTCGGAGATGTGCCGCACCATGTGCATGTCGTGCTCGATGAACAGCACGGTCATGCCCTCGTCGCGCAGGCTCTCGATGTGCGCCAGCAGCGACTGGGTCAGCGCAGGGTTCACACCGGCCATCGGCTCGTCGAGCATGATCATCTTGGGCCGGCTCATCAGCGCGCGAGCCATCTCCAGGAGCTTGCGCTGACCTCCGGACAGGCTCCCGGCGTAGTCGTCCTTCTTGGCCAGCAGCTTGAAGCGGTCGAGCAGCTCCTTGGCCTGGTCCTCGATCTCCCTCTCCTGCTTGGCCCACAAGGGCTTGAACATCGCCCTGGTCAGCGACTCACCACCCTGACCTCGGGCGCCCAGCATCATGTTGTCCATCACCGTCATGCGGTTGAGGGCCTTGGTCAGCTGGAACGTGCGGACCATGCCGGCCAGCGCGACGCTCGACGCGGACGTCTTGTCGAGCGTCCTGCCGTCGAAGGACCAGTGCGCCTCCCGCCCCGAGGTGGGCCGGTCGAAGCCGGTGAGCAGGTTGAAGAAGGTCGTCTTGCCGGCACCGTTGGGGCCGATCATGGCGGTGATGATCCCCCGCTGGACCTCGAGGTGGCCGACGTCGACGGCCGTCATGCCGCCGAACGCTCGCACGATGGTGTTGACGCTCAGGATCGGGTCGGGCTTGGCCACCCCGGGTGAGGGGTCGATCCCGGCGACGAGGGCGGACCGCGCCGCCGGGTCTGCGTAGTCGATGATCGTGGTGTCAGACATTGAAGCGCAGCTCCCTCTTGTCACCGACGATGCCTTGTGGTCGGAAGATCACCAGCAACATGAGCACCACCCCGATGCAGATCCAGGCGAACTGCGCGGTCTGCGCGGAGTTCATGACACTGTCGGGCACCAGCGCACCCGCCGCACCCTGGATGAAGATGCGCAGCGAGTAGAAGATGATCGTGCCGAGCACCGGCCCGAAGATCGTCGCGGCCCCACCGAGCAGCAGCGCCGTCCAGGCGAAGAACGTGAGGTTCCTGCCCATCGCATCGGGCTGCATCGCGGAGGGCAGGATGAAGATGATCCCTCCGAGTGCGCCGAAGAGGCCACCGATGATCAGCGCCTGCATCTTCACGGCGAAGACGTTCTTGCCGAGGCTGCGGATGGCGTCCTCGTCCTCACGGACACCGCGCAGGAGTCGGCCCCACGGGCTCCGGACGAGGAGGAAGACCAGGAACGAGCAGACGGCGACCAGGGTCCAGGCGATCAGCCGGGTCCACCAGTCGTCGGTGCCGGTGAGCGGGTAGGTCAGCTTGCTCAGCGGGAACGTCCAGTTGGTGTTGTCCGGGAGGAACGACAAGTCCGAGAACGGGCCGCGGTACTCCGCTCCGGGGATCCCCTGGGCTGCGCCGGTGAAGTCCTCCAGCACCGCGAGACGGCCCGTGTAGCGCAGGATCTCCGCCGCCGAGATCGTCACGATCGCGAGGTAGTCACCGCGCAGCTTCAGGGTCGGAACGCCGAGGATCAGCGCGTAGAGGAAGGCCACCCCGAACGCGACCAGGATGGCCATCGGCATCGGCAGGCCCTTCCAGATCGAGATGGAGAAGCCGTAGGCACCGAGCAGCATGAAACCGGCTTGGCCCATGTTGAGCAGCCCGGTGAAGCCGAAGTGGATGTTGAGGCCGATCACTGCGATCGCCAGCGCCGCCGTCTGCGGCTGGATCGCCGCGCGAAGCATGCCGGCAGAGATCTGGCCGACCGTCCCGGGCAGGTTGGAGCCCAGGAGCATGGCCACCAGCAGCACGACCAATGAGACCACGCCGAGCCAGAGCCGACGGCGATTGGCAGCGGCCGACTCCGCTTCGGTGGTCACCGGGGCGGTGTCATCGGCGACGGCGGTGTGTTCGTCAGGAGTAACGCTCATCGGAGTCCTTCCTTAACCGACACGTTCCGGCCGACCGAGCAGGCCCTGGGGCCTGACCAGCAGCAGCAGGATGAGGATGAGCAGGGCGGAGGCGTACTTGAGGTCACCGGGCGCGCCCACGACCGGGCTCAGCTCGACCACCAGTCCGATGATGATCGAGCCGATCAGGGCACCGAACGCCGTACCGAGACCGCCGAGGGTGACGGCCGCGAAGAGCAGCAGCAGGATCTGCAGGCCGGAGTCCCACCGCATGCCGTGCTGGATGATCAGCGAGTAGAGCAGGCCCGACAGTCCGGCGAGCACGGTGGCGACCACCCAGACCAGCCGGATCACCCGGTCCACGTCGATGCCCGACGCCGACGCGAGAGCAGGGTTGTCGGACACCGCGCGGGTGGCCCGGCCGACGCGGGTGCGCAGCAGCGCGAAGCCGACGATCCCGATCACCACGGCACAGACGGCCATCGCCGCCAGGTCGGGCGTCGTGAAGGCGATCGGTCCCAGCGAGCGGGGCGTCGGGTTGAAGACCAGCACCTTGACGGTGTCGTTGGCGATGAAGAACTGGAACGTGTACTGCAGGGCGAGCGACAGACCGATCGTCACGATCATCATCTGGGTGAGACCGAGCCCGCGGCGCCGCAGCGGCTTCCACATCACGAAGTCCTGGAGCCAGCCGGTGAAGCCACAGATCACGAGGACGAGGACCCCACCGACCCAGAGCCCGAGGCCGAACTGGTTGACCAGCAGGTAGCCGAGCATCCCGCCCATGGTCACCTGCTCGGCGTGGGCGAAGTTGGACAGCCCGGTGGTGCCATAGATCAGCGACAGCCCGATCGAGGCGAGCGCCAGCAGCAGGCCGAGCCGCAGGCCGCTGAAGGTGCCGTTGAGAAGCCGGTCGATGATGCTGGTCTTCGCGGAGTAGTCGCCCGAGCGGATGCCCCAGGTCGGCGCGACGTTGTTGTTGAGCTGGATGTCACGCGTCTGGGTCGCGGGTGAGTCCTTCTGGAGCGACAGCCCGGAGGGGAAGGTCTCCGCATCGATGGTGATCTCATAGCTGCCGGCCTCGGTGATCACCACGGTCCACTTGCCCGCGTCGTCGGTGGTCACCGTCTGGTCGAAGCCGCTGGGCCCGGTGATGTGGATGTCCACACCAACCAGCGGCTTCTGCTCGTCGCCGCCGCGCACCGTGGAGGAGATGCAGGCCTGGGTCTTGGACTTCAGACACAGGTCCGCGGCGTCGGCCTGCTGGGGCTGGGCAACGACGGCGAAGAAGGCCGTCAGGAAGATCAGTGTCAAAGCGGCCAGGATCTTGGGTCCTGGTCGCTCGAGCACCGCTGCTCGGGGGTTCACGGGCTCCTCCTCCATGCCGCCCGGCGGCGACATTGGTTCGTGAGTGTAGCCCCAAGCGGCCGGAGCGCCCGTGACGTCCGAGTTACGAATTCGAGTCGCTGCCGAGGCCTGCTCCGTGCTCCAGAACGCCGTCCGCGACCTGCCGCATCGACAGTCGCAGGTCCATCGCCGTCTTCTGGATCCACCGGAACGCATCGGGCTCGCTGATCCCCAGCTCCTGCTGGAGGACCGCCTTCGCACGGTCGACCGACTTGCGCGTCTCGAGGCGCTCGGTGAGGTCGCCGACCTCGGCCTCCAGCGCCGAGATCTCGGCGTAGCGGCTCATCGCCATCTCGATCGCCGGCACGAGGTCGCCCGCCGAGAACGGCTTGACGACGTAGGCCATGGCACCGGCATCACGAGCCCGCTCGACGAGATCACGCTGCGAGAAGGCGGTCAGCATGACGACCGGGGCGAGGCGCTGGCCCGCGATCCGCTCGGCGGCCGCGATGCCGTCGAGGATCGGCATCTTGACGTCGAGGACCACGAGGTCCGGCCGCAGCTCCTCGGCGAGGCGGACGGCCTCGGCGCCGTCGCCGGCCTGTCCGACGACGTCGTACCCCTCCTCGGCCAGCATCTCCGCGAGGTCCATCCGGATCAGGGCCTCGTCCTCGGCGATCACGACACGAGGACGGGCGGGGGCAGGTGCCTCAGTCACGGGGACAGGCTATCGGGCAGGTAGGGTGTCGGCTGCTCGCCCCGGTATCCCAACGGCAGAGGAAGCGGTCTCAAACACCGTCCAGTGTGGGTTCGAATCCCACCCGGGGCACCCAACCCGTCCGCGGAGCGTTCCGCACGGCGCGCCGTACGGCGGCGAGGTCTCGCTGTTCCGCTTGGTGACGGTTCATCAAGGTAAGAGGGCGAAGCAGCACTTACCTCGCTGAGTTCGCCTGGGTAAGTGAGGTCTTCCCTACCTACCGTGGTGAACCGTCGACGGCCGGGCGCAGCACTCAGCGGGCCGTACGGCGATACGCCGGTGCCACCTCGTTGATGGCGTCGCCCATCCGGTGGATGCGCAGGGCGTTGGTGGAGCCCGGGATGCCGGGCGGGCTGCCGGCGATGATGACCACCAGCTCTCCCTCCTCGACGCGGCCGAGCGTCAACAGAGCCTCGTCGACCTGGCGGACCATCTCGTCGGTGTGCTCGACCTCGCCGGTCTTGAACGTCTCGACACCCCAGGTCATCGACAGCTGGGAGCGCGTGGAAGCCGTCGTGGTGAAGGCCAGGATGGGGATCGGGCCCCGATAGCGCGCGAGTCGCCGAGCCGAGTCGCCGCTGGAGGTGAAGGCGACCAGGAACTTGGCACCGGCGCGCTCGGCGACCTCGGCGGCGGCCTTGGCGATGATGCCGCCGCGGGTCACGGGGTCCCAGGCGACGGCGGCCATGTGCTCGAGACCGTGGCGCTCGGTGGAGCTGACGATCCGGGCCATCGTCTGGACGGCCTCGATCGGGTAGTCGCCGACGCTGGTCTCGCCGGACAGCATCACGGCGTCGGCTCCGTCGAGGACCGCGTTGGCGACGTCCGAGGCCTCGGCGCGCGTCGGCGCCGGCGCCGAGATCATCGACTCCAGCATCTGGGTGGCCACGATGACGGGCTTGGCGTTGCGCCGCGCGGCGTCGATGATGCGCTTCTGGTGGACGGGGACGTCCTCCAGCGGGCACTCGACGCCGAGATCGCCGCGAGCGACCATGACACCGTCGAACGCGTCCACGATCGCCTCGATGTCGTCGAGGGCCTGCGGCTTCTCGATCTTGGCGATGACCGGGACGTGGACTCCGACCTCCTCCATCACGCGGTGGACGTCGGCGATGTCCTTGGCACTGCGGACGAAGCTCAGCGCCACGAAGTCCACGCTCAGCGCCAGGGCGAACTTGAGGTCGTCGATGTCCTTCTCCGACAGCGCCGGCACGGAGACGGCGACGCCCGGCAGGTTGATGCCCTTGTGGTTGCTGACGGTGCCACCGACGATCACCCGGGTGTGGACCTCGGTGCCGGTGACCTCGAGGACCTCGAGCTTGACCTTGCCGTCGTCGATGAGGATGGGGTCACCAGCGGCGACGTCGCCGGGCAGGCCGACGTACGTCGTCGACGCCACCTCGTTGTCACCGGGGACGGTTCGGGTGGTGATGGTCCACGACTGTCCGCGGGTCAGCCGGACCGACCCGTGGTCGAACGTGCCCAGCCGGATCTTGGGACCCTGGAGGTCGGCGAAGATGCCGACGCCGCGCCCGGTGGCGTCGGCGGCCTCACGGACCAGGCGGTAGGAGTGCTCGTGGTCGGCATAGGTCCCGTGGCTCATGTTGAGCCGAGCGACGTCCATCCCAGCGTCCACCAGCTGGCGGATCTTCTCGGAGGTGTCGACCGCGGGGCCGAGCGTGCAGACGATCTTTGCTCTTCGCACGTAGCAGGATCTTTCCAGACTTTGATCGTTCAAACAAAGCACTGCCTTACTTCGGACGCGCGTGTTGGGCGCACCGTCGGTCCCCGCCCGGGGAATCAGGCGGTCAGCGGTCGCGTCGACGGCAGGATCGGCGCGGGCAGCGCCGTCGAGCCGGTCAGGTAGCGGTCGACGGCCGAGGCGGCCGCGCGGCCCTCCGCGATCGCCCACACGATGAGCGACTGGCCGCGACCGGCGTCGCCGGCCGCGAAGACCCCCTCGACGCTGGTGGCGAACGTCGCGTCGCGGACGATGTTGCCCCGCGGGTCGAGCTCGACACCGAGCTGGTCGACCAAGCCGGCCTGCTGTGGCCCCACGAATCCCATGGCGAACAGCACCAGCTCGGCGGGGATCTCGCGCTCCGTACCGGGGATCGGCTGGAACGTCGCGTCCACGTCGACCAGCTGGAGGGCCCGCACCCGGCCCTGGTCGTCGCCGAGGAACTGCTGGGTCGAGACCGCATAGACCCGGTCACCACCCTCCTCGTGAGCGGAGGAGACGCGGAAGACCATCGGATAGGTCGGCCACGGCGCCGAAGCCGGTCGGTCGTCGCTCGGCCTGGGCATGATCTCCAGCTGCGTCACCGACGCGGCGTCCTGCCGCAGCGACGTTCCGAGACAGTCGGCGCCGGTGTCGCCGCCGCCGATGATGACGACGTGCTTGCCGGTCGCGACGATCTGGTCGGGGACCTCGTCGCCCAGGGCGACCCGGTTGGCCTGCGGGAGGAACTCCATCGCCTGGTGGATGCCGGCCAGCTCACGGCCGGGCACCGGCAGGTCGCGGGGCAGCGTCGAGCCGATGGCGAGTACGACGGCGTCGTAACGCTCGCGGAGCTGGCTGCCGGTCAGGGTCTCCCCCACGGCGACGCCGGTGCGGAAGACCGTGCCCTCGCGCTTCATCTGGTCGATCCGTCGGTCGAGGTAGTGCTTCTCCATCTTGAACTCGGGGATGCCGAACCGCAGCAGGCCACCCGGCTTGTCGGCCCGCTCGAAGACGGCCACCGTGTGGCCGGCGCGGGTCAGCTGTTGGGCCGCCGCCAGCCCGGCCGGGCCGGAGCCCACCACGGCCACGGTGCGACCCGAGAGCCACTCCGGGGGCTGGGGCCGGACGAGGCCGGAGTCCCAGGCGCGGTCGATGATGGTGACCTCGACGTTCTTGATGGTCACGGGGTCCTGGTTGATGCCCAGGACACAGGCGGTCTCGCAGGGCGCGGGGCACAGCCGCCCGGTGAACTCCGGGAAGTTGTTGGTCGCGTGGAGCCGCTCGATGGCGTCCTCCCAGTCGCCCCGATAGACCAGGTCGTTCCACTCGGGGATCAGGTTGCCCAGCGGGCAGCCGGAGTGGCAGAACGGGATCCCGCAGTCCATGCAGCGGCTCGCCTGCGTCGTGATGATCGGCAGCAGCGCCTTGCCCGCGCTCTCGGGATAGACCTCGTGCCAGTCCTCGACGCGCTCGTCGACGGGGCGGCGGGTGGCGACCTCGCGGCCGTGCTTGAGGAAACCCTTCGGGTCAGCCATAGAGCACCTCCATGATCCGAGCGCCGACCTGGTCCTCGTCGAGGCCGTCGGCGAGAGCGGCGGCGCGGGTCTCGAGCACGCGCCGGTAGTCGGTGGGCATGACGAGCGTGAACCGCGCCGCGGCGGCCGGCCAGTCGGCCAGCAGGCCGGCGGCCACGCTCGACCCGGTCAGCTCGGCATGTCGTGCGACGAGCTCGCGCAGCTCCTCGGCGCGCTCGCCCTCGACGGGCCCGAGCTCGACCAGCTCGTGGTTGACCCGGCCCGGGGCGAGGTCGAGGACGTAGGCGTAGCCACCGGACATGCCGGCCGCGAAGTTGCGCCCGGTGCGTCCGAGGACGACGACGCGACCGCCGGTCATGTACTCGCAGCCGTGGTCGCCGACGCCTTCGACCACCGCCGTGGCCCCGGAGTTGCGGACGCAGAATCGCTCGCCGACCTGGCCTCGGATGAACACCCCACCCGAGGTGGCGCCGTAGGCGATGACGTTGCCGGCGATGATCTGCTCCGCCGCCTCGAACGTGGCCGTGCGATCGGGGCGGACCGTGATCAGGCCACCCGAGAGCCCCTTGCCGACATAGTCGTTGGCGTCGCCCTCCAGTCGCAGGGTGACCCCCCGCGGGAGGAACGCACCGAACGACTGGCCCGCCGAGCCCATCATGGTGATGTCGATCGTGCCGTCGGGCAGACCGCCTTGGACCGCGTAGCGCTTGGTGACCTCGTGACCGAGCATGGTGCCGACGGTTCGGTTGACGTTGCGCACGGGCAGCTCGATGTGGACCTTCTCACCGCGTTCCAACGCCGGCTCGGCCAGCTCGATGAGCTTGTTGTCCAGCGCCTTGTCGAGCCCGTGGTCCTGGGTCCTGGTGCACCGCAGGGTCTGGTCGGCGAACTGGCCGCTCAGCTCCGGCTGGTGCAGGACGGGGCTGAGGTCGAGCCCGGCCGCCTTCCAGTGCGACACGGCGCGGCTGACGTCGAGAGCCTCGACGTGGCCGACGGCCTCGGCGATGCTGCGGAACCCGAGCTGGGCGAGCAGCTCGCGGACCTCCTCGGCGATGTACTGGAAGAAGTTCACGACGAACTCCGGCTTGCCGGAGAAGCGTTCGCGGAGGACGGGGTTCTGGGTCGCGACACCCACGGGGCAGGTGTCCAGGTGACAGACCCGCATCATCACGCAGCCCGAGACGACGAGCGGTGCCGTCGCGAAGCCGAACTCCTCGGCACCGAGCAGAGCCGCGATGACGACGTCGCGCCCGGTCTTGAGCTGTCCGTCGGTCTGGACGACGATCCGGTCGCGCAGGCCGTTGAGGAGCAGCGTCTGCTGGGTCTCGGCCAGGCCGAGCTCCCAGGGACCGCCGGCATGCTTGAGGGAGGTCAGTGGCGAGGCCCCGGTGCCGCCGTCGTGCCCGGACACGAGGACGACGTCCGCATGCGCCTTGGACACACCAGCGGCGACCGTCCCCACGCCGACCTCGGAGACCAGCTTGACGTGCACCCGCGCGGACGGGTTGGCGTTCTTGAGGTCGTGGATCAGCTGGGCCAGGTCCTCGATCGAGTAGATGTCGTGGTGGGGCGGCGGGCTGATCAGGCCGACGCCCGGCGTCGAGTGCCGGGTCTTGGCGACCCACGGATAGACCTTGTTGCCGGGCAGCTGGCCGCCTTCGCCGGGCTTGGCGCCCTGGGCCATCTTGATCTGGATGTCGTCGGCCTGCGTGAGGTACTCGGAGGTGACTCCGAAGCGACCGGAGGCGACCTGCTTGATCGCCGAGCGCCGCTCGGGGTCACGCAGCCGGTCGACGTCCTCGCCACCCTCACCGGTGTTGGACTTGGCGCCGAGCCGGTTCATCGCGATCGCGAGGTTCTCGTGGGCCTCCTTGCTGATGGACCCGTAGGACATCGCGCCCGTCGAGAATCGCTTGACGATCTCGGAGACGGGCTCGACCTCGCTGAGGTCGATCGGCTCGCGGCCGGCGTCGGCGGCGTCCTTGAACCGGAACAGGCCGCGCAGCGTCATCAGCCGCTCGGACTGCTCGTCGATGCGCGCGGTGTACTGCTTGAAGACGTCGTAGCGACCGTTGCGGGTCGCGTGCTGGAGCCGGAAGACGGTCTCGGGGTCGAACAGGTGGGGCTCGCCCTCGCGTCGCCACTGGTACTCACCGCCGACGGACAGCTCACGATGGGCGGGCAGGATGCCACCGCGGGGGTACGCCGACGCGTGCCGCCTGGCCACCTCCTCGGCGATCGTGTCGAGCTCCACGCCGCCCAGCTTGGAGGTGGTACCGGTGAAGTACCTGTCGACGACGGCCTGGGAGAGCCCGATCGCCTCGAAGATCTGGGCGCCGGTGTAGGAGGCGACCGTCGAGACGCCCATCTTGGACATCACCTTGAGGACGCCCTTGCCGAGCGCCTTCACGAGGTTCTTGACCGCCACCTCGGGGTCGGCCTTGACATAGAACCCGTCCCGGGCGAGGTCCTCGACGGACTCCATCGCCAGATAGGGGTTCACGGCCGCGGCGCCATAGCCGATGAGCAGGGCCACGTGGTGCACCTCGCGGACGTCACCGGCCTCCACCAGCAGACCCACCTGGGTGCGGGTCTTCTCGCGCACCAGGTGGTGGTGCACGGCGCCCGTCAGCAGCAGCGACGGGATCGGGGCGAGCTCGGCCGTGGAGTGGCGGTCGGAGAGCACGATGATGCGGGCGCCGCCGGCGATCGCCTCGGACACCTCCTGGCAGATCTCGTCGATGCGCGACGCCATGGCGGCACCGCCGCCCTCGACGTCGTAGAGACCACGCGACACGTGGGTGATGAAGCCCGGCATGTCGCCGTCGCGGTTGATGTGGCGGATCTTGGTCAGGTCGTCGTTGGAGATCACCGGGAACGGCAGCACGACCTGGCGGCACGAGGCCGGGGTCGGCTCCAGCAGGTTGGCCTCGGGACCGATCGAGCCGTAGAGCGAGGTGACGAGCTCCTCGCGGATGGCGTCGAGCGGCGGGTTGGTCACCTGCGCGAACAGCTGGGTGAAGTAGTCGAAGAGCAACCGCGGCTTCTCCGAGAGCGCCGCGATGGGCGTGTCGGTGCCCATGGAGCCGATCGGCTCGGCGGCGGCGTTGGCCATCGGGCTCAGGATGACCCGCAGCTCCTCCTCGGTGTAGCCGAAGATCTGCTGGCGGCGGGTGACGGACGCGTGCGTGTGCACGATGTGCTCGCGCTCGGGGAGGTCGTCGAGCCGGATCAGGCCCGCGTGCAGCCACTCGTCGTAGGGGTGCTCGCTGGCCAGCTCGGACTTGATCTCCTCGTCCTCGATGATGCGATGCTCATCGGTGTCGACCAGGAACATGCGGCCGGGCTGGAGCCGGCCCTTGCGGACGACCTTGGCCGGGTCGATGCCGAGGACGCCGACCTCGGAGGCGAGGACGACGAGGCCGTCGTCGGTCACCCAGTAGCGCGAGGGGCGCAGCCCGTTGCGGTCGAGCACGGCACCGATCTGGGTGCCGTCGGTGAAGACGACGGCGGCGGGGCCGTCCCAGGGCTCCATCATCGCGGAGTGGAACGCATAGAACGCCCGGCGCTTGGCATCCATCTCGGCGTGGTTCTCCCACGCCTCCGGGATCATCATGAGTACGGCGTGCGGAAGCGACCGGCCGCCCATGTGCAGGAGCTCGAGCACCTCGTCGAAGCTCGCCGAGTCGGAGGCTCCGGGGGTGCAGATCGGGTAGAGCCGGTCGAGGTCGCCCGGGATCAGGTCGGAGCTCAGCAGCGCCTCGCGGGCCCGCATCCAGTTGCGGTTGCCCATCACGGTGTTGATCTCGCCGTTGTGGGCGATGTAGCGGAACGGGTGGGCGAGCGGCCAGCTCGGGAACGTGTTGGTGGAGAAGCGCGAGTGGACGACGGCCAGCGCCGAGGCCACCCGTTCGTCGATGAGGTCGGGGAAGACCTGGTCGAGCTGGTCGGTGGTCAGCATGCCCTTGTAGACCAGGGTCCGCGACGACAGCGAGGGGAAGTAGACCTCGGTCTCCTTCTCGGCGCGCTTGCGCAGCGCGAAGGCCTGCCGCTCCAGGCCCATGCCGGCGATCCGGGAACCGGCGCCACCGACGAAGAGCTGGCTGAAGGTCGGCATGACCGAGCGGGCGGTGGCCCCGAGCATGCTCGGGTCGGTCGGCACGTCGCGCCAGCCGAGGACCGCGAGGCCCTCCTCGGTCGCCAGCTCCTCGATGCGCTGCCGGGTCTTGGTGACCTGCTCGGCGTCACCGGGGATGAACGCGATACCGACGGCGTAGGAGCGCTGCGGCGGGAGGTCGAAGTCGACGACGGCGCGGAGGAACGCGTCGGGCACCTGGAGCAGGATGCCGGCACCGTCGCCGGAGTTGGTCTCAGCACCCGCGGCACCGCGGTGGTCGAGGTTGCGGAGCGCCGTCAGCGCCTGCGCGACGATCGTGTGGCTGGCCTCGCCGGTCAGGGTCGCCACGAAGGCCACACCGCAGGCGTCGTGCTCCTGGGCGGGGTCGTAGAGACCTTGCGGCGGCGGGAAGGCGTGCAGGGCTTGCAAGGGCATGCTCCCGTCGTCGTCTGCGCCCCCGTGCTTCGGGGACGTTCTGGCTGGTGCTCGAGCTCAGCAGGGGACGACATTGGCCCACAGCAGGACGGTCAGGCTACCACCCGGCGATCAGTGGCAGGCGCGACTGCCTGCGTCTCGGACACCCCCGCCGACGGCCCGGAACTCCCAGCTCATGCGCGTGTCGGCGAGGGTGAGCACGAGGACGCCGAAGCGGTCGTTGGCGAAGTAGCGCGAGCCCCGAGGGTGGCTGTCGCGGGAGTAGAGCGACCGGCCGCCGGTGCCTGCGACGAAGGAGACGATCCCGCGGGCCTTGTCGACATGGCCCGCCGCGTCCATCGGTGCGAACCGCTCGTAGTCGTGGTCGTGGCCGGCCAGGGCCAGGTCGACCCCGTGGCGCCGGGCGATCCGCCAGAAGCCCTTCAGACCTGGGTCGCTGCCGTGCTGTCCCGACGAGTAGCGCGGGAAGTGCATCGCGATCGCCGAGCAGGTCACCGGGTGGGCCGCCAGGTCCGACTCGAGCCAGGAACGCTCGGCCGCACAGTCGATGGCGTCGCAGTTGCTGTTGAGGAGGTAGACCCGCCAGGCCCCGAGCGTCGCCACCCGGTAGCCCGGAGAGCCGATCCCGAAGTAGCGGTAGAAGCCCTTGGCGCCCGCAGTGCCGTACTCGTGGTTGCCGGGGACGGCGTAGGTCAGGTCCTTCAGCGCTCCCCAGGACGCGTCGTAGGAGTGCTGGTAGGCCTTGAAGGCACCGCGCTCGTATTGCGTGTCGCCCAGGGCCAGGACGGCGTCGGGGCCGACCTTGGCGGCCAGCCTGGCCGTCGCCGCCTGGCGACAGGAGTCCGAGGTGGGCTTGTCACCGGGCTCGCAGGCGATGTCACCGACGGCCACGACGGTCACCGGGTCGGCCCGCCGCGCGGTCTCTGGACGAGCGGGCGCCGGAGCCACCGGCCCCAGGAGGAGGCCGGCGGCGAGGGTCAGGACGACGAGCAGACGCGAGGATGCCACGGTCGCACCCTAAGTCTCGTCGCGGGGTGGCGCCGCCTCACCGTCTGGAGATGCGTCCGGAGCTGCGTTCGTTTCTTCGTCGTCGTCCTCGACCCACAGCCCGGTGGGATCGGTGTGCTCGGCCCCGTGGTGGGTCGCGAAGTAGACCTCGGTCTCCCGCCCCGGCTTGGTCCGCCCGGCCCACACGAAGTAGGCGGCCGCGAGCAGGAACGCGGCCATCGAGACCCACACGTTGAGGCGGAGCCCGCCGACGTCGTTCATCTGCACCGGGTCGATGCGCAGGTCCTCGATCCAGCCGCGTCCGGCGGTGTAGGCCATGACATAGAGGGCGAAGACCCGCCCGTGCCCCAGCTTGAACCGTCGGTCGGCCCACAGCACGACGCCGAAGGCGCCGAGGTTCCAGATGAACTCATAGAGGAAGGTGGGGTGGAACGTGGCGTACTGCTCGTAGCCGACCGGCCGGTGCTGCGCGTCGATCTCGAGCGCCCAGGGCACGTCGGTGGGCTTGCCGAACAGCTCCTGGTTGAACCAGTTGCCCCACCGGCCGAGCGCCTGCGCCACCAGCACCCCCGGCGCGAGGGCGTCGAGCATCGGCGGCACCTTGATGCCCTTGCGACGCGCGCCGATGATGATGCCGACCGCGCCGAGCGCGATCGCGCCCCAGATGCCGAGTCCGCCGTGCCAGACATAGACGATCTCCCACGGGTTGCCGTCGGCACCGAAGAAGCGCTGCCAGTCGGTCGCCACGTGGTAGAGCCGCCCGCCGACGAGACCGAACGGCACGGCCCATAGCGCGAGGTCGACGACCTCGCTCTCCCGCCCACCGCGGGCGATCCAGCGGCGCTCGCCGATCCAGACCGCGACGAGGATGCCCGCCAGGATCGACAGCGCATAGCCGCGGACCGGGAGCGGGCCGAGGTGCCAGACCCCCTGGGAGGGGCTGGGGATGAAGAAGGCAGTCACGAGACCTCGCCGCGAACACCCCGGGCGAGCTCGGCGGTGAGAGCCCCCAGTCCCCGCAGGCCGGCGCCGACATCGCCGGCGTGGTCGAGCAGGACACGGACGAAGGCGGAGCCGACGATCACGCCGTCGGCATAGGAGGCGACCTCGGCCGCCTGGGCGCCGGTGCCGACACCGAGGCCGACCCCGATGGGGAGGTCGGTGGCCTTGCGGACCCGCTCCACGAGCGGCTGGGCCAGCTCGCTGGTGGTGGTCCGGGCACCGGTGACGCCCATGACCGCGGTGGCATAGACGAAGCCGCGGCACTCGGCCACGGTCATCGCGATGCGCTCCGGGGTGGAGGACGGAGCGACCAGGAAGATCTTGTCGAGGCCCAGACCGTCGGCGGCAGCGATCCACTCACGACCGCTGTCGGGGGTCAGGTCGGGCGTGATCAGCCCGGCACCACCGGCGTTGGCCAGATCGGTGGCGAACCGCTCGACGCCGTAGCGCTCGACGGGGTTCCAGTAGGTCATCACCACGGTCGGGGTGCCGGTGGCGGCGACGGCCTCGACGGTTCGCAGGACGTCGGAGGTCCGCACGCCGCGGTCGAGCGCCTGCTGGGCGGCCGCCTGGATCGTCGGTCCGTCCATCACCGGGTCGCTGTAGGGCAGGCCCACCTCGATGACGTCGCAGCCGGCGTCGACCATCGTTCGCAGGGCGTCGATGCCGCCCGCCACGTCGGGGAAGCCCGCGGGCAGGTAGCCCACCAGTGCGGCACGGTCCTCCGCACGCGCCCGGTCGAACGCGCTGGTCACGCTCACTGGTCCTCCCCTGCCTCGGCGACGTCCTGACCGAGCCCGAACCACTCGATGGCCGTCCCCATGTCCTTGTCGCCACGGCCGCTGAGGTTGATCAGCAGGGTGGCGTTCGACCCCTTCGTCGCGGCGAGCTCCTTGGCGATCCGCAGCGCGCCGGCCACCGCGTGGGCGGACTCGATGGCCGGGATGATCCCCTCGGTGCGGCTCAGCAGGGCCAGGGCGTCCATCGCCTCAGCGTCGGTCACCGGCTGGTAGGTCGCTCGCCCGGTCTGGGCCAGGTGGGCGTGCTGCGGACCGACACCGGGGTAGTCGAGCCCTGCCGAGATCGAGTGGGACTCGATCGTCTGGCCGTCCTCGTCCTGGAGGACATAGGTCCGGGCGCCGTGCAGGACACCACTCTCCCCGGCCACGATCGTCGCGGCGTGCCGGCCCGTCTCGACACCGTCACCCCCGGCCTCGAAGCCATAGATCGCGACCTCGGGGTCGTCGAGGAACGCGGTGAAGAGTCCGATCGCGTTGGACCCCCCACCGACGCAGGCCGCGAGGGCGTCGGGGAGCCGCCCGGTCAGCTCCAGGCACTGGGCCCGCGCCTCGTCGCCGATACCGCGCGTGAAGTCGCGGACCATGCTCGGGAACGGGTGGGGGCCGGCGGCGGTGCCGAAGAGGTAGGCCGTGTGGTCCACGCTCGCCACCCAGTCGCGAAGGGCCTCGTTGATGGCGTCCTTGAGCGTGGCCGACCCCGACTCGACCGGGATGACCTTGGCACCCAGGAGGTTCATCCGGGCCACGTTGAGCGACTGGCGCCGGGTGTCGACAGCGCCCATGTAGACGGTGCAGTCGAGCCCGAAGTAGGCCGCGGCGGTCGCACTCGCGACACCATGCTGGCCGGCGCCGGTCTCGGCGATCACGCGGGTCTTGCCCATCCGCTTGGTGAGGAGCGCCTGGCCCATCACGTTGCGGATCTTGTGGGCGCCGGTGTGGTTGAGGTCCTCGCGCTTGAGCAGGATGCGTACGCCGGCCACCTCGGAGAGGCGCTGGGCGTCATAGAGCCGGCTCGGAACCCCCGCGTAGTCGCGCAGCACGGCCTCGAACTCGGCGACGAAGGACGGGTCGGCCATCGCGTCCTGCCAGGCGACGGTGAGCTCGTCGAGCGCAGCCACGAGGGCCTCGGGCATGAACCGCCCGCCGAAGTTGCCGAAGTAGCCGAGCGCGTCGGCGTCGTAGGCGCCCATCACGCCTCCCTTCCTGAGGTGGTCGTGGCCCGCATGCCGGCCGTCAGGCCGGTCATCGCCCGGACCGCGGCCTCGGGGTCACCGTCCTTGACCAGAGCCTCGCCGACCAGCACGCACCGGGCGCCTTCGTCGACGTAGCGAGCCACGTCGGCAGGGCCCGCGATCCCGGACTCGGCGACGAGCACCCGGTCGGCCGGGACGAGCGGCGCCAGCCGGCCGAACGTGGCGGGATCGACGGCGAGGGTCTTGAGATTGCGTGCGTTGACGCCGACCAGCTCGGCCCCGAGCGCGACAGCCCGCGCGGTCTCGGGCTCGTCGTGGACCTCGACGAGGGCGCGCATGCCGAGCTGGCGGGTGAGCACGAAGAGGGACTCGAGCAGGTCGTCGTCGAGGGCGGCGACGATCAGCAGCACCAGGTCGGCGCCCGCGGCGCGGGCCTCGAGGATCTGGTAGGGGGTGACCACGAAGTCCTTGCGAAGCAGCGGGGTGTCGACCGCGGCGCGAACCGTGCGCAGATCGGCCAGGCTCCCACCGAACCTGCGTTCCTCGGTGAGCACGCTGATCGCAGCCGCGTCGCCGCGTGCATAGGCCCCGGCGAGGGCCGCCGGATCCGGGATGTCGGAGAGGGCGCCCTTGCTCGGGGACCGTCGCTTGACCTCGGCGATGACGCTCGACCCGACCGAGCGCAGGGCGGGCATGGGGTCACGCGGCGGGTCGACGTCTGCCAGCGCGGCCCGCAAGTCGGCCTCCGGCATGTCGGCCTCGCGCGCGGCGAGGTCGAGCCGGACACCCGCGATGATCTCGTCGAGGACGGACACGTAGCCTCCGGCTGGTCGGGACAGATGCGAGGGAAAGCCTCTCACGCTGCCCCGAAAGCCCCCAGCGGGCACCCGGAGGGCGATATCGTGCGACCGCGCCGAGGAGGTGGCCCGTGCCCGAGCATCCCGACTTCGATCCCGACGCCTACTACGGCGACCCGCCTCCGACGAGCGAGCCGTGGGTGGCACCGGGCGAGGCCCAGCCGCCGACCCCCACCCAGCCGCTCCCACCACAGCCGACGGCGCCGTACGCCGCTCAGCCTCCGCCGCCGGTGCCGCCGAGCGATCCGCCCGTGCCCTACGGGAGCGCGGCCGGCGAGCCGCAGCCGGGCTACTACTCACCCGAGCCCCTGTCGCCGCCTCCGCCGCCGCCCTACGGCCAGGCCCCGGGCCCGAGCTTCCCCGGGACACCGGCCTCAGGCATGGGCTACGGCTATGCCCCCATGCCCTATCCCGCGGTCCGGGCGACCAACGGCAAGGCCGTGGGGGCCCTGGTCACCGGCATCATCTCCCTCGTGCTGAGCGCCTGCTGTTGGGGCGGGCTCCTCGGCCTGGTGGCCATCCCGCTGGGCGTGGTCGCGCGCAGCGAGGTCAAACGCAGCTTCGGCTACCAGCAGGGTGAGGGCCTCGCCCTGGCGGGCATCATCACCGGCGCCATCGGCCTCGCGCTGACGGTCGTGTTCGTCGTCGCCAGCATCGGTCTCGGAACGCTCAGCACTCCGTGAGGCGCCACGCGCAGGGATCCTCCCTCCGGACCACAGCGAGCCGCTAACGTGCGGCTCAACCCAGCGACGCAACCCGACGGGAGTCCCTCGATGAGCTATCAGCCTCCGCCGCCTCCCCCGCCGACGCCCTACGGCGGCGTACCGGTCCCGATGACCAACCCCAAGGCGATGTGGTCGATGATCCTCGGCATCGTGAGCCTGGCGTGCTGCTGCGGGCTGTGGGCCGGAGTGCCCGCGATCATCCTGTCCCGCATGGCCGACGGCGAGATCGCCAGCACCGGCCAGGGCGGGGCCGGCATGGCCAAGGCCGGCCTCATCCTCGGGATCATCGCGACGGTGCTGTCGGTGATCGGGTTCATCCTCTGGATCACCGGCATCGCCAACTTCAGCTACGAGTTCAACCTCGGCGGCTGACCCTCCACCGCGCCCGAGCGAGGTGAGGGCTCAGGGAGCCAGCCAGGCGCCGACCGGGGTGTTGCGGACGATCGTGAACACCACGATCGTGGCCACCCACGCCGTCGAGAACGCCGGCGACACCAACCAGCGCGGCGTTCGCGAGCGACCCTGCCACGCTCCCAGGAACCAGGTGAGGAAGACCCAGGCCACGACCGGCGTCGCGAGGACGAGCAGCAGGTTGGAGGAGGCTGCGCCCACGACATCGCCGTGGGTCAGGTCGTTGACCGCCCGCAGGCCACCACAGCCCGGGCAGGAGACGCCGAACAGCACCTGCGAGGGACAGAACCCCCAGCTGCCGGAGTCGTGGGGGTCGCGCAGGCGCAGGGCGAGGGTGGCCGTCGCGAGGGCACCCGCCGTGACGAGTGGCAGGTACAGCCGCTCCCAGCGGCCGCGCTGGGCGACCGGCGAGAAGGTCTGTCCGGCCGCCGTCATCAGTGGCTGGAGTCGTTGAGACCCATCCTGGCCATCACCATGAAGACCGGGAGGCCCGCCACCACGAGGACGGCGCCGACCCAGAACAGCACCATCGAGACGGGGTTGAGCATCAGCGCGATCCCGCCGACGACGAACCCGACCATGGACACAGCCGCTCCGCTCCACGCTGCGGGGGTGTTGCCGTGACTGACCGTCATTGTGCTGCTCCTGGGGCTTGTGGGCATCGTGCGGGCGCCAGTCTATTCACGAAGGGCCCTCCGTGGGGTCGCGACCCTCGTCGAGTGCCTTCCAGAGATCCAGGCTGTCCGTGGCCGACCCGGGCTCCGAGGCCGGCGCCGACCCCGGGGCGTCGTACTTGCGGCCCATCTCAGACCAGGTCGGCAACCGCCGGAAGGCCAGCACGAACGCTGCCGCAGCAAGGACGAAGGCGACCAGCGACGCGACGTACCAGACCGTCGGATGGCTGCCGAGGTCGATGCCGAGCGGCTGGGAGATGCCTGCCAGCCGGTCCGGGACCCGCCAGGCGGCCGAGCCTGCCACGCCGAGTCCTGCGAGCGTGGCGGCGACCCCCAGCAGGGCGGCGATCCGGCGTACGCCGCCGCGGGTGACCAGGACGACACCCCAGGCGGCGAGCGCCACCAGCGCGAACGCCGTCGCCGCCGGTTCCTGCCCGGCCGAGCCCTCCCAGACCCTGAGGAACTCCGCGCCGTCGACGCTCGAGGGCGTGCGGTCCAGGGCGAACCACGCGCGGCTGCTGGCATAGGCCGCCGCTCCCGACGCGACCGCCCCGACGAGCACCACTCCGGCGGCCCCGCTACGGCGTCGGCCGGCGTCCGCCGCCGGGTCCGACTCAGCCATCAGCGTGCAACAGGTCGGCGTCGAAGCAGGTCCGGTCACCGGTGTGGCAGGCCGGCCCCTCCTGGTCGACCCGGACGAGCAGCGTGTCGCCGTCACAGTCCAGACGGACCTCCTTGACCCACTGTCGGTGGCCCGAGGTGTCGCCCTTGCGCCAGTACTCCCGGCGGGAGCGGCTCCAGTAGGTCACCCGGCCGCCCGCGAGGGTCCGCGCCAGGGCCTCGTCGTCCATCCAGCCGAGCATCAGCACCTCGCCCGTGTCGAACTGCTGGACGACGGCGGGCACCAGTCCGTCCACGGTGCGCTTGAGCCGGGCGGCGACGGCGGGGTCGAGGTCGGTCACCCCGCGATTATGACGGCCGCTGCCTGGGATCTGTCCGTCGGGCTCAGCCTCGGCCGGGGCCCTGCTGGGCCACCCAGGAGGCATGGAGCCCGGCATAGACGCCGTCCTCGGCGACCAGCCGCGCGTGCGAGCCGCGCTGGACGACACGTCCCCGGTCGATCACGATCACCTCGTCGGCGTTCTCGGCGGTCGACAACCGGTGGGCGATGGTGACCGAGGTGCGCCCGGTCATCAGCCGCTCGAGCGCCCGCCCGATCCGCATCTCCAGAGCCGGGTCGACGGCGCTGGTGGCCTCGTCGAGCACGAGCAGGTCGGGGTCGGCCAGCTGGGCGCGCAGCAGCGCGACGAGCTGCCGCTCCCCCGCCGACAGCGACTCACCACGCTGTCCGACCCGGGTCTCGAGCCCGTGAGGAAGTGCGGCCAGCCAGTCACCGAGCCCGAGGTCGGCCGCGGCCGCCACGATGTCGTCGTCGGACGCGTCGAGCCGGCCGTAGCGTGCGTTGGCGGCCAAGGTGTCGTCGAAGAGGAACCCCTCCTGCGGCACCAGCACCACGCTGCGCCGCAGCGAGCTGCCCGCCACGTCGCGCAGGTCGACGCCGTCGAGCAGCACCCGTCCCTCGGACGGGTCCATCAGCCGGGTCAGCAGCTTGGCCAGCGTGGACTTGCCCGAGCCCGTCTCGCCGACCACGGCCAAGCGGGTGCCGGCGGCGATGTCGAGGGTGATGTCGCGCAGGACGGGCGGGCCGCTGGGGTAGGAGAACGTGACGTCATCGAACCGGACATCGATCGGGCCACGCGGCAACGTGGCACCGTCGGGTCCCGGGTCGACCAGGTCGGCGGGGGTCAGCAGGATCCCGATCGTGCGCCGCCAGCTCGCGATGGCGTTCTGGGCATCGGTCAGGATCTGGGTCCCCATCTGCACCGGACCCACGAAGAGCGTGACGAGGAAGGCGAACGCCAGGATCGTGCCGGCGGTCAGGTCACCGCTGATCCCGAGCAGCACGCCCAGCACCAGCACCCCCGCGTTCGCCAGACCTGCCGAGATGCCTCCCAGAGAGAACGACACGACGGTGTAGGTCTGTGCCCGGGTGCTCGCCGCCTTGAACCCGTCGATCGCCTCGTCGATCCGACGCTGGGTGCGGGCCTCGATGGCGTAGGAGCGCACCACCGCCGCACCGACCACGGGCTCGGAGACCGCCGACAGCAGCCCGCCGGCCTGCCGGCGTACGACGGCGTAGGCGGCCGACAGCTTGCGCTGGAACCACCGGATCGAGACGAACAACGGCGCGAACGCGACCCAGACCACCAGCGTGAGCTGCCAGCTGTAGATCGCCA
>Ga0209023_10002196_pt1 | contig 24814 bp, 34 predicted proteins | sample LakOneMetagenome_FD_187468 | JGI IMG/M metagenome (GOLD analysis project Ga0209023, IMG submission 187468) | Freshwater and sediment microbial communities from Lake Erie, Canada (SPAdes) (version 2) | ecosystem: Environmental > Aquatic > Freshwater > Lentic | place: Lake Erie, Canada... | reverse complement strand
CGTCAATGGCGGTCTAGGTTCGGCGTCGATCGATCTGGGCGGAGGGCTGATCGTCGGCGCGCTGGTCGCGGCCAACCCCATCGGTTCGGTCTATATGCCCGATGGAGAAACCTTCTGGGCCTGGCCCTTCGAGATCGACGGCGAATACGGCGGCCATGTCCCGAACGGCGCCGTTTCCGCGACCGAGCCCCTCCCCGACGAGTCAAAGCTTGGCGCCGCCGGCCGTTTGCGCCCCGGCGCCAACACCACCCTGGCCGTCATCGCGGTCACGGCGGACCTTTCGACAGCAGAAGCCAAAAGGGTGGCGATGATGGCGCATGACGGCATGGGCCGCGCGGTGCGGCCAGCCCACACCGCCTTCGATGGCGACGTGGTGTTCGCCCTCGCCTCGGGCGCGGTGAGCCTGGGCCATGATCCGGCGACACGGCCGGTCGAGGTCTCGCGCCTGGGTTCGGCGGCGGCTGACTGCCTGGCCCGCGCGATCGCCCGGGCGGTCTACGAAGCCCGGGACTTCAGGGAATCATAGTCTCGCCGCCCGCCAGCTGCGTGGCGGTGACTTCGAGACGTCCCAGGAGCCGCTTCAGCATCACGACCTCGCTGGGCGCCAGGCCAGACAGCAACGCCGCCTCATAGGCCAGGGCCATGGGCGCGATCTCGGCGAACAGGCGGCGACCGGCGGCCGTCAGCTCCAGTCGGTGTGAACGGCGGTCAGCCCGGACGGTGGTCCGGTTCACAAGCCTGCGCTCGACAAGGTCCTGCGCCGCACGACTGACCCTGACCTTGTCCATGGCGGTGCGGGTCACGGCGGCGTGCGGAGTCAGCCCGCCCTCCGCCAGCACAGACATCAGCCGCCATTGCGGAATGGTCAGGCCGAACCGGTCTTCATAGGCGCGCGCGATCAGCCGGCTGACGGCCGCCGCTGCGGTCACCAGTCTGTACGGGACATAGTCGGCGAGACTGAGCGCCTCTTCAGGCGTTTCGGGTGTCGCCGTCGTCAGGGGAGAGACCGTTGCGGTCATGGCCCGTTCCTTTCGTCCTCCCGGGCGTGGTCGCCAATTGGAAGACGACCTTTCGCCAATCCTTGCGTCGTTACCTCACCGATCGGGGATCAGCTTCGGTCCGCGCCCGATCGATGTGGCGCCTTGCGCCCTATCGCCTCAATCGTCCAGCCAAGAGTTCGACAGAAACCCCCAATTTCGTGCGTCGGTTGTGCAGCCAGGGCGCGCCACGCACGCCTCATGGGCGCCGGTGAGATGCTAGTGGTGCGAAGACGCTTTCAGCTTGAGCGCCTTCAGATCGGGAAAGGGCGCGGTGCTGGTCAGCACGGTCTGGCAGCGCTCTAGCTCCAGCACACAGTCGCCCCGGCTCCAGAAGTCCGAAAACTCAACCACCGCCATACGGACCTGTTTTGAAAAGTCCTTGTGATCCAGGACCTTGGGTTCAGGGTGTTGCCCATGGTGATCGTCAGCGGGCTTGGCGGGATTGGCGATGACGACTGTCTGGCCGCCGATGCGAGGGCCAAGAATCGTTACGTTCGGCGCTGCGGCCTCGACCACCGCCACCACGCAACGATCGCACTGGCAGCTGGGATCGTGCCCGCCATGGCCACCGTGTCCGCCATGGCCCGCAGCGCCGTGTCCGCCATGCTCGGCTGAGCCGTGACCCTGGCCATGACCGTGGCCGCCACCATGGCCATGCGAATCCTTGCCGCCCTTGTCCTTTTCCTCAACCGGCTCGCCCTTGAGGGCCTCGGTCAGCCCCTTCATCGCCTTGGCGCACGGGCCGCCGAACTGGATGACCGGACCGATCCGTCGCTGGACCTCCTCGACCAGTTCCTGGGTCTTGGACACCAGTTCGCCCGACGGCGCGCTGGTGGCGGCGACGCATTTGGCCTTGATGGCTTCATGGATGGTCTTGGCGACGCCGCGGTAGCTCTCGCTGTTGTCCTTGCGGCCCAGCATGCGGCCGGCCGCAAAGGCCAGGCCTGCGATCACCAGGGCCGCCAGAACCAGACCCATCAGCAGGGTCGGATCGAAGATCGGGATGGGCTGATCGACCGGAAACTCTGACTGGTACACCAACCCCTCCCCACACTGCGCGCCGCCATGATGGCGCGACCTATGGTTAACGCAACCGAAGACCACTTGCACGGCGAAGGTTGTCACCCTTTGCGGGAAATCACGCCCCTGGCCTTCGCGCCCTGATCGTATCGCGACGGCCCGCCATAGACAGCGACCTCGCAAAGGATGTCGCCCCCCTCATCGGCGGCCCAGAGGTAGTTCCGCTCGACCTCGACGTCGCGACCGCCGGGCGAGATTCCCTCGAAGGTGTCGCCCCAGGGAATCACCTTGGACAGATCGCGCCAGGTCAGGGTCATGCCGCGCGACAGCTCGTCAGCCGCCATGGCTTCAAGATCAGGATCACTCATCGACAGGCGCGCTTCTTGGTTTGAGTTTTCAGGAACGATGGTGAGCTTTGAGCGTCGCCTCGACAACCATCGGAGCGCAGGATAGGTCGCGGACGAAGGCAGGAGACGATCATGGGCATTCCCAAGGGCAAGCGCGACTTTCGCGACGAGGACCGGCTCGATCCCCGCGAGCGCCATCAGGTCGAATACTGGATGAAGCGATGGGGCGTGACCAAGGACCAGATCGTGGCCGCCCATCGCAAGGTGGGCAACTCGATCAAGGACATCGGCGCGGAGCTGGGAAAGAAGCGCTAACGCTTGTCGCGCTGGAAGGCCTTGGCCTCGGCGGCCAGGGATGAGGTGGTGTGCTCGGTCTCTTCCGGCTCCGGGAGGAACGGCAGGCTGCCGGCTACGCCCCGCAGGGCCAGCCACAACGGATGGCTGAAGTGGCCCAGGATGCGCAACGGCCGGCGCTTGTCGTCGGTGACATCCCAGCCTTCCAGCTCGAACTGGTCGGCCTGCTCGCGCATCGACTTGATATCGATGCCGTCCCAGCCTTCCGGATCAGGGATGACGGCGGCCTCGTCGGCGGTCAGACCGAAGGTGTCGCGCGCCAGCTGATCGATCTCGGGAAACTCGCGGCGCGCCTCGGGATCGGCGAAGGCCGGCTTCATCAACGCCCGGAGCTCCAGGTCCGCGAATCCGGGCAGATCGATCAGGCGGCGCAGGCTCACGATCAGGACTCGGCGATGTCGCGGAAGTACGGGACCACTTCGCCCTGCAACTTGATGGTCATGGGGTTGCCCTTGCGGTCCATCGTCTTGCCTGCGGTCACCCGCACCCAGCCTTCGCTGACGCAGTATTCGTCGACATTGGTCTTCTCGACGCCCTTGAAGCGGATGCCCACGCCGCGCTCAAGCAGCTCGGCATTGTAGAACGGGCTATCGGGATTGGTGGCCAGGCGGTCGGGAGGCGTGTCGCTCATCGGATCGGCTTTCGAATTTTTTGTGGGCATAAGCCCTTGGACGGGGGTGATAGCCACCCGCCGCCGGAAATCCAAGCGCCGCGACGTCGCGAGGCCTCCTCTCGGGACCGCTGAACGCAACGACAGCGTCTCCCCGGCGGTGAAGTTGTGGCCAGAAGGACCGACGGCGTGCTCTGAAAACCGCATCGTCGATCATCGCTGGGGACAACGGCCGCGCCCCCTGCTAGCAACAGGCGTCACATAGCTGGAGCTCGCATGCTGCGTCGCCTGTACGACTGGGTCATGGGATTGGCCGCCTCGCGCCACGCCTCAAAGAGCCTTTTCGCCATCTCGTTCGCCGAGAGCTCCTTCTTCCCCATTCCGCCCGACGTGATGCTGGCGCCCATGGTGCTGGCGCGACCGGATATGGCCTGGCGTTACGCAGCGATCTGCACCGCCGCTTCGGTGCTGGGCGGCATCCTGGGCTACGCGATCGGCTTCTTCCTTCAGGACCTGGGTATCTGGATGATGGCCGCCACGGGCCATGCCGGCGGTCTGGCCGAGTTCCAGTGCTGGTATGGCAAATACGGCGTCTGGGTGATCCTGGCCAAGGGCCTGACGCCGATCCCCTACAAGTTGGTGACCATCGCCTCAGGCCTCGCGGCGTTCAGCTTTCCGATGTTCATCATCGCCTCGGTTCTTACACGCGGCGCGCGGTTCTTCCTGGTCGCCTGGGTGGTCAAGAAGTTTGGCCCTGCCCTGCTGCCGGTCATCGAACGCCGCCTCGCCCTGTTCGCAGGCGGCCTGTTCCTGCTTCTTGTCATCGGCCTGACGGCTAGCCATTTCCTGGGTGGAAACAGCGGAGGCGCCTGCGCGGTATGACGAGCGATATCAACGATCCTCGAGCGACCACCGCCGGGCCGGCGCCAACCCAAGCGCCCGTTCTTGAGCCTGTGCGCGGTCCCTTGGCCGTCGAAGCGACAGCGCCGGTCGGGGCGTCAATCGTCGCTCTCGCTCTGGAGTGGTGGCCGCTCATCGCCCTTCTGGCGAGCGCCGCCATGCTGGCGACCGCGCACGCCTTCGAGACCTTCGGCAAGCTCTACCCCTGCACCCTGTGCCTGAAGCAGCGCGAGGTGTTCTGGGTCGCCGGAACCGTTGCCCTGATCGCCCTTGGCGCGCGCTACACCCCCTGGGCCGCAAGGCTGCGCCGGCCTTTCGACCTGCTGCTGGGCGTCATCTTCCTCTATGGCGCGGGCCTGGCGGCCTATCATGCCGGTGTGGAATGGAAGTGGTGGCCAGGTCCGACCACCTGCAGCGGGGGAACCACCGCAGCCGCCGGTGATCTGGTGGCCATGCTCAAGGGCGACAAGATCAAGCCGCCCGCTTGCGACGAGGCCGCCTGGATTTTCCTGGGTATCTCGATGGCCGGCTGGAACGCCCTGATCTCGCTGGGCCTCGCGGCCGCCGCTCTGACGGCGGGCCTGCGCAAGACCGAGGCCGATCGATGAGCGGCCCTGCCCCTCGTCGCCCCGGCGCCGGCGCCGCCAGAGCGCGCCTGGCCGAGATCCTGCGCGTCGATCAGGCCGGCGAACTTGCCGCCGTGAACATCTATCGCGGTCAGGCGGCGGTGATGCGCGCCAGCCCCGGCCGCGAACGTCTGGCCGAGCAACTGAAGGAAATGGAGGGCCACGAACAGGTCCACCTGAGCCGCTTCGACCAGTTGCTGACCGAGCGTGGCGTGCGCCCCACCCTTATGTCGCCACTGTGGCGCGCGGCGGCCTTCGCGCTGGGAGCCGGCACGGCCCTGCTGGGCGACAAGGCCGCCCACGCCTGCACCGAAGCGGTCGAGACCGTTATCGAAAAGCACTATGCCGGCCAGATCGCCGAGCTTGTCGACCGCGATCCGGAACTGGCCGCCGAGCTCTCGCAGTTTCGCGACGACGAACTGGCCCATCGCGACCTCGCCATCGAGGAAGGCGCCCACGAAGCCCTCGCCTATCCCCTGCTGACCGCTGTGATCCAGGCCGGTTGTCGGGCCGCGATCAAGATCAGCGAGAAGATCTGATCCTCTTGGCGTTCGCGCCGCCCCGGCCTACCCCTGTTGGCAAAAAGCACCGACTTGGGAGTCCCGCTTGCCTCGTCCGTCCCTCCGACTTGCCGCCGCCTGCGCGGTTTCCCTGCTGGCGCTGAGCGCGGGACAGGCGGCGGCCGAGGCCAAGCCGCCGGCCAGGAAGACCACGGCCCTGACCCTGAGCACCGGGGGCGTGGTTCCGGCCGAGCAACGCGACATGTCGCTGGAACATGTCGACCTGCGTATCAAGGTGATCCCCGCCCGCAAGGCGATCGAGGGCGACGCGACCCTGACGATCCAGGCCCTGGCGCCCCTGACAAGGCTGGTGCTGGATCTCGACCGAAACCTGCCGATCAGCCTGTTGACGCTTGATGGCGCGCCGCTGGCCGCCGACGCCTGGAGCAATCCGGAAGGCCGCCTTTCCATCACCCTGCCCAGGCCTCTGGCCAAGGGCGAGCAAACCCGGGTGCGCATCCGGTATGCCGGCGTTCCCCACGAGGCCAAGCGGGCCCCTTGGGATGGCGGCTTCGTCTGGAAGAAGACCAAGAGCGGCGAGCCCTGGATCGCCACCGCCGTTCAAGGAGACGGATGCGATCTCTTCTGGCCCTGTATCGACCAGCCGATGGGCGAGCCCAAACTGGTCGACCTGCATATCATCGTCCCAGCCCCGCTGGTCGCACCCGCCAATGGCGTCTTCGTCAGCATGGAAGAGAAGGACGGCTGGCGGACCTATAACTGGCGCGCCAAGACCCCCAATACCTACGCCATCGCCCTCGACATCGGCCCCTATGTCGAGCTGAGCGACACCTACAGGAGCCGCTATGGCGACAGCTTTCCAATCAAGTTCTGGCATCTGAAGGGCCGCGAGACCGAGGTCAAGGCGCTATTCGCCGAGTTCGCGCCCATGCTCGACTTCTACGAGGCGATGATCGGCCCCTACCCGTTCCGCGACGAGAAGATGGGGGTGGTCGAGACCCCGCACCTGGGCATGGAGCACCAGACCATCAACGCCTATGGCAACGAGTACGCCAAGGACGTCTACGGCTACGACTGGCTGCTGCAGCACGAGTTGGCGCACGAGTGGTTCGGCAACCAGCTGACCAATGTCGACTGGGACGACATGTGGCTGCACGAGGGACTGGGCACGTACATGCAGCCCCTCTATTCGCAGTGGCTGCACGGCGACATGGAATACATGGCCCGTCTCAACACCCAGCGCGCCGCCGTACAGAACAAATTCCCGGTCGTGGCGGGCAAGGTGATGGCCGAGGATCAGGTCTATGATCCCAAGGTCGGCCCCGGCAACGACATCTACTACAAGGGCTCCAACGCCCTGCACACGCTGCGGACGCTGATCGGCGACGAGGCGTTCTTCAAGGTGATCCGGCTGGTGGTCTACGGCCGCATAGATCCCAAGCCGGGCAATTTCGCGCCGCGCTACGCCAACACCAGGGACTTCATCCGCGCGGTCAACGATGTGACCGGCAAGGACTATGGCTGGTTCTTCGACGTCTATCTGTACGAAGCCGCGGCGCCCGAGCTGCTGGAAAGCCGCGAGGGCGGCGATCTGATCCTGCGCTGGAAGGCGCCCGGGGACAAGCCCTTCCCCATGCCGGTCGAGGTCAGGGTGGGCGACAGGCTGGTCACCCTGCCGATGGCCGATGGCTATGGACGTGCGCGGATCGGAAACGCCGCTCCGGTGATCGTCGATCCCGCTTCGAAGATCCTGCGTCGCCAGCCCCATGTCGAAGCCTATCAGGCCTGGAAAAAGGCCAAGGACGACGCCGCCAGGGCTGAGGCCGAAGCCCGGAAGAAGGACGAGGCGACCGCCAGGGCCAAGCGCAAGGCCAAGGGCATGAAGCACTTACGGCCGCCCCCCGGGGCGTGAGAATTCATCGCTGGTTGACGATGTTCGTTCACTGAATGGGGGCGAGGTCGTGGCTATGAAACGGCCTCACCGAGAGCCGATCCATGCTGACCCCCAACCATGTCGTGATCGCCGCCCGCGCCGTGCTGGTGTTTGGCGCCGCGACCGCCGCGATCCTGATGCTGGGACCGTTTCAGGGCATGGAGGCGGTCTTGGGGCTGACCGACAAGAGCGCTCACGCCATCGCCTTCGGCGGCCTCACGGCGGTGTCCTTCGCCGCATTCCCCCGCATGCGCCGCTCCGACCTGGCCCGGGCCGCCCTGATCCTGGGGGGAGCTGCGGAAGTCGCCCAGATGTTTGGCGGCCGCACCGCCAGCCTGGCCGACTGGGCCGCCGATGCCGTGGGCGTCGTGACGGTCTATGGGTCGAGCCTGATCGAAAGCGCGCGGAAGATGGCGCGCGAACACGGCGCCGTGCCCTTCTCGGCCATCAAAGCCCTGGACCGGCGCGCGGTGCGCAACACTGCCAAGGCTGTGATCACGCCGACCGTGGCGAGCGAGGGCGAACAGCCCGCCCGGTTCGCGGATCGCGCGGCGCGACGCTTCCCCCGGCGCGAACCCGTCTAGATCAGGTCGCCGCCGCCAGGGCTTCCTGGCCTTCAGGCGTTATCTTCCAGCCCACGCGATCGCGCTGTGCGTAGCCCAGATCGGTCAGGGCGCGAGCGTCGCTGATGTTGATCCAGTCAACATCATCTCCTGCCTGCTTGCGGGCGAGATTTTTCAGCGCCAGCATCTGGCCTTCGGACAAGGCCATCTATTGGACGTCCAGCGCAGGTTCGACCGTCTCGGATTCCGGGCGAGCCGCTTCGCACAGCTTGCGCAGTTGCTTGAGCATGGACGGTCCGCTGATCTGGCTGGGCGCGTCGGAGAAGCCCTCGATCTTCAGCTGACGCCGGATGTCGGAAATGGTCGAGTATTCGCCAGAGCGCGCCAGCTGGAAGGCGCGTTCGAGAGTGGTTGGTCTGTTGGTCATGCGTCACCGTACAGGAGACGGTCCCCGACAGCGAGGTGTTGTTCTTTCGAACACGCAGGAACAAGCGTGACCGGGAAACGTTGGTCAGCTTCATCAGAGGACATGACCATGACTGACACCAAGCAGAGACAAGACGACTCCGCTCCCGGCGTGCTTGGCGACTGGTCCCAGGCTCAGGACCTCGGCCAGACGGGCCACCCGGAAGATCGCGTCAGCGAAAGCGACGTCAAGGAAGCCTTCCAGAAGGAAGGCACCCCGACGAGCCGATTGGTGGAACCCCTGCCGGAAGGCGAAAAGCACGACCAGCTCGCAGAACATGTGGATCTTGCCGAAGACCGGCAGGAAGCCCTGATCGACGAGAGCCTCGAAGAAAGCTTCCCCGCCAGCGATCCGCCCAGCGCCAAGCGGATCACCTGAGGCGACAAGCCGCTTTTCGCCGAAGCCTTACGCCTCCAGTTCGATGTCCCAGTAGAGATAGTCGAGCCAGCTGGCGTGCAGGTGTCCCGGCGGGAAGCGGCGGCCGCGGTCCTGCAGTTCATGCATGCTGGGCCGCCGCGCCGTATGGAACGGGTGCATGCCCGCCTCTCGCGGCGTTCGCCCGCCCTTGCGCAGATTGCAGGGCGCGCACGCCGTGACGATGTTCTCCCAGGTCGTTCGTCCGCCACGAGAGCGGGGGATGACATGATCGAAGGTCAGATCGTCGAGCGAGGAGCAGTACTGACACGTAAACGCATCGCGCAGGAACAGATTGAAGCGTGTAAAGGCCGGCGGCCGGTCCTGCGGTACGTACTGTTTCAGCGACACAACGCTGGGCAGCTTCATCTCGAACGACGGCGAGTGAACGACGTGGTCATAGGTCGATACGACCTCGACACGCTCAAGGAACACCGCCTTGATCACCTCCTGCCAGGGCCAGAGGGACAGCGGATAATAGCTGAGGGGCCGATAGTCGGCATTCAGCACCAGCGCCGGCATGCCGGACGGTGGACGGGAGAGAACCTGCATCAGGATCTCCCTCTGGAGCCACAAAGGCTCCTGTGAAGCGGATACGCGATCGGACTGAAGACGGGCCTCCTTCCTACGCATTCAAAGGGAATCGCCATTCATTCCCGAACGCATCCAAAGGATGATCCAACTCCGCGACGGAACCAAGACATCTGTCGGCAAGCGATCAGAATGGTGGAATTTCGCCCTTTTTGACCGCGCCATAGCACCGCCAGAGCAAATGGGCCGCGACCGCCCGATAGGGTTTCCAGGCCTCGGCCCGGGCATAGGCCTGCTTCTCGTTGGGCCTGATCTCGGCGCGATCCGCCCAGCGCATGGCTTCCTGCAGCGCGACATCGCCGCCAGGGAAAACGTCCAGCCGTCCCTCGCAGAACATCAGATAGGTCTCGGCCGTCCAGCGGCCGATGCCCTTGACCGCCATCAGGGCCGCAGAGGCTTCCTCATCAGACATATGCCGCAGGACGTTCAGGTCGCAGAGACCCGAGACATGCGCTTCCGCAATAGCGCGGGCGTAGCGAACCTTGGGCCGCGACAGGCCCAGGCCCTGCAGATCGACATCTTCAAGCGCCAGCACGGCCGCGGGCGACACCTCCCCTAGCCCGACCTCCACCCGGCTCCAGATGGCCGCGGCCGAGGCCAGCGACACCTGCTGATAGACGATCAGCCTCAGAAGGCCGGCGAAACCCGGCTCGGCGGTCCGCCAGGGGAATACGGGAGTTACCGCCTCAATCACGGCAAGCGCCGGATCGATGGAGGCGAGATGGGCGCGGGCGTCCCGGATCTGCTCGGCGGTGGGTGAGAGGTCTGCGGTCACCGCACGACCAGACCATCGGCGCGCGGCGGCGGCAACCCGATCCTTGCGCTAGGCGATGGAGACGATCTCGACCTCGCCGCCGGCGACCATGGCCGTGTCGCCGATGGTCTTGCCGAGCAGAGCCCTGGCCAGGGGCGAAACATAGGAAACCGACCCGTCGGCCGGGTCAGCCTCGTCCTCGCCGACGATGCGGAACGTCTGACGACGACCGTCCTCGCGGTCAAAGGTGACGGCCTGGCCGAAGTGCACCACGTCGGCGGGGCCTGTGGGTTCGGTCAACTGGGCGCTGGCTCTGCGCGCCGCATAGTAACGCAGGTCGCGGGTCGCCCGGGCCATGGCCGTGCGATCCTCGGCGACGCCGCCTGTGGCTTGGGCGGCGCTGTAGGCGGAGCGCGCCTCGGCCAGCCACGTCTCGAGCTGAGCCAGGCCCTTGGCGGTCACCAGATTGGGATTGGGGGAAATCGGCCGGTCCAGCAGATCGGCGGCGAACGCCTCGCTGTCGCCTTCCTTGGTGAAGGCGACGCTCATCGGCGGGTAGTCTGGACTGAAATCGACATGAGCTGGAAATCCGAAGGCCGGCGGGATGTTCCCGGCGCGGGCCAAAGGTCCCAGGCGCGTCGGCTCCTTGTGCTAGCCCCCGGCGCAACGTGTTTCAAGCGCGGGAGCTTCGTTAGGCGAGAGCGAACGCGACGGCGGGACGGTCTTTTTGCAGAACCAGCCCCGTCGTTCGCGGACAAAGCAATCTTACAGAACGACGCCTGCGACGGCGCCGGCGACAGCCAGGGCGAGCACGAGGAAATAGCCGCCGGCCAAACGGTCGAAGGCGGTTTCAAAGGCGCTGAGCGAACGGAACATGATGCAAATCCCTCTTGGTTAGCGGGCTCAGCCGGTCGCCGGTCAGAGCCTTGTCCGATCTGGACGGTGCTTAGATAGCACCGATCTAAACGCCGTCAAGATAATCTTTACATCGTTTGGATGAAATTTTAGAAAGGAGGCGTTAGAGTGAGGACAATGACCAGCGCAGCCACCGAATCCCGCCCCTATCACCACGGAGATCTGAGCCGCGCTCTGGTCGACGCCGCGCGCCGCATTCTTGAAAAGGACGGTCCTGCGGCTCTGTCCCTGCGCGCTGTGGCGCGTGAAGCCGGCGTCAGTCCCGCCGCGCCCTATCACCACTTCAAGGACAAGGGTGAACTGCTGGAAGCGGTCGCCCACGAGGGCTGGATGGCGCTGGACGCGGCCCTGACCCAGTCTCGCGCCTCGGCCACCAATGCGCGCGACCGGATGACCAGCATCGGCGTGACCTATGTGCAGTTCGCGCGCGACAACCCCGCGCTCTACCGGGTGATGTACGACTGCTCGCGCGACAAGGACGCCCTGCCCGAGCAGATGAAAGAGGAAGGCGCCTATTGCCAGGTGCGCGACACCATATCCGAGCAGTCAGGCGACGGCGCCACGGGCATCGATGTCGAGCTGGCCACCATCGCCGCGTGGTGCGCGGGCCATGGCCTGGCCGAGATGATCAGCTTCAAGCAGTTCGCGCCGCTCAAAGAGCTGCTGGGCGGCGAGGACGCCTTTCTGCGGGCCGTGTTCGAGCACCTGGGCATGTTCGCGAAGTTCGACCGGGGCTGAGCCCTTGGTGTTCGCCACCCGGTTCGCGCCGTCGCCGACGGGCTACCTGCATCGCGGCCATGCCTTTTCGGCCCTGACGGCTTTCGAGGCCGCCCACGCTGCAGGCGGGCGCTTCATCCTGCGCATCGAAGACATCGACGCCACCCGCAGCCGTCCCGAGTATGAGGCGGCGATCGCGGAGGATCTGGCCTGGCTGGGCCTGGACTGGGAACAGCCTGTCCGCCGCCAGTCCGAGCATTTGGCCGACTATCACGCCGCCATCGAGGATCTGCGCGAGCGCGGTCTCGTCTATCGCTGCTTTCGCACCCGCAAGGAATTGGACATCGGCCGCGCGCCGCACGCGCCGCAAACGCCGTTCATCGGCGCCCCCCTGCCGCCCACAGAGGAAGTTGAACGCCTGGAGCGGGGCGAGCCCTTCGCCTGGCGGCTATCGCTGTCAGCGGCGAAGACGGCCCTCGGCGGGTTCGATGACCTGACCTTCATCGAGGACGGCGCCGGACCGGACGGTCAGTCCGGTCTGATCCGCGCCCGTCCCGAAAGCGCCGGAGACATCGTGCTGGCGCGCAAGGACGTCGGCGTCGCCTATCATCTGGCGGTCGTTCTGGACGACGCCCTGCAGGGCGTCACCCACATCATTCGCGGCGAGGACCTGTTCGAGGCCGCGCACATCCAGCGACTGCTGCAGGCGCTACTGGGCTTGCCGACCCCCATCTACCGCCATCACCGCCTCCTCGTCGGTCCGGACGGCAAGCGCTACGCCAAGCGTGACAGGGCCCAGACTCTGCGCGAACTCAGGGCGGCGGGCGTCATGCCAGCGGACCTGCGCGCGGAGATGGGTTTCTAGCGGACCCAGTAGCGATAGGCGTAGGCGGCCCGAAACTCGTCGCGTTCATAGAGAGCGATCGCAGGTCCGTTGCTGGCCTCGACCTGCAGGTAGGCGCGACGCGCGCCCAGCACCGCCGCTTCGGCCAGCAAGGCGCCAAGCACGCGGCGCGCAAGGCCCTTGCGCCGGTGCTCGGGCGTCGTGCGCATGCCAAAAACCCCGGCCCATTCGCCCTCCACCGCGCAAGCGCCCAGAGCCGCCGGCTGTCCACCGACGACCAGACGCGCGAAACGCGCCGGGGCCGGGATGCGGGCCAGGGTTTCCAGCCGCTCCCGCGCGTCATCCAGATTGCCGCCCGCCGAGGCCGTGAACACCGCCTCGAAGCTGGGGTCGGGCGCGGCGGAAAGGATTACTTCCGGGTCGGACCGTCCCAGGGTGGGGCCGATCATCACCAGGGTCTGCTTGCAGTCCGCATAGCCCCGCCGTGCAAGACGTTGCGGCAGGTCTTGCGGCGCCGTCGCCCCGTCGGTCAGCTTGAAGCGCTGCGGCAGGCCCCGCGCCTGGAACCAGGCTTCGGCCGCGTCGATAGCCGTCTCGATTTCGCGATCCGGTTCGCCCAGCGGCCAGCAGGCATTGCTCCGCATCGACCACCCTTCGGCGGCGTTCAGCCGCCAGCCGCCCAGCGCCGATCGTTCCCGCGCCGGCCAGGCCCGGTCAGCGATCGGCTCCAGAACGGCGGGATCGACGTCCAACCGCCCGCTACTCGGCAAGCAGCTTCTCGACCAGACCCCGCGCCTCGGGGCTGGACCAGTCGGCGTCGCCAGACAGACGGGCGCGCTCCCGGCCCTGTTTGTCGTAGATCACCGTGGTCGGATAGCCCGCCGCGCGCGGCTCCATCTCGAACGACATCTTGTAGGACGGATCGCGATAGAGCTTGAGCGGCGCATTGGCCGCCATCTCGGCCTGGGCCAGGTTGAGGTCCGAATCCCGGTCGACGCTGACCGGCAGCACCTTGAACGGCTGGGCGGCGTAGGCCGCCGCCAGCTTGGCCAGGGTGGGCATCTCTTTCTTGCAGGGGGCGCACCAGGTGGCCCAGAGGTTCAGCACCACGACCTGCCCCTTGAAATTAGCAAGGGTGACCGGCTTTCCGGCCTCGTCGAAGAAGGTTGTGCCCGGCGCGGCGCGGGGCGACGCGGGCACGTCGAGCTTGGCCAGAGAGGCCCGCTTGAATTCATTCAGGTTGGCCGGCCCTGAGGGTTTGAACGAAGCGGCGGCGATGACGTATAGAACCGCCGCGACGCCGACGAGCATGGCGGCGCCGATCGCCCACTTCAGCGGACTGCGCTTGCCCGCGCCGGTTCCGTTCTCGCCCGACCCGTTCTCGCTCGACTGGATTTCGCTCATATGACCGACAACGCCTCCAAAAAACCCGACGCCGCCGACGGCGGAAAGGGTCAAGCCATGTGGGGCGGCAGGTTCTCGGCCAAACCGGCGGAGCTGATGCAGGCGATCAATGTCAGCATCGGCTTCGACAAGCGCCTGTGGGCGCAGGATCTGGCGGGCTCCCGCGCCCATGCCCGGATGTTGATCAGCCAAGGTGTGATTGCAAGTAGCGATGGCGAGGAAATCCTCGAAGGCCTGGCCCGGATCGAGGACGAGCTGCTGACCGGGACCTTCCCGTTCCGCGACGAGTACGAAGACATCCACATGAATATCGAGGCCCGGCTGCGCGAGCTGATCGGCCCGGTGGCGGGCCGACTGCACACGGCCCGTTCGCGCAATGACCAGGTGGCGGTGGACTTCCGCCTGTGGGTTCGCGAGGCCTGCGACCGCTCGGCAGCCCAGCTGGACGCCCTGCAGCGCGCGCTGCTGGCCCAGGCCGAGACCCATGCCGACGCCCTGATGCCGGGCTTCACCCATCTGCAGCCGGCCCAGCCGGTGACCTTCGGCCATCACCTGATGGCCTATGTCGAGATGTTCGGCCGCGACGCCAGCCGCTTCCGCGACGCCCGCAGCCGGATGAACGAGTGCCCGCTGGGCGCTGCGGCTCTCGCCGGATCGCCCTTCCCCATCGACCGCCACGCCACGGCCAAGGCCCTGGGCTTCGATCGTCCGACCGCCAATTCGCTGGACAGCGTCTCGGCCCGCGACTTCGCGCTGGAAGCCCTGTCGGCCGCATCGATCACCGCCACACACCTGTCGCGCCTGGCCGAGGAGATCGTGCTGTGGACGACGCCGATGTTCGGCTTCATCAAGCTGACCGACGCCTTCACGACCGGCAGCTCGATCATGCCGCAGAAGAAGAACCCGGACGCCGCCGAGCTGATCCGCGCCAAGGTCGGCCGCATACTGGGCAGCCTGACCACCCTGACCGTGGTCATGAAGGGCCTGCCGCTGGCCTATTCCAAGGACATGCAGGAGGACAAGGTCCCGACCTTCGAGGCCTTCGACGCCCTGGAGCTGTCCCTGCTGGCCATGGCCGGCATGATCGCCGACCTGACGCCCAATACCGACAAGATGGCCGCCGCGGCCGGCGCCGGGTTCTCGACCGCCACCGATCTGGCCGATTGGCTGGTGCGGACCCTGAACATGCCTTTCCGCGACGCCCACCACGTGACAGGCTCCGCCGTGAAGACGGCCGAGGGCCTTGGCGTCGATCTGGCGGATCTGTCCCTGGAGCAGTTCCAGGCGATCGAGCCGCAGATCACCGCCGAGGTCTATGCCGTCCTCACCCCGGCCGCCTCGGCGGCCAGCCGCATCAGCTATGGCGGGACCGCTCCCGCCCAGGTCCGCGCCCAGATCGCGCGTTGGAAGGAACTGCTCGGATGACCCTGCGCCCCCTCGCTCTTCTGACCCTCGCCGCGCTCAGCCTTGCCGGCCCCATGCTTGCGGGTTGCGGCAAGCAGGCCGAACTGGAACGTCCCGCCCCAATGTGGGACGCCCAGAAGAAGGCCGCCTGGGAAGCTCAGCGCCGCGCTGCTTCCGCCACGGCCAACCAGCCGGCCCGCGCCGGCGGCGCCCAGGAAATCATGGATCCGGCGTCCAGCAACCGCACCGTCCGCGCGGCGCCGCTGGCCGGCACGGCTCCCAACCCGTTCGGCGGCCCCTCGGCGGCGGGCTTCCCCGGCGCGACCCCCAACTAGGCTTTGACGTGAACCACTTCGAGTACGGCCCCGAGGGCCTGGCCTGCGAGGGCGTCCCGCTCGCGCGCATCGCGGCCGAGGTCGGCACGCCGGTCTATGTCTATTCCCGCGCCACGCTCGAGCGGCACTTCACCGTGTTTCGCGACGCGCTGGAACTGTCCGGCGTCGCCGATCCGCTGATCGCCTATGCGGTCAAGGCCAACTCCAACGTCGCGGTGCTGAAGGTCCTGGGCAACCTGGGCGCCGGCGCCGATACGGTGTCGGAGGGCGAGGTCCGCCGCGCGCTGGCGGCCGGCATTCCCGCCGACCGCATCGTCTTTTCGGGCGTCGGCAAGACCCGGCGCGAGGTCGAGTTCGCCCTGCGGGCCGGCGTCGCAGAGATCAATGTCGAGTCCGAGCCCGAGATGAACCTGGTGGCGTCGGTCGCCGCCGAGCTGGGCGTGCGGGCCAAAATCGCCTTCCGGGTCAATCCGGATGTCGCGGCCGGCGGTCACGCCAAGATCGCCACCGGCAAGGCCGAGAACAAGTTCGGCGTCTCGTTCGCAGAGGCCGCCCGCCTCTACGCCAACGCCAGCAACAACGCCGCGCTGGAGCCCATCGGCGTGGCCTGCCATATCGGCAGCCAGATCACCGACCTTGCGCCGATGCGCGAGGCCTTCACCAAGATGCGGGGCCTGGTCGAGCAACTGCTGGGTGAAGGCCTGTCGGTCGAGCGCCTCGATCTGGGCGGCGGCTTGGGCGTGCCCTATTTCAACATGCCGACCCCGCCCTCGCCCGCCGACTTCGCCAACATGGTCGGCGAGGTGACGGCCGGCCTGCCCGTCAAGCTGGCCTTCGAGCCGGGCCGCGTGATCGCCGCCAATGCCGGAGTGCTGGTCAGCGAGGTTATCCACGTCCACGAACGCCCCGAAGGCCGCAAGTTCCTGGTCATTGACGCGGCGATGAACGACCTGCTGCGCCCGGCCATGTACGACGCCTTCCACGACATCCGCCCGGTGCTGAAACGCGAGGGCGACGCCGGCCCCTATGACGTGGTCGGCCCGATCTGCGAGACCGGCGACACGTTTACACGCGACCGGCCATTGCCGCCGCTGGCGGCGGGCGACCTGGTGACCTTCATGTCGGCGGGAGCCTATGGCGCGGCCATGGCCAGCGAATACAACACCCGGCCGCTCGTGCCCGAGGTGCTGGTCGATGGCGACCGTTTCGCGGTGATCCGCGCCCGGCCGACCTACGAGGAAATCCTGGCTCGAGACCTGACCCCAAATTGGGTTTAGGTATTCATACGGATGCCACACATCGCTCCCGGGCCGAATTCCGTCACCGCGAGTTAACCGCTGTCACCGACCCTGCAACCGCCCGCGACAGCCTGTCGGGGTGGGCCGGAGCGGATCATGATCGAGTTCGACAGCATCGAGGCGCAACGCCGTGTGGGCGGGCAGCTGGTTCGGCTGTGCGTGGCGGCGATGGTCGCCCTGGTGCCCGCCGCATGCGCCTTTGCCGGCCGACCTTGGCTGCTCCTGACGCTGGGCGCTGCTGTCTTCGCGGGCTTGGCCTGGGGCGGATACGCCATATGGCGTGACAGCGCCGCGCAACGGATATCCACTGCGGTCACCCTGATCGGACAGGTCAGCCTGTTCATCGCCGCCTTCTCCGGCCATGCTTGGCAGGGTGACGCCCGGATGGCCTATCTCGCCGCCCTGGCCCTTCTGGTCGCCTATGGCGACTGGCGGGTGGTGGCCGTCGGCGCAGCCAGCGTCGTCGTCGCCGAGGTCGGCGCCAGCTTTCTGGCCCCGCACCTGCTCTTGCCTGGCGAGATCACACCGCTGCGGATCGCCTTCAATGCCGGGATCACCCTGACGGCCGCCTGGTCGCTGATCTGGCTCACGGCCGGGGTATCGCGCCTGTTCGTCACCGTCACCGCGCGCACTGACAAGGCTCTGGAAGCGGCCTCCCGCGCGGACGCCGCCAATGCGGCGACGGCGGCGGAACGCGCCGCGCATGACGCCGCCAACGCCGAGCAGGCCGCTCAGAAAGCCGCGCTGGAGGCCGAGCAGACCCACGTCGTCGACCAGCTCGCCAACGCCCTGACCCGACTGTCGGCTGGCGACCTGACCTGGCGCCTGAGACATGCCTTCGCCGATCGATACGAAACCCTGCGCGCCGACTTCAATGACGCCATGAACCGCCTGCAGGCGGCCATGAGCGAGATTTCCAACAATGCCTCCAGCATGTCCGCGGGCGTCGCTGACATGAGCCGGGCGTCCGACGAACTGGCGCGCCGCACCGAACACCAGGCTGCGGCTCTGGTGCAGACCGCCACGGCGCTCGACCAGATCACCGCCGCCGTCAACCAGACCGCCGAAAGCGCCCGCCAGGCTAATGCCGCCGCGGCCGGAGCGCGCCAAGAGGCCGAGCGCTCGGACCCTGTGGTCAGCGAGGCGGTTGAGGCCATGACCCTGATCGAGACCTCGTCGGGCCAGATCGGCAAGATCATTGGCGTGATCGACGAAATCGCCTTCCAGACCAATCTTCTGGCGCTGAACGCCGGGGTAGAGGCCGCGCGGGCGGGCGACGCCGGCCGTGGCTTCGCGGTCGTGGCCCAGGAAGTGCGGGCCCTGGCCCAGCGCTCGGCCAACGCCGCGCGCGAGATCAAGGACCTGATCAACATTTCCGGCCAGCAGGTCGGCGCTGGCGTCGAACGGGTCGGCCGGACCCGGGAAGCCCTTCAGCGTATTGTGGCCCGCGTGGCCGAGATCGACGCCAGGGTCACCGCCATCGCGGCGTCGGCCCGCGAGCAGGCCCAGGGGCTTGGCGAGGTCAACACAACCATGGGCGAAATGGACCGCGTGGTGCAGCAGAACGCGGCCATGGTCGAGGAGACCACCGCCGCCGCCCATGCGCTCAAGTCTGAATCCGAAGAACTGACCTCTCGGGTCGACCTTTTCGACATCGGTCGGAAGGCCTCTTCCGCCGACAGTGCCAGACAGGCTGCCTAAGGCGAGAGCCTAGTCCAGCGCGCCGATATAAGGCAGCCCGCGGCTCTTGCCCTCGTCGTCGAGCCCGTAGCCCACGAGGTAGCGCGCCGGCGCTTCCCAGGCGACGAAGTCGGGCTCCATGCCGCGATCAGTCGGCCAGGGCTTGCGGGCGAAGACGGCGGTCATAACTTCGCTGGCGCCGGCGTCCTTGACCAGGCGCGAGGCCTCGCTGAGCGACAGGCCGCTGTCGAACACGTCATCCACCACCAGGGCCCGGCGGCCGATCAGCGGACGTTGCAGGTCGGCGCGGACCTCGCAGCGGCCGGTGCTCTTGCGCTCGTCATGATACGAGGCCAGCCACAGGGCGTCGAAGCGGACATTGCGTCCGGCCTTCCACAGCGCCCGGGTCAGGTCGGCGGCGAACCACAGACCGCCGGTCAGCAGGCAGACGCAGACGGTGTCGTCGTCGATGCGCGGCGCGATGGCGTTGGCGAGGGCCTGAACGCGCTGGGCGATCTCGGCTTCCGAAATCAGGACTTCGGGTTGGACGGTGTCATTCATGATGCGCGGGTTCGTGAGAGTCGGAGGGAGGGGCTGTTTCCGCTCCGGTCTCATGTCCCGAGGGTTCATGTCCAGCCGCATCTGCCTCGGCGGGCGCATCCTGGGCGCCGCGCAGGGACAGTTCCGGGTCCGCGTGGGCGGCGGGGGTCTTCAGAGCGGCCTTCACGGCCTTGGCGGCGCCGGGCTCGACGGCGAAGTCGATGACCAGATCCTTGGCCGTGCGCGGCGGGTCCAGGATGGTGATGGCGAAGTGGCGGATCTCGCTGGGCGGGATCTTCGGATCGGCGGCGGCGGCGATGCGCCCGGCCACGCGCTTGTCCTTGGCGTTGCGCAGCTCGACCCGCAGCGGCGGGGCGATCACGGCGTGATCGGTGATGTTGCGCATGATGCCGGTGATGGTCACGGCGGCATGGCCGTCTTCCAGCGAGGGCTCGGCCTTGATGTTCTCGATCACCAGTCCAACCGTGTTCACCGGCAGGCCGACGCTGGCATAGGCCCCGGCCGTGGCGGGCCACAGGCGCACCATGTCGATGCGGAAGATCAGGGCGCCGACCACCATCGAGGCCATGGCGGCGGCCATGCCGGCCCAGACCACGCCTGTGGTCGTCGCCTCGCGCAGGCGACGCTCGGCGTCGGCGCGGGCCCGGAACACCTTGGGCAGCTCCTCGCCCGGAAGGGCGCTGACCGGCGGTTCGGGTTCAGGTTCGGTGGTCGCGGCGGCCCCCGAGGCGTCCAGTGACGCCATGGCGGCGTCGCCGGCCATGGTGGCGTCGGAAGGCTCGTCGAAGAGGTCGGTCGACTCCTCGTTACGGGCGGTCCAGCGGTTGCCGCACGAGGCGCAACGCACGACACGACCAGCCGCACCGACCTTGGAGTCGTCGACGAAATAGCGGCTGGCGCACTCCGGACAGGTCAGTATCATGGCCGCGAATCGTAGGCTCCCCGCATTAACAAATGGGGTCGCTGATTTTGTCCCTGATGTCCAGAAAGCCCGGCGACAGCTCCTTGCGGATCGAGGCAGATCAGGGCGATGACGCCCTCCCCGTGGTTCGCTTCGAGGGCGTGTCGATGCGCTACGGCCGCGCGCCGGAAACGCTAAGAGACATTGGGTTTTCTCTGGCTCCCGGGTCGTTTCACTTCCTGACCGGCGCTTCGGGCGCGGGCAAAAGCTCGCTGCTCAAGCTGATCTATCTGGCCCACCGTGCGTCACGGGGTCGCGTGGAGCTTTTCGGCCGCGATGTCAGCCTTTTGCCGACCGGCGACCTGCCGTTCCTGCGCCGCCGGATCGGGGTGGTTTTCCAGGAATTCCGGCTGCTGGAGCACCTGTCGGTGTTCGACAACGCCGCCCTTCCCCTTCGCATCCTGCAGCGCAAACCGGCGACCTATCGCGACGACGTCGCCGAACTGCTGACCTGGGTCGGACTTGGTGAACGGATGCACGCCCTGCCCGCCACACTTTCCGGCGGTGAGAAGCAGCGCCTGGCCATCGCCCGCGCCGTGGTCGACCGACCCGATGTGCTGCTGGCCGACGAGCCGACCGGTAATGTCGATCCGGCCATGTCGCTGCGACTGCTGCGGCTGTTCGTCGAGCTCAACCGTCTGGGCACCACGGTGCTGATCGCCACCCATGACGAAGACGTCGTGGCCCGCGCCGGCCAGCCGACGCTGCATCTCGAGCATGGCCGCCTGGTCGAAGGCGGCGACGCATGAGCGAGGTGTTCCAGGTCGAGCGCTGGCGGCCGGGTCCGCTGCTGCCACCGCGTGACGCCCGCGACGGGTCGCTGGTCTTCGTGGTCGCCGTTCTCTGTTTCCTGGCCTGCCTGACCGCCCTGGCCGCCCTGGCCGCCAACCGCGCGGCCGAGGGCTGGACCAACCAGCTGACCGGATCTGCGACCGTGGTGGTCCGCGCCCGCCCCAACGAGACCCCCGACTCCGCCGCCGCCCGCGCCGCCGAGGCCCTGGCCGGGGTCAAGGGCGTGGTCGAGGCCCGCGCTCTGACCAAGGACAAGGCCGAGGAGCTGCTGGTTCCCTGGATCGGCAAGGAGGCCCTGGTCGACGACCTGCCCACGCCGCGTCTCGTCACCCTGGATCTGGACCCCAAACTGCCCGCAACCGCGACCGCGCTGGACCAGGCCCTGAAGGCGGCCGGCGTGGACGCGGTCGTCGATGACCACAGCCGCTGGATCGCCGACATCGAACGCGGCGCGAGCCTGGCCCGTTGGGCGGCGCTGGGCGTCTTCGCCCTGATCGCCGCGGCGGCGACTTCAGTCATCGCCTTCGCCACGCGGGCCGGACTGGCGGCGCGGGCCGACGTGATCGAGGTGCTGCACCTCTCTGGCGCCGAAGCCCGTTTCATCGCCGGCCTGTTCCAGTGGCGGTTCGCGGGCATGGCCGCCGTGGCGGGCTTGCTGGGCGGCGCTGGGGCGACCATCATCGGCGCGGGAATCCGGACCCTGGGCGGCGGTTCGGGCCTGGCGCCGATCCTGCCCCTGGCGTGGATCGATCTGCTGGCGCCGTTGCCCTGTCCGCTGATCGCCGCCCTGGTCGCGGGCTTCACCGCCCGCTTCGCCGCCCTGCGTCTGCTCAGGAGCATGCCGTGAAGAGCTTCGCCGCCCTTTTGATCCTGCTGATGGTCTGGGCCGTCGGCCTGCTGGCGTTCTCGAGCCGTGTCGAGCAGTCCATCCCCGCCCGGGAGCCGCCGACCGCCGATGGCGTCGTGGTGCTGACCGGCGCCTCGAACATCCGCCTGGAAGCCGCCACCAAGCTGCTGGAAGCCGGCAAGGGCAAGCGCCTGCTGATCTCGGGCGTCAATCGCGAGGCCACCCGCGAGGACGTGCTGAATGTGACCAAGGCGGTCAAGCCGGTCTATGACTGCTGCGTGGACCTGGGCTTCGCCGCCGCCAACACCGTGGGCAACGCCCGGGAGACGGCCGAATGGGCCAAGGCCAAGGGCTATCGCAGCCTGATCGTGGTCACGGCGGACTATCACATGCCTCGCTCGATGCTGGAGCTGCGCGCCACCATGCCCGATACCGTGCTCTATCCTTACCCGGTGGCAACCGAGGGACTGGACGCCCATCGCTGGTGGAAGCAGAACGCCACGGCGCGGCGGATGGTCGTGGAATATTGCAAATACCTGGCGATCCTGGGCCGCGAGGCGTTCCTGGGATTGGGCCCCAAGGAAAATGCTGGCGAGCCGGCGAAGGAAGCGTCTTGATCTATCTGCGTTCGTTTCTGTTCCAGTTCTATTTCTGGCTCTGGTCGATCTTCACCGCGACCTGGATGGTGGCCCTGCTGCCCCTGCCGCGTCGCTTCGCGGTCGCCGCCCTGACCTTCTGGTCCAAGGGCCTGTTCTTTGGCCTGCGCTGGATCGCCGACGTCAGGGTCGAGGTGCGCGGCCGCGAATACCTGCCCACCGGACCAGCCCTGGTCGCCGCCAAGCACCAGTCGATGTTCGACGTCTTCAGCCAGTTTGGCCTGCTGCCCGACGCCTGCTTCGTGATGAAGAAGGAACTTCTGCGGGTGCCGCTGTTCGGCTGGCACGGCCTGAAGGCGGGCATGGTCGTCGTCGACCGCGCCGGCCACTCGACGGCCCTGAAGAAGCTGGTCCGCGACACGCTGGAGAAGATGAAGGAGGTTCGCCAGGTGGTGATCTTCCCCGAAGGCACCCGCGGCGCCGTCGGCGTTCCCGGCGACTACAAGCCCGGCATCGCCGCCCTCTATCGCGAGCTGGACCTGCCCGTCACGCCTCTGGCGCTGAACTGCGGCGTGCACTGGGGCAAGGGCTTTCTGGTCAAGCCGGGCGTGATCGTCTTCCAATACCTGCCGCCCATCCCCGCCGGCCTGAAGCGCGGCGAGTTCATGCGCGAACTGCAGACCCGCATCGACACGGCGACCAAGGCCCTGGAGGACGAGGGGGTCTAGATCCCCTCCCGCGCCTCGACCAGCTTGAGCAGCGTCTCCATGGCGTGATCGCGCACGCCGTCCTCGCGCAGATGGCCAACGAGGTCGGACAGGTAGTCGATATTGCGGCCCGACAGGCCCTTGGCGCCGGCGATAAGGTCGGCCTGCTGCTCGAGGCTCAGGGCACCGGCCCATTGGCTGTGCTTCATGTCCGACAGGAAGACCAGCGAGGAGATCTTCGCCACCTCACCGTCGATCTTCAGATCACTCCAGGCTTCGAAATAGGTCTCGGTAGGCTGCTCGCGCTCGCGTAGATAGCCGTAGACCTGTTCCCACTGCGCCGCAGCCACGCGATAGGCCGCGCCGCGCACGGAACCGCCGGGCGCCAGGCCCAGAACCAGCCCCGGACGCTCGTAGGTGCCCCGGTGATGGACCGAATAGATGCAGAAGGCGCGACGACGGCCGTGGAGAACCGCGCGTCTTCGCTCTACAAACGGGAACCCGGGACGCCACATGAGCGATCCGTATCCGAACACCCAACGGTCTCCGCTCTCGACGCTCATCTTCAATCCCGACTGGACGCACGCTTTCATGACCCATACCGACGCCGCGCCGCCTCGCAAAGTCCGCCGACGGGGTCTGTTTGCGCCTTTCATCATCCTGCTGATCTTCGCGACCGCCTGGTGCATCGGCTGGTTCTGGCTGCGCAATCAGGCCGAAAAGCGGATGGACACGGCCTCGGCGTCGCTGAAATCGCGCGGCTATGACCTGTCGTGGAGCGCCCGCACCTTCTCGGGCTTCCCGTTCCGCCTGGACGTGACCCTGGCCGACGCCCGCGTCGCCGAGCCCTCGGGCTGGGCCCTGCGCATTCCCGAGCTGCGCGCCGAGGCGATGATCTATGGCCTAGATCACTGGGTGGCCGTGGCCCCGCGCGGCGCCCTGCTGACCCGGCCGGAGGGCGGCGATGTCGCCATCGCCGGCACGGCCCTGCGCGCCAGCCTGGCGGGCCTGAAGCAGCACCCACCCCGCATCTCGATCGAAGGTGCGGGCCTTGTCTTCTCGACCGCGCCGGAAGCCGCGCCCTTCCCCTTGCGTTCAGCCCAGACCATGCAGTTGCACCTTCGCCCTGGCCCGGATGACCAGGCCGCGATCCTGTTCAAGGCCGACGCGGCACGAGTCAATTTCACCGGCCTGCTGGGCCGCATCGCCCAGGAAAACAGCGCCGACATGACGCTGGACGCCCGCCTGACTAAGGTTTCGACCCTGCGCGGCGACAACTGGGCCGACGCCGTGCGCGACTGGAGCACGGCCGGCGGCGCGATCACCATGGAAAATGCCCGCATCACCGCCGGCGAGGCCGAAGGCAAGGCCAAGTCCGGCGCCCTGACCGTCGACGCCAATGGCCGCCTGCAGGGCAAGCTTGAGGTCGCCCTCAAGGAGCGCGTCGATCCCCGGGCCGCCCGAACCCCCGAACAGATTCTGGCCGCCGCAGCCCAGGCCCTGGGGCGCGAGCCGGTCATCGAGGCCAGCCTGATCCTGCAGGAAGGCCGCACCCGCCTGGGAAGCATCGACACCGGTCCCTCGCCGCGCGTTTATTGAGCGTCGGACCGAGAT
>Ga0209023_10002195_pt1 | contig 24815 bp, 20 predicted proteins | sample LakOneMetagenome_FD_187468 | JGI IMG/M metagenome (GOLD analysis project Ga0209023, IMG submission 187468) | Freshwater and sediment microbial communities from Lake Erie, Canada (SPAdes) (version 2) | ecosystem: Environmental > Aquatic > Freshwater > Lentic | place: Lake Erie, Canada... | reverse complement strand
CGTTCCCGCCGGTGGAGATGCCGTCGTCAGGCTGCGACTGTCGTCGACCGCACATGATGAGCCGTTCGAGCACTTCGACCGGCTGGTGGAACTGCGGCGTACCGAGGCCGACGAGTTCTACGACCGCCTGCAGCAAGGGCTGACCCCGGATCAACGTCTGGTTCAGCGCCAGGCACTGGCGGGCATGATCTGGAGCAAGCAGTTCTTCTACTACGACGTGCCGCAATGGCTGCAGGGCGATCCGGGTCAGCCACCGCCGCCCGACGGACGTCGACGCGGCCGGAATCACGACTGGTCACATCTCAACAACGCCGATGTGATCTCCATGCCTGACAAGTGGGAGTACCCCTGGTATGCCGCATGGGACCTCGCCTTTCACACCGTCGCCCTCGCGCTGGTCGATCCGGCGTTCGCCAAGCAGCAACTGCTGCTCCTGACCCGCGAGTGGTACATGCATCCAAATGGGCAGTTGCCCGCCTACGAGTGGGCGTTTGGCGACGTGAATCCGCCGGTGCACGGGTGGGCAGCCTGGCGCGTGTTCCAGATGGACCGCAAGCGGCGTCGGGCCACGAAGAACGACGACCCGGGCGACCTCGAGTTCCTCGAACGCGTCTTCCACAAGTTGATGCTCAACTTCACCTGGTGGGTGAACCGCAAGGACGCGGAGGGTCGCAATGTGTTCCAGGGCGGCTTCCTGGGGCTCGACAACATTGGCGTCTTCGATCGCAGTGCGCCGCTGCCGACAGGTGGCTTCATCAATCAGTCGGACGGCACGAGCTGGATGGCGATGTACTGCCTGAATCTGATGCGCATCGCGCTCGAACTCGCGCAGCACAACCGGGTGTACGAGGACATCGCAACCAAGTTCTTCGAGCACTTCCTGCACATCGCAGAAGCCATGACGAAGGCCGCCGACGGCATCGGGCTCTGGAACGACGAGGATGGCTTCTTCTACGACGTCCTCAATCTGCCGGACGGCGCGATGCTGCCCTTGAAGGTGCGTTCGATAGTCGGGCTCATCCCGTTGTTTGCCGTCGAGACGCTCGAACCCGAGCTGTGCGCCAGAGTGCCCGCGTTCACTGAACGACTCAACTGGTTCCTCAACTACCGCCCTGACCTTGCCGCACTGGTATCGCGGTGGAACGAGCCCGGCAAGGGTGAACGACGTTTGCTGTCGCTACTACGCGGCAGCCGCATGAAGAAGCTGCTGCGGCGCATGCTGGACGAAACGGAGTTCCTCTCGGACTACGGTGTGCGAGCTCTCTCGAAGCACCACGAGTCGAATCCGTATGTGCTCGAGTGGGGAGGCGAGCACTTCTCGGTGAGTTATCAGCCCGGCGAATCGAACTCCGGTCTCTTTGGCGGCAACTCCAATTGGCGCGGACCCATCTGGATGCCGGTGAACTTTCTCATCATCGAGTCCCTACAGAAGTTCCATCACTACTACGGCGATGACTTCACGGTTGAGTGCCCGGTCGGCTCGGGCCGGTTCTTGACGGTTGGCCAGGTCGCCTCGGAACTCTCCACGCGCTTGACGCGCATCTTCCTCAGAGCTGCCGACGGACGACGGCCTGTGTTTGGTGCGGACCAGCGCCTGCAGCAGGACCCGCACTTCCGCGATCATGTGCTGTTCCATGAGTACTTCCATGGTGACAGCGGACGCGGCGTCGGCGCCTCGCACCAGACAGGCTGGACTGGTCTCGTCGCCAAGCTGCTCGACGGACAGCGGCAGCCGCCGGTGACGGCCCAGCAGACGCGAGCCGCTCGTCACCACGGGCGCGACGGCGCGCTCGCGACGACCTAGCCGCTGCAGGGTGCACCGTGCTGATGCGTGTTGCCGAATTCATTGCGATGCTGATTGAAGGCTACGCCGCTGCAGGCCTGGTGTTTGCCGCACTGTTCCTGCCACGTGCGGCAGCCCGGATGGATCAAGGGCTGGCGCATTCGGTCGCGGTGCGGCTCGTCATCCTGCCGGGAATGGTGGCGCTCTGGCCGTTGTTCGCGGTGCGTTGGGCGCTGGGCACGCCTCCGCCGGACGAACGAAATCCGCATCGAGACAAGGCGGCGAGGCGATGATTCGACCACTTCGACGCCGGCACCGCTGGCTTGTGCCGACGCTGCTCGTGCTGGCCCTCGGCGGAGTCGTGCTCGCGTTGACGTTCCCGGTTCCGTCGGCGCGCGTCGATCAGATTCCGAGCGTCCTGGTTCAGCCATGAGCGCCACGTACCGAGCGGTATCGTGGAACGTCGAGAAGCAACGCTACGACCGGGTGGCCGGCGGCATCATCGTTGTCTTCCTGCTGCTGATGGGCGGTCTTCAGGCGTGGCTTCGCCCCGAACTGACAATCGAGACGCTGCTGATTCGCGCGTGTGGCGCCGCTGCATTCGCCCTGCTTCACGTCATTCTCTGCATCGGACCCGCAGCACGACTGAACAAGCGGTTCCTGCCGCTGCTCTACAACCGGCGTCACCTCGGCGTGATGATGTTCACGCTGGCGCTGGTCCACGGTGTGTTCTCGCTCGTGCAGTTCCACTCAGGAGGCGTGCTCAACCCGCTGGTCAGCGTGCTGGTCAGCAACGGGCGATACGGGGCTGTCGATCAGTTGCCGTTCCAACCATTCGGGTTCGTTGCCCTTGGCATCCTTTTTCTGATGGCTGCGACCAGCCACGACTTCTGGCTGCACAACCTGACGGCACCCGTGTGGAAGACGCTGCATATGTGTGTCTATCTTGCATATGCGCTCATCGTTACGCACGTGGCCTTCGGCGTCGTGCAGGACGAGGTGCAGGCCGTTCTCGGGTGGGTACTGTGTGCCGGCGTCAGTGGTGTGCTCGCTGTTCACGTGGCCGCCGCGCGACAGGAAGCGAGACGCGATCGTGAGATCAACGACGTCCAGGCCGATGGATTCGTGGCGTTTTGCGAGGTGTCTGAGATTCAGGAGAAGCGGGGCCTCACGAAGTGCGTGAGTGGTGAGCGAGTGGCCGTGTTTCGTTACGACGGTCGTCTCTCGGCGCTCTCGAGTGTCTGCCAGCACCAGAACGGACCGCTCGGCGAAGGGCGCATCGTCAACGGCTGCGTCGTGTGCCCATGGCACGGATACGAGTACCGGCCAGACACCGGTGCGTCACCACCGCCCTTCACGGAGAAGGTACCAACCTTTGACGTGCGCGTCGCCGCCGGTCGCGTGTTCGTGCACCCGACGCCACATCCGCCTGGCACACGCGTCGAGCCAGCCTGGGTGGCGAATGCTGCTGAACGCGTCGCACGGGAGGTGCGTGAATGAGAGTGGACCACGAGCATTCTGATGACGAGGACGAGTTCTACGTTGGCTACGCGACGGCCAGGCCGCCGCGCCTCGCGAAATTTGTGTCGGCGGTGGTCGCGGTCATTGGATGCGGCGCCGTCGCTGGCGCTGGCCTGATTGCCCTCGGACATCGTCCTCTGGAAGGAGGTGTGTTCGAGTTCGGGCATTCCCAATCCTTCTCGGGAACAATCGTCGAGCAGCCCTACCCGGCATTGAAGACGGACGGTGCAGCGTCTGGAGACCCCTGGCCTCTGCTCGTTGCACAGGGGAAGCACGGCGCCGACGACCTTGTCGCCGGTCTCGATGGACAGCATGTCTCGCTGACCGGTACACGAATCCTGAGAGGTGGTCGCATGGTGATCGAGCTGGCGGCGAGTCCCGTCATCGATTCAGCATCGGCCGTCGTGCACCACGTAGACGAAGCAGCTACTGGCGAGCGTCTCGAACTGACCGGCGAGGTGGTGGACTCCAAGTGCTTCATGGGCGTCATGGTGCCAGGCGACGGCAAGACGCACAGGGACTGCGCCGCGCTGTGTCTGCGTGGGGGCATATCTCCGGCACTGCTGGTTCGCGATCAGGCCGGTGCTTCGGCACTTGTGCTGCTTGCCGGAGACCACGGCGAGCAACTGGGGCCGCGTCTGAGTCAGTTCGCTGGCGACACCGTCGATGTGACTGGGTTGGTCGAGCGCGTGGGTGGCTGGCCGGTGATGCACCTGCAGTCCATCCGCCGGCGCTAGCTCCAATCTCGCGATGACGCGCAGCGCGTCAGCGCGGAGACGACGTGCGCATCGCCCCGTGCTGACAAGAATGGAGAGGGGAGTCGAGCCGAGCGCTCACTGCTCCTTGTAGAACACGGTCAGGCCACCATCCACCAAGTACGTCGTGCCCGTGACGTAGTCACTGTCCGAGGACGCCAGGAACACGGCAAGGCCTGCGACGTCCTGGGGCGTGCCAAGGCGCGCTAGCGGGATCTGACCGAGCAGCGACTGCAGTTTCGCCGGGTCATTCAGCAGCGCGGCGTTGATGGGCGTTTCGATCGCGCCGGGCGCGATGCTGTTGATCGTGATGCCGAGTGTGCCGAGCTCAACGGCCAGTGTGCGTGTCAGCATCCGGACACCGCCCTTGCTGGCACAGTAGGCCGCAAAGTTCGGGAACGCGAGTTCCTCGTGCACCGAGCTGATGTTGATGATCTTTCCGGGCCGGCCCGCCGCCTTGCACTGCGTGACGAACGCCTGCGCGGCAAAGAAGACGCCCTTCAGGTTGACGTCGAGCACCGCATCGAAGTCGGCTTCCGTGACATCCCAGAACGCTGCGTGCTTCTCGATGCCGGCATTGTTGACCAGGACGTCGAGACCGCCGAGCGCGTCGGACGCCTTCGCCACGAGATCGCGCACGTCTGCCACGGAGCCAAGATTGGCCCGAATCGCCGCGCCCTTCCTGCCAAGTGCTGTCACGTCTGCGAGCGCGTCTTCGGCACCGCGAGGGTCGCTGTTGTAGTTGAGTACGACGTCGGCGCCTTCCTGCGCGAGACGGATCGCGATACCGCGTCCGATTCCCTTGCTGCTTCCAGTGACGAGTGCCTTGCGGCCAAGAAGTCGGTCGATGCGAACCGGCGGACGTGCAGTCAGTGCTGTCGTGTTCATGTGTTCGTTCCTTTCAAGGTCGTCGGCTGATGCGGGTGCAGCGCAGCCGCTCGTTACAGGAGATGGCGGCCACCGTCAGCGCGCATCGTCTCTCCGGTGATGAAGTCGGTCTCACAGAGGAACGCCACGAGCCGCGCGATCTCGGCCTCGCCTCCCCAGTGGCCGACGGGGATGGCTCGCACCGCATTCGCGATGTCCTGTTCGCTCATGTCGGCGGACGGCAGGATGGGGCCAGGCGCAACGGCGTTGACCAGGATGTTGTCGCCCGCCAGTTCAAGGGCAAGCGCCTCAGTGAGTGCGATGATCGCGGCCTTGGCGACGTAGTGCGACGTGAAGCCGCGATAGTTCGGCCGGCCGCTTCTTGATAGCCAGTCCGCGATGTTCACCACGCGACCGCCACCGTTGCGCCGCATATGAGGCAGCGCCGCGTGCGCGCACAGAAACGCCGACCGGACGTTGACGTTCATGTCCGCATCCCAGTAGTCCGATGTGACCGCGTCAATCGGCTTCGACCGGTAGACCGACGCCATGTTGACCAGCACGTCGACGCGACCGTAGGCGGCAACGGCCTGGTCGATGATGGCGCTGCAGTCTGCCGGGCGAGAGACGTCGGCATTCACCGCGGTTGCCCGTCGACCCCGCGCGACGACGTCGGCGACGGTGTGCTCGGCTTCCTCTTGCGAGCCGCGATAGGTCAACACCAGGTCCATTCCACGGTCAGCCAGATGCTGAGCCACGACGCGGCCAATGCGCTTGCCGCCGGTGATGACGGCCACCTTGTCTCGTAGTTCCATGACGAGTCCTCGCGGACGGCTCGTCGAGCCGGCCAGTGTGTGTAGTGCGAACTACTGCTTTGATGACGCGGCCGTTCAGAGGTTTCGGTGGACGTGCGAAACCTGGCGACTGGGAAGGCATCCAATCGCCGAATCGCGAGAACAGCAGGAGGAGTGATGACGGAGCACGACGAACGCCTTGGGTCGTTCTGCAGTCGGGTTCGAAGCGAGTATCTCGAGATGCCGGGCCTGCGATTGACCAGTGCGCAGGCGTCTCGACTCTGGGCACTCGATCAGCAGACGTCTCAATGGATTCTCGAATCCCTGACTCGCACAGGATTTCTGTTCAGGAATGCAGGAGGCGCGTATGTCCTCGCCTCGCACGGATAGTGCCCCCATCGATGACCGCACCGAGTGGCTGGAGACAGATGGTCGCGGCGGCTTCGCGTCCGGCACCACGTCCGGCATCAGGACTCGTCGCTATCACGCGTTGCTGCTCACGGCCATGACACCGCCGACGGGACGGGTGGTCCTGGTCAACGGATATGACGCGTACCTGGACACCGACGAAGGGACCTGTGCGCTGTCATCACAGCGCTATCACCCGGACGTCGTGTTCCCAGATGGCGCTTCACGCATCGCGAGGTTCACCACCGAACCATGGCCGACATGGGAGTTCGCGGTTGGGCAGCACACGCGGGTGCGGCAGGAGGTGCTCTTGCAGCACGGCTCAGGCGAGGCACTGGTGTGCTGGACTGTCGTCGCTGCCCAGAGGCCCGTTGCACTCCGCGTGCGGCCGCTCATGTCGGGCCGTGACTATCACTCGCTGCATCACGAGAACCCGGCGTTCACATTCGACTCCGTCGTTGCAGGCTCGACCGTCCGTTGCGCGACCTATCCGGGCGTGCCGGCGGTCGAGATGTCGAGCAACGGCCAGTTCCGCCCCGTGCCCGAGTGGTATCGGCGTTTTCTGTACGCGCAGGAGCGCGAGCGCGGCCTGGACGACACCGAGGACCTCGCGTCGCCTGGCGAGTTCACGTGGCGTCTCGAGCCTGGTGAGGCTGCCGTGTGGTTGCTGCGTCCCGTCGAGTCGACGTCCCTACCCGCGTGGACGGAGATCGACGCCGTGCGCAAGGCGGCGGCCATCATGGACTCCGAACGTCGCCGGCGTGGCGCATTGCACGGAGCGCTCGACCGCGCCGCCGACGCGTATCTGGTCCAGCGGGGAAGCGGGCGCAGTCTGGTTGCCGGGTATCCCTGGTTCACCGACTGGGGACGCGACACATTCATCGCCATTCGAGGACTGTTCCTGGCGACCGGGCGACGCGCCGATGCACGCGACATCCTTGTCGAATGGGCTGGTGCGGTGTCAGAGGGGATGTTGCCCAATCGATTTCCTGACGGAGCGGAAGCACCGGAGTTCAACTCGGTGGACGCCTCGCTGTGGTTCGTGGTCGCCGCACATGAACTCATGCAAGGCGAACGTGAGAGCGACCGCGTACTGACTGGTGAGCAGCGTGGCGCGCTCGAGCGTGCGGTGCTGGCCATCGTCTCGGGCTACGCCGCAGGCACCAGGTACGGCATCAGGATGGACGCCGATGGGTTGCTGGCCGCTGGAGTGTCGGGCGTGCAGCTGACATGGATGGACGCGCGCGTCGGTGAGCGCGTGATTACGCCGCGCATGGGCAAACCCGTCGAAGTGCAGGCGCTCTGGCTGAACGCCGTGCACGCGGCCTCCTTTATCGACCCGCGCTGGCGCGACGTCGTCTCTCAGGGCCGACACGCGTTCGTCGAGCGCTTCTGGAACCGCGAGCTGGGACACCTCGCAGACGTCGTCGACGCCGACCACGTGCCGGGTACACGCGACGACACGATGCGTCCGAATCAGGTGTTCGCCGTTGGCGGTCTACCGCTGTCGCTCGTCGACGGCGCGATAGCTCGCCGCATCGTCGATGTCGTCGAACACGAACTGCTGACGCCGCTCGGTCTTCGTTCGCTAGCGAGACACGAACGAGGGTATGCGCCGCGCTATGAGGGCGATGGATCGGCGCGGGACGCTGTCTATCACCAGGGGACGGTCTGGCCATGGCTCATGGGACCCTTCGTCGAAGCCTGGGTGCGAGTACGAGGCAACACGCGAGCCGTTCGCCGAGAGGCACGACGTCGATTCCTCACGCCCTTGATGGCGCATCTCAACGCCGCTGGCCTTGGCCACGTGTCGGAGATTACTGACGCTGAACAGCCCCACATGCCGAAGGGGTGTCCATTTCAGGCCTGGTCCCTCGGCGAACTGCTGCGTCTCGAGCGTGCGGTGCTCGCCGAGCCCTCACGTGCCGAAGGCAGGCGCGCAAGAACGGCGCGGACCGACACGTTCGCTCAGCAGTGCGTCGACCATTCCAGCGCAGGTAGGGTTCAACGATGACGACGACAGCCTGATCGTGACCAAGCGAGCCGGGAACCTGATCGTCACGTTCAGCGTCGAACGCGACGGACGTCTGAATGGGCCTTTCGTCAATCCCTTGTCAGGAGCTGGAAGGAGCCGCGATGTGGGTTGATGAGTTGTGGCGATATCCCGTCAAGTCGATGGCGGGCGAGCGTCTCGAGAGCGCCGACCTCACGCAGAACGGCATCGTTGGCGACCGCGTGGTGCAGGTCTACGACAGTCGCGGACGCGTGGCGACCGCACGCACGTACCCGGGTCTGCTGCACTTCCACGCCACCGTGGACGCGACCGGTGCCGTGCTCGTTGACGGCGAACCGTGGGAGAGCGCATCGGTGCTGGCCGCTGTTCGGGCAGTGGTTGGGCCAGGCGCGCATCTGGTCTACGACGAGAGTCCTGATCGGTTCGACATTCTGCCGTTGCTCGTCGCGACCGATGGTGCGATTGCGGCGTTCGGGCGTGACCGACGTCGCCTCCGCCCGAACATTATCGTTGGCGGGGTTGAGGGCCTGGCCGAACGCGAGTGGGAAGGTGGAAGACTCGTCATCGGCGACGTGGAGATTGACATCGAGAACCTGCGCGGGCGCTGCGTGATGACGACGTTCGACCCTGATACGCAAGTGCAGGACCCTGCAGTGCTCAAAGACATCGTCAAGCGATTCGCGGGCACGCTCGCGCTCAATTGCGCGGTGAAGAAGGGGGGACCGCTCAATGTCAGACAGACGGTTGAGGTCTTCACCGCGACGTCAGCGGTTCGCCGGGACGGATGAGCGCTCGCGTCGACGGGCACAGGAGCGCCTTCGCCGACGCTACTGTCCTGAGACGGTCACAGCCCTGTTTGTCGGAGAGTCGCCACCGGCCTCCGGTCGATTCTTCTATCAGCAGGACTCTGGTCTGTACCGCGCAGTCTTCGCCGCCTTTCAGTCTGTCGATCCCTCTATCGATGGCGTGAGCTTCCTGTCGGTGTTCGGCGGGGCGGGATGCTATCTGGTCGATCTGTGTGCCGATCCCGTCGACCGCCTGGACAACGCGTCCAGGCGCGCCGCATGTGTGGCCGGCGAAGTGTCGCTCGCCGTCACGATTTCGCGACTGAAGCCGCGCACCATCATCTCCGTGGTTCGCTCGATCGAAGAGAACGTGTCGCGTGCCGCGAGTCGGGCCTGTTGGTCAGGTGAGTTCCTTCGGCTTCCATACCCAGGACGATGGACGCGCGCCAGGGCCGCGTTCTGCGACGGCCTCGCGCCGTCAGTTCACGCGTTGCTGATGCAGGACCGCAGTTCTCGGAACACGGCAGTTGCTGTAGCGCGTTCTTGCCGGCCGTGACGACCACCTTCGACGACGACGCGCCACCGTGCAGATGTCGTCGGTCGAGCGCCGCGCACCAGCGAACGTGTGCGTCTAACGATGTGCGGCGGGGTCGGCGAGTGGCTTCAGGAGTTCAGCCGCAAACAGCGATGAGCGCAACACGGTGACGTGAGGCCATAACCGGCGGAACAGCGCCAGCCCAGCCTGGTCGATGTACGTGACATCGGTGAGATCGAGACCCAACGGATTAGCACCGGCTTCGATGGCGTCACGGCACGCGCGCTCGAGCTCACCAACCCACTCGCCACCTATGCGGCCGTGGACATGCAGCGTGACGGTTCCGTCTTTCGCATCAGCGCGCTCCAGTCTGAGCATGGGCCCCAGGTCTCAGCAGGGCCAAAAAGCAATGCCGGTGCCGGAGCAATGTCAGCCGCGATCGACGACGCTAACAGGATAGGAAGCAGTCACTTACGGCTTCCAGGCCGAGTGATGCTGGCGACGAGAGAACGCCACGACATTTCGTGGCCCCGGGATTTCGTGGGACGTGGGCCGAACGTCTACGAGATGTCGTGGACGCGCCGTCCGATACCAAGCTTCTTCATGCGGCTCCGGAGCGTGTTCGGATGCAGCTTGAGGATCTGTGCAGCACCGGTCGTCCCTTCCACGACGCCTCGGGTCTGAGACAGCACGAGTTCGATGTACCGACGTTCTGCCTCTTCGAGACTGGGCAGCGCACCGCCTTCGCCGGCGACTGCGTGTGCGTGAGCGTCGCTCGCCGGCTGTTTCGACACGTCGCGCATGGTCGGCGACAGGTCGTCGCCGAGACTGAGCATCGGACTGCGTGCAAGCACCACGGCCCGCTCGACGACGTTCTGGAGTTCCCGGATGTTGCCGGGCCAGTCGTAGTGGACGAGGCGCGACATGGTGTCGCGTGTCACGCCCTGGACGTCGCGCCCAAACTTCTTGGCGAGACGACTCACGAAATACGTGACGAGCAGGGGGATGTCTTCGGTGCGCTCGCGCAGGGCGGGCACACGCAGAGGGACAACATTCAGTCGGAAATACAGGTCGGCGCGGAAGCGTCCCGCTTTCACTTCCTGATTCAGGTCGCGGTTCGTGGCGGCAATGATGCGCACGTCGACGTGCACGGTCTTGTTGCTGCCCAGCGGTTCGAACTCCTGCTCCTGCAGCACGCGTAGCAGCTTGACCTGTGTGTCGAGTGGCAGCTCGCCGATCTCGTCGAGAAACAGCGTGCCGCGATTGGCGAGTTCGATTCGGCCAATGCGACGGTCGAGGGCACCGGTGAACGCGCCCTTGACGTGCCCGAGCAGTTCGCTCTCGATCAGATTCGACGGAATGGCACCGCAGTTGACCTTGACGAGCGGACGAGCGCGGCGCGAACCGCTGTTATGCAGGGCGCGTGCGATCAGTTCCTTGCCGGTTCCCGTTTCACCCTGGATGAGGACTGTCGCGTCAGTTCCGGCGACCAACTCCACCTGCTGCAGCAGTGCCAGCAGTGCCGGACTGTTGCCGACCATTTCCTCGAAATCGTGTTCACGCCGGATCTCTTCCTGCAGGTACACGTTCTCGGCCTGGAGCTGGTTCTTCAGGCGTTCGACTTCGGCGAGCGCGGTGCGAAGCCGTTCGTCAGCCTGCTCGCGTTCCAGTTCCGCGCCGGCGCGTGCCGCGAAGGTCTGCAGCACCGAGACCCACAGCGGATCGTCGGGCATCGGTTTCAGGTCGCTGACGACCATGTGCCCAATCACTCGCCGCTCCGCGCTGAACATGGGGACGCCCAGATAGCTCTGAATCCCCATCTGCTTCATGAACTGGTTGTCGGGAAACGCCTGCTGGAGATCGCGTGCCCACAGGCAGGTCTCGCCCTCCACTACCTTCTGGCACGGTGTGCCGGTCAGCGGGTACTCGAAGAGTGGTGCGTGGCTGTCGCCGAGCCAGACGGCGCGTGCGCGGGCCCGGTCACCGTCAAGGCACTCGGCGACGAAGACACGCCACACGCCAAGTGCGCTGGCCAGATGCTGGACGAGCGATGCGAAGAAGGCGACGCCGGTCGATGCCGCGGTCCCTTCCGTGATGGCCCGCAACAGTTCCTCGGCGCGATGGCGCTCGGTGATGTCGCGTGACACCGCGAGCAGCCGTTCTGGCGCTCCGTTCGCATCGACGATTGCGCTGACCGCAACGTCCCACCAGCGCGGCGTGCCTGCGGCGGTGGGGCAGAATCCGGCAAAGCGCCCGACGTCGCCAGCTTTCGCCTTGGCCAGCGCGGCGAGCACGGTCGCTTGCGAGTCGGCGGGCCACAGGGCGTTCCACGGCTGGTTTCTGAGTGGTTCGAAGTCGCACACCTCCATGACCCGCATGCCACCCTCGTTCATGGTGAGCAGGCGACCATCGAGGTCGAGCACCTTGATGCAGTCCTGGCTGCCCTCGAGGAGACGCGTCATGAACTGCTCGCGTTCACGAAGCGTGCGCTCTGACTCGAGCCACTGCGCCGCAGAGCGCGCGGCCTCTGCCTGCGTGCGACGCAGCGCGAGCAGGGACACGACCTGTGCCGCGAGGGCGCGTAACGCGAGTTCCTGTTCGTCGGTGAGACGGCGTGGCACCCGATCGATCACGCACAAGGTGCCGAGCGTCTCGCCGGCAGATTCGATGAGCGGCATGCCCGCATAGAAGCGGATGTGCGGCTCGCCGGTCACCAGTGGCAGCTGCGCAAACCGCGGATCGGCAGACGCATCTGGTACGACCAGCAAATCGCGCTGTTCGATCGCCACGGCACAGATCGATTCGGCCCTCGGCGTCTCATCCACGGACAAGCCGATGCGGGCCTTGAACCACTGGCGATGGGCATCCACGAACGTGACGAGCGAGATGGGCGTGCTGCAGATCTGGGCCGCCAGGCGTGCGAGTTCGTCGTACGCAGGCTCCGGCGGCGTGCCAAGCACCTGATAGGCCTCGAGCGCGGCGAGACGGTTCGCTTCGGCGTCGCTATGTGAATCGATCATGAGAGATGGCGTCCGCAGAGGGCGGGCTGTCAGCGCGGCGACACAACCGCCACGGACAGCGCGTCTCTGCTGCGGACTGAGCGTATCAAAAACGCGAGATCGACACTCTCGTGGATGCCGCTACCGACCGAGCAAAGGACGATCTCCTTCGAGGCCCCACGCGTACGTGGCCGAGGTCGTGTAGCCAGCACCTGACAGCAGCACATACCAGGTGCCGGTCGAGGGACGATAGACCGCGGGATCCGTCTTGCCGTCGCCATCGAAGTCTGCAGGGACGGGCACGTCTTCCGCGAGTCCCCACGCGAACGTGGGCGTACTGGCCGATCCGGTAAAGCCCGCGCTTGATTTCATAATCCACCAGGCGCCAGTCGACGGTCGATAGACACCGACGTCGGCATGGCTATCTCCGTCGTAGTCGGCAAGCACCGGGACGTCGCCAGGCAGACCCCAGAAGATGTCCATGATGATCGAGGTCAGACTGGCATTGGGCAAGACGTACCACTCGCCGGTTGCAGGCGTGTAGCTCGCCCAATTCGTGGCGACACTCACGTAGATGCCGGGCACCGGGATGCTGCCGGTCCGCACCGAGCGACGGGAGGCGAAGCCCAGGACGAGGTAGGCCCCGGTCGATGGTCGATACACGGCGGGATCGGTCTTGCCGTCGGTGTTGTAGTCGAAGGGGACCGGCACATCGCCGGGCAAACCCCACGCATAGCTGGTGAAGGTCGCAAAGCCCGAGGCCGACCAACAGATGATCCACTCGCCCGTCGATGGACGATACACAGCCAGGTCGAACTTGCCATCGCCGTCGTAGTCGCCAGGCACGGGTTGATCGCCGGCCAGTCCCCAACCATACGCACGCGTGCCGCCAGCTGACAGGCGCAGGTACCACACGCCGGTCGAGGGCCGGTAGACGGCCACATCGGCCTTGCCGTCGCCGTCGTAGTCTCCATATTTCGCGATTGCGGGTGTCGCCGGCGTCGGACGAACGGCGGTGTAGCTTGGGTTCGGGAACAGCGCAGGTTTCACCAGCCAGGCGCCAATGCTCGGTGCTGCGTCGTTCCCGTCGCTGCTGGCCGCAACGTGTGCGAGACCCGCATAGCTGTCCTGCCCGATGTCGACGGTGTAGAAGCCGCCCTGGTCCACAGGACTCGTCGTCCAGCCGGACCACCGAGAAAGAGACGCATCACTCGCCGTCGGCGTGAAGGATGCGCCGAACGGGCCGAACCAGGCATTGCCTGACCATCCGACGTTCCAGGCGAAGGGAAGACCGCCGTGCGTCGCGGCGAAGTGCTCGAGCATCAGCTGCAACTCTGCGGGAGCCGCCACCCGCCACCCCGTCAAGTCATGACCGTTGAGGCTCTCGCCCGTATCACAGCCTGGGTTGCACTTCGACCGCAGCGTGTTCCAGCTGACATTGGAGAAGTCCGCTGGTTGCGCCCACAGCAGATTGGCCTGCGGATCCAGATAGGCGACCGACGTCTGGTCCGCAGACGCACGTGTCGCAAGGCCGCAGGTCGCCAGCGCCACACCGCACACCATCGCTACAAACCAACGCGTCGTTCGCATGCTCGCTCTCCTTCGAGCGTAGGCTGCTGAGCTGGTCACGTCTCAGGCACGCGGCGCAGGCGCCCGCTCGATGTGGCCTAACGAGCGAGGGTGCGCGAGCGAACAGCGTAGTGCGTTGAAAATGTTGTGATGCACGCGCCGCGCACGAGCTGGCGTCAGTCGTTTGGCTCGGGGGCGAGACCTCGAAAACTCGACGCTCATGCGCGTGCACCGTCTCGGCGCTCCATTCACCGAAGAGACGGGCACGTGGCGTGAGCAGAGGCTACGGAGGGCCAATGTGTCGAGGGCCGCGAACGAGCGCCCACACGAAGCCAAGTACGAAGCCGGCGAGCGCGAGAAGCAGGCCGTTGAACATTGAGATCGACACCGCCCCAATGCCCGCTCCGGTGCTCGCTGACTGAACGCTCGCGATGCTCACCAGCAGCCACACGAACAGCGCGGCGACGGCAGCGAGGACGCCGACGGTGAATGCTCTGAGGTACTTCATACGCGGTGTGACGCCGAGTGAACGCCACCAGTGCCCGTGCGGCGGTGTGGCCCGCTGCCGCTCGGCCACGCTGTGTCGAGAGCGGGACTGCGCGCTGCTACTCAGTGCGACCGCGCAGCGGGTGCCGGCCGCCATGGCCCGTGTTACCCGACCCGCACGTATCCCCTCGACTGCAGATTGACCATCGTCACCATCGCCCAGAGATCCGCCTGCACGCCAGGCAGCACCTGCGACGGGTCGACCTTCTTGCTCATCAGACCCTGGCCACACACGCGAAGCTCGACGCCGGCGTCGTGGAGTTCCTTCAGCATCGCCACGTTCGGATTGTCGACGCCGTTGTGCCGGGCTTTGTAGACGTCGTTCGAGAACACCGCGTCGCCGCCACCTTGATGGAACATCGCGGCAATATGTCGGTTTTTAGCCGGCACACCGTTCTGCGCGAGCGTGTTGAGATACAGCCCGATCATCTTCAGCGTCGGGTGCACCTCGTCGTCTTTCACCTTCGCCGAAACTGAGAACACGACCTTGTAGTCGGTGCTGGGATTCGGCCGTTCCTTCGCACCAGGAAAGTCCTTCGCCGCGTCCGCGCTGCCAACCGGCAACTTGCTGTCAACGGCCGGTGCCGCGCTCGCGCGGCCGGAGTAGCCGGCTGCAATCACACCACCGGCGAGCGTCGTCATCATCGTGCGTCTGTTCATGATCCCTCCCTGTTGAAGAGAAACTACACCCGACGAGCCATTCGCGTGAACCAAATCCGCCGTCGTGGCGGCACACTCCGCGGATTTCAACGCCGAGCCGGCATAGTACGTGAATGTCACGACCGAGGAGCAGCGGACAGCCCCTCGGTCTAAGTGCGAAGCTGGAGCGGACGAGATGACGATGCTTTCTCACAGTCCGGTCGACCGTACCGGTCAGATGTTTCCTGCGCTCACGCCGGAGCAGATCGCGCGCGTCGCGCAGTACGGACACACGCGTCGAGTCGAACCGGGTGATGTACTCGTCGAGCCTGGCCAGGGAACTGTCCCGTTTTTCGTCGTCACACACGGCCGTGTGGACATTGTTCGTCCATCCGGCAGGACGGGTGTGCCAGACACACTCGTCGTCGTCCACGAGCCGGGCCAGTTCACCGGCGAAGTGAACATGCTCTCGGGCCGCCGTTCACTCGTGCAGGCGAAGGTGAGCGAACCAGGGGAAGTGATCGAACTGGACCACGAGCGGCTCCTTTCGCTCGTGCAGACCGACAGCGAAATCGGCGACATTGTCATGCGCGCGTTCATTCTGCGCCGTGTGGCCCTGATTGCAGACGGACTCGGCGATGTCGTCCTCCTGGGTTCGTCGCATTGCGCCGGTACGCTGCGTGTGCGGGAGTTCCTGACGCGCAACGGACACCCGTATACCCTCGTCGACCTCGACCACGACGAGGGCGTGGAGGCGTTGCTGGACCGCTTCAAGGTGGCCGCGGCCGATGTGCCCGTGTTGATTTGCCGAGGGCAGACCGTTCTGCGCAATCCCACCAACGTGCAGATTGCCGACTGCCTTGGTTTCAATGCCGCCGTCGACCAGACCAAAGTCCGTGACGTGATCATTCTCGGTGCCGGACCGGCGGGACTTGCTGCGGCGGTCTATGCGGCGTCAGAAGGTCTGGACGTGATGGTCGTCGAAACCGACGCACCGGGTGGGCAGGCCGGATCGAGTTCGAAGATCGAGAACTACCTCGGATTTCCCACCGGTATCTCCGGACAGGATCTTGCGGCGCGTGCGTATACGCAGGCCGCGAAGTTCGGTGCCCAGATTGTGGTGGCTCAAGGGGGCCGCGAGCTGGCCTGCGCGCGGCGGCCCTACGCGGTTCGCCTTGGCGAGGAGATGTGGGCGCCGGCACGCGCGATCATCATCGCCACCGGTGCCGCGTATCGGAAACTGGAGGTCGCGAACCTCTCGCAATTCGAAGGTGACGGCGTGTACTACGGCGCCACGTTTCTCGAAGCGCAGTTATGCCGCGGCGACGAAGTCGTTGTCGTTGGCGGCGGCAACTCCGCCGGACAAGCCGCGGTCTTCCTGGCCCAGACGACGAAGCATGTGCATCTGCTCGTCAGAGCGACAGGGCTGTCAGAGACCATGTCTCGCTATCTCATTCGACGCATCGAAGACAACCCGGCCATCACGCTGCGCACTGAAACCGAGATTGTCGGGCTCGACGGCGACCGTCAGCTCGAGCGAGTTCAGTGGCGGAACCGTCGGACAGGCGAGATCGAGACACACGACATCCACCACATCTTCGTCATGACTGGTGCCGCACCCAGCACCGGGTGGCTGAACGGGTGTGTTGCGCTCGACCCCAAAGGCTTCATCAAGACCGGACCGGCGCTCTCGTCTGACGACCTCGCGACGGCCAGATGGCCGCTCGCTCGGTCACCGCATTTGCTCGAAACCAGCCTGCCGGGTGTGTTTGCTGTGGGGGATGTCCGCAGCGGCAACATCAAGCGGGTCGCCTCTGCGGTCGGCGAGGGCTCGATCGCGATCGCATTTGTCCACCAGGTGCTGAACGAATAGGAGTCGAACGATGCCAGGACCAGCCTGTACGCACATCGAGGCGATCACAACCGTCAAGCATCCCAGTCGCCAGGAATGCGATGAGTGCGTGAAGATTCACGCGCGGTGGGTGCACTTGCGCACCTGCCAGGAATGCGGCGCCACACTCTGTTGCGACGATTCACCAAACCGCCACGCGACACATCATGCGAAGGCGACCGGGCATCCCGTGATTGCGTCAGCCGAGCGCGGGGAACGCTGGCTCTACTGCTATCCGGACGACGCCTTCGCGGAGTACTAGGTGCGCGAGTGACGCGCCCGACGCAGCGAAGTTCCTGACCGCGTCATCGAAACAACTCGCGCTCGCGATAGTAGCGGCTCGCCCCGTCGTGGAGCGGAATAGGAGTCGATGCACCGTGCTCAGGATTGATCTGGCTTGCTGACGCGTGTGCCGCCGCAATCTCCGGCAATCCTTCATACAAGGCTCGAGTGAGTCGATACACCAGATCCGCCGGCAGAGCCGCACTGCAGATCAATACATTGTCGACCGCGACGCTTCGAACCGCCTGTGTCTGTCCCGGGTAGGTTCCTGCTGGCACGACGACCGGTCTCAAGAATGGGTACTTCGCTTTCACCACACTCGTCGCGCGGTCATCGAAGTCCAGCAGATGGATGCCGAAGCGCCGGGCCGCCTCGGTCACAGGGCGGAAGGGGAACCCTCCGGCAAACTGCGCCGCGTCGATGCTGCCGGTTTCAAGTTGTCCGACGGCTTCGTCCATGCCCGTCCTCATCGTGTTCGGACCGATGTGAGACGGTGCGACATCGGCTACTGCCGCGGCAAGGGCAGCCATTCTGGTGTCGGGGCCATTGACATCAAGGTCGCCAGGCAACGCCGACGCGAAACGTTTGGCGGACAGACTCGCCAGCGTCGTGAGAGGCGAATCCCCTCGCGTCACGACGTGCAGCGTATTGGGAAACATCACCGCAACGCCGCGAAGGCGGAGGTGGGGCGCAGGGTGCCGCCTCGTCCCTCGTGTGTGTGCGTTGTAGACGAGATCCGCAGACACCAGGCCACACTCGGCGACGCCACTCTCGACCGCTTCGATATTGGCAGCGGTGCCCCTGGTCTCCAGACCCTCAGCCTTGATGCCAGTCATGCGTGCTGTGAATGCCGACGCGAGTGCCTTCGCCAGGATGTAGAACGTCGCGTCCTTGGGCCCACCGGCGATGCGAAGCGGGGCTTGCTCGACGCTTGCAGTCCCCGAGCATGACGCAAGAGTCATGGAGACTGCGAGGACCGGCAGGAGGCAGCGGCAGTTCATAGTGGCCCGCATTCTACACTTCGCTCCGCCGGGAACTGGTGTCATGATGCGCGTCCACAGCCCATGCCGGACACACGACCCGGTGAATCGACGACCAACGGTGGAGTGACCATGACGACGAGGCAGCGCTTCGGTCATCTCCGTGATGCCATCCTCGAGCGCTGGCTGCTAGCGAGCGTCGTCGGCATCGTTGCCCTCGCCGTGCTGATGCTCATGTGGAGTGGGCACAGGGCTTTCGTCGGCTGGAGACGAAGCGCCGCACTTCTCGCCGAACGTCGTGCTGAGGAGAAGGCGATGCTGTTGAGCGTGGCGCTCGACCGCGACATGAAGGCCGCGCAGGCGAGTGTCCTGGCTCGCTTTGGCGAGCGTCGGTTGGCCTTCCGTGATCCGTACGAACTGTTCGACCTTGTGGAGTCTGCGTTCTCCCAGTTCCCGTACCTGGACTCGATGTTCGTCTGGCGAGCTGACCAGCAGGCGGAGCACGGTCGGATTTACGCCTTCAATCGCGTCGGGCGCCCCTCACGCTGGGCGGAGGGGCTCCCGGTGTCTTCTCCGTTCCCTGTCGCAATGCTGCAGGACCCCGCCCCACTTGCGCCGATGGTTTCGACGCTTCGAGCCCACGAGACAGGCGAGCAGTTTGTACTCGATACCTTCGAGCGTGGCGGCCGTGAATATCAGATGGTGGCCTCGCTCTTCTATGACCAGTCGCCCGGCCAGCCGCTCGTTGGTGCCGTGGGGTTTCTGGCGGACATGCATTGGGTACGGCAGTTCTACTTCCGTGAGCTGATGCGGCAGGTCGAGTCGGTGATCGGTGAGGATGGCGTCACATTCTCGATCCTCGACGACCACTTGACGACGGTCGCTACGAGCGGCAAGTCGACGGGATCAGGCGCACGGTTCGAGCGCACGTTTCCATTGGCCTTTCTCGACAGGTCTCTACTGGCCGCGCAGTCACAGCTTGCGACGACGCCGATGTGGACGATTCGCGTTGAGTCGAGCGTCACGTCCGAGGATGGCTTGCAGCCGTGGGGGGCGCTGTGGTGGCTGATGGCGATCGCCGCCACCGCGTCAATTGTCGGTGTGCTTCTCGTGGCTCAGTCCATACGGGCCAGCGCAGAACTGGCGTCGATGAAGAGTGACTTCGTCTCGACAGTCACCCACGACTTGAAGACCCCTCTTGCCCTCATCAAGGTGGTGGGAGAAACCCTCGAGTTCGGACGATACACGTCCGAGGACCGTATCGACGAGTACGGCAGGCTTCTGCGGCTGGAAGCCACCCGTCTTTCTCTTCGCATCGACAATCTCCTCGCGTATGCACGAGTCACCGAACGACGGGTCTGGGGCCACACGAACCCAGTTGATTTGCTCGAGGTGGTCCATGAAGCGCTGCATCGCGTCGAGCCGAGACTCAGCGGCTTCGAGGTCGATGTGAATCTCGTCGACGTGCCACCGGTTGCCGGGGACCAGGAAGCACTGCTTCACGTGTTCGACAATCTGCTCGACAATGCCATCAAGTACTCCGCCGGCGTCGACGTCAAACACGTCGGTATCAAAACGACGACCGAGAGCGGCATGGCGATCGTCGAGATCACGGACCGTGGGATTGGTATCGAGCAGGCGGATCTCGGACGCGTCTTCGAGAAGTTCTTCCGAGGGCGCAACGGTCGTTCGGGGAGCGGGCTCGGTCTGGCGATCGCTCACAAGATCGTGGCGGCGCAGCACGGGAGCATCGATGTCGCGTCACAGAGCGGACGTGGGACCACGGTCACGGTCAAACTGCCGCTCGCAGCGACTGCCTGAGTGCTGGTGTTGGTGACCGGGCGGGCCGGATGCCCTCTACGTCACGAGCAGATATCCGTCTCCATGTGACGTCAGAATGTGCTTCGGGTGCTTCGGATCCAGTTCAACCTTCCGGCGCAATCGGGCGATGAAGATGTCGACGGTCCTTGTCAACGCGCTCTCCTCATACCCCCAGACCATCTTGAGCAGTTCCTGCCGGGTTACCACAGCTCCGTGACGCTCGCTGAGGTACTGCAGAAGCTCGAACTCGCGGGCGGTCAATAAGAGAGGCGCTCCGTCGCGTATCGCGGTGCGAGCCATGAAGTCGATCCTCACCGTGTCGAGTTCGAGTTGCTCCACGGCTGGTCGAGTACGTCGCAGAACGGCCCTGACTCGCGCCAGCAACTCTCCGATGCCGCAGGGTTTGGTGACGTAGTCATCAGCGCCCATATCAAGCCCCCGGATCTTGTCGAGAGGCTCCCGCTTTGACGTCAGGATGATGATCGACGTGTGCGGGCACGTTCGGCACACCACCCGACAGACGTCCAGACCATCTCCATCCGGAAGCATCAGGTCCAGCAACATCAGGTCGGGAGGGGAGTGGCGGGCGCGAAGCATGGCGCTTGCTGAGTCGGCGGCGCACTCCACGGAATAGCCCTCGAACGCGAGGTTGTCCCTGAGCAGGAACCGCAGCGCCGGGTCGTCTTCGACGATCAGGATGCGGGTGTTCGTCATCGCTCTCCCCTCTGTATCCCGGTGGCACGACCCACAGGTTGTGTTGGCCGCCCGCGTCGTCTGGCGGTCAACGTGCGCCAGGCGTTGCCTGAGAGTGTTGACCGATGGCGCGCCATCGGAGCCGGGCGCTGAGGTGCTTTTACAAACATATACATCGGAACAGGTGCCACGCATGGTTGACTACCGGCCGGTCAACTCTAAGGGATTTTCAGTGCGTTCCTATCGAGCCTTTGGGCGCGTGAGCGGCTACTTCACCGACACCGCTGCCGAAGCTCGACTTGCCGGAAGGATGCCATGAGACCTCACACCCACATCCCTCAACCGAATGAGGATCTTTGCGCCAAAGGGTCAGCAGTCTACGCATGGCTGAATAGAGCGATTGCCGCCGTCGTGGTCACGGCCAGTGTGTTGCTGCCCGTCGCCGCTACGGCACAAACGCAGTACGGTAGCCTCCGCGGCTCGGTTGCCGATCAGTCCGACGCCGCCCTTCCCGGCGTGACCGTCACGCTGTCGAGCCCCGCCTTGCTCGTGGAGCAGACCACGATTTCGGACGGCACAGGTCAGTACCGATTCGAGCAACTGCCCGTCGGCACCTACAAAGTCAGTTTCGAGCTGTCTGGCTTTCAGAACACGATCCGCGACGGGATTCAGATACCGGCTGGATTCAACGCGACGGTCAACATGCAGTTGCGTGTGGGGTCACTTGAAGAGACCGTGACCGTCTCCGGCGCGAGTCCTGTCGTCGACGTCACCTCCTCGACGCCGTCGATCAGCGTCCCGGCTGATGTGCTCGCCGACAAACTCCCGGTCACTCGCGTCATGCAGTCCGTGCTCGGTGTGGCCCCAGGCGTGCAGCAGTCAGGCGCGCCCGATCTCGGTGGCGGCAACGTCGGCACCACCACGTTCGTGGCCTATGGACTGACTGGCCAATCAACGCCGCTGCTCGAGGGCATCAACACGCGTCGCAGTGCCAATAACGTCGAGACCAATTACGACTTCACGGCTATCGAAGATTTTCAGATCACGACCTTCGGTGGCGATGCTGAGAAGGCGCTGCCTGGTGTTGGGCTCAACGCCATCATCAAGTCTGGTGGGAACAGCTTCAGTGGCCGCCACGAGGTGACGATTGAAGACGAGAAGCTGGAGGGCAACAACCTGACGCCGCAGATCCGCGCGCAGGGCACCAACAATCCGCAGCTCATTCTGACGGCGCTCGATCTCGCCGACAGCGCTGGCGGACCCGTCATCAAGAACAAGTGGTGGTTCTTCGGTGCGTACCACCTCAATCGGAGCCGTCGCACTGCCCTGGGCTATCTGCTGCCTGATAAGACACCGGGTGACTCCTATGTTCGCGCCCAGAACTACACAGGGAAGACCACACTGCAACTCGGACCCAAGACCAAGATCATCGGGTTCTACACGAAGTACACGCAGCTCTTCCCGGACCGCAACGGAAGCGCGACGACGCCGTACGGCAGCACTGTGAAATTCGTCGAGCCGGCAGCTGAATACAAAGTCGAACTGCAGGGCGTGCCGTCATCACGACTGGTCTACAACATTCTGGTCGGACATCACGGTTACCACGCCGACTACTACGCAAAGCCAGACCAGGGGCGGCCGACAAGCATCGACCAGGCCACGAACATCAACGCTGGGCCGACGCTTGGACAAGACAGACGGACTCGACAGAGCCCGCAGGTTGGCGGCTCGGTATCGTATGTGCCCGATCGAAGCTTCCTTGGGCGGCATCAGGTGAAAGCCGGGACAACCTGGATGTTCCAGTACACCGGTACCAACGAGCCCGATGGTGTTCACGGCAACTACCAACTGGTGTTCAACCAGGGCAACCCGGTCCAGATCAACGTCTACAACTATCCGCTCGCGTCGAATCTCCAGCATCTGACAGAAGGCGGAGCCTTCATCCAGGACACGTGGCGGCCCGCAGAGCGCGTCACCGTCAATCTCGGACTTCGCTTCGACAGCTTCCACTCATGGATTCCCGAGCAAACCAAGCCTGCTGGCGCGTTCGGCTCACCATGGGATGTCACGGTGACGCCAGCGCGCGGGTCCGAGCTGAAGCAACCGTTCGTCGATGCAGGGACCTGGCGCAACATTGCGCCCCGCCTGGGCATCGTGTGGGATATCGCAGGCAATGGGTCCACCGTCCTCAAGGGATCGATCGGTCGCTACAACAACACCCCAGGCGATGACTACTCGGCCGCCTACAACCTGAATGTTGCCACCATTACAGCCTTCCGCTGGTCTGGACCGTGCGGACAGCAGTCGCAAACCAATGGCTTGTGGGACGCGAATGGATACACGTGCGACTACGTCCCGGGGAGCGTGAACCTCGATCCGAATGGTGCGAGCTTCCTGTCGGTCAGTGGCGGTTCGAACGGCGGTGCGGCCAAGCTGCCGAACACGAAACTGAACACCGACCTCGAGGAGCAGTTCACCCGTGCCTACCAGGTGTTCATCGAACGTGAGCTCATGCCGACGCTCGCAGTGCGCGGCGGCGTCAGCTACGCTCAGAATCTGAACACGTGGCAGCAAGTACCCAATCTCACCCCGTACAGCGCGTGGAACGTCGCGCGGACGGTCTATGACCCGGGACCGAACGTGACGCCGACGTTGACCGGCACGGTCGGCACGCCCATCGCGGTGTTCGACCTCGATCCGGCGTATCGGGGCGCGGCGTTCTCGCAGACCGTCTACCGCAATCGGCCCGCGGAGTTCGCGGACAGTTTCACGACCTATGAGGCGACGCTGACCAAACGCTCGAGCGGCCGATGGAGTGCGATCGCGAGCTACAGCGTCACGAAGAACCATCAGTTCGTGAACGGCGTGCCAACGAATCCGAACCTCGCCCTGCACAACCTCGACACCAGTGCGCCGTGGTCGGCACGTCTGTCGGGCAGCTACGACCTGCCCTGGCACTGGGATGTGTCGGCACAGCTGATCGTGCAGAACGGCTTGCTCGCTGCGCGGACAGCCACCTATAACCTGCCGAACTCAGGTGCACTGGCCCTGCGTGTGGAGGATCCGACCAGCAAGGGGCCGCGTCGCCAGAACCTGAACGTTCGGATTGCACGCGAATTCAGAATCGCGAAGCAGCGGCTGCGCTTCAGTGCCGAGGGGCTGAACGTGACGAACAACGCCGCGCCCTATGCGATGACGCTGTCGACCGGCCAGCAGTACGGCCGCATCACGACGATTTCCACGCCGCGCATCGCGAGGCTCGGCGTGTCGTATTCCTTCTGAGGATTGGGGCACATCATGGTCATGAACAGGAAGCGCGTCAGCACAGTCGGAGCTGTGCTGGCGATCGGTGCGTTGGCCTTGGCTGGCGCGAACCGGATGAGCGGCAGTGTGGCCGCCGCCGCGACGACCAACCCGGTCACGGCTGGCGAGTTCGTCGTCGATCCGCCGACGCTCATCAACCTCGGGTTCGAGTGGATGATCGACGGAGATGACAACCGCAACGCCTCGGTGGAAGTGTCCTACAGGAAACAGGGCACGTCCGAATGGAAGCACGCGCTACCGTTGCTGCGCCTGCAGGGCGAGCGCGTGAAGCAGGGCGACCAGATTGACGTGACGTCGCCCAACATGTTTGCTGGCAGCATTCTCGACCTGGAGCCCGACACCGCATATGAAGCTCGACTGGTCATGAGTGACCCGGACGGTGCGAAGGGTGCCACGACGAAGACCGTTACCGTGAAGACCCGTCCCGAACCCATGCCGGCAACGGGCGGCAGCGTGTATCACGTCTATCCGCATGGCTATAAGGGCACGAAAGTCGAGCCGTCATTCGAAGGGTTGATGTGTGCGTACAACCTGACGTGCGCCGGCACGGACTGGGCGACGGCAGGCAGACCACGGGTGAAGCCGGGCGACGTAATTCCCGTGCACGCC
>Ga0209023_10002194_pt1 | contig 24824 bp, 15 predicted proteins | sample LakOneMetagenome_FD_187468 | JGI IMG/M metagenome (GOLD analysis project Ga0209023, IMG submission 187468) | Freshwater and sediment microbial communities from Lake Erie, Canada (SPAdes) (version 2) | ecosystem: Environmental > Aquatic > Freshwater > Lentic | place: Lake Erie, Canada... | reverse complement strand
TGCGCTACAATGGGCTGGTGTCTGTCCTGCAAGGGGAGGGGGCTGGGCAGGCTTCACCCTTGCTGGTCCCGTCGTCCTTCGATGGCCATGAAGCTTACCGCAAGGTCCTTGAACTGTGTGATGGTTCGGCCGGATTTGATGCCATCTTTGCAGCGTCGGACGTGCTTGCCATCGCGGCCATTCATGCCGTTCAGGCCAAGGGTCTGCGAGTGCCCGAAGATGTTGCCATCGTCGGCTACGACAATATCGGACAGGCTGAAATGATCTCGCCGGGTTTGACCACAATCGATCAAAATATCGCCCTGGGCGGCGAGATCATGGTCAATGCCCTGATCGACAAGATTGCCGGCAAACAGGTCAGTGCCACGCTCACACCCACGAAGCTGGTGATTCGTGGCAGCACTTCGGGCGGAAAACCCAAGCTTTAGGATTGCCGTGGATGGCGGCCGCGCAAAGCGGCCGAGGCTGCCAGTGCTCGAATCTCTTCTTTCATTCTAAATATCTGTAATACAACATAAAATACGCGAGACGCGCCGCGTCGGCGATTTTTGCAATCGGTTGTATTTTTTGTTTGCAATCGTTTGTTTCTACAATTAAGACTTGTCCCGCACACTGCAATATTGCGCCCCGATTATGAGGGCGATCTTGGGAGGATAAGACCGATGAAAGTGATCCGTCGCGCCTTGTTGGCAACGGCTGCTACCACAGCCTTTATCAGTGCGAGCGCCCAGGCGCAGGATGCGCAGCCTGAGAGCAATGGCGCCGAAGATAACGAGATTGTGGTCACCGGTGTGGTCTCCGCGGCAGGCAAGAACAAGATCGACACTTCGGTTTCGGTATCCTCGCTGGATTCGCAAGCCATCGCTGCCAGCAATCCGACCAACCTCGCCGAAGTGTTTCGCCAGCTGCCGGGCATCCGTTCGGAAAGCTCGTCGGGCGGCGGCAACTCGAACATCAATGTTCGCGGCATTCCGATCTCGACCGGCGGGGCAAAGTTCCTTTCGATGCAGGAAGACGGGCTTCCGATCCTGCTGTTCGGCGATCATCTGTTTGCGCCGGCCGATGGCTTCTTCAAGTCAGATTCAACGCTGGCGCGGGTCGAATCGGTTCGCGGCGGCACTGCCTCGACCCTCACCACCAACGGCCCTGGCGGGATCATCAACCTGATCGGCAAGACAGGCAAAACCGGTGGCGGCTCGGTCGCCTTCGGTATCGGCGTTGATCACAAGGACTACCGCGTCGATGCGGAATACGGGGCCAGGCTGGCGGACGATCTGTATTTCCATCTGGGCGGTCACTTCCAGCAGGGCGGTGACTATCGCGATTCAGGCTACAGCCCGGTATCCGGCGGCCAGCTGCGTCTGAGCCTCACCAAGGAATTCGATAGCGGCTATGTCCGCGTCACCGGCAAGTTCATCGACAAGAAGGAACAGGCCTATTTCCCGCAGCTGGTCTCGCGCACCGGCAACGCCAACAGCGGTGAAGTTGGCACCAGCCTTGGCAATTTCGATGCTGCCAACCACAGCCTCTATAGCAACCTGACCCGCAATGGCCTTGCGGTGAACGGCCGCAACCAGCTCGAACCCTATGATGCTGCCGACGGTCTGCACCACAAGGTGAAGTCGATTGGCCTGGAAACCAAGTTTGACCTTGGCAGCGGCATCGATCTGGCGACCAAGAGCCGCTATCAGGACATTTCGGGCCAGTTCCTGGGCTTCTTCACTTATGGAGCCTTGAACGCGGCTTCACTCGCAGGGTCGACCTATTACAATGGTCCCCTGGCTGGCCAGGCGGTGACCGCCGGCAACCTGCCCAACGGCCTGGCTTCCGAAGTCGCGGTTTTTGACGTCAATCTTGATGACATGAGCAACTTCGCCAACGATGTCCGCCTTTCGAAGACGTTCGACATTGGCAGCGGCTCGACAGTGGACTTCACTGTTGGCCACTTCTTCATGCACCAGAACTTCAAGCAGGATTGGCACTGGACGCGGCTTGTCACCACCACCGAAAACAATGCGGCACTGATCGCTACTCCGGGTTCGATCAATGGCATTGCCGGCGTCAACCAGGCGTTTGGCTGGGATGGTTCGAACCGCAACTACGATCTCGAAGCCGAAGCAAGCTCGCCCTTTGCCGCAATCGCGGTGAAGTCTGGCAACCTGAGCTTTGACGCCAGCATGCGATACGACTTCATGCGGCAAAATGGCGTGCGCACGGCTGGCGCCGGTGCTCCGTTCGACGTCAATGGCGACGGCGCGATTACCGGATCGGAAGCCACTGTCTCGCTGAATACCGGTGTGGTCGATGCCCGCGCCGATCTGAAGGCAGACAACTTCGCCTGGTCGATTGGCGCCAACTACCTGGTTGGCGACAACTTCTCGATCTTTGCCCGCGCCTCAAGCGGCGCCTCCTTCAACTTTGACCGCGCGCTTGATTTCGGTGTTCGGGATTCGAGCGGCGGGTTGTTGCCCGGCGCTGAAGGTGCCTATGTCGATCAGGTCAAGCAGTACGAGATGGGCTTCAAGGCGCAGAACGTGAAGCTGGGCGGCGGCGAGCTCGATTTCTACGGGACCCTGTTCCTGTCGAAAACCGAAGAATCGAACATCACCATCACGCCTCCGACCGGGCAGATCCGCAAGTATGACGCCAAGGGCCTCGAGCTCGAAGCTTACTACAAGAGCGGCGTGTTCAATCTCTATGCCACTGCCACCTATACCGATGCCGAGATCACCGATGCCCGCAATTCGGCAAACGTCGTGAACACCGCGCTGATTGGCAACCGGCCGCAGCGTCAGGCCAAGTTGATCTGGGCGGTAACGCCCAGCCTGGACCTTGGCCGGGTTCGCCTTTCGGCCAGCTGGATCGGCACTGGCAGCAGCTTTGCCAATGATGCCAACACTCTGACCCAGAAGGGCTATTCGGTCGTGCACTTGACCGGGGCTGTGAACCTGACCGACAAACTGGAGCTTTCGCTCAACGTCAACAACCTGTTCGACAAGGCAGGGATCACCGAATCGGCGAATGACGGGCGTGAGTCGCTTTATGCTGCGGCACCCAACACGGTGACCATCGGACGTTCCATCCAGGGCCGCACGGTAGCTGCAAACATCCGCTTCAAGTTCTGATTGGATCGCAAAAACAAGAAGGGCGTCCGCTTGCTGCGGGCGCCCTTTTTGGTATCCGGGAACACGATTGGTCAACGGCTAGCCAGACCCTCGGTCTAGAGTTTCTGGAGGGCCTCGAAATAGGCTACATTCGGAACCGTATCGCGCTGGACAAAATCACGCAGCCGCGATCGGCGCTGGGCCAGCTCTTGCATCATGCTGCTGACCTGCAAGCTCGGTTCGGGCAGGTCACTTCCAGCACCGGCCCAACCCATGCCGTAGAGGACGAATTTGTAGTTCGTGGCCGAAAAGCACTGGGTCGTGGAGTGGAAATCATAGATGCTGGGCACTGCGGCTTTCCAGGTCGCCAGGCTGGCCTGCAGCGATGGCGGGATCGTCGCGAGGTCGCAATTGTCGCGCCAGAACGGTGTGTCGCGGCGGTTTGACAGGCAATAGTGCAACTTCAGGAAATCGGTGATGTTGTCGTAGTGGTTGTGCAATATCCGGTTGTAGCTGGCTTGGGGTTGCACCCCGCCCAGATAGCGCGGCACAAATTCCAGCATCGCCCAATTGGCCATTTCGATCAGGTATATCCCGGTCGACTCCAGAGGCTCCAGAAAGCCGCTCGACAGCCCGACCGCCACGCAATTGCCGCGCCATTGCTGGTCATGATAGCCAATCCGCATGTCGAGCCGGCGCGTTTCAAGCTCTTCCACCGGCTGCAGCACATAGGCCGCCAGCTCGGCCTTGGCGGCTTCGTCGTCGATATAGCGGGAGCTGTAGACATGGCCGACGCCGCGGCGGTCCTGCAGCGCAATATCCCAGATCCAGCCGGCACTTTGCGCAGTTGATTTGGTGTAGCCGATGACGTCCGCCAGGCTGTCATTTTCGACCCTGGTCACAACGGCACGATCAACAAACAAGGTGCCTGATAGGCTGTTGAAGCCATTCTGCTTGTCGGAATTGATCAGCCGGGCGGCAAAGCCGGTGCAGTCGACAAACAGATCCGCTTCGATCCGTTCGTCGTTGTCCAAGTGCAGCGCGCTGATGTCATCGCCATTGCGCTCAATCGCCACGACTTTCTGCACCTTGTGGCAGACGCCGCGTCCCTTGCCGAGTTGCTTGAGGAACTGCGCAAGTTTCCCGGCATCGAGATGATAGGCATAGGCCAGGGCACCGTCATAGGGCTTGTCGGTGAAGCTCTTGGGAGCCCGGCCGCTTCGGGCAATCTCGGCCTGCACGGAAAATAGCTCGGCATAGGCGCCGCGCTGTTCCAAAGGCAGTTGCAGCCATTGCCAGGTCGCATCCTTGCCTGCGACCATGATCTGGTCACCGAATGGGTGGAAATAGCTGTTGGCGCCGCCCTGCTTGGGATCGTCACGCCAATTGATGAATTCGATGCCCTGCTTGAAAGTGGCGCAGCAGTTTTTCAGGAAGAGATGTTCCTCGATACCGCAAGCCGCCAGTGTCTGGCGGATCGAGGGGATGGTAGCCTCTCCCACGCCAACGGTCGGGATATCCTCGGCTTCGATGACTGTAATGGCAACCTGACGGTTCAGGGTGTGGGGCAGCTGGTTCTGCAAAAACGCAGCGGTCAGCCAGCCTGCCGTGCCGCCGCCGACAATGACGATTGCCACATCTTGATCGGCGTCAGGTTTCAACAGCCAATACCCTCTTTGCGAGTTCGAAGGCCCCGGCAATGCCAGAGCGCGTGCCTAGCCCGGGCGCGACGATAATCTCATCCGCATGCACGCCAAAATAGCTGCCCGCATAGGCGGCCGCCCGCAGCCTTATCCTGTCGAGCAGCCCCGTTGTCTGCAAGACCCCACCACCCAGAATGATGCGCTGCGGGGAATAGAGCGCGATCAGGGTCTGACAAAACTGCGCCAGGTAATCGGCGATGATCTCGTGTGCTGCATGGTCTGGCGCCAGGTCGGAAAGCGAGGCCCCCCAACGCGCCTTGATTGCAGGACCGGAAGCCAGGCCTTCCAGGCAATCGCTATGAACGGGGCAGGCGCCTGCAAAGTCCAGGTCCTGGGGGTGGCGGCGCAGCATCACGTGACCCATTTCCGGGTGGCGACTTCCCTTGACCGTTTCCCCGCCGATAATCGCCCCGCCACCGATGCCGGTTCCGACCGTGACATAGATGGCCACAGCGCAGCCCTTCGCCGCACCGTGTTGAAATTCACCGATGGCCGCGCCATTCACATCGGTATCAAGAGCAACCGGACAGCCCAGGGCTGCGCCAAGCCGAGCCGCCACGCTGGCCTGGCTCCAGCCCGGCTTGGGGGTGTCGGTGATGGTGCCCCAATGCGGCGAGGCAGGATCAAGGTCCACTGGCCCAAACGAGGCGATGCCTAGGGCTGCAATGCGGCCTTGGGCCTGAAACCACTCGATCGTGCGCTGTAGCGTTTCACCGGGAGTAGTTGTCGGTATCTGCGTCTGGGCGACAATGTCATCATGGCCACTGCCGATGGCGAGGGCAAATTTGGTTCCGCCCGCCTCGATCGCGCCGGACAGGTTTCTCCCGTCAGCCGACATCGACCGGTTCTCGGCACAGGCTTGCGCGATTGCCTTCCAGAACCAACCTGACGAAAGGTGCCGGAGTTCCGCCAAAAGTTGCCGTGGCCAGTTGGGGATCATTCGCAAGGCTGCGCCCGTTGAGGCCCCAATGATCGACAAAGCTGCTCACCAGAAGCTCTTTGGTCACGTGCCAGCTATACGTCTGTGAGGGCTCTTCGCGCGGATTGGCCAGGATCAGGCCGCTGCCGTTAATTGGTTCATAGTCCCCAAAGAGCTGATTGGAGACCATGCCGTAAAGGCCCGTCGGCCCAATCGGACCAGCCGGGTCAAAGGTGCCGGCCTGGGTCACCCAAAAGAGATAGTAACGCCCATCTCTGGCGACCATGTGCGCGCGTTCGAGCTCATTGTTGACGCCATCGGCATGCAGCAACGGCGGCAGCAATTCCCAGCCGTCCTCGTCCGAGCGGCGGGCAATGCCCACGGCACCGTTATATTCGGATGTCGAACCCGCTAAAGAGGCCGTGAATAGCAGATATTCCTGTCCATCTGCCGGATCGCAGAAATAGGCGGGGTCGCGAAAAGCGGTGATCTTGCCCGGCTCGCCCTCTTGCTGATCAGCCAGGTCGTAATAGTCGCCGCTGTTGACGACGGATTCGCGGAGTTCGCTCCAGTCCGCGATTTGACCGTCGGGCTGCAAAGTGCCGTGCGCTTCAAACAGCCGCTGCTGATAGCCGCCGGGATGGTCAGCGCGGCCAGCGGCCGTAAAGAACAGGGAGACCGTCCGGCCTTTGAGCAAAGCCGTTCCAGCCCATTCGCGCTCGAACGTGTTGTCGGTAACAGGCAGAGCCCAGCCAAGGTCGCGCCACTGCTCGCCCTGCAAGTGCAACAGCCTGATGCGCGCTTCGAAATGGCGCAGCCCTGGATCCGACCGGTCCGGAGCCGCAAGCGCCATCCACAGCGATCCGCCCTCGACCTGCGCGATACTGCCGTCAGGAAGCTGCAGTGGCCACATGTCCCACAGCAATATTCCGGGAAGGAGAGGGCGAGCCTGGAGTTCCGAAATCAGCCCAACAGAAGGGAAATCTTGCTGTTCGATGCGGGAAACATGCTCGTGCGTCCATGCTGAGGTCAAAGCGAATGGGTTCCTGATCAAATCGACTTTCGCCCACGCCTAGAAAATGGGGCAGCGCTGTGCAACAGAAATTTGCAATCGATTGTAACAAAATTTGAACCAGGAGACTTGCTGCTTTGCCGACCAAGCCAGATTCCAGGCTGCTCGCGCTCATGGGCGTGGGATTGTCGCCGCTCGAATCCTCTGGCGCGCCGATCGCGGTAGAGTTGGTCGCGCCAGCCGAAGCCGCGACGCCGCAAGCCAGGCCGAGGTCGGATCGTCCCGAATTGGCTCCGCCATCGTTATCACGATCCGGCAGGCAGTCGTCGGGCAGGGCCGGGGTTGCGGTGAAAGTGGTGGCCGCGAGGGCCAGGGTGAAGGCTGAGGCGGTCCTCAGCAGGGTCTTGGTGTTCATGGGTCGCTCTCCGTTTCAAAGGTTCGGCAGAAGTGCCGATGGAGAGCAATTGGCAGGGCAAAACACCGGTGCTAGGTCGCGCGAGGCGGAGAATCGTCCCTATTGTCCGGGCGTTTATCGCAATCGGCGCTTGGTTCCTGGATGGCATTCTGGGCAGACGCGGATGGCTCAAGCCCGGTGGGGTTTAGCACGCGCAGCGCGGCGGCAATGGCCTGGGCCATCTTGTCCATTGTTCCTGACTCCATCGCGGGCGCGCACCATGCGGCGCCAATGAAGCCGGACTAGCTGGTACTTGTATGCGCAATATGTCGCGCTGCGCCCTTTCGGGTATCAGTTGTAACCACTCAGTCGGGCACGAACATATAGCCTTCACCGTGCACGGTGCGGATCGTTGCCGGTTTGGCCGGATCGCGCTCGACCTTTTTGCGTAGCCGGGCGATGCGGTTGTCGACCGAGCGGTCGTATGGGTCCCACTTCTTGTGGTGCGCCAGTTCGAGCAGCTGGTCACGGTTGAGCGGTCGGCGCGGGTGGGCGATGAAGGTCTGGAGCAGGTCATATTCCATCGCGGTCAGAGGCACACGCTCACCCGCCTCGTCGAACAGCGACTTCATTTCGGTATCGAGCACGCAGCGGCCAATCTGGATCCGGGCCGGGGCCTTGGCGGCGGGGCCTTCGCCCGCGGTCATCGAGCGGCGCAGGATCGCTTTCACCCGGGCGCGCAGTTCGGGCAGTTCGAATGGCTTGGTCAGGTAATCGTCGGCCCCCATTTCCAGCCCGACCACGCGGTCAGTGGTGGTGCCCATCGCGGTCAGCATCAGCACTGCGCAATGCCCCTCGCCGTGCATCCAGCGGGTCAGCGACAGGCCGTCCTCGCCGGGCATCTTGAGGTCGCAGATCACCAGGTCGGGGCGCGCCTTGGGCAGCATGGCGCGCAATTCGGCTCCATTGGCCGCACCGTCCACTACGTAGCCCTCGTCGGCGAGGAAATCTACCAGCATCGAACGGACCAGGTCGTCGTCGTCGCAGACGATGATGCGGGCGTTGGCACTCATGGCTTGTCTCCTTCCGCGCCCAGCAAGCTCAGCGCCAGGCGGCGGACTTCGGCGGGGTTGAATGGCTTTTCGACAAAGGGGTGCTGGGCAATCTCGGCCCGGCGCGACCAGCCTCGCTGGAGGACATCGCCTGAAATGAATACCAGCCGATCGAGCAACTCAGGATGGGCTTCGACCAGGTGCTGGCGGAATCGAATTCCGTCCATCACCGGCATTCGCACGTCGCAGAAGACAAGATCGAACTGCTCCTTGCCCAGCAGTTCTAGCGCTGCTGCGCCATCGCTGCATTCGGTGCAATCAAGTTCGATCCCCGCAAGGATTTCGGCCAGCAGACCGCGGATCGAAGGCTCATCGTCCACCACCAGCACCCGGCCTCGGCCCTTGGTTTGCGGCTGCTCATCGTCACGTTCCGGCTTGGCGCTTGGGGCAGCAACGGCAAGCGGCAATTCCACCGTGAACACTGCCCCGCCACCATGGGCATCGCTGTATAGCAGGGTGCCGCCATGCTCTTCGATCATCCCCTTCGACATGGCGAGGCCCATACCGGTGCCGTCGCCCACCGCCTTGGTGGTGAAGAACGGCTCAAAGATGCGGCTGACGATCTCGGCAGGAACGCCCGTGCCATTGTCGGCGATATCGACTTGCAGCTTGCCTCCCTTGACCCGCGTTGCGATCGTCACTCTGCCGCCTTCGGGGCGATGCTCTTCGAGCGCGTGGCGGGCATTGATCAGCAAGTTGGTGAAGACCTGGACCAGCTGGTCCTCGTCGGCCTCGACCTCGGGCAGGGCCGGGTCCAGCTTGCGGACCAACTCGATCCCCGATGAGCGCAAACCATAGGCGGTAATGTCGAGCGCGGCTTCGATCGCATCGTTGACCTGCACTGCGGCGCGGCGCGGGGCGGATTGGCGGGCCATCGCCAGGAAGGTCCGCACGATCCGGTTGCAACGATCCGCCGCCTCGCGCAAGTCGGCGATCGCCTTGCCGTGCGGCGTTTCCTTGAGCTTCTCCTCAAGGATTGCGGAACGGCCGACCACCACGGTCAGCGGATTGTTGAGTTCATGCGCGACGCCGGCAAGCAGCTGTCCCAGTGCGGCGAGTTTTTCTGACTGATGCAGGGATTCGCGGGTCGCGGCGACTTCTGCTGACGCCCGCTTTTCGGCCGTACGATCGAAGATCAGCCCGCCAACGTGGGTCACTTCTCCTTCTGGATTGCGGATCGGAAACCGGCTGACGTACAGCGAAAGCGTGCCGCTTGGCAGATCGATCGAGGTCTCTACCTCATGCGGTCGCCCCTCTTCCATCACCATCCGGTGGGCCTCAGCAATAACCGGATGCCAATGCTCGGGCGTACCGGTGATATCGGGTTTGCCAATCAGGTTCGCCGGGCTGAGGAAATCGAAGCCATAGCTATCCAAAGCATAGGAATTAGCCGTCACATAGTGCCGGTCGGGTCCGATGATGAAAGTCATCGCCGGGATATTCTCGAAAAACGCCTGCAGCGTCCCGCGCGAGCGGGCCAGCTCTTCCTGATTGCGACGATCTTCGGTCACATCGAGCATGAACAAGCCGAGCTGATCGACATCACCAGCTGAATCCTGGATCGGGAATGCGACAACATCGCAAAGGATAGGCTCGGTCTCTCCGGGGCGCCGGTATGGCGTAATCAAGCGCTGCGCTGTCCCGGTTTCACGCACGGCAAGAGCGGTGGCCATCAGTTTTTGGAACTCAGGCCATCGCGCGGTGAAATCGGTTACTTCGGATCCGATGCCTTCCTGGCTCCCCTGCCGGTTGCGCTCCAGCGCGGCTTTGTTGGCCATAATCAGCCTGTTGTTGCGATCGAACACATTGATCCCGGCGGGGATGTTATCGAGCAGGCTGGTGAGTTGCGCTTCGCGCTCGGCCAGGGCGGCTTCGGCTCGCACCCGTTCTGTAATATCAATACCAAGTGACCCGATCTGGATGATTTGGCCTTCGCTTGAACGAATCGGGAAGACCACCACATCGAAGACCTGTTCTTCAGCGTCCTCGCCGGCCTTGAATGGTGTGACGATGCGCTGCGTTTCACCGTTAGTAGCAACTTTGACCGTTGCCCTCGCCAGATCTTCGAACTTCGGCCAGTGCCCGGCGAGCGAAAGCATGTCGCGTGCGCGCAATTCTTCTTCACTGATCCGGTAAGACTTGGGGACCTGGCCGGAGCCGAGGATGTAGCGTCCGTCGAGTCCGTGGAGCGACATGTTAATCGGCACGTGTTCGAAAAAGGCCGACAGCTGAGCCCGGGCCTCGTCGGCTTCGCGGCTGCTGCGGCGGGCTTCTTCCCGGCGCTGGTCTAGGCTTGCGGCCAGGGATCGCCACATCGGCGGGGCAATATCGGCCAACTTGTCGACACCGGGGCGTTCGCTGGCCTCGATCAGTTTGGCGGCCTGTTCGATGAACTGCCGGGGGAAGGCCCAGAACACAAACATGCCCGCGCCCATGATCACCCAGACCGCCAGATTGGCCGCGCCCAGGCCGTTCGTTTCGATTGCCAGGGCCGGCTGCAGCCGCTCGCCCGAAAATGGGCCATGCCCGACATAGGCCCAGGCCAACATGCCGCAGCTGACAATCACGAATGCTGCAATCCCCAGTCCGAACACGATTGCGTACCGTTCATGCGCGGAGCTAACCAGGCTTTGCCGCAAGTTTGATTGGCGGGCGAGGCTCCAGGGCAAACCGGCCATGCATGGACCCAGTCCGAACACCACCATTACCGGGAGCCCCACCCAGTCAGGCACCATCTTTCCACCAAAAGCATAAGAGCCGGCCGGATCCAGCCCGAACAGGTCACGGTAGAGCGCATTCGCCCCGGTGTAGCCCAGGAACAGGCAGGTTCCGACAATCATAAACGTTGAGCTTGTCGCTGGCTTGCGCAACGCACCGACCGCTGCACCAAGGAACAGCGCCGCACGCATCGCTGCGCCAATTGCCTGCGCGCGCTGGGCCATGTCGGCGGAACTCAAGACCGTGGCGAAGGTGTTGAGTTGCGCCCAAGCAGCTCCCGCGCTGCACAGCGCGATGAACAGCCCGGTCCAGGTCCAATCGCGCTTCCACACCAGGTACAGGAAGATAGCCGGCACCAAGGCCAAGTTCAGCCCTTGCGCCAACTGCCACAGCAGGTTCTCGGTTGCCGGCATTCCTGTCCATGACCCTTCCGCAGCGGCTCCGGAAAAGGTCCGCGCCGCTGCACTTTCACCGGTTCTAGACGCGAGTTGTATCAAAAATCCGCCGCGCAGGGAGCGGATTTGTATCAATTGTATCAATCACGGATCGTCAACTGCGATACCGGCAGCGCTAAACAGCTGGGCCTGCGCATGGTGTTCAACGCTGCAAGCTTGGCCGACAGCAAAGCGATCAGCGGGTCGGTCTGGTGAGTTTTCGTCCAATACCAGGACGTCGAAAGTTGTTAGGGCCGTGGATATGGCGGTTATCGCTTGCGTTCGGATACCATATGGATGGTTTGTCTCAAGCCGGATGCATCGCGGTTTCGGGCCGGGTTGAAACATGGGCTGCTATGACGAGAAAAGACCCACAGAGCTCTTCGCTGCCGAAGCTTGTTGCCTCGACGCTCGTGGTTCTGCTCGCGGCCTACCTGGTATTCTGGCTGCTGGCTTCCTTTGCTGAGCACCGTTCCAAGCCCGCCGGCTTTGGCGCCCATGCCAGCGTAGTTTTCATGTCGCTCTCGGCCGAAAGCTTGCCCGTGCTAGAGCTGGGCCAACAGATCGCGCCATACAAGGCACCTTACCGTTTCATCTCTCGGCTGTGGGACCCAAAGGTTGCCGGGGCGCGCCTTTCGCTGCCCGTCCCCGATCAGGCTGAAGGAAAGGGGCTGGGTCTGATGCTCTCGGCGCGGTCCGACGTGATTGCTGTGCGTCTGAATGGCCACGAGATTGCCCCCGATATCCGCTTGCCACGTTTGCCCGGAGCGTTCGTCGCGGAACCGGCGTTCTATGAGCTGCCGCCGCAGCTGCTCAACCACAAATCGGACAGGATCGAGCTGGATGTCCGGCGCAGCTTGCGCGATCCGATCATCTTTCCCGATTTCGCGTTCGGTCCGGCAGAGAGTCTCAAGTCGGCCTTCAACTGGCGAAATATGATGGCGGTTGAAGTGCCGCTGATCGGCATAGTGCTCAGCATTTTCTCGATTTTGCTCTATGTGATGATCGCCGGGCCGGACGTGGACCGATCGAAGAACTTGACTTTCATCGGCACGCTGGTGCTGACGGTATTGTCATCGGCAATGTTCCTGTTTTTCGACCAAAGCCGGTTTCCGCTGGAATACTACAGCTACCCGGTGACTCTGATCACGCTTGGCCTGGCGATCTGCGCGATCAGTTTCGCTTATATCGAAACGGGTAAGCGCTACGTTTCAAAGCCAAGAGTTATCCAGTTCATGGCGGCGCTTTTCGTGGTCTCAGTGCTGGTGTCGATTTCGAACTACAACGGCAAGGCGGAACACTTCGTTCCTTTCAATGCCTATATCACCGCGCAGTTGTTCGCCACCGGCGCGCTGGTTGCTGCTTGCGTGATGCTGGCCTGGGAAATCGCACAGGGCGAAGCGCGCCGGTTTGCCGAGCGGTTCTTGTTGATCGTGTGCTTCGGGGTGATCGCGTTGGACCGGTCGGGTCTGGGGCTTTTTACAGTCTATTCCCCGCTAGCGAAAGACCTGCCGTTGTCGCTGCAATGGATGCCGATCATCGGCTCGCTGGTGGGCTGTGCGATGGTCTTTGTCCTGGCCAAGCACGCCGAACAGGCACGCTCGTTGATCCAGTCGGCCAATGATACGCTTGAGCAAAAGCTGAGCGCGCGCGAGGCCGAACTGGTCGATATCTACGCCTCCCGCGCCCAGTTGCAGGCGGCCCAGGCCGCCAACACCGAACGCCAGCGGATCATGCGCGATATGCACGATGGGCTCGGTAGCCAATTGATGTCGATGCTGCTGGCCTCGCGTCGCGGCATGGCCAAGCCGGCTGCGGTGGCCGAGGGCCTTCAGTCGGTGATTGATGAAATGCGGCTGCTGATCGATTCGATGGATTCGGTCGGGGAATCGCTGGGCTCGGCTTTTGCCCTGTTTCGCGAGCGCGTGAAGGGCCGGGTCGAAGCGGCCGGTATGACCTTCCACTGGCAGGACGACAGCCAGAGTCACTTGCCCGACATGGGCCCGCGCGATGTGCTGCAAGTATTCCGGATCATGCAGGAAGCGGTGACCAATGCCCTGCGGCATTCGGGCGGCACTGCGCTTGGCGTTACCATCGCGCCAAGCCCCGAGCCCGGCGGTTCGATCCGGATCGCGATCTCCGACAATGGCAGCGGTCTGGGCAAGGCCAATCCCCGCGGCAAGGGGATGGACAGCATGACCGCACGCGCCGAGGGGATCGGGGCAAGGCTGGTGGTGCAATCGGGCGCCGAAGGTGTCGGCGTGATCCTTGACCTGCCCCAAAGGTGAGCGGCAGAGCTGCCATAGTTCTGGCAGTTCCCATGCTGACATTTGCACTCTATCTCCCGATTCTGGCCTAACCCTTTGACAGGACAAGCAGCACTGTGCCTGATGCCCCCGCCAATTTCCGGATTGCGATCGTCGACGACGATCCGATCGTGCGCGACTATCTGATCGATATCGTCACCGGGGCGAGCGAGCTTGATGTGGCCGGGATCGCCCACAATCTGGCCAAGGCGCGCGAATTGCTGGAACTGAAGCCCGACCTGTTCCTGGTCGATGTCGGCCTGCCCGACGGCAGCGGGCTGGATTTCGTGACCGAAGCCAAGGCTGCTGGCGACGCCAAGGCGCTGGTGCTGACCTCGTTCGGTGACCGCGATACCGTGGTCAGTGCGATCCGTTCGGGCGCCGACGGGTACCTGCTCAAGGACTCTGCGCCCGAGGCCATCCTCGAGGGGATCCGCGCCACCTTGGCTGGGGGATCGCCAGTCAGCTCGGCAGCGGCGGTCTACATGCTCGAGCTGCTGCGCGGCAAACCGATGATCGAGGCCGCCGAGCCCGAAAACAACGGCTTGACCGCGCGCGAAGTCGAGCTGCTGGAGGTTTTCGCCAAGGGCAGCAGCTATAAGGAAGCCGCGCGCCTTTTGGGCATCTCGCCCTTCACGATCGGCAACTACGTTAAATCGATCTACCGTAAGCTGGCGGTCCACTCGCGCGGCGAAGCGGTTTATGAAGCGGTCAAGACCGGCCAGTTAAAACTCTGATACCAAACGACTGCCACAGATATGGCAGCGTGGGCGTGGCATACCGCTAGTTGCCAGCTTCCCGCATGATTCCCCCCGAAATCGTCCACGCTTTCCGGGGAACCAAGCATGACATCTGCAAGTTCGAAACTCTCGCTGCGTCTGGCACTGTTGGGCGGAGCAGGCCTGTCTGTATTCTCAGCAGCTCCTGCACTTGCCGCGACGATTGGGCCCATCACGGTCACTTCAGTGGGAACGCTTGGTCCAAACGTCTGCACTGTGCAGGCAAGCTTTTCAGTAACCGGCACAACCAATGACATCAATGGTTTCGACAATGTCCTGATCGGCCATGTGACTTCATCAGGGGTGCGTTTCAACGGCCTCAACATCCGTTCGACCCAAGTCGGCCAGACCCAGACGATCTCAGGCTCACTCTCGGAGATCCCGATCTCCTCGACTTTGGCAACCGACTATTTTTACATTGTTTACGAATCCGACGTCAACGGTACCCAAGGCGCCGAGCTGGGGCGAGCCCCGATCCCGCGCAGCATGCTGGCTGCAAGCGGCACCCCCTGCACCCGGCTGGTCGTCAATGTCGCGCCGGTCAACAGCGCTGGACCGGACCAGAACCTTGCCAGCGGCGGCGGGACCGTCAATCTGTCAGGCACGGCCAGCGATGGCGATGGCGACCCACTGACCCACACCTGGACCCAGATCAGCGGACCGAGCGTGACCCTGTCGGGCGCCAATACGCTGAACCCCAGCTTCACCGCCCCGCCGCAGGTCAATCATCCCCAGACACTGACGTTCCGGCTGACCACCACCGACGGTATCGCCGCCCCGGTGACCGATGATGTGGTGGTAAGCATTCCGGCCGGTCCCAACACACTGCCGGTGGCAAATGCCGGGGTCGACCGCACCCTGGGCGGTGGGCCGCAGGCTTCGCTGCTGGGCAGCGGCACCGATCTCGATGGCGATCCCCTGACCTATACCTGGACGCAGATCTCCGGGACGCCGGTCACTTTTGTAACTGGTCCCAATATCGCCAGCCCGATCTTCAACGTGCCTGCCAGCAATGGCAGTGCCCAGCCGCTGGTGTTCCAGCTGGTGGTCAATGACGGGTTCGGAAACTCGGCCCCAGACCAGGTCACGCTGACCGTGCCTGCGAATGCCCCCCCGACGGTCAGCGCCGGGCCGGACGCTACTTATGCCGGGGGTTCTGCAGTCACCCTGGCCGGCAGTGCCACTGATCCCGAAAGCAACCCGCTTACCTACCAATGGACCCAGACCGGCGGCACGCCCGTCACGCTGGTCGGAGCCAACACGCTGACCCCCAGCTTTACCGCACCGCCCAAAGCCGCTGGCCCGCAAGTGCTGACTTTCAGCCTGACCGCCAGTGACGGCACATCGACATCCACGCCAGACACCGTCGACATCACCATCCCGGGCAACGTGCAGCCGCTCCCCTCGGCCGGGCCCGACCAGACAGTGCGCGGTGGTCAGACTGTGACGCTGAGTGCCGCCGGATCGAGTGATCCAGACGGCGATACGCTTTCCTACCAGTGGGTTCAGGTGGCGGGGCCGACAGTCACCCTGAATGGGCCCAATACCCGCAATCCCACCTTCGTTGCCCCGCCTGGCGGCAATGCCAACCAGACACTGAGCTTCATGGTGCAGGTTTCCGATCCGCTGACGACTGGCGATTTGCCAACCGACGTCGTCGACATCGTTGTCCTGCCCAATGGCCCGCCAGTGGCCAATGCCGGACCAGACCAGGGACCGATCAACACCGGTTCAACCGTCACGCTCAACGGCAGCGGCTCGACCGATCCCGATGGCGATACGCTGACCTACCACTGGACCCAGGTATCGGGTCCGAGTGCCACGCTGATCAATCCCAATAGCGCCAACCCCACCTTTGTTGCGCCCAACGTCAATGGCACTCAGAACCTGGTATTCCAGCTCATCGTCAACGACGGAACGCTCGACTCGCCGCCTGACACGGTGACCATTGCGGTCCGTGCGGTCGGCACGATCACGGTGATCCAGCGCGTGCAGGGCGCCGACGGTACGTTCAGCTATACCTCCGACGTGACCAGCCTTTCCGGGAACATTGTTACCACCAACGGCAGCGGCACCCGCACTGCCACGCTGGTTCCGGCCGGCAGTCACACCGTTACTGCCGCCGATGCCCGCGCGGCCGGTTATGCGCTGATCTCGATCACCTGCAATGACAATGATTCGGTGGTCAATCTGGCGAACCGCAACGTTGCGATTGCGCTCTCTCCCAACGAGAATCTGGTCTGCACTTTCACGAGTGCCAACACCCGCGATGCAGCGCTGACTGCAATCAGCAACTTCCTGACTGCCCGCAACGCCGCGCTGCTGGCCAACCGGCCCGATCTGCAGCGCCGGCTCGACCGGCTTGAAGGAGTCATGCCGTCGGGCGGCTCAGCCAGCATCTCGGGGCTGCCGATCCCGGGTTCGGGCCACTTGCCGGTTTCGTTCAACATGATGAACGGCCGTGCCCTTGCCTCGACCAGCCTCGGCATGCTGAATGCCGCCGGGAAGGGTGGACGTCCCTCAAAGCCGTTCGATATCTGGGCCGAGGCCTATTTTGCTTCGCTTGACTACGATCGCCATGAAGGTGATTTCCGGGTGATCTATACCGGCGCCGACTATCGGATCACGCCAGGCCTGCTGGTGGGCGTGCTGGCGCAGTTCGACGACTTCAACATCAAGGGCGCCCGCATTGCCGGGAGCGCGGATGGTCACGGCTGGATGGCCGGACCCTACATGACCGCGCGGCTGGCCCCGCACCTCTATGTCGATGCGCGCGCGGCCTGGGGCAAATCGGACAACACGGTCTCGCCGCTGGGAACCTATGTCGATACGTTCAAGACCAACCGCTCGCTCTATAGCGGGTCGCTGATCGGGCAATTCGATCTGGGCAGCGCCGCACAGTTCCGCCCCGAAGTGACGGTCCGCTATCTCGAGGAACGCCAGCAGGGTTATGTCGATTTCTATGGTGTGACCATCCCGTCGCAGACGGTCGGCCAAGGCGACATCAGCTTCCGTCCGCGGCTGCACTATACGACTTCGGTCGGCAATGGCTGGGCACTGCGGCCCTATGCCGAGGCCGAGGGGATCTATACCTTCGGGCTCGACCCGCGGAGCGTGCTGACCAACAGCCTCAGGATGCGGATCGAAGGCGGGGCTGACCTGTTTTCGGTCGGCGGCCTGCGGTTTGGCCTGTCGGGCTTCCACGACGGAATCGGCAGTGACGGCTTCAAGAGTACCGGTGCGCACATCTCGGTGTCGCTAGGCTTCTAAGCACGATCCGCCCGTGATGGCTCTTCCCCGGCGGCCCTGGGGAGGGGCCATCACAATTATTTGCAGGCTTGGCCAGGTTCAGCCGCAATCGAACTTCGCCAAGCGAAGAACGCCTCGGAGATCGCATCCGCAGCTTAGCGATTGCCAATTTTAACCGTTCGGTTAAACGCGACTCGCGAACAATTTTTGCGAGGAGCACGGCGGATGGCAATCAGGACCCGGATCACCGAGATGCTGGGGATCGAACACCCGGTCGTCCAGGGCGGGATGCAGTGGGTTGGCGTGGCCGAAATGGCCAGCGCCGTTTCCAACGCCGGGGGCCTGGGAATCCTGACCGGCCTGACCCAGCCCAGCGCCGAAGCGCTCGCCGCCGAGATCGAGCGCTGCCGGGGCATGACTTCCAAGCCGTTCGGCGTGAACATGACCGTGTTCCCGACGATCAACCCGCCCGATTACAAGGCCTATACCCAGGCGATCATCGATAGCGGGGTGAAGATCGTCGAGACCGCCGGGACGCCTGCGGTGCGCGAGCTGTGGGAGATGATGAAGCCCCACGGTATCACCATCCTGCACAAATGCACCGCGGTGCGCCACGCGCTCTCGGCCGAGCGCGCAGGGGTCGATGTGATCTCGATCGACGGGTTCGAATGCGCCGGGCATCCGGGTGAAGACGATATTCCCGGACTGATCCTGATCCCGGCCGCGGCCGACAAGGTCAAGATCCCGATCCTCGCCAGTGGCGGCTTCGGCGATGGCCGGGGCCTTGCCGCTGCACTGGCGCTTGGCGCCGACGGGATCAACATGGGCACCCGCTTTACCGCCACGGTCGAAGCCCCGATTCACCAGGCCTTCAAGGACGCAATGGTCGCCAACGACGAACGCTCTACCGACCTGATCTTCCGCACTTTCCGCAACACTGCGCGGGTGGCCAAGAACGAGATTTCGCAGGCCGTGGTCGCTGCCGAGCGCGAGGGCAAGGAATTTGCAGCGGTCGCTGACCTGGTCAAGGGTGTGCGCGGGCGCGAAGGCCTGAGCACCGGCGATACCAACCACGGGATCTGGTCTGCAGGCATGATCCAGGGCCTGATCCACGACATCCCGACCTGCCAGGAACTGGTCAGCCGGATCGTGTCCGACGCCGAAAGCATTATCCGCCAGCGCCTTGCCGGCATGCTGGCCTAAGAGGAGAAGACCAATGGCCGAAGCCTACATCATCGACGCCGTCCGCACCCCGCGCGGGGTGGGCAAGCCCGGCAAGGGCGCGCTTTCGCACTTGCATCCGCAGCATCTCGCCGCGACCGTGTTGAAGGCGATCAAGGAGCGTAACAACCTCGATACCAGCACCGTCGATGACGTGATCTGGTCAACCTCGACCCAAAAGGGCAAGCAGGGCGGCGATCTGGGCCGCATGGCGGCGTTGGCGGCCGGGTATGATACCGGGGCCAGCGGCATGACGCTTGACCGCTTCTGCGGCGGCGGGATCACTTCGGTCAACCTCGCCACCGCGGCAGTGATGTCGGGCATGGAAGACTGCGTGATCGCCGGCGGCACCGAAATGATGAGCTACACCGCGCAAGTCGGCGCTGAAGAGGCGAACGCCGGGATCCGGCCACTGGGTATGGGATCGGGCAACCGCGAACTCGACGCGCTGCACCCGCAGAGCCACCAGGGTGTCTGCGGCGATGCGATCGCGGCGATGGAAGGGATTGACCGTCACGCGCTCGACGCGCTGGCACTTGTCAGCCAGGAACGCGCCGCCCGCGCGATCCGCGAAGGCCGCTTCGACAAGTCGCTCGTCACCGTTTACAACGAAGACGGCACCGTCGCGCTCGATCACGAGGAATTCCCGCGTCCCGAAACTACCGCCGAAGGGCTCGCCGGCCTCAAGGCCAGTTTCGATGCAATCGCTGATTTCGATCTGGGCGGGACCACGTTCCGCAAGCAGATCCAGCGCCGCTATCCCGACCTCGATTGGAAAGGCGTGCACCACGCTGGCAACAGCTCGGGCGTGGTCGATGGCGCAGCCGCGGTGCTGATCACCAGCAAGGCCTATGCCGACAAGCACGGACTCAAGCCGCGCGGCAAGATCGTTGCCTACGTCAACTGCGGCGATGACCCCACGCTGATGCTCAACGCCCCGGTCCCGGCGGCGAAGAAGGTGCTGGCGAAGGCCGGGCTGAAGGTTGAGGACATCGACGTGTTCGAAATCAACGAGGCTTTCGCGGTGGTCGCTGAAAAGTTCATCCGCGATCTCGATCTCGACCGGACCAAGGTCAACCCCAACGGCGGCGCCATGGCGCTGGGCCACCCGATCGGCGCGACCGGCTCGATGCTGATCGGCACCGCGCTCGACGAGCTTGAGCGGATCAACGGCAAGTACGGCCTGATCACCATGTGCGCCGCGGGCGGCATGGCCCCGGCGATAATCATTGAGCGGATTGAAGGGTGACCTGACTCACTTCTCAGCCTAACTTGGTTCCCTCCTTGCCCGTTCGTGCTGAGGAGGGGACTGAGCTTGTCGAAGGCCCCGTCTCGAAGCACCGCGTGCGCACGCAGATCCTTCGAGACACCTTCGGGCCTTCGACAAGCTCAGTCCTGCGGCTCCTCAGGACGAACGGAAAATTGGGAAGGAAATTCTCGATGACCGACCTGCTCAACCAGATCGCCGCAATCGTCGGCCCACAAGGCCTGATCACCGGCGCCGACGTGCAGGAGCGCGCGGCGGATTTCATGGGTTTCACCCGCTGCCAGGCGCAGGCGATCGTGCGCCCCGCCAGCTCTGCCGAGCTCTCAGCTGTGATGAAGCTGTGCCACGCCGCCGGGCAGAGCGTGGTCGCCGCGGGCGGCAACACCGGGCTGGTCCAGGGTCAGGTCTGCACCCCCGCCGACATCCAGGTCTCGCTTGAGCGGATGCGCGCGATTGGCGAGATCGATCCGGTCGGGCGGACCATGGTGGTCGAGGCCGGCTGCGTGGTTCAGCTCGCGCAGGAAGCGGCCGAGCAGCATGGCCTCAAGTTCGCAGTCGATTGGGGCGCGCGCGGCAGCGCCACGATCGGCGGCGGGATCTCCACCAATGCGGGCGGCAATTCGGTGGTCCGCTATGGCATGATGCGCGACAACGTCCTGGGGCTGGAGGCGGTGCTGGCCGATGGCACGGTGATTTCCAGCATGAATGTGCTGCTCAAGAACAATGCCGCCTATGACCTCAAGCAGCTGTTCATCGGCAGCGAAGGGACATTGGGGATCGTCACCCGCGCGGTGCTGAAGCTGCAGCCCGCTCCGCTCACCACCCAGACCGCAATGCTGGCCTGCGCCGATTTCGCCGCAGTGCAGAGGTTGTTTGTCGAGGTTGGGCGCCAGCTTGGCCCCGGCCTGACCGCGCTCGAAGTGATGTGGGCCAGCTTCTATGAACCGATGGTCGCCTCGGGCCGCCATACCCCGCCGCTACCCGGTGGCCACGGCTGTTATGTCATCACCGAGATGAGCGGCACCGACCCCGAGACCGATCCGGGGCGGTTCGAAACTGTGCTGGCCGACCTGATCGAAAGCGAACTGGTGGCCGATGCGGTGATCGCCACCAGCCAGGCGCAGGCTGACCAGATTTGGGCGATCCGCGACGATATCCCCGGTCTGATGATGTTCACCATGCCCAGCGTCACTTTCGACGTCAGCCTGCCGATCCGCGCGATGGACCGCTATGTGGCTGACCTGACCAAGGCTGCCGAGGCGGAGTTTGGCGAGACGCTGAAGCTGGTGGTCTTCGGCCACATCGGCGATGGCAACCTGCACATTCTGATGGGTGCACAGCCGTTTACCGAGCAAACCAAACACCGGATCGAGGAGCTGGTTTACACGCCCCTGCAGGCACTCGGTGGATCGGTTTCGGCTGAACACGGCATCGGCATCGAGAAGAAGGGTTGGCTGGCGCTGAGCCGCTCGGCCGACGAGATCGCGCTGATGAAGACATTGAAGGCGGCGCTTGATCCCAAAGGTATCTTGAACCCGGGGAAAGTCCTGTCCTGAGTTTTACAGCCACCTCCCGTTCGTGTCGAGCGAAGTCGAGACACCGCGCGAGGCATCTCGACTTCGCTCGATGTGAACGGAGGTTGGGGGAAAATAGGAGAGCTTGCTTGAGCGACATGACTTACGAAGTGGCGGATCACATCGCCACGATCACCTTCACCCGGCCCGAGCGGATGAACACCATCTCGGGCCCGATGCTTGACGAGCTGACCCGCACGCTGGTCCGCGCGAACGAGGAAGAGGCGGTGCGGGTGGTCGTGCTGACCGGCACCGGCCGCGCGTTCTGCGCCGGGCTTGATCTCAATGAAGCCTCCAGCGGCACCGGGATCGGCGGCAAGGACCGCCGCGCGCCTGCAACGATCGACCTGCGCAACACGCCGCCCACGGTGCTGTTCGCGATGGACAAGCCGGTAATCTGCGCGCTCAACGGTTCGGCTGCGGGCTATGGCATGGACCTTGCGCTGGGCTGCGACATCCGGATCATGGCCGACAATGCCAAGCTGGCCGCGGCTTTCGTCAAGCGCGGGGTGGTGCCTGAATCTGGCGGAACATGGTTCCTACCGCGCATGCTCGGCTGGGCCAAGGCGGCGGAAATCATCTTCACCGGGCGGACGCTGAGTGCGGCTGAGTGCCTGGCCGAGGGGCTGACCAACAAGGTGGTCCCGGCCGACGAAGTGGCCGCTGCAGCCCGCGCCATGGCGCTCGAAATCGCTGCCAACGCCCCGCTGGCGGTGCGCGCCAGCAAGCGGATGATGCGGATGGGGCTGGAAGAGACTTTCGAAACGCACGTCCAGCACGTCTACCTGCAGCTACTGCCGCTGTTTGCGAGTGAAGACTTTGGCGAGGGCGTTAAATCGTTCCTGGAGAAGCGCCCGGCGGTGTTTGCGGGGCGCTAGAGCAGCACCCCGCGCCCCACATCCTTTGCGTTGATCGCCCCGGTCAATCCCAACGCGGTGCGCATGTCCTGCTTGAGCAGTCCGAGGTAGCGCGAGAGCGCGGCTTCGCCTCCGGCAGCGATGGCCAGTACCCACGGTCGCCCGATCAGTGCGGCCTTGGCACCCAGCGCCAGCGCGCGGACCAGGTCCTGGCCGGTGCGGATGCCGCCGTCGACCAGCAGCGTGGTCTTATCGCCGACCGCGTCAGCAATGCGCGGGAGCATGGAAGCGGTTGAGGATGCGCCATCGAGCTGACGGCCACCGTGGTTGCTGACGATCATCCCGTCTGCGCCGACCGCGATCGATTGCTTCGCATCCTCCACATCGAGCACGCCTTTCAGCACCAGGTTACCCTTCCAGATCGTGCGCAGCCATTCGATGTCCTTCCAGGTCACCGAGGTGTCGAACTGGCTGCCGGTCCAGTGCAAGTAGTCGCGCGGGTTTTTCGACTGGTTTACGTACTTCGCGATCGTGCCGAACCCGTGCGGGCCGCCGCGCAGGCCAACGTCAATCGCCCAGCGGGTGTGGATCGCATAGTCGATAAAACCACTGCGTAGCCGTCCCCACGGCCCGAGCCCACCGGCCATGCCGTTGCGGATATCACGATAACGCGTGCCTAGCACCGGCAGGTCGATGGTGAAGGCAAGGGTCCGCACGCCATTGTCCCAGGCGCGTTCGAGGATCTCCTGCACAATGCCCCGGTCCTTCAGCATGTAGAGCTGGAACCACATTGGCCGTTCCGAAACTGTGGTGACTTCCTCGATCGGGCAGATCCCGACGGTCGAGAGGCAGAACGGAATACCCGCCGTGTCGGCCGCGCGCTTGGCCTGAACTTCGCCGCGCCGAGCGGCCATTCCGCCCATGCCCACCGGCGCAAGCACCAGCGGCATGGCCAGCTTTTCGCCGAACAGGTCGACCGAGCAGTCCATCTTCGAGCAGTCGTGGAGCACCTTCTGGACCAGCTCCAGCTGCTCCCAGTCGGCGGTGTTGCGGCGCAGCGTCACCTCGGCCACCGCACCGCCATCGATATAGTCGAACAGAAAGCGCGGCAGGCGTTTCTCAGCCGCGCGGCGGAAATCGGCGTAGCTGGCGGGCAGGAGGTTGAGCGAGTTAGCCATGTTCAAGAATCCTGTCCTCCAATGTCCGTTCGTCCTGAGGAGGCGTCGCGAAGCCGCAGGCTGAGGAGCCGTCTCGAAGGACCTGCGTGCGCACTCGGTGCTTCGAGACGGGCCTTCGATACTTCGCTTCGCTCAGCACTCATTCCCTCCTCAGCACGAACGGAGTATGGGACTTCAAAGCATTGCCTCGATCAGCCGCGGGCCCTTGGCCGTCAGCGCATCGGCCAGCGCGGCGCGGAAGCCTTCTGCCGTGTCGACCCGCGTGGCCGGCACACCCATGCCCTCTGAGATCTGCGACCAGTTGATCGCCGGGTTCTTGAGGTCGAGCATCGACAGCGCCTTGGGCCCGGGGTTCTGCACGCCGACCCGCATCAGTTCGATATTGAGGATCGCGTAAGACCCGTTGTTGAGGATGATCGTGGTCACATCGAGCTGTTCGCGCGCCATCGTCCACAGCGCCTGGTTGGTGTACATCGCGCCGCCATCGCCGTGGATCGCGATCACCTTGCGGTCGGGGCAGGCGACCGCGCAGCCCACCGCCAGCGGCAGGCCCTGGCCGATCGAGCCGCCGGTCAATTGCAGCCAGTCATGCTTTTTCGCGCCCATGCAGGCCAGCATCGAGGCCCCGCCCTGGGTCGCGCCTTCGTCGGAAACGATGGCGTTTTCGGGCAGCAGTTCAGCCAGGATCGCGCCGAGGTTGGCGCTGTTGAGGCTGCCTTCCTGCGCCGGAAAGCTGGTGGGCTGCTGGATCAGCGCTGGCTCGGACGGAGCATTGAGCGCCGAAGCCACGCTCGACAGCGCGTGCAGCGCATCCTCGCGCAGGCTGGCAAGGCGGACCAGCGTCGCGCCTTCGGGCGAAAGCCAGCTGGGCTTGCCGGGGTAGGCGAAGAACGAAACCGGTGGTTCGGTGCCGCAGAATACCACGGTCTTGAATTCGGCCATGAAGGCTTGCGCTTGCTCGCCAAAGTAGGGGAGCTTTTCGACCGCAACCCGGCCA